>WNGF01010506.1_pt1 | contig 11456 bp, 12 predicted proteins | sample 5400641 | NCBI WGS metagenome assembly WNGF01 (sample SAMN13153371, study PRJNA577476) | soil metagenome | isolation source: 80 cm soil or saprolite under grassland replicate 2 | place: USA:California | collected 2016-06-15 | reverse complement strand
ACGGTTACCAGTCATGCCGTCCCGACCGGCGAATGTCAGTCTGATCCACCGTCGCTGCTCCGGGCGCTCCGCTGCTCGAGGCCGAGAGGACAACCCACCGACCGAGCGTCACCCCTTGACGTTTTGCTCCATGTCAGAGCTCGAACCAGAATGAAGGGACCCGCTGCCTGACGACGAATGGCGTCGGCATCCGTCGTCAAGATCGGGGTGCCGATGGCAGTCGCGCCGTGGATCGTGCCGGACGATTTGTGGGAGCGGTTCGAGCCGCTGGTGCCGAGGAGCGAGCGGCGGTTCCGCTATCCCGGTCGGAAGCGCCTCGATGATCGGCTGGCGCTGCCAGGGGATCTTGTTCGTGTTGTACACGGGGATCGCGTGGCGGCATTTGCCGCTCGAGCTCGGCTTCGGGTCTGGCTCGACCTGCTACCGCCGGCTGGACGAGTGGCAGCGGGCGGGGGTGTGGGAGAGGCTGCACGCGCTGCTGTTGAGCGAGCTGCACGCCTGCGGCGAGATCGAGTGGTCGCGCGCGGTGGCGGATGCCAGTCACGTGCAGGCGAAAAAGGGGGCTCCGAAACGGGCCCGAGCCCGGTTGATAGAGCCAGAAACGGCTCCAAGCACCATCTCCTGGTCGACGCGAGCGGGATCCCGCTCGCCTGGACACTCACGGGCGGCAATCGCAACGACGTCACCCAGCTGATCCCGCTGGTCGAGCGGATCCCGCCGGTGCGCGGCAGCGTCGGCCGGCCGCGCAGACGGCCGCAGCGCGTCACCGCCGACCGCGGCTACGACCACGACAAGTACCGGCGGCAGCTGCGCCAGCGCGGGATCGCCTCCGAGATCGCCCGCCGCAAGACCCCGCCCGGCTCCGGGCTGGGGCGCGTGCGCTGGGTCGTCGAGCGCACCTTCGCCTGGCTCCATCACTTCAAGCGGCTGCTCGTCCGCTACGACCGCCGCGCCGAGATCCACGAAGCCTTCCTCGCGCTCGGCTGCTGCCTCGTCTGCTTCAGGAGGCTTCAGCCGTCATTGTGATTCGAGTTTAAGGAGGAGATCCTCGCCGATATCGCCAAGCTGATCGACAGCGGCGCCTTCGTCAACAGCCCAGATGTCGCCGCCTTCGAGTCCGCCTTCGCCGCCTACTGCGGCAGTCGGCATTGCATCGGCGTCTCGAGCGGGCTTGATGCGCTCCGACTCGCCTTTCTGGCTGGAGGACTAGAGCCCGGCGACGAGGTCATCCTGCCCGCCAATACGTTCGCGGCGACCGTCGAAGCGGTCGTCCAGGCCGGCGGCCGCCCGGTTCTCGCCGACGTGAGCGAGCAGGACTACAACCTGGATCCGGCCGCGGTCGAGGCGGCGCTCACGCCGCGCAGCCGCTTCCTCCTGCCCGTCCACCTCTACGGGCAGATGGCGGACGTCGTCGCCCTTGAGGGGATCGCCCGCCGCCACGGACTCGCGATCATCGAGGACGCGTGCCAGGCGCACGGCGCACGGCGCGACGGCCTCCGCGCGGGGGCGGTCGGACGCGCCGGTGCGTTCAGCTTCTACCCGGCCAAGAACCTCGGCGCGATGGGCGACGCCGGCGCATGTGTTACGGACGACGATGAAATCGCCGAACGCATGCGCGCGCTGCGCGAGCATGGCCAGCGGCGGAAGTACGAGCACGATCTGGAGGGCTACACGGCCAGGCTCGACTCGATCCAAGCGCTTGTTCTGCTCCGCAAGCTGCCGCTACTCGACGGCTGGAACGAGGAGCGCCGCGCCGCGGCGCGCTTCTATGCGGAGGCGCTGGACGGCGTAGGCGATCTGCGTCTACCCCCGGTTCCCGAGGGGAGTGAGCCTGTCTGGCACCTCTTCGTCCTGCGCACCGCCGACCCCGATCGGCTGGCGGGGTTCGTGCGCGAGCGCGGGATCCACACTGGCCGCCACTACCCGCAGCCAATTCATCTCTCCCCGGCCTACGCCCATCTCGGCTACCGCGCCGGCGCTTTTCCGGTGACCGAGGCGCTGGCCGCTGAGGTCCTCTCCTTGCCGATCTTCGCAGGAATCACCGAGGCGCAGCTCACTACCGTCGCCGCCGCGATCGAGGACTACGTCCGTGGCTGAGGGGCCGGTCAACGACGCGCCGTACCGGCTGATCCAAGACGTCGAGTTCGGCGAAGGCGTGGTCGTCTTCCAATTCACCAACCTATACGGCTGCCGGATCGGCGACGAGACGCGCATCGGACCCTTCGTCGAGATCCAGCGTGGGGCGGTGGTCGGGGCGAGATGCAAGATCCAGAGTCACGCCTTCATCTGCGACGGCGTCACAATCGAGGACGAGGTCTTCGTCGGCCACGGCGTGCTCTTCATCAACGACAAGAATCCGCGCGCGACGAGTGCGGCGGGCACGCTCCAGTCAGATGACGACTGGGAGCTCCAGCCGACCGTGGTCGAGCGGGGCGCGTCTTTGGGATCCGGGGCGGTGATCCTCGGCGGGATCCGCATCGGCGCGGGCGCGGTCGTCGGGGCCGGCGCAGTCGTGACGCGGGACGTGGCGCCGGACGCTGTTGTCGCCGGAAACCCAGCCCGACTACGGCCACAGCCGCAGCGCGTCGATTAGCGGAGGAGGGCAACTTCGCGAATCCCCGCTCGCGGAGCTCGGTCGCGAGGCTCGCGCTCTCGCGGGATCGTCTCTCCGCTTGCCAGTACGCCTGCGGCGAACCGACGAGGTGAGCTGCAGCCTTCGGCGTGACGGAAGTCGAGCGGGATCATCGCGATCGCGACATGACCGTCGTGGTCGGAGGCTGCGATCGGGGTCGCCGGAGCCGCCGCGCCGGCTCGGCACGCGGCGGCTCCGTAGCGTCTTACCGGGACAGGTCGACGCGGGAGGACACGAGCCTGCGCGCCGTGATACCCGCGAGAAGGTTCTCGCCCGGCTTGCGGGCCCGCACGAACATCACGAGCAGCTGCTGGCGACGGGCGGCCGGAAACCCTGGCAGTCGGTGCATCGTCAGGGCGACCCAGCCGTCCGCGCCCGTCGGCTGCTCGGGTGGGTTCGAGAACTGGTTGAAGGGTACGGTCGTCGCGTAGACGAGCGCGCCCTGCACGGTCTGCCCGCAGGTGTTCGAGACATGAAAGCGCACGACAATATCCCTCACAGAGCGTGCGATCACGCTGGGTGAGATCTGCAGTCCGTCAACCACGAGGCGGGCCGGCGGCGAGACCTGCTCGACTCGGGCCGGCCTCTTGCCGCTCGGACAGCCGGTGGCGGGCGGCTTCGTAGCCGCCGAGATCACGGCGGTCGGAACCGACGTTGCCTGGGTAGAGCCGGCCGTGTTCTTGGCCGTGCCACGTACGCGCAGCGTGTTGCCGACGTCAACAGACTTGAGTCTGTAGGTGTTCTGTGTTGCAGCGCTTATTTGGGAGCAGCTTGTTCCGCGCCTGTTGCAGCGCAGCCACTGATACGAGAACGAAATCGGCTGCGTGCCCGTCCACATGCCGGGGTTGGCCGTCAGCGTTTCGCCGACCACGGGCGTGCCCGAGATCGTTGGAGGCGCGGTGTTCTTTGGCTTCGTGCCGGACACCACCTGAGTCGCATTTGACGTGGCAGTTGCCGAGCCGTCGGCGTTCGTCGCAGTGACGCGGAAGCGCACTGTTTGGCCGACGTCTACCGATTTGAGTGTGTAGGTCTTCTGTGTTGCGTCGCTGATTAGGGAGCAGCTCACCCCCTTCTTGTCGCAGCGCAGCCACCGATAGGCAAAGGTCAACGGCGTAGTGCCGGACCACGAGCCGGTCGATCCCGTCAAGACATTGCCCTCGACCGCCGTGCCGGAGATCGTGGGCGCTGACGTGTTGGAGGGCGGCGTCTGCGCTTGAGCCGAGCCCCCGGTGGGAATGAGCATGGCCGCTGCCGCGGCGAGCGCGAGCGGAAGCAGGGCGGCTCGTGCAGGCGCACGCCTGCGCCCTGGAAACATTCTCATCATCTGTAGTCCTCCTTCGTAGAACTGCCAGGCTTCATATCCGTGGCGTCCGTGCGAGAACGCGCATTTACAGAGCCTAACGGCGCATTCTCGAGGTCATGACCATTAGCGCGGCGCAAAAAACCGCCGAGCACCCGTTGGATCCGTTGGTCCGTCCCGGGTAACATGAATCACATGCGTAGAGCCGTGCTTCTTTTCGCGTTTGGTCTCTGCATCATGGCGGCTACTCATCCAGCTTTTGGCGGGTCCACGCTTGTCCCCGGCGCCAGCACGGGGCACGAGGCGAGCATCGATGGCAAGATCGACCCCCGCCTGCTCGAGCGGCTGCGGTCACTCGAGTCTGGCCAGAGGATCTCGGTCTCGATCTGGCTCAAATTGCCGGCCGGCTCGCTGCCGCAGCGCAGAGCGCGCACCAGCGAGCAGTATTGGCGTTCGTTGCACGCTGCGGTCAGCGTGAGACAGCGTCCCATCCTGCGTGCGCTCGCGAGGATGGGCGTGAAGGCGAGCGGCGCCGCCTTCGCGCCGGTCGTCTTCGCCAAGCTGACTAGGGCGCAGATCTATGCGATGGCTCGTCGGCCGGACGTGGGCAAGATTTACGGACCCGAGCGGAACACGCTCTTCTAGCGTCCCCTTCCTGAGGACCGTACGGCGCCACTTCGCCTGCTGAGCAGGACACCTGGCGGAGGTGTAGGTGTCCCTCACGAGAGCCGTTGTTGGTCCTAGCGCGAGCCGCGGGCGAGCACGCGTCCCGTCCTCGAGACGAGCAGCCACTGCGACGGGCCGGACGGACCGAGCGCTCGCCGCCCGACCTTCACTACGTGGTAGGGGCTCGAGAGGGCGGGCAGCACAGACGTGTCCGGCGCAGGGCGGCGAAGCCCGACGACGATCCGTAGCGTTCGCTGCCCCAGCGAAAGGCGTCGAACGGTGATCTTGTAGCCGGTCGACGGCTTCAGGCCAGCGAAGACCGCCACGACGGCGGAGACGGCGGGGTTGATGTTGCGGACGCGGCGGGAGTCCTCGGGTGTCAAGAAGCGGTCGAAGCTCTCCACCTCGCTCGCCTCGAGGGCCACGAAGGCAATCGGCCTCTTCGGCGCGCTCCCGCCGGAGAAGCGGTGAGCGATGGTCTGGAAGGAGACGACCGTTCCGCTTCTCCCACCCCCGGCCGTCGCAGCGCAAGCGAGCGCGAGCGCCGCGAGCAACGCGGTCGCGAGCGCGGGGTGTGATCTCCGTGGGCCCAAGATCATGTCGCATGCAAAGGTAGCTCCCGGCGGTCGTCCGGCAGGAAGACCGCGGGGCCCGCCTGGGAGGCGGGCCCCGCTCTCAAGCACTCGCGGTTGCTCTTTGCTCAACGTCCCGGAGGCGGCGTGCCGGAATCGGTGGTCACCGACGTCGTAGCTGAGGTCGGAGCGGCGACCGTCAGGCTGAACGTGTCGGTGCCGACGAACCCGTTGAACCCGTCACCTACGAAGTAGTAGATGCCTGCGGGTGCGTTGACGAGCGTCATCGTGTTGAACGCGTTCGCGAGGACGGTCGGTACGATCGGATCCGCCGCGCAGCTCGCGAACCGGAGAGCATGCAAGTCGATGTTCGCGTTCGTGTCTGTGAATGTGAGATTGTGCGGTGCAGTGTTCGAATAGATGAACACCTGCTCACGCCCGGTCTGATTGAAGCCCCAGCCACTGTAGGAATCGAAGTAGGTCGGGCCGTTGGCTGTGCTCATGGAGACGGAGCCGCCGGTCGACGCGAAGCTCCTGGCCGGCGCCGAACAGATGTTCGGGATCGACTTGATCGACCAGGCCATGCCGATGAACGTCGACGCCGCGAGCGGGGGCGTGCCGAACGGATGCTCGCGGAACCTGTAGGTACCCGTCACTGGGGCGGTAAACTCAACCGATTCCCAAGCGTTCTGGACGCTGACGGAGCCGACGAGAAACGTCCCGTCGGGTCTGAGGATGTGGAGGTCGATGTCCTCGTCGGTGAGCGTGTCGGTCCCCGGGGCACAGGTGCCGCACTGGTTCGAGACGCTGTCCCATGTGATCGCCACCTTGACCCGCTGACCCGCGACGAGGGGAACCAGGTGGTCGATGTCCCCGCTGTTCGCCGGCATGAAGTCGTTGAAGAATCGGCCGAGGCGGTAGGTGTCGTCGCTGTTGTTCATGACGACCTCGCCCAGACCATCCATCGACGTCCCCGCCGTGATGTCGTGGTAGGCGGAGACCAGCACGGCAGCCTTGTTCGTTTCCGGCCAGGCACTCTGCCCCGGTCGGCGGGCGAGCATCGACGAGACCTGCCCGGCGACTTGCGGGGCCGAGAAGCTCGTGCCTGCGTTGCCGCAGTCGGTCGAGCTGTTGTTCGTCAGGCACTGGTCGAAGCCGACACCGACGACCTCGGGCTTCTCCTCGCCCGGCGCGAAGTCGGGATTGACCCAATTGGAGAAGCTCGTCAGGAAGTCACCGGTCCAGAAGCCGTTGTTGTTGTCGCCCGTCGCTCCCACGGTGATCGCCCCCCAGGCGACGCCAGGAGCGGACACCTTGTGATCGTTGTTGCCGCAGGTGTTGTTGCCGGACGCGATGACGAACGTCTGAGCGTTGACCTTCTCCGCCCAGTCGACATACCGGCTCATGAAGGTCTGGAAGCCGCCGCAGAACGTGCCCCAGCTCATGTTGGTGGGCTCGGCACCGTTGCCTAGGCCCCACTCGTTCGCGCGCACGAGGTCGGCGTCGCCGAACGTCTGGCTGTTCTCGCTGAGGATCACCTGCGACGAGGGAGCGATGCCGCGGAAGAGCGGGTGCGTGGCGGCAATCGCTCCGGCCACCCTGCTTGCGTGTCCGCCGCCTCCCCCGAGGTTCTTCCCGTTCGGGCAGATCACGTTGAAGGACGAGCAGTAGAAGATGACGGGGTGGCTTGCGTTGTTCAAGAACGGATTGACGTCGCTCACCCCGTCGGGCTCATGCACGGCGGGCCGCGACGAAGTGCCGAAGCCGAGGTTGCCACTCGCCCAGATCGGGTTCACCCGCTCCGTCGTGGACGAGTCGTCCTGGAACAGCGTGTAGTTCTCTGGCCCGTAGATGGCATCGACGTCCGAACGACGCTGGAGCCTCTGGATCTGTCCCTTGTTGAGTGTGGCGAAGAGGGCCGGTGCGTAGATTGGAGTCGTCGCCTCGGCTCCCATCTGCGAAAGCGCGTCGACGACGGCCCGTCGGGCCGGGGCGACAGACGCCTGGATCGCCGCGAGGTGCTCGGCCTCGCTCTGGCCCTCCGGCCTGTCGCTCGCCACGTTGGACACGTCGACCCAGATCGAGACGGGGATCTTCTCATCGCCTCTGAGCGCATCGACTTTGGCTGCCAGCTGTGGATCGAGCTTGCCGTAGCGTGCCAGGCGTGCGGCGTTCTCCTTGGCTTGGGCGTCAGCGAAGTCCACCGCTTGGCCGTTCTGATTCAGCGCGACCTGGTAGGTCGCACCTGTTGAGGGATCGATCACCTTCGCCACGTCCAGCGTCTGCCGCGTTAGCGGCAGAGTCTGCGTGAAGCGGTCACCAACCACCAACTGATCGGCGGGAATGCCCGCCTGTGCCGAGGCTGCGGCGAGAATCGGGTCGGTCGCCGCACGCTTGCTCGTAGACCCGACCGCTGCCGGAATCGTGATCGCCGCTCCGATCGCCACGACAGCAAGGCCTAAAATGCGCCCGCGTCTGCTTCGGACGCCCCACTTAAGGAACGACATTTGCCTCCCCCTTAGGTTGAAAATACGTGCGCGTCAATCCGGCGCCGAATCACCTCTCTAGAGCGGCTCCGGAATCGGTGTGCCGGCGCAGGTCTCGTGTCTCGTCGGCACCGTGACGCCGTGGGCGTTGTGCGCCAGAAGCGTCTGGCCTCGGGATCGTCCTCCTTCACCACTCGCCCTCCTTGTCCGCTGGCCTGGGTCTCACCTCTAGTAGGCGGTGGCTGCGGCGAACCCTTACACGGGCGTCTCGGCTGGACGAGGAAGGCAACCCCGGTCTTTCGCCTCAGTCTCAGCCTCCAGCGCTGCGCGCAGCCGTGCGAGCGCGCGGTGGAGGGCGGCCCTCGAGGGCGTCCGTCTTGAGATCGAACAGCGCGGCGATCTGGCGTCCGCGTGAAGTCGGATTTACTGCGATCAATCCGCGTTCGCGCTTGCTCAGCATGGCCAGCGCGTCGCTGAGCGTCATCCGTTCGACGGCTTCCGCCTCAAGCGACTGCGAGCAGGCCCATCCGGCGGGCCGAGCTCGGCGAAAGTCTCTACATAGGTCCTCTCCCGTGATTGAATCGGTGCGGACTTCGAAGCCGAAGTACGCAACCACGATCTCGGCGGCGAGTCGGGCATTGTCGGCGACGAGGCACCTGTTAACCTGGAACTGCGCCCGCCTTTCTGGTCACCGAGGCGCGGGCCGCAGAGGTCCTATCCTTGCCGATGTCGCCCGGCATCTCTGAGTCACAGCTCGCCGCCGCCGCCGTCGCGATCGAGGATTACTTCCGTGGCTGGCAGGCCCCGCCGACGAGGCGCCTCGAAGTGAGGTCGTCGCCCGAAACCCTGCCTCAGACGACTTCCGCCCCGTGAGTGAGCAGAGCGAGCACCGGGGGATCGTTCACGCGATCAGGAAAAGGCTGACGAAGGGGATCGCGAAGCGCTTCCCGCTGAACGCGGTCCGCGTCCGTGCGCTGCGCGCTGCCGGGTATCGGATCGGTGATTCGGTCTACATCGGCGAGGAACTCCACATTACGGACGACCTCTACTCGGATCTCTGCGTGCTCACGATTGGAAACCGGGTTTCCATTGCGCAGCGGGTGTTGATCGTGCTGTCGTCCCACCCCAACCGATCGCGGCTACGCGAGGTCGTCGGCGAAGTCAATGGCAGCGTCACGATCGGTGACGACGCCTGGATCGGCGCGGGCGCGATTATCCTCCCAAATGTGACGATCGGCGAATCCGCGATGGTCGGCGCCGGATCGATCGTCACAAAGGACGTACCGCCGCGCACGATCGTTGCAGGGAACCCGGCTCGGGTTCTGCGCGCAATCGACGCTGCCCGATGATCCGCCTCGAGAACGGCGATCCGCGCTGGCTCCAATTCGTCTCTGCGTGCCCGCAAGCGATGCCTTTTCACCACCCGAGTTGGGCGGCGCTGTTGTCCGAGTGCTATGGCTACCCAGCCTTCGTCATGGTGCTGCCGCAGGCTTCAGGCGGCGTGGCGGCAGGTGTCGCCGTACTCGAGATCAGACGGGCGTTTGGCGGTCGACGCTGGGTCGCGCTGCCGTTCACGGACCGCTACGAGCCCCTCTTGGGCCCGGACATCACGCCGTCGGAGCTCGTGACAGCGGTCGAACGCCAGCGGCGCAGCGAGCGGATCGCGAGTGTTGAGGTGCGTGGAGCGCTCTCCGGAGCAGATGCCTTCACCCGGGTTCGAGGCCTCCAGCACACGCTGAGCCTGGTGCCGGATCTTGCCGCGATCGAGCAGGGCTTTACGGAGTCGCAGGTTCGTCGCAACATCGTGAAGGCCCGTCGCGAGGGCGTGGTAGTAAGGCGCGCGGAATCTCGCGAAGGGCTGGTCCGAGACTTCTATGAGCTCCACCTCCGAACACGCGCGCGTCAGGGCGTTCCGGTTCAGCCGCGCCGCTTCTTTCGTCTCCTCTGGGATCGCATGCTCGAGCCGGGCCTCGGCTTCTGCCTGCTTGCCTACCACGGGCAACTGCCGATTGCGGGGGCCGTCTTTCTCGCCTGGAACCGAAGCGTCACGTACAAGTTCGGCGCTTCGGATCGCAGCCACTTGGGCCTTAGGCCGAATCACCTTGTCTTCTGGGAGGCGATCTCGTGGGCCGCTCAGAACGGCTACCAGGCCTTCGACTTCGGCCGAACTGATCTTGATAACCAGGGGCTTCGGAGGTTCAAGAGTTCCTGGGGCGCGGTCGAGAAACCCCTGGTCTACGCGAGACTCGGCTCAGTCGGAAACGGAGCGCTGACCGAGCGATTGAGCGGAGCGCTTGCCTTCTGCATCCGTCGCTCACCGCCTGGCGTATGCCGTCTGGTCGGCGAGGCGCTCTACAAGTACGCAGCCTGAGGTTCGAGGACGAGCTCCCCAGATCCCCTCTCGAGGCGGAAGGTGCCCACGGTCATCCGCCACTGCTCCGATTCGCCGGCGTCTCTCTCTCGCCACCACCGTCCGACATCCCGAGGCAACGCAGTCCAGAGGTGAGCATGCTCGCTCGCGCGGTCGAGAAACTCGGTGTAGAGCGCGCGGTTGCGCTCGTTTCCCATGTATCCGGGGTCGGGGTGCGCAAGCACCTGGGCGAGTCCGTTCATCTCTTCGATCCGCTCGAGCAGACGCAGCCAGAGGTCAGGGCTTCGGTGGCGGAGTAGCGTGAAGAGCGTGTGATCCTGCGGAAGTGTGTATGGGAGCTCCACGACGTCGCCAATGAAGAATGGCCAGACGCTGCAGCAGCCACCAGGCTGCGGCTCGAATGGATCGGAGTGCGGAATCGAGCAGTCATATGACACCGGGAGATCTGCCAGCCACTCGAAGACTCGATATGTCGAGGGCGAGCGGAACCCCTCGGCCTGGAACCTCTCAGTAGCCTCTTCGAGTGCAGGTTGCTGCGCGTCGAAGGCGATCCGGGACGAGAACATCGACCGATCGTGGAAGACGCCGTGTAGGCCAATCTCGAAGCCCCGTTCCTGCAACTCCCGCACGATCCCGAAGTCGATCGAGTACCAGGACGTGACGATGTTGAAGGACGAACGGAAGCCTCGCTCTTCCTCGGCGTCGGCAAGGCGAAGCGCAAGGCGAAGCCCCTCTTCACTTTCGACGTCGTGCGTGAGGATCAACGCCGCTCTGTAGCCGTCGGGCCAGAACCAGCGGAAGCGCAGCTCCTCTTCGTCGCCCGCCAGCAGCAGACACTTCGCGTAGAACCTGACTAGCCGGAGCACGCTCTCATCGAGCGGCCAGACAGGGAATTCAGGCAGGCCCTGCCACCGTACGAGTGCCCGGCGGAGCGAAAGCTGTAGCCTGCGGGGCATCAAGCGCCTGACGCGATAGAACAGCGAAAGTTGATTCGCGGTGAGTTGTTTGACTCGCGTGCCGGTTCGCCAGCGCTCTGACACGTAGTTCTCGTAGGCCTCAGCGAGGCTGAACGGAACGGACACGGCACCGAGTTCTTCGTCCCATCGGGCACGGATAACTGAGCCGTCCGAAAGCCTGAAAGACTCGATTTCTGCACCTTCCGCAACCGCATCTCGGCGTGGGCGAGCGAAGATGCGCCAGTCGCCGCTCGTCAGCCAGACAGGATCTCCTTCACCCGGTCCATCGGCGATCGGCGTCGATGTGAACGGAGCAAGCAATCTCTCGAGCGGATGGCGTTCGTCCATTGCTAGCGCACGCGCCCGCCGATCGCCTCGATCAGCTCCGTAACGAGTTCCGGGTTCGTGCGCAAGAACGGCTTGGGCCGCGCCTTGGTCAGTTCGATGAGTCCGAGGTCGGTCCCGGACCGCAC
>WNGF01009147.1_pt1 | contig 11456 bp, 10 predicted proteins | sample 5400641 | NCBI WGS metagenome assembly WNGF01 (sample SAMN13153371, study PRJNA577476) | soil metagenome | isolation source: 80 cm soil or saprolite under grassland replicate 2 | place: USA:California | collected 2016-06-15 | reverse complement strand
CAGAGCGGCGTGGCGTATCCGGGTTGGGCCGGGGCAGAGACTGAGCGGCTCAACGTCCAGTTCAGGCGTGCGCTGCTTGCTGCGGATCACGTCCTCTACCAGAGCGCGTTCTGCAAACGATCGGGTGACGAGTTCCTCGGTACGCCGCGCGGATCCTGGGAGGTTCTTTACAACGCCGTCGACGTCGAGCATTTCTCGCCGGACGGATCCTCGCCGCGGGAGGAGTCCGTCCTGCTGCTCGGCGGAGACCAGACACAGGCGTATCGGCTCGAGGTCGCGCTGCGAACGCTTGCGCACCTGGAGGAGGCGAGACTGATCGTCACCGGCAGGCTCGTGTCCGATCCCCAACCATTGCTGCGCGAGCTCGCCGTCGCCGACCGGGTTGAGTTCGTCGGGCGCTACACGCAGAGCGACGCACCGGCTCTTTTCCGACGTGCGCACCTGCTGCTACACGCGAAGGTGATGGATCCGTGCCCGACCGCCGTGATCGAGGCCATGGCGTGTGGGCTACCGGTCGTGTACGCCGCGAGCGGTGGAACGGTCGAGCTGGTCGAAGACGAGGCGGGTATCGGCGTTCCGCATCCCGAGAGCTGGAAACAGGACGAGCCCCCCGATCCCGAAGCGCTCGCCGACGCTGTGCGCCGCGTGCTCGCGGAACGCGACCGCTATGCCGCCGCGGCGCGGCGCCGAGCAGTGGAGCGCTTCGCCCTCGAGCCGTGGCTCGACCGGCACGCGGAGCTCTTCCGCGACTTGCTCACAGGCGGCGCGCCTCGAGCACGAACGTCTCGTACTCGCTGAGCTCCGGCTGCTCAGCAAGGTGCCGCTCGAGACCGGCGAGCTCGCTGTGGCTGCTCTCGCCGACCCGGCACTCCTCGATCTCGACGAAGCCGGCCGACGTCAGCGCGTGGCGCAGCGTCTCGGGGTCGTAGATGAAGCGATGGCCCCACGAGCGAAAGAAGTTGTTCACGACGACGCCGGGCAGCTGGGCGTCTGCCTCGGGGGCGAGCGTGTCGACAGCCCAGCAGACGTAGCGGCGCTGCAGGTCGGTGGGCTCAGGGTCGTACAGGGCCGCCAGCCGTTCGAGCGACGGAGTCGCAACGCGAATCCGTCCGCCCGGGCGGAGGAGGCGAAGGCACTCGCGCAGGCACTGCTGCCCCTCGGCGTACGTGAGGTGTTCGATCATGTGCTCGGAGGAGATGAAGTCGAAGGAGGCATCGGGCAGCGGAAAGTGTTTGCGCACGTCGAGGTAGACGAGCTCGTCACCATGCCCGTAGCCGTGGAGGTCGGTGTTTAGCCAGCCGGGCCGGACATTCTCTGCCGCCCCGAGCTGTAGCTTGCGGACGTCGTGCTGCCGGAGGTAGAGGTCGATAGCTTTGCCGCGCCGCGTTGCACGCAGCGCGTTGCGTAGCGATTGCCTCAGCCTCACGAGCGGTACCCGCGCAGCCGTCCGCGGAGCGTGTCGAGCTGAAAGCGCGCGTGCTTCCTATCGCGCCTCGCGAGCGCGACGACTGCACCGCCGGCAGGCCGGATCAACATCCGCGTCACCGTGCGTTTCGGGTAGCCGTGCTTGCGAAGGATGTAGCCGATGCTCGCGCCCTCGCGCGCGCCGAGCGAATCCGTGGCGGGTTTCTGGTCATGGGTCACGGTCAGCGCCGGGTCGTATTCGATACGGGCACCGCCGGCGACGGCGCGCACGAGGTATTCCGTTTCCTCGCCCGACGACCAGGCCGTTCCAGAACCCAGCCCGAGCTGCTCGTCGAACTCGCCCACGCTCTGCACGACCGCACTCCGTAGAAAGAGGGTGAACGAGATCGCACGGTTCCAGAGGTTGTCGCGCGTGAGGCGGGCAGGCTCGGCGGCCCACGAGGGGGAGGAGCGACCCGTGTGGTCCACGGCGCGCCCCGTCAGTCCATCGAGCTCGGCTTCTGCCGCGAAGCGGCGTGCCACACGCTCGAGCAGGTCGGGCGCGTACTGGCAGTCGTCATCCGGAAACGCTACGAGCTCGGCTTCGAGCTGAGCAAGCGCCACGTTCCGTGCGCGTGACAGCCCGCGGGTGGAACGGAGGCGCTCGACGCGCAGCCCTGGGTGTGCGCGGACGACGTCGTCAAGGCGGTCGTCCTGGTTCTGGTCGACGAGCAAGACGCGAAAGCTCCGGTGGGTTTGCTCGTTGAGCGACACCAGCAGACGGCCGAGCTGGTCGGTGCGGTCGACCGTTGCCACCACAAGATCGAATGACGGAAGCTCGCCGGCGTCCATGGCCGTACGCTAACGCCATGCCGCTCATTTCGGTCTTGCTCGCCGTACACAACGATCAGCACTTCGTGCGCACCGCCGTGGAGAGCATCCTGCGCCAGACGCTCGGCGACCTGGAGCTGATCGTCATCGACGACGCGTCGACGGACGCCACGCCTGGCGTGCTCGCCGACGTGTCCGACGATCGACTGGTCGTGATCACCAACGTCGAGCAGCTGGGACTCGCCGCCTCGCTCAATCGAGCCCTTGACCGGGCGCGCGGCCGGTACGTCGCGCGGCTAGATTCGGATGACGTTGCACTCCCGAAACGACTCGAGCAGCAGGTTGCTCGGATCACCGCCGAGCCTCGAGTCGCCATAGTGGGCTCCGCGGTGCTCGACGTGGACGAGTACGGGCGAGTCGGCGCGCTCCACCGAAGTCCGCCGAGTCCTCGCGCTGTCCGCTGGGTGTCGCTCTTCAGTTCACCGTTCTTCCATCCAACCGTCCTTGTCGACCGCGAGCAGCTCGCCGCTCACGATCTCTTCTACGACTCTTCGTATCTCGAGAGTGAGGACTTCGACCTCTGGACGCGGCTACTCGAATTCTCCGAGGGGGTGAACGTCGTCGAGCCGCTGGTCCTCAAGCGGCGGCACGCGCACCAGGCGTCACAGCGCCGGGCCGACCTCCAGCAGTCTTTCCAGCGGCAAGTCGCGCTCCGACAGATCGCGCGGATTGCTCCGGAGTTCTATCCTTTGGAGACCGAGGGTGCGTGGGCACTGGGTAGCGGACGCAGCGCGGGCGATGCAGGCGCATACCTTCGACTGCTGTCGGCCTTCGAGGCCCGCCACGGGGTCGACACCGAGGTCAGGCAGCTGTCCGCTCGTGCGCTACTGGCTGCAGGCTCGAAGAGAAAGGCGCTCACGCTGGGCATCGCGACACCGGCCAGGCTCGCGGGTCGCGGCCTTCGGCGCCGCGTCCAGGAGCGAGTCGCTCGTCGGCACGCCGCACGGTGGCTTGGCGAGCTCGACGCGACCCCCGCGAGCACGCGCGTCGTCTTTGTCTCCCCGGAGCCGACGCCGTATCGCGCGCCGCTCCTCGACCGCATCGCGTCGCGCCCCGAGATCGACCTCAGCGTGGTGTACGCAGCGCACACGGTCGCCGGACGAAAGTGGTCGGTGGACTCGCATCACCGTGCCGTCTTTCTCCGTGGCGCTCGAGTTCCCGGCCTCAAGCGTGTGTTCCGGCACGACTATCCGTTGACACCGGGAATCCGGCGCGCGCTTTCCCGTGCGCGGCCCGATCTCGTCGTCGTCTCCGGCTGGAGCACCTTTGCGGCACAGGCCGCGATCGCCTGGTCGCGTGCGCACCGCGTCCCGATCGGGCTCCTCGTCGAGAGTCACGATCTCGGCCCTCGCGCGGCCTGGCGACGGAACGTGAAGCGGGCGGTCGTGCCCGCCCTCATCCGCGCGGCCGATACGTTCCTGGTAGTCGGAGCGCTTGCGCGGGCCTCGCTGCTCTCGTACGGCGCGCCGCCGGAGCGTGTCCGGGTATTCGCCAACACCGTCGACATCGAGGCCTGGCAGCGGCGCGCCGACGGTCTGCGCGAGCGCCGTGCCGACCTGCGCGGGGCCCTCGGCGTCGAAGCGGGAGATGTTCTCGTGCTGTCGGTCGGCCGTCTCGTCCGGGACAAAGGGCTGGACACTCTCGTGCGCGCAGTGGCCGCGGCAGATGATCAGCGCCTCGCCCTCGCCGTGGCAGGGTCAGGGCCCCAGAAAGACGAGCTCGAGCGCCTTGCAGAGGAGCTCGGCGTCAGGTTGCGCCTCCTTGGCGACCTCTCCGAGGAAGAAGTGGCCGAGGCTTACGTCGCGGCCGACCTCTTCGCGCTGCTCTCGATCCACGAGACCTGGGGCGTTGTCGTCAACGAGGCCGCCGCCTCAGGTCTCCCGCTCGTGCTCTCGGAGCGGGTGGGCGCCGCCTACGACCTCCTGCGCGACGGGGACAACGGCTCTCTCGTCGCTGCCGAGGACGTCGCGGCGACGGCGGCGGCTCTGCGTCGATTCGCGGACGATCCGTCGGTCCGGCAGAAGGCCGGCGCGCGTTCGCGCGAGCTCGTGCTCGAGTGGGGCTACGAACCGTCGGTGGAGAACTTCGTCGCCGCAGTGCGCGAAGCGACCGCGCGGTAGAGCTTCTCCTGAAGGTCCGTTACGTGGTCCCACGAGGTTCGGCGCGCTGCCTCGACGCCGCCTCGTGCGAGACGATCGCGCAGCGATGCATCGGACAGAACCTGCCGGATCGCTTCGACGACCGCCTTCCGCTCGTAAGGAACGACGAGCGCCTCTCCCTCGGCGAAGAAGCCGGCGATCCCGCAGCGGTCGGAGACGATCACCGGCGTTCCTACCGACGCCGCCTCGGCCGCCACCATCCCGAAGCTCTCGCCCGCGGACGCCAGCACGAACACGTCGGCCTGCGGGTAGAGGTCGCGCGGCGGCTCGTCCTTCGGAGGGAGCGAGTGGATCCTCCCCGCCGTCTCGCCTCTTGCCTGTGCCTGCCGCACCAGCGCCGCCGTTCCGTGGCGGTCGTCCGGCCCAGCGACGACGACATGGGCCTCGGGAATCTGCCTCGCGGCTTCGAGCAGGTGCTCGATGCCCTTGCCGGACGCGATCCTGCCGACGTAGAGCACGAGCGGAGCGTGCGCCGGGATTCCGAGCCGTGCTCGGAGGTCGCCGTTCCGAGCCTCGAGTGGCTCGGGGAAGCCGTTGCCGCGGACGTAGACCTTTTCCGGCGCAAGGCCGCACGAGATCACGGCGTCCCGTTCGCGCTCCGACGCGACGACGACTGCAGCAGCGCCGCGACCGACACCGCGATAGAGCGTGGCGTCGAGCGCTCGCTTCAGCGGCACCTTGCGCAGCCGCGGCTGGAACATCCCGAGTGGCTCGAAGACGTACGGGATGCGTCGGAGGCGGCACCAGGCCGCAGTTCCGGTCGTCACCGGATCGCGGAAGCCGAAGACATGCACCACGTCGGGGCGCGGGAGCCGTCCGAGCACGAAGGGCAGGGTCGGTGTGATCCCCATCCACCGGTACCGCAGCGGCGTCGCCAGGTACCGCACGTTCGCTCCCTCGACGATGCCAGCCGAAGAGCGAGCCGCCGGCCGGCGGTCGAGGTCGAGGATCGTCGTCGTGAGCACGTCGACGTCATGCCCGCGGGCCACGAGACGCCGGACGAGCTCGTTCGCTGCGACGACGGGACCGCCGAATGCGCGCGATGGCGACCAGGCAGGTGCCGCGAACAGGATTCGCAGTCGTCGATCGCTCACGGCACTAGGGTAGTGCCCTAGCCTTCGGGTCGATGCCGGCTCGCGGCAAACCACGCCTGCTTGTCCTCAACCAGTACTACTGGCCCGGCGTCGAAGCGACCGCACAGCTGCTGACGGAGCTCTGCGAGGCCCTGGTCGAGGACGCTGACATCACCGTAGTCACAGGCGTGCTGCACGGCCACGAAGACGAGCCTCGGAAGCTCGTCCGCAACGGCGTTCAGATCGTTCGAGTACCGTCGACGTCGTTCGAGCGTTCGCGTCTGCTCGCGCGAGCTTCGAACTACGTCACGTACCTGTCGAACGCTCTCTTGCGAGGCCTGCGCGGAAGTCGACCGGACGTCGTCCTCTGCATGACGGATCCACCGATCGTCGCAGACGTCGCGTTGCTCGTCGCGCGCCGCTACCGCGCACCTCTCATCGTGATCAGCCAGGACGTCTTTCCGGAGATCGCAGTGCAGCTGAAGCGGCTCGAGAACCCGGTCCTGATGAGTCTGCTGCGAGGCCTGGTCTCGGTCTATCTCCGCCGTGCGGATCGGGTGGTTGCGATCGGCGAGACGATGCGAACGCGGCTCGAAGCGAAAGGTGCGCGCCCGGAGCGGTTACGCGTGATTCCGAACTGGGTCGACACCAAGCGTCTCGAGCCGCTCGGCAAGGGCACGCAGTGGGCGCGCAGCTGGGGCCTCGATCAGAGGTTCGTCGTCATGCACTCGGGCAATGTCGGCCACGCCCAGGATCTCGACTCGCTCGTGCGCTCGGCGACGTTCGTCCGGGATCTGGAGGATGTCGTGATCGCGATTATCGGCACTGGCGCGCGTCACGCGGAACTGGTGGCGTTGGCAGAACGCCTCGAAGTGGAGCGGGTCTGGTTCTTGTACTACCAGGCGCGACATTTGCTGGCCCAGTCGCTCTCGGCCGCGGACATCCACGTCGTTGGGCTCGCGCCGGGTCTGGCGGGCTACGTCGTGCCGAGCCGGCTCTACGGCGTCCTCGCGGTGGGAAGACCGGTGATAGTGGCGGCGGACGCCGAGAGCGAGACCGCGCAAGTGGTCGAAGCGGTCGGCTGCGGCATCGTCGTCCCGCCCGCACGGCCCGAACTGCTTGCGCGTGCGATCAGGGACGCGCACGACGGGAGGCACGACCTCGAGGCGATGGGAGCCCGGGGCCGCGAGTGGGTCGAGCGCGAGGCCGACCGCTCCGTCGCCGTCCGCCGCTACCGCGACCTCCTGCTCGAGCTTGCCTCCTAGAGTCGTCGCAGCGGCACTCGTCGCCGCTTTTGCACTCGTCGCCGGCTGGAATGCGTACAAGTACCCGAGCGGCGGCGGGTACGACGTTCGGCAACACCAGGAGTACGCGGACCTCCTCATCCACCACGGGGAGATTCCGGGCCCCGAGACGCGAAGCGAGTACTACACGCCGCCCGGGTTCTACGCACTGGCGGGAGCCGCGACCGTGCTCGGGGAGCACTTGCACTCCGGCGACCCGCACAAGCTCGGGCAGGTGCTCAACTGGCTCGTGCTGCTGGCGACCGCCGGCGTGCTCTGGCTGCTCGCCCGCGAGCTCTTCCCGGGACGGGGATGGGTGCAGGTGTGCGCGCTCGGCTTCTTCTGCTTCCTGCCGGTTGTCCTGCGCGTCGGGGCGATGTTCCATCCCGAGCCGCTCTCGATGCTGCTGACCGCGGTCGCGCTGCTCTTCGCCGCGCGGATGCTGGGGCGGCACGACTACCGCTGGCAGCTCGCCGTGGCCACGGGCGTCGCGCTCGGGCTCGGCCAGCTCGTGCGTGCGTTCTCGCTCTGGACATTCGCGGCCGTCGTGCTCGCCTTCGTCGTTGCGCGCGCGTGGCGTCCGCTGGCGGTCCTTGTCATTGCCGCCGCGGTGTTGGCTTCGCCGTGGTACGTCCGCCAGGCGATCAAGTACGGCGACCCGGTCTTCGACAGGCCGACTCCAGGCGAGGCGATCTGGGAGCGGCGGCCGGCGCGCTTCTACTTTGGTCTGGGGCTTCCCGAGGTTTTTACCGAGCCCATCCGCCCGCACTTTGTGAACGAGGCGATCCCGACGACGTACAGCGAGGTCTGGGGTGACTACTTCGGCGTCTGGCAGGGAAGTCGGGAGCGCCAGAGCTTTCTCGGCCTGCTGCCGACCCTGCTCGCACTGGCCGGCTGGATCGTCCTGCTGATCCGGTCCTGGCGCGTGCCGGCGCGGCTCCCGGTGGCCGCGCTGCCCGGGCTTGCGATCCTGGGCTACCTGTACTTCACCGTCAGCTATCCGACCCCGGACGGGGACGTGCTCAAGGCGAGCTACATGCTCACCGCCGCGCCCGCGTGGGCCATCGCTTTCGGCTATGCGGTCGATCGCCTGCCGCGCCGTGTCCGGCTCGTCGCCGGCGCAGTCCTCAGCGCCTCGGCGTTGGCGAGCCTTCCGTTCCTCCTTTACTGAGCCCGGCCAGCCGCAGCATCAGCTCGAGCGAGGACTGCGGTCCCGGCCAATGCTCCGCCAGCAACTCGCTCCGGTTCCGGCGCAGGACAGTTCGCAGCACGACCAACACCAGGATCGCGTCGTCCAGCTGTCCGGCGACGGGGATGAAGTCGGGGACCAGATCGAACGGCATCGCCAGGTAGCCGACGAGCAGGCCAAGCAGCAGCTTGTGCCGGCGCGGTACTCGTGGATCGCGAAGGAGCCGCGCGAAGAAGACCGCGCAATCCGGCACGAAGCCGGCCACTGCGCGAGCGTCCTGCCGTCGTCCCAACAGCACGAGCAGCCCGACGAACGCTGCGTAGGCCGCGAGCGTTCCCAGCGCGACGAGAAGGATCAGGGTCAGGCCGGCGACACTCCGGTCGGCCATGGTATTCCGTTCCTGCTTTACTGATCCGCCTTGCGCGCGTCGCGGATCGGCTTCCCGCTCGGGGTCGCCCTCGTGCTGGTGGGCTACGCCGCGCTCGTCGGTTGGGACGTCTTCCACTACGACTGGCTTCGCGGGTACGACGCGTACGCGAACTCGCTCTACAGCGACGTCATCCGTGTCCACCATCGGTTGCCGACCGAGCTGGAGACAGGCGTGTGGCATACGCCGCCGCTCTTCTTCTTCGTCGGCGCGCTCATCGACTCGCATCGTGGAATGCAGGTACTCGGCGGCTTCGCGGCAATCGTCGTGGTCGTCTTCGCCGGTCTGATCGCCAGGGAGCTCTTTCCGCGTTCGCGCGCGATCCAGCTTGGCGCGCTCGCCTTCGCCGCACTCACGCCCGTGCTGACGCGGACGGCGGTGATGTATCACCCCGAGGCGCTCGCGACAGCGCTTGCAGTGGCGGGCACGTACGTCGTCGTCCGCGCGCTTGCTCGTGGGCGCGTCGGTCCGTGGGCGGGTGCTACGGCCGGTCTGCTGTTCGGGCTGGGAACGCTCACGCGGACCTGGGCGCTCGCTCTTGCCGCCGCGGCGATGTTCGCACTCCTCCTCCGCGCCGGGCTCGAGCGAGAGCGCGAGGCTCTCTGGGCGGCGTCAGCGCTCGCCGGCGTCCTGTTCGCACTCTCGCTGCCCTGGTTCGTCCACCAGGCGCGCAGCCACGGGAGCCCGTTCGCCTTCAACCGCCCGGCTCCGGACGAGTCGTTCTGCTCGCGGCGCCCTGCGAGCTTCTACACGAGCCTCGACGTGGACGCGGTCTTCTCCCGTCCGTACGCGCCCAACTATCTGAACCACCTCTGGCCCGTCGTCTACACGGACTGGTGGGGCGACTACTGGCGCTACTTCGAGCTCCCGGAGGAGTTCATCTCGAAGCCCGCTGAGCTGCCGCCGAAGTACGAGAACCCTCGCGTCCGCCAGAGCTACGTCGGTCTTGCGCCCTCGATCTTCGCCGTCGCCGGCTTCGTCGGCATCGTCGTCGGCGGGATCCGCCGCCGCGCCCCTGCCCTGCTCTTGATCCCTGCCTCGATCGTGCTCCTCGGGCTCGCGTTCCTCGTCTTCCAGGTCTCCTATCCGCACGCCGACGGCGACACCATCAAGGCCGCGTATCTCCTCGACGCGGTCGCGCCGCTCTCCGTCTGCGCCGCCTGGGCGCTGATCTCGCTCGGGCGGGCTGGTCGCCTCGTCATGATTGCCGTCGTGACCCTGCTCATCTACGCCGCCGTCCTCGACATCGACTTTCTCGTTCTGCCGTCGTGAGGTACGCCGTCACTGGAGCCGCAGGCTTCATCGGTTCGCACCTGGCGGAGGCGCTCGTCGCGCGCGGACATGACGTTCTCGGCGTCGACTGCTTCACCGACTACTACGACCCGGCCCTGAAGGAAGAGAACGCGGCCGGACTGGAAGTGTCCCGGATAGACCTTGCCGAGGAGGACCTCGACCTGGACGGCGTGGACGGCGTCTTCCATCTCGCCGGCCAGCCCGGCGTGCGCAGCTTCGGGGCGGTGTTCGAGGACTACGTCCGCCGCAACCTGCTTGCGAGCCGCCGTGTCTTCGAGACCGCGGCCGCTGCGGGCGTGCGCGTGATGTTCGCGTCGTCCTCGTCCGTCTATGGCGACGCGGAGAGCTATCCGACGCGCGAAGACGCGCAGCCGCGGCCGATCTCGCCGTACGGGATCACGAAGCTCGGCTGCGAACAGCTCGCCTACGCGTATGCAAAGGGCTTCGGGCTCGACGCGGTCCTGCTGCGCTACTTCACCTTCTACGGCCCTCGCCAGCGGCCCGACATGGCCTTCGCTCGGATCGTGGACGCGCTGGCGCGCGGATCGTCCTTCGAGTTGTACGGCGACGGCCTGCAGTCGCGCTCCTTCACGTACGTCGGAGACGGCGTCGACGCGACCATCGCCGCGATGGAGCAGGCTCCTGCGGGGGCCGCGTACAACGTGGGCGGCGGCTTCGAGGCCACGATGCGGGACGCGATCGAGACACTCGAAGAGATCTCGGGTCGGTCGCTTGATCTCGTGGAGCGACCGGCTGCTGCCGGGGACGTCCGCCGTACGGCACCGGATGTGAGCGCGATCGAAGGCGACCTCGGCTGGCGGCCGAGCACCGCGCTGAAGGATGGCTTGCGCGCTCAGTGGGAATGGGCGTCGAGTAGAGTCGCCGCCCGGTGAGCGCGCGCGACGCGGATCTCGACGCCGAGCAGGAAGTCGACCTCGGCCGCTACTGGAACGCGATAGTCGCGCGCTGGTGGCTGCCACTCGGCGGTTTCCTCGTCGGGGCGGTGATCGGCTACCTCGTCTCGCTCGGTGGAGGCCAGGTCTGGAAGGCGAACGCGACCCTGTATCTCGGCGCCTCGTACAGCATCGTGGGCGGCACCTTGCTGCAGGGCCCGCAGGCGAACCCGTCCACGGTTGGCACGATCGTCCACGCCGAGGACGCAATCGGGCGGGCTGCCGCGAAGGCTCGAATGCCGGCGAAGGACCTGCGCGGGAAGGTGTCGACGAAGACGATCTCGACAGGAATCGGGACCGGAGCCTCGCGCCCGGCCGTTAATCCGCTTGTCCGCGTCACCGTGCAGGCGTCGACGCGGCGCAGGGCGCGGGTCGCGGCGAACGAGCTTGTGGCCGTCGTCGTCGAGCGGCTGTCGCCGTTCGCGGATGCGAAGATCGCCGGCCTCAAGGAGCGAATTGCGGCGGACCAGGATCAGATCGACGCGATCCGCCGACAGGCCTCCGGCTCGTCGGACGCGACTGCGACGGCGGTCTTCAGCATCCGAATGGGAGACGTTCTGGATGATCAGCTGCAGGCGAAGCAGCTGCTGATCCAGGCCGAGCAGGTCGAGCGTCCCAGGGTGCTGACCCGCGCAGTTGCCGTGAAGACGACTGCCCGCAGCCGGCGTAACTCGGTCGTCGTCGCCGCCTTCCTCGGGCTCCTCGCGGGTCTCGCCGCCGCGCTCGTCTGGGACCCGCTCGCCCGTCGACGCTAATGCTCGAGGGCAAGACCGTGGCGGTGGTG
>WNGF01009146.1_pt1 | contig 11456 bp, 4 predicted proteins | sample 5400641 | NCBI WGS metagenome assembly WNGF01 (sample SAMN13153371, study PRJNA577476) | soil metagenome | isolation source: 80 cm soil or saprolite under grassland replicate 2 | place: USA:California | collected 2016-06-15 | reverse complement strand
GTTCGTCACGGACTAACAATCGGAGAGTTGGCCCGGCTATACAATGACGAGCGCCATATCGGTTGCGACCTGCGGGTAATCACGATGGAAGGCTGGCGGCGCGCGATGTGGTTCGACGCGACGAACCTGACGTGGGTTAATCCTTCGCCGAATATGCGCAGCCTGACGGAAGCCGCGCTGTATCCCGGCGTAGGCTTGCTTGAGACCACTAACATATCGGTCGGTCGTGGCACTGACACGCCTTTCGAAGTAATAGGCGCGCCGTGGATAAATGGCCAAAAGCTCGCAACCTACCTGAACGCGCGCAGGATCGCCGGTGTTCGTTTTGTGCCGGTGCACTTCACGCCCACGTCTTCCGTTTTCAAGAATGAAGAATGCGGTGGAGTTAACATCATCATTACTGACCGCGCACGGCTCCAATCAGTTCTTACTGGAATTGAAATCGCCGCTGCGCTACATCGTTTCTTTCCGACAGAATGGAAGATCGACCGTTATTCACACCTGCTTGTTAACGCACAGACGCTCGAACGTCTGAAGCGGGGAGAATCGCCGGAAGACATAACGCAATCCTGGAATGCTCGTCTGAATGAGTTTCGACGCGCGCGCGAACGAGTTCTGATTTACAAATAGGCGAGCCCGCGACCTCCGCGTCTCCATGTCAGCTACTAAAAAAGATGCACCACGGAGATCACGGCGCGGCAGAGCCGCAACCAAAGCCGATAACAGTTGAGTTATGTCGGTTAAGTTCATTTTTAGCTCCGTAGGAGCGTGATGTTTATAGCAATCCGACTCAATGCAAGGCCAGCTCCGTAGGAGCGACATGTTTGAAACATGGAGTGGTCGCCCCACGAAATATATTCCGCTCCTACGGAGCTCACGAAACATCTTGTCGGGAGGGGCTATAAACATTTTGTCCCTACGGGACTGCGCTAAGGAAAAATCTTGCTCACAAAAAACAAAAAGTTGGACCTTTGCTACACAGAGAGCTTTTTCCAACCTACTTAGGGAAACCTTTGGTTCGGTGAAAGAACAAATCTTCTAACTATGGAATAGCAGAAGAAGGGGCCGACTAGTCGGCCCCTCAAGTTTTGTAGGGTAAGAGTTATGCCTTAGAAGTGGATTCGCATACCCCATTCCAATTGGCGCGGATCGAAGACCGCAGTAGTGATCTTGCCAAAGTTTGTCGGCTGATTCAGCCTAAGATTGTTCGCGCTCGCGTCGCGCGGGTCAGCCGGCTGGAAGTGGTTAAAGACGTTGGTGAACTGCATTGTGAATTGCAGGCCGACGCGCTCAGTAAACTTTATGTCCTTGGCCAGCGTGGCATCCACGTTCCAACGGTTCAAGCCCCGCAGGTTGCCCGCGCCGCCGCAACTGGTATCAATGCCGAGAATGCATCGCCGAAACATGTTGAAGACTGCCGCCGGGTCAGCGAACATGTTGACGCCTTCGGAATTGTTGGTGCCGATACCGTTGGAACCCGTAACGCCACGATTGGCTGTGGGTCGGACATTGTACGGACCTATAGGAATGGCGGACTCGAAACCACCTGCGATGCTGCTGGAGTTTCCTGTTTGACCAAATGACTGGCAGTCGGCCCCACAGCCTCCTGCCCCGCTATAGTTTATTCTGGTCGGCAGGCCACTCCGTACGCTCAGGAATGGTGAAAGCGACCACCCGTTTACCAGTTGACCCAGGATTCCCTTCTTGCCCTTGAAGAAGTCCGGCCTGTAGGTGACACCCAGACTGTAGAGGAACTTGTAATCGAACTCGTTCGGGCCGTAATTAGCTTTCGGGTTATAGACATCCAGCCAATTACCGCCGCTACTGCGCTGTGTCTGAGCGGCGGTACCCAGCGCCCTTCCCCAGGTAAAGTTCGAGATGGCCGTCACACCGTGCCAGTCGCGTAGTCTCAAGGTGAAAAACAACGCGTTATAGTTTCCGTAGCCGAGAGCTGTTTTCGTGCCGATTTCAGTCGCCTGGTCACTAAGCATGGTCCTGCCCAAAGTCCAGGAACCTAGCGTGCCGTTCGCACGTGAGGTGCCGGTCGCGTTGAGATAGGCCCAGAAGTCAGAAACCCGAGTACTGCTAAAAAACGCACGTACCTGTGATTGGTTGAGCAATGCCTGGGTACAGTTGGCGAACCCGGTGCAGTAAGCCGGGGTCCCACCCAACACAGATTCGAAGAACGGTTGTGAGGGGATCGTCGAGATCAAAGCTGAGATTTGGGCGGCTGTAGGCGACGTTCCCAACGCCGCGAGTTGAGTGCAGGCGCCACCGGCGCCCGGAGCACAGAGTCCCCGCCAAAGGTTCGCATAAGCATCGGCAAATGTCTGGCCTCCCTTGGTCATCATGTAAGGTACCGCGTCCAGATCGATCTCCTGAAACTCGTTACGTATTCTTCTCCCCATGTAGCCAACCTCGACCGCCATGTTTCGGCCAAAGCTGCGCTGGATCGTAAAATCGATGTTATCTGTTGACTCAGGCCGGTAGTCAAAATCGACGGCTCGTGAGTCACCGCCCAGAGGATTCAAGACGCCATTCTGCAGCACACCGGGCAAAAACGGTTGAGGCAAAGTCGCCGACGGCGCCGGAAGCGGTGCTACAGCGCCATCCCTTCCAATACGAAATACATTGCTCACGTCTACCGACCCCGTCGTCAAACACTGACCGTTAATCGAGGCGAGGCTGCACGTTACTGATTGCAGCAAGCCGGGCCCCGACATCGGAACGAGCAGATTATTCACACCGTTCAGACGCCCGAATTGCCTGCCATAGCCGGCGCGGATTACTGTGCTGCCCTCACCAAATAGCCTATGAAGGACTCCGGATTTGAACTGCGGGTTCCACGCCACCGATAATTTCGGGCTGATGCCGCCATAGAATGGATTATAAGGATACTTAAGGTGCAGGTTATGCGCCGTTTCGAACCCGAGAATCGGAGCATATGCCTGTCCAGCCAAAGCGGCTGCTTTGCGTTTTGCCAGGAAGTCAGCCGTGTGTACAGGAGTTCCATCCTGATCTACGAGCACCACCTGTCTTCCCTGTTCCTCTACGGGCGGCGTCTCGACTGTATAGCCAATGCCATAGCCCAAAGTAAAAGTCGGCGACATTCGCCACGTATCTCCGAAATACCCGTTGTAAGTTTTGATCGTGCTTCGCACCTGGGCCTGGGTACCGAGCGGTAGTATTGAGAGATCACTGCCTGCGCGGGTGTACAGCACTTGTGTAAAGCCCACCAAGCCCAGTACCTCAGTGGCTAAGTTTGAATAGCTGGCCGTCATCGATGAGTTGTTAGAGGGAAGGCTGCTCGGAAAGAAACCCGTGAAACCGATCGACTTACTGGCGATTTGATAGACAATCTGGTTGCTGATTGTCGTCCCATTGTCGGTTCGCGAGAAATAGTCCACGTTGCGCTGTATAAATCCTCCGAACTGGAACAGGTGATTTCCTTTCACCCAGGAGACATCGTCGCGGATCATCTTGTCCTGGCCATCCCAGGTCCGCTGCCGCACGCTCTGAGTATTCACGTTATAAGGAATCAGCGCGCCAGTTCCGCTGGTTTCGGCATCGGTGTCAGTGGGCGTGGCAATCTCGATGGCACCGCCCAGGCCTGCAAATTGGGGCGGAATGCCGGGGGTGCCCCACTGCCACCAGTTCCAAAGGTAACTCACCCGCAGGTCGTTAGTCATAGTTGGACTTAGCGTGCTTGTCAGTCCGAACACCAGAAGTTCCGGAGTCTGCACTCGCGTCGCCGTTGACTGATACTGTCCACGCGTCGTGCCCGGCAGCAAGCCGCCAACATCTACCTGGGTATTCACCGTGTTGACCAGATGCTGAGCTCGGAAGGAGGTAAAGAAGCGATGCTTCGAATTGAAGTCATGATCAATTCGGCCGACGTAAACATTCGAAGTCAGCGGTAACCTAATCGTGGAAAGAAACCCCTGCGTGTTGAACTGATCTCCGCCGGTCAGCGGATCGTTAGGTAGCGGAATCGTGTTCCACAATTGCGTTATCAGCGAGTTCGGAGTGGCGTTCGCCGCGTTGGCCCGTGGATCGCAGAAGCCACCGGTCCTCAAGCATGCCGGCAGGGTCACAGTCCGGACCGGAGCACATCCAATGCAAGCACCACTTGAAACATTCGGATTGCCGATTGTTACAGTGACAGGAAAGGGATTGAGATTATAGGGAACAAAGGCTCCAGGCCCGTATGAAACCGTGGCGCCATTCTCTGTTCCGGTTATAGCAGTGGAGGTGGCGTTCTGAACCTGAATCACTCCTGCGCGCATTGCCGGCGTCGGGTATGATCGTCGGAAGGTCCCGACGCCGCCATAACGAAAGCCCTCATAATTGGCGAACACATATGTCTTGCCGCCGAGTACCTTGAACGGAATCATTGGCCCGCCAATCGTGAAGCCAAAGCGTTTCCGCTGATTGGGAATTATCGGCGTGTACGGCATGATGCAGTTGTTATCGCCTTTGTGTAAGGTCGTTCCCGGGTCGCAGTTTCGCGGTTTGGGCGGGTTGCCCGTAAACGTTGGGTTACCCTTTGTAAACTTCGTATGGTTGGCTGACCACGAGTTAGCTCCCAGGATGTTGGGCGTCCAATAGTACCCATAACCCGAGCCATGCCATTGATCAGATCCGCGCCTGGTCACCATCTGGACTTGCGCGCCGATCGAACCATTAAAGTCAGCAGTCTGTCCGAACGTGTTAACTCTGAATTCTTCGACACTTTCGATCGGAGTCGGAACTACCCCTGAAGCCATACCGTTAGTCTGATTGCTGGCGTTGCTGGTAAAGTTGACCGTGTAACCCACTTGATCGCCAGACATGTCGTCTGAGTTCTGGCCGCCATCGACCGTAAAACTATTCTGATCGCCGACGGCGCCGGCAACCTGGCCAGCCGGGGTAACTCCGGGCTGAAGCGCCATCAGCGTGGTGGCATCGCGGCCGAGGTTTGGCAACAACTCGAGCTCCCTCAGGTTAATCGTTGTACCCACTGTCGCATTCGTGGTCTGGAGTTCCGTTCCCGCCGCTGCCGAAGTAACCACCACGGTTTCGGACAGCGAACCGACTTCCATTGCCACGTTAACAGTCAAAACCGCGCCGATGCTAACTTTCTGCGCAGTGAACTTCGCGGTCTTGAAACCTTGCCTGGTGACAACGATGTCGTAAACGCCTGGATTAACTACCGGAAAGTTATAGCGGCCGGCGTCGTTTGTTGTTGTCGTTATCACGCTCCTGGTCGCGCTATCAGTTAACGTTACCTCCGCGCCCTGCACGATGGCCCCCTGGGGATCTGAGACCTGGCCAGTAACACTGCCGGATGACGCCGTTTGCGCTCGCGCTGGTGACGCGCCAAGACTGAACAAAACGGTGACGAGAACAGCCAACGCTAGGAAGAGAGAAACCCTTTTCATTTTGCAGATCCTCCTGTGATAGAAGTCTTGGCAAGAGTGCGACACTTAGCTTGCGGTAGCGAGCATCGTACCCAGATATTAAAAACCAACGACGAATATTCCTACTGTATAAATAAAGACGGCGAGCGATTGTCCTGAACTGTGCAAGCTCCCAGACGGAAGCCTTGGATGACAACTAAAATATTGGGCAAGTATATAACCAAAAGCTTCAGCGTCAAGGTCTATTTCCGATTTTTTAGTGGTGGATCAGTTTGATGTCCGACAACCTTTAGCCTGTCGAACTTGGACGACAAACTGAAGTTTGTCGCTAGCTGCTTTGACTCCCTCTCCCGCTGGGAGAGGGTTGGGGAGAGGGCCTTAAGGCTCGCGCCTATCATTAGCTAAATCCCCTCTTCCCCGGCCCTTCTCCCAGAGGGAGAAGGGAGAAAGATCAATAACAACTGCCAATTGATGCGTAACTTCCGACTTGATCAGAAGTTCCTAAAGTTTGTCGGACATTTGCATTGAAGTTGACCAACTCCGGTTTTTTCACTCATATAATTGTAAGATGGTGGATGCGAGTAACGACCGTGCGGAAAAGGGATGCCGAGAGGGTTTTTGAGCGGCCTTACGATCGACGGATTCGCGCGACTAATTTGTCAGAAACCTTCGCAGCTTGTGGGCGATGGATTCAAGTTTGAAGTGCAACTTTGAGGAATGCGAACCTCAAGCGCCAAGGGCGCGAAATCCAAAGCCCGCTGTATTAATGCGCGTTGCACTTCCAAATTGAATTCGCGGGCGACGAATTTCCTCTTGATTGCGTCGAATGAACTTATCTCTTAATTGACGCTTATGCTGAAAGAGTTTGGATCAATTTTCTCATTGAAACTGAATTGCGTTAGCTTGATTATCCAGTCAGCCAGGAACGTTCCGCCCTGAGCATCCACCGATAGTTTGATCGTATAAATGTGGGGCAGATTGAGACCGCCTTCAGACTTGAAGAATGAAAACTCTTCTACCATCTTGTAGCGGGTTTCCCTGGTCTCGACGTTCGTATACGAACGATTTCCCATTTGAGCTGCAATTACGCTCTCATACTCTTTCCGCACATGTTGGAAATTCTCTTGATCAAAGATTAGAGTGATTTTCATATCAGAGCCTCCCCGGGGCAGATACCTAAGTTCATGCAGTATTCGATCATCCACCTTCCTGGTGCCGACATATTCCAGCTGCGGATTTCGGGCTGCTAAATCCAGTAGCGGCCAGGCCGCGGACAAGGTCCCGCCTATCAGACCTTGCTTGAATACCAGATTGTTAGTCATGAGAAAATTACCTAATACGGAGCGAACACCGGGCGTAACAAAGGCTGCCGTAAAATTATTTCCGTTGAATCCCAATTGCTCGCGCGGGTAAACGGGACTGGGAAAACTCATTCCCAGCAAACTCTTTGTTCCTTCTGAGGCCAACACGGCCTGGCCCACAGCCTGGCCGGGCGGAGGCGTGCGAAAAATCACTTGAGAAGTGCCGGCAATGATTCGAGTCTTGACGGCTGCTCGCGCTTTCGCGGAGCCGATGGATTCCAGATGCCGCGCTACCAGTTCTTCAGGCTTTATCCTCTCTCTCGCCGACAGAGATAAAGGAGATAAGCTAACCAGCGATAAGACCACAGCCACACAGGTTATCTCTGCTTGGTGAGTTTTCATCTTGCTCGTTCCACGATGTTACGCTCAGAAATAAGAACAGCGAGGCACCGTCGCGATGCCCCGCCGTCATTTTGTTAGTCCAGGAGCCAGCTAAAACTGGAGCTTCATCGCGAATTGAATGACTCGCGGGGATTCACCCAGTGGCAGCACCGACTGTGCGCCCACAGGTGCTACCGTCACGCAGCAAGTCTGCGCAAATACGGGAGACAGGATGCTGGGCGAGCCCACAGAAGCATCGCGTGGATTATCGAAATTCGGATGGTTAAGCGCATTGAACATTTCCATCCGCGTCTGCAACTTGAACCGCTCAGTAATCTTGAATATCTTGATAAATCCAAGATCCAGATTCCAGTAGTGAGGTGCGGTAAAGATGTTGCGGCCATCCCCATTCGAGCCCGGAGGAGCGATCGCGAATCCGCTCGCATCCTTGAACAAAACGGGACCGATAACGTTGGGGACGTTCTGCAGTTGGGGCCGAAGTGTTGGGTCGAGCAACACTGCACGAGACTGATGAGAATTATTAGCCGTTAAAGCGCCGCTACGAACGCTGAATGGTTCTCCCGTCATGTAAGTAAAAATCCCGTTGATGGACCACCCGCCAATTAATTGATCCATGACCCCATGGGATGCGTTCAGGAATTGTTTTCCTCTTCCGAATGGCAACTCCCAAACTGAGGTGGCCGTTAGTACATGCGTCCTGTCAAAGTCCGAGCGCCCCCGCTCCAGGCGCCAGTTGCTGATGGTTATAGGCGTGCGGGAATTGGTAGTGGAAAGTCCGCCGCCCGAAGCAGCGCCAACCGGATCCAGTGATTGATCGTCAATGGACTTGCCAAATGTATAGGCCGTGGTCAGACCGAATCCGCTCGAAAAACGCCGACGCAACGTGAACTGCGCCGCGTGGTAATAAGAGTCGCCGCCGGAATCCAGATACGTGATAACGCTGAACTGTTGGTTGGGACGCAGCTTTAGAGCCAGCGTTGTCTGCTCGATGCGGCCGGCAAAAGCACCCGCGGCGTTTTGTGAGAGTTGAGTCGCCACGGTGCTGGAATTCACGAACGACGTGGTCACAAATCCCGCAGCGACAATTGGGACTGTTGCGCCGGTTACGCCTGCGGGGCATCCTGTCCCATCGGCTTTGCAACCTTTCACCACATTCTGCTGCATGATCAGAAACGACGGAAGAATCGGGCCTGCCTCAATTTCGTTGGCATCGTACGCGCGGAACAGGCGCGTGCCGCGCCTTCCAATGTATGCAGCCTGGAAGACAAAACCGTGAGGCAATTCGCGCTGAACGCTGAGACTCCACTCATGCACCGTGGGAATCTTTAGGTTTGGATCGAACACAATTAACGCGGGCGCGTTATTCAATAGTTGCAGTGTCGGCGTCAGGAAGGTTGAAGGCTTGGCGCTTGGCGGAGGAAGATTTGTGAGAAATCCAGACTCGCCAATTCTCACATCCGGTTCCGCCGTGCAGCCTTTGGTTGTGCTACCGCCGACGACGGATGAGCAAAGCGTAACGAGGCCTGGCACCTTTCCGGCCACCGCTGTTGCCTGGAATGACGAGACCGTGTCGAATGCCATCCGATAGCCAACACGGATCACACTCTTTCCATTGCCTCCGAAAAGCGAATGCATCAATCCGCTTTTCCAATCCGGGCTCCAGGCGAGTCCAAAACTTGGGCCAATGGCACCGATGTTGTTGCGGTTGTACCAGCGCTTGGTTTTGATGAAGGTCACCGGCCCGGGCGCGTCAACAATCGGTGTCACCGGACCGGGCGTTGCCACGATTGGCGTCGCAGGTTGGAAAGTGTTACCGCCGACGGTGAAGGGCGCCGGATTAATCTCCCACCGCAATCCGTAGTTCAGAGTTACGTTGGGCCGGACCTTCCATTCATCCTGAGCATAAAAGTTGTATTGATCCAAATGGGTACCTACCGCGTGGAGAGTGACCTTGTTGCCGATCTGAAACGGAAAGAAACTGTCACTACTCAAATTACCGAGGAAGTTCTGCTGGTTTCTCGCTGGAATTCCCAGCAAGTCATTGATGGCTCCTTGTAAGTTGGTAAAGTCCGTACTGTTCAGTCCAAGCACCGACGCGGAAGATAGACCTGGGAAGCAGTTCGTAGTTATGGTGGCCGTGCAACCGACAGGGGCTCGAATACTCGGACTAAAAGAAACCGTCGGGGCAAGGTTCGAGCCGCCGGGCAGCCCGCGCTGGTCTCGGTGCCGGTAGAAACGAACGGCGCCGCCGAAGCGATATACGTGTGCGCCCTTCGTGAAGCTGATATTGTCAAGAGCCTGAGGCGTGGTAACCGCGCGGAAGGTTCTGGGAATGTTGAGATACGGTTCGCTCGTATTGAAAAAATCAAACGGCGGAATGTTTGGAAAAGCGGGATTGGACTCGCCGAAGGTGAAGAGGAACCTGAAACGAGAATAACCCATGGTGAACTCGTTAACAACGCGAGGCGAAATCACGCGGCGATAGCTCAGCGCCAGATTGCTTGTCGTCCGAAAGACTTCTCCGAGAGGTGGGAACCCGGGGAAGACTTGCGGCCGATTGTTCAAGAAGTCGCCCTGAGTGGTGTCGTATTTCGACCATAGGAAGCGGCCAAACATGCTGTTGTTTTGATTGAAATTGTGATCTACGCGCGCCATGATCGCCGGCCCCTTGAATAGGGATGGCGGATTCCAGACGAAGCCCCCTGTGTTCAGTCCATCACCAAAGCCGTAGGAATTAGGCGCAGGATAAGACTTCAGGATCGCACCTCCAACCGGATCAAGTCCGCGCCCGCGCGGATCGTTCGCGAAGATGTTATAGCTGGCAACGCAATTGGTTGACGTCGCCGTAACACAGACAGGTACTCCGGGTAGCAATGCACCGGTATTTCGATCAACCAGTAACGGTGAATTCCGCGTGATGGTTTGGTTGCCGAGGGTGATGGTGCCTTTGACAAAACGGAAATCGCCTGCCAGCGCTGTCGGACTGTAGACTATTGGCACAGCACCGAAGGCCTGATCGATGGCTTGCGTGTAAAAGATCTTAACCATCTGGAGACCACCAAAAAAGAAGGTCTTATTCTTTTTGATCGGGCCGCCCATCTCAACTCCATATTGATGAAGCCTGATTACCGGTTTAGCCAGGCCCTGGGCGTCGGCAAAAAACTCGTTGGCGTTCAACGCTTCATTGCGCATAAAATAAAATCCGTTGCCGTGAAAATCGTTTGTGCCGGAGCGGGTCGCGATCGATACAGAGGCTCCGCTGTTACGTCCTTCCTCCGCAGTCGCATTATTGGTTGTGACTTTGTACTCTTGCACGTTGTCGGGATTGAGTCGATATAGATTTGACACCGGGTTTGGCACCGAAGACTCGTTGGCATCAATACCATCAATGGTCACGTTGAAGGCGCGGTCGCGGGAGCCGTTAACGTGCACGCCAGAACCGGCTGCTCCCTGCGAGCGCTGCACGACGCCAGGTTCATACAAAATCAAAGTCAGTGGATTGCGCCCATTCAGCGGCAAGGCCTCGATGGCCTTCTGTTCGACGACATTGCCGATGGTCGCGTTTGCAGTCTGAATCTGTTCGGTTCCACCTGTGACTGTTACAGTTTCGGAGACCTGGCCAACTTCCAGAGCCGCGTCAACGGTTAATGGGGTTCCCACCTCCAAAGGGTTATTAATTTTCTGAAGAGTTTTGAATCCCTGCTTCTCGATAGTGATCGTGTAGTTCCCGACAGGAAGCGAGGAAAACGCGTATATGCCCGAATCGGTTGTCGTCTGCGTGCTCGTGACACCGGTAGCTTCGTTCTTCGCCGAAACGGTAGCGCCGGGAACAACCGCTCCCGCGGTATCCCTCACGGTGCCGCTGATGTTGGACGTCCCGGTCTGCGCGACGACCATAGCAACAGTGCCGACCAGGATGAGAATTAATAAAGAGCAGTTCAGATGTGCGAACTTAGACATGTCTTTCCTCCTCCGAAGTGTGCGGGTCAGCCATCGTTCGATCCGGGATGCTTAGTCTATGGTTGACAATTGACGACGCGGCGAGCGCAACCCACTTGCAGCGATGCTGAAAACCAATGACGAGGGATTCCCTACTTACAAAATAAAGACGGTGAGTAATTGTGCTAATCCGTGCAAACTCTCAGACCGAAGCCTCGGACGATAACTAAAATATTGCCCAAGTATATAACCTAAGGCCTCTGCGTCAAGTTCTAATTCCGATTTTTCTGCACTCATCCCGAATTGCTGGATTCGAGTAAATAGGTAGTGTCTTACTTTGAGTTCTTTCTTTGCGGCTTCAGTAGTAGCTTTGCGCCTTTGCGTGAAATATTGCGCGAGTAAAAGCATTTCACGC
>WNGF01009145.1_pt1 | contig 11456 bp, 11 predicted proteins | sample 5400641 | NCBI WGS metagenome assembly WNGF01 (sample SAMN13153371, study PRJNA577476) | soil metagenome | isolation source: 80 cm soil or saprolite under grassland replicate 2 | place: USA:California | collected 2016-06-15 | reverse complement strand
GCGCAGGAGCCGGACGATGTCGATCGATGGGTGGCGATTGGTGTTGCGCGCGATCGGATTCGCGCGGTCGGAAGTATCAAATACGATCCCAATGGGCGTAACGAGAAGTCAGAAGCGCAAGTAAACAAGCGACCAGCCAGCTTCAGCGATGCGGATCGGCAGCGTCCCGTGTTGTTCGGCGGCAGCACGCATCGGGGCGAAGAGGAAATTCTGTCCACAATCTTTCTGCGCTTGCGTCAGCAATTTTCATCGTTGCGGTTGTTCATTGCACCACGTCACGTCGAACGGCTCCGCGAAATTCGTGCGCAACTTGCCGCTCTGCCATTGCGCGTGGCGTTGGCGAGCGAAGTGGCGATAAATCACGAATCAGATGCAGATTGTATTGTTCTCGATACAACAGGTGAACTTCAACGCTGGTATGCTATCGCCACCATTGTGTTCATGGGAAAGAGCCTGACCGCGCATGGCGGGCAAAATCCCGTGGAGCCGATTATGGTGGGCAAACCAGTCGTATTTGGCCCGTATATGGAAAACTTCGCGACACTGGCGAAGGCGCTCGTGTCGAGGAAAGGCGCGATCCAGGTTCACGATATCGATTCACTTGAACGAGCAATCGCCTGGCTTTTGCGCGATAGCGAAGCGCGCCAACGCCTCGTCCAAAGGGCGCGCGAAGTTTTGAGCGAGCACCAGGGCGCAACCGCGCGCGCAACCGCGTTGATTCACGAACTGAATTCTAAACAAGAGTAAGAGTAGGGCTGCACTAAGAATAAGCCCGAGTTCGCTGGCAATTTACCTTGCGTCGAAGGGTAGCAATTCTCATATTGCTCGCGCTCTTGTGACCCTATCGTCTAGAGGCCCAGGACACCGCCCTTTCACGGCGGTAACACGGGTTCGAATCCCGTTAGGGTCGATTCACTCGTAAAACGAGGCGGCGAGGCCGATTGCATAACGCTTGCGCATAACAAAGCTGCCCGTGTCTGGGCGTGTCCGCCCCTGTCGGAACTTCGGACAATAGTTTAGTTCAAAAGCCCTTTTGGGCGGCAGCATCGCGTTCGATTCTGTCCGTATGGACACCCAAACGGACACACAAATCGAATTTGGCCGCTTCGACGATCTACAGCGCCGCTTTGGAATTCGAAGATCGAAGGCATACGAACTCATTCAGCGGGGGCAAATCAAATCAGTGTCTGTGAAGAAAAAGGGCGCACGCAGCGGCGTGCGCTTAATCGACTTCGCCAGCGTGAGGGAATTTCTGCGAGGGCAAACCGAATGATGACGCTCAAAATTCATCTAGCCGCGGATTGGCTGCCGGAATTATCGCCACAAGAATTTGAAGAACTTCGTGACGACATCCAGAAGCGTGGATTGCGTGAACCAATTCTCGTGAAGGATGGCCATGTGATCGACGGGCGACACCGTCTCAGGGCGTGTAACGAGCTGGACATCGAGCCGCAAATTGTCGAATACGAAGGGAGCGATTGCGTGGATGAAATCTTCTCGCGGAATCTTTTCCGCCGTCACTTAACCGCCGATCAACGCGCCATGCTGGTGGCGAAATTGCGCGGTGGTAGTCTGCGGAAAGAAGCGCAATCACGAATTGACCAAGGGCGGCACAGAATGGCTTTGTCGGATTCAACAAAGCCAATTCACGCGCACGTCGAAATAGCGAAGGAAGCTCGCGTTTCTCAGCATAAGGCAAGAGCGGCGCTTCACGTGTTAAACAACCATAAGCCGCTTGTGGCGGATGTAATCGCAGGCAAGCGAAAGCTCTTAAGCGTGAAGAAGCGCAAGCCCCGCGCAACAAAAGCGCAGATCGACAAGACCGACCCAAAATTCGTCATCAAACGCTTGGCGCATTTTTTTGACTACTGGCCAGTCACTCAACATCGCCTCATCAAGAAAATCTGCCGAGAATTTCTAAACGGCTGACCGCCGGATGCACACGTGAACCCCAAACAGTGAAGGAAAATCCAACGATGGACAACACAACGAAAGCGAAACGAATCGCGGCGGTGGGAAATACGCTCACCGCGCTGAAAATGGTAAAATGGTCGCGCTGGTACGCAGTTGACGACACGAGCCTGCTCGCACTTGCGGCACTTGTCGCCGAGGAGTGGCAGAGCAACAGAACCGAGCAGCCACTCACACGTGAGGGAGTAGCGAAATTTCTCGAAAGCCTGCGCGACTATGTTCCGAGTCTGTTTCAAAACAGACCGCCAGACGAAAAGGAATCCGCGAAACTGTGGATTGATGAAGTCAGCGGCGCACATCCGCCTAATCCATTTTCCAAAGCGAGCTTGAATCTTAGTGAGCAGGCGTGGTTGCGCGAACACGAACCACAGCTTGCTGAGTACTTAAAGGAAACTGCGGAGGGCCTGACGTACTTAATCTTGAAGGAACGGCGCGATAAAAAGGCGGCGCGTGAAAAGCTTCGTAAACTCGACTATGGAGAATCCGAGCACTCTGACAACGTTTTCAAGACTAGTGATCTTTCCAAACGATCTTCGTTTCGCCGGGTGTTCGGTGATGCTGTTGCTGATTTTTACGAGTGGGAAGCAAAGACTCCTGTGGAAATTCCATGGATTGGTCAGAAAAATTTGACGCTCATGGGGCAGCTGACAAAGAAGTCGCCTGCACTGCATGAACTGGTAGAGCGAAGCATCACAACCGCGAGGGAGTGGGCACAAGAACAATTGTTTGAGTCCGAGAAACAGTTTACAGAAGCTCAGGCGAACAGACTGAGTGCCGAAACGTTGCTCAACGTCAAAGCGAAAACGTTACTGGCACAATCGTATCAAATGGAGAGCTACAACTCGAAGAAGTCCAACGCATGAATCCACTTCATCCTTCCCAGCGCAGGGACGGTAGCCCAATAAACATTGCTCGCCTCGATTATCAGGAAGCAGATTACGTGATTCGATTTCAAAAATTGTGTGTTGAAAAATTCGGACAACAATTCCAGCAAGACGAAAACTTCCGTCATCAAGCTGTCGATCTGCTTTTTGCTGCGGTTGAAGGGATAGGCAAATGAAAAAAGAGACGAGAGGGCGCAAAACGATTCTCAATGCGGAAGTGACGCAACGCATTGTTGAGTTCATCGAGCAGGGTTGCGATCAAAAGACCGCGTGCAATCTCAGCGGAGTTCCTTATTCCTGTTACAACGAGTGGAAAGCGAAGGGCAGCGAAGGCAACGAGCCGTATACAACTTTCCTTTCCGTAATCTCGCGTGCGCGAGACAAGCAAAAGCTGCGTCTGATAAAGATCGTGAAAGATGCTGGCGAAGGTTTGTTGCCCCGTCATTCAGATTGGAGGGCCGCCGCGTGGCTTTTGGAAAAAGGTTGGCCGCTTGAATATGGAGATCGGCGACCGCTGCCGCCACCAGTGACAACCGAGTCAACTCCTGCGACTCAGATGCCGCCTCTGAATTTAATTTTATCAATGCCGAATGGAGAGAGGCGCAAAACCACCTTTGAGGAGGCAGAAAAGATCTTTTGCAATTTTCCGAGAAAGGAAACCTATCAGCCGCCAACGGAAGAAGGGAAATCGTCTCCCGAACCAGACGGCGAGTTGCTTGACGGCAACCTTGATGATCTGCGGAGTAACGGGTGATTGATAAAGACAATGGACTTCGGAACGGCCAGTGACATTGTTTCAGGAAGCGGCAATTCTCGCGTTCGGTCACACATCAGAATGCGGATGTCTGTCCCATTGACCTGAGTGTTCTTTGAACATCTCCAAAGCGCTTAGCTAGGCGGTTTCACTTCGTAAACGTGCCATTCTCAGCCAGTCAATCTGAGATTTGTTTCTCGCCAAATGTCATCTCATTGATTCGAGGCGTCCTCTGCCTGCTATCACCAGAGATAATCGCACGATGTACATCTATACGTCTTGGTAAAAGCGCCCAGAAGACTCCCTCGTCCGAATTCTCGTCCTCTATCGCTAGCATCCAAACGCACGCCAGTGAGTCGGTCGCAGTTCGGGCAGCGGAAGCCAGCCGATGTGTCCGCAGGAACGCTTTCTGGCACGCGAGGGGCTTGAACATACTTGGGCCTCTGTAAAGCCGAGCCGATAGAGACGTTTTCCATAATGGAGAAAGATTCTAAGATGTTTTTGTTCCCGTTGCGGAGAGCCACGGCGACAATTCCTGAAGAAGCGGGACTCGCACCGCGATTCATCAACAGTTGCACACATCGTTCATGCTCGTGTAGCACGGCGAAATATAAGGCTCTGTCCTCTTGGATGTTCACATCTGCGCCAGCGGCAAGAGCCCATTTTATGAGCTCGTAGTCTCCTTCCTTACTGGCTTTGATCAGGAGTTCGTTCGCCGACATATTCTTCAGAGCGGCGCGGGCCCGCGTTTCGGGTTCTCCGCCGATGGGAACCAAATCAATCAGGGGTATCCACTTCGCGCCATCGACGGCTTGCACTTCATAATCCAACTTGTAGTCGTGCGCGGCTAGACGCTCACCGACTCGCTGCGATGCTATTTGTTCGACGAAATTTTTTTGACCATCCCGAACAATAACGTAGCCGGGCTTGTTTTTCGGATAAGGATTCATATCGGGACGTTGCAGGTTAGGCGGTTGTGGGCGTTCGTCACGGGGTCAATTTCAAGACGAACGGTTCGTCGAGTGTTGCTTCGCGATGGGGCCGTTGGCTTCATCGGTTGGTTAGGCGACACTACTTCTACTCGGGCGGGCTGCCTCCTATCGCTGCGGAGCGAAAACGTTTCTCGTTTACTTTGTCTTTACCTTTTCTTTACCGTCAGCGTGTTGCGCACGACGTTCTTCCTCGGCATCTTGCTTAAACACCCGACGGGCGTCAAAGTGTTCAACGATCTCGTTTGCCGCTTTTGCAAACAACTCACCGTCTGCTGTCGCGTTATGCAGACTGTTACTGATCTCCTCGTAGATTTTGCTCAAAGACGGGAATCGTTCCTTGAACTCGTGGGGAAGGACGTCGTTATAAGCATCCCCAAGTTTGTCTGCATATAGCCGCGAATCCTTATCGGAAACGACGAGGACACCGCGCCGTGCCAAGTCACGCCAAAACTGTTCAACGAAAGTTCGTAATAAGAACAGTCCGGCTAACGTTTGTCCGGCGTTGTGCGCGATATGTGCGTCCGCATAAAACTTCGAGACTGATTTGGCCAGCGATTTAGGAACGGGTAAACTCTCGATGATTGATCGCCCGCATAGCTGTAGTTTCACCCCTTCGCGACGTACCATGAAGACAAGCGGCTCACCTTTGCAAGATTGACACTGGTAAGGTAAGACGAAGACTTGGGACTTTTCGATGGGCGAGAAAAAGATCGACTGCGAGAGCGAGGTCGAGAATCCCTGCTGAGGATTAGGATTAAAAGGCCACCGCTTCTCGCAAAACGCGCAGAACGTATGAATCGTCGGAAGTGAAAAAGGCACGCCGGAGATTGATGGCTCGCTCCATTGTGGAAAAATACTCGGGACTGGCTGCGGAGGCATCCATTGCGCCTCCAGTACTTTCTGAATAGACGTATCACATTCCCTCTCTACCCTCCGCTGGATATCCGGTGGATTGATGCCTCCGCCTCCCCCGTATGGTTGCCTAAATGCATTAAGTGCTGCTTCTGCCGCCTTCTTGGTTTTGAATTCATCGAGCGACTGTTGCGACACGGTGACAGATTGATAAAGATGCTTTTCTTCTAGCAATTCCCGAAGCGCAGCGCTGATGGCTGCGGCCGCTAGCCGTGTCATATCAATATCAAAATCAGGCATACTCTCGACTCATCTTCGCTTAGTCCTCACGACGCCTCCCAGCTTAACATTTGAGCATCTACGCTCACGTTTTTCCTGTGCGGAATCCATTGGCGAGAGTTTTTTGATCGTAGGTGATTTCAACGCATGATGCTCTCAGCCAAAGCCAAGTAGTGAGGGCGCATATCCACCGCCTTAGCGATTTCGTTGGCCGCTTCATCTGCTCCATTTCGGAGCAACTCGTCGAAAAGGGCTATTCGCTTTCTCCGCATTTCCTCATCGTCGCCTTCGAATTGTGCACTTGCGGTAGCGTAATTGATTTGCTCAGCGATTGGCCGGAGTAGCTCATCCGAGTCACGCAGTTGTTCCGGCAGACTCTGATGAACCCGTTTGAATATCTCAAAGCGTGCAATTTTCAGGCTCTCTATCATTTGCTCTTTTTGTTCGAGGGTTTTCTTTCCGCCTAATAGAAGCCGTAGAAATTCCCTAATCATGTGAGTTTCGGGAACGGCGGGATTTCGTCGTTTGACACGACGCCGATTGCAGGGCGACCTACCGTAGAAATCATCGGAACCAACCGCTGTTCGTGAAACGGGCGTAGCCGCCGACACCCTTCAGGCCTGCGCGATAGAGCGCGCCGTCGATTGTCATGTAGATGCAATACAGCACGCCGTATGCAAGTGGCAACGCGGCGACCCACCATGGCCAACTGATGACGTGGAAAAATTTCAGCCCAATCAGGACTAGCCCCACCCAACCAATCCACCCAAGAAACGTGAATCCGATTAACGCAAAGACGAACCTGAACGGTAGATCAAGAAGAAACAGTAGTATGTTCGGCTGCGGGACTTCGGCGGTTATCGGTTGCTCTCCTAGTGCCGCCTGCTCGCTGCTGAGCGAAGGGAGTTTGTCGGTTGGCACAACGCCGATTGATCGCGCCAGATGCTTGTTGCCTGATGCCAGCACCGCTTTCAGTAACTTCTCACGTTCCTCGCCGTCCGGCCCTTGCCTGACTAACTGCCAGTATTCCTCCTCCTTTCCGTATCTGCGCACGGCTCGCATATATTTGAGCCAGTTCTTGGAGTAGAACCAACTGCCCCAGTAAAAGTCCGGACGACCAAGCCGAATCGCTCCCCATATGGGCAAGAAGCTGAATATGGTGATGAGCGGATTGAACAGATACAGACCGTTGATCGTCGGCGGGCCGAACGCGTCCGCCACCGCCGCAGCGATGCCCAATATCGCGCTCCACGGTTTGCCTTTCAGGAAGCAGACGACCACGCACGCAAGCCAGACGACGGCAACTGCGATTGCTACGGTTGCTCCTATCGGGTTGATTGTTTCCGCATTCATTTTGTTTTCGCTTCGTTCCGTTATGCGTGCGAGTCGGATTTGATGTTGCGGATGGAACCAAGATCGCGTTCGAGTTCTTCCCGTCGTTCCTTCCGACGAAGGAAACGAACGGCGTTCTCACAAAACCAGAGCCAAAAGCGGTCGAGTTTATCGACGATGTTTATCCAATGGAATCCCTTGCGCGGGTTGCGCCACCCGTGAAATGCCGTTTTCATCAGTTTTTATTTTGCGGGAAGCCGTGAATTGAACCAAAAGCGATGAGACCAAAGCAAGATGATTTCAGACACGGTGGTTGACCACTTCGAGCGTAGGGAACTCGTATTTCAGTCGCAAGCGCATTTCGGCTGCCCGCAGTTATGCGGCCAATCAAGACGATTCTGGGGCGATCTGGGGCAGTGGAATGGCCATTTCTGAGGGTGCTTGTTATGCCAAAGCGTTATGCCTAACTAGTGTCTGGCCTGTCACATGATAGAAAGCGGCCACTACGGATTCGAACTGTCGCTTCGAACCAAGGCTGAACACTCAGGCCATAGAGAACCAACAAAAAATGAGCTTTGCAATGCTTTGACGTGCGATGTACAACTTGTACATGAAACCTCGTCGCTCAGAGGCAAAACCCAAAACTCATCAAAAGGAAAAAGCAGAGCCGAAGCAGATGAGCTTTACGGAGATCATGCGTCTAGTTACAAAGCGTCCAGTTGTTGACCATCGCTCGCATGACTGGCATTTGCGGCATGTCAACGCAGGATGATTTGCACGAAACCAGCGAATCCCTCGATTTGCTCTTCGATGCCTTGATCAGCTAAAAGCTCAGCGCCCGCGTCATTAAGCGCGTCTACATTCAAAACCCCGAAGTATTTGTACTTGATGTGGCCGCGTAGGGTTTTTCGCTGGCGATAAAGCGGTATCGTCGCAACCGCTTTCACGTGCTGGGTAATCTCGAATTGCTCTTGAGACCAATAAAATTTTCTGCGCGCTGCGTCTGCCGTATCGTTTCTCAAATCGCGGTACATCACTTCATGCAAGTTCTTTCGAAATGCATGACCACAAAGACCACTTTTGATTGAAAAATGAAGGTTCGCGTCAGGATGTCCTGCCATTCCCCGCTCGTAGTACTGAAAAAATTGACGGCCCCGGAACGTCCAGCGCACTAGCATGACGTTTACGCGGATTTGCGCAATCATGCCGTTGAAAGACGCTTCGTTGACGAATGGCGCAAAGAAGAAATCGAACACTTCACGTATTACCTCTTCGAAGTCTTTTGAGGGACGATAAACGCCAAAGTACTCGACAGCTATTAGAGTCAGAATTGTGGCCAAGAAAACAAATTGTTTTGCGGTGTCATTTGTAGAAAAGGCCGCGAATAAAAACGATGCGGCCAATGGCAACACCCTTCCTAAGACGTTAATCAAAAATCGTGTTCCAACGCTCAACATCGGTGCATTTCCGCGGGGTTTGATTTCGAGGTTGACTCTTTTGCGAAAATTAACTCACACTGGCAACCAAATTTCGACGTGTGCGGCCTTTTAGTAAGGCCCTACGCGCCGACATTTTCTGTCGGTATCCTCGGATAGTCGATTGAATAGTCGGGCGGTGGCCGAGCGGCTAGGCGCTCCCCTCGAGAGGGAGATTACGTGGGTTCGACTCCCACTCGCGTACATTTAACATTTTCGAAGTGCCTATTCCTAGGAAAAGGAAAAACGGGCTTTGGCAACGGCGTCCCCGAGGTTTCTAAAGTCAAAAAATTGCCACGGGCTTTAAAGCTGGATAGCCAAAACACTGTGGCAAAACATTTTCGTCCACAATTCAGAGTTTGCCGCGCTGACAAGCAGAACAAACCAGTACCGAATTATCGGCTTTTCTGCCTAACGAGTCAAGCAGTCCAGCGGTGCCTTTTTTCCTGTACTGTACCTGAAGTGTTTTCTCCTCCGTACCTTAGGTGTTTGGAAAACCAGAGCCAAAAGGAAATAAAAGAGAGAAACAAAACCCACCCCTGAAGTCCCCTCCCTTGAAAGAGAGAAAAGAAAGCGCAGAAAAAAAGGAAAACTGCCAACCTCTGAGTAAGAGGCTGGAATGTTTTCCCTTCTTTTACGGTGGGGATTCTGCGGCCCTCGCGCATCCGTCTAGCTCCGGCCCGCCTGTTAGCGATCTCCGTTAAGCGGGTATTCAAAACCCGCAAGGCTGGCCGCGTTAAAATCATTTTCAGCGCGGCAAAGGAAACTTTGCCCAGAGAAAGCAGTGCGCAGCGCTGAATTAGGTTCTGAATTGTCCGAAGTTACGAGGTTAAATCGGTGCGTTTCCCTTGCTGGCCTACAACTCCGCAGCGGTCGTGAATGAAGCGGCGCAACTGTCGATCTCCGACTCGAAAACCGCACGAACGCAGTAGTTGTTGAAGTAGCTTCGTTGAGATTGTCGCGCCTTTTGTGCCCAACACAAATTCGCCCTCAGTGAGAATCCCAGCCTCCCACCGCTTATGCTCCATGACTAAGCGCACGGCCATTTCTTGCCACCCACAAGCCGCCTTTTCTCGGCGGGAGCGGGGTATTTCTCCGAGCGTTTCTTTAATCTGCTTCTCTATGTTGCGGAACTTCGTTCTGACAGATTTGATTTCTGATTTAACGTCACGGAGTTCCGTTTTCGCAACGGCTCGCGCCATAGGATTTCCGCCGTCGGTTTTGGTTTCCTTTTGCAAATGCTTTTGCCTCACCTGCAACTTGCGGCGTTGAACAACCAACCGCGCCATTGCTCCGTAAAGCTCACTCAGCTTGCTCTCGTAAACGTCGTCTCCGCGCCACAAGATATTGCGCATAGCAACATCGTCTTGCGTTGCGTCGAGGAACTTAATTGCGCCAGGGCCCTTTTGACGTGCCATTTGTTAGGCGTTTGTCACGTCCGGCAACCGCTGCATGGCGCTGCGCAGATCGTCCGTTGAAAGGTGAGTGTACTGTCGGGAGACTGCGGCGCTCTCGTGTCCTACAATCTCTTTTGCGAACACGTCTGAAAGTCCAGACGCTTTGAGCATCGTCACGGCGCTGTGTCGCAAACTGTGAAATGAAATCTCGCTTGTCTCGCGTGCTTGCGAGCGGCCTTTTCCGGTTGCCTCGTGTCCACGCGGCGCAACCAGTCCGGCATCCGCGAGAATCTCCCGGAACTGATTCGACAGCGAGCCCGTGCGCTTTGCGCTCGCCGCATTCGGGAAAATGAAAGCATTCGGATTGTCGCTCGCCGGGAGCGCGGTCAGATAGTCAACCAATGGTTGCACGAGCGGCAGCACGATGCGCCGCCCGGTCTTGCGGGTAGTGAAAGCAATTTCGCCAGTCTCGAAATTGACCGAGCGCCAAGTGAGTTTTGCCAAGTCACCGAGTCGTTGTCCGAGATAAAGTCCGAAAAGCACAAGGCCGCGCCATTCGGTATCGTCACCGCACGCTTTCAAGATGCGTTTGATTTCCGAGAGCGTGAAAGCACGCCTTGCGGATTTGTCGCGGGTTTTCAGCACAGAGACGCGCACAGCCGGATTGACGGCGAGCAAGCCTTGCCGGACAGCTTCGCCAAAGCAGACGCGCAAAACTTTCAGACTCAGATTTGCGGTCGCTCGTGAGAGCGCCTTTGCTTCACGATCACGAAACCGCATGATGTCGCTCGCTTGCAGCGTGGAAAGGTCGCGCTTGGTTTTTGCGCCGATGCATTCAACGAACCGCTCAACGATGCGAGCGTAACGATCATGCGTGGATTGCTCAGCTTCGATAGCTTTCGCTTCCAGCCACGTCTCGCACCACGACTTGATGGAAGCCCTCGGCAACGATTCGACGTTGGCCGCTGTGAAAACGTCGCTCACGCCCTGCGCGATCACTTCACGGGCGGCATCCACGCTCAGCTTGCCGTTGCGTGCTTTGAGCGCGGCCTTGTGCCATGCGCGGCAGATTTCGAGCGCCTGCTTTTTGTCGCTTGTTTTCGTGGAACGAAAGACCCGCTTGCTCGTGTGAGTTTCGGGATTGAAAATAGAAAATGCGCAAAACCAAAACGGTCTGCCGGGTTGACGATGAATACTTGGCATAGTGCATAACCTTAATGCATAACATGCGCCCGTGTCCAGAAGTGTTTTAATGTGTCCATTTGCCATCGAAAGTTGTTAGGCAAAAGCCTTGCGTTCGTAACACGGGTTCGAATCCCGTTAGGGTCGCACTTGCTGATGCTGGCGATCACCGGCGCTCTGCTTCTATCGGTAGCGATGCTTGTGGATCTCAAGCCGGTCGTAGATCAGAATTTTTTCTTTTCGACAAATGATCCCGGAATCCAGCAGACCAAAAAGATCGAGCAACGCTTTCCCTCACAGCCAGAAGTGATTCTGGCGGTGTCGTCGCGCGATATTTC
>WNGF01011343.1_pt1 | contig 11458 bp, 10 predicted proteins | sample 5400641 | NCBI WGS metagenome assembly WNGF01 (sample SAMN13153371, study PRJNA577476) | soil metagenome | isolation source: 80 cm soil or saprolite under grassland replicate 2 | place: USA:California | collected 2016-06-15 | reverse complement strand
ATGTGCGGCATTTGCGGACACCGCATGTCAAAGCAGAGGCGTGGGGAAGAACGGATGTCGCAACCTCGTGACTTGCATCGCTGAAGAAGATGGAGCGCCGACGCTGCCGATGGCTCGAGTCAGCCATGATGTCTGCATGGACATTGCGGCTGCGATCATTCTCGTTCTCTTGGTGCTCGTGCCCGCGGTGGTCGTCATCGCCTTGTTTGTCTGGGCCGCGCGTAAGGATGGGCAGGCGGACAGGGCTGTGCAGGCGCGGCTCGGCATTCGCCGCCGCACACGGCTTGGACGCTAAGTGGAAAGCGATCCGCTCGATGCTGTAGAGCGGTTCGAGGGGCACGCGCAGGATGCGCTCGACTCGCTGCCGTCGGAGCTGCGTGCACGCATGTCGAATGTGGAGATCGTGGTCGAAGACGAACCGCCACCCGGTCAGCGGCTGCTCGGCCTCTATCAGGGCGTGCCGCTAACGCGACGAAGCAGTTACTACGGCGGCGTGCTGCCGGACAAGATCACGATCTACCGCGGGCCGCTCATGCGGCTCTACGGACACGACGCGGAGCTGCTTCGCCGTGGAGTGAGACGCGTCGTCCTCCACGAGGTCGCGTATCACTTCGGAATAAGCGATGAGCGTCTGATCGAAATCGATCGTTACTGAAAACCCGTTGACGAAGAAAGGAAGGGTGCGGTCCGACTGAGATGCGTATGTTGATGACGGCCCGGCCACTCAAGCGACATACGGGACACTGGCTGCGCGAGCGTGCTCTCATTCGCCATTTGTCGCAGCCGCGCTCTCACACGCAGTGCTCGCGCTTCGTTGTCCCCGGAGCCAACGAGTGAGCGTACCAGGCTCGTCTCCGTAAGGTCGCTGATGGCGTTCGGAAGGCGCGGCCTACGGGCCCACGCCCTGGGGGTGGACGTCGGGCATCCTCTCATCGCTGGTCGCAGGCTGCTCACACAAGCACAACGTTCTGACGCGTGTAGCCGAAGTTGAATGTCTTGTCGCATGCGAGCGATTGATCGAGACGATGCATCTGCAATATCTCATCCGGAAACTCCTCGCCGCAGTCTCGACATCTGCCGTCTGACTCCTCCACGAGACGGTCCATCAACGGATCCTTCTTGGCCTCGTCCACCTGCCTGCGGTCGATCGACCAGTCCCATGCCATCGGAATATCGAATGCGCTAGCCACACCCGCCGAGATAACACCAAGCGTTCACTAATACGTTGGCGGCAACGATCTCCGCAACAACAACGAGCACGACAGCAATCGTGAATCGACGCTTGTCGCCCCCGAGCTTCGCGCTGATGAAGCCTCCGCCGAGAGCGATCGCAATCACCAAAGCGGAATACGCGATCTTCACCCAGCCCGGAGCATCTGATCGGACCTCACCGCCGACTTGCATCAGCGCGAACAACCCGCCGACGCCCAGAGCAACCATGAGCCGTTGCCGCAACGTCAAACCTGCTGCGCCTTGCTGCCGGGTCTGCTCTCGACGGCCGCGCATCGTGAGTTAAAACAACCGCGACTGCCGCCGACCCAGCCACCAGCCGTGCCCAAAGCGGTTCGTGCACGTCAACCCGGTCGACCGGCTCACGCACCTGAAGTAGCGAGGCCGCGTCCACGTCTGTCCATAGCGAAGGACGCGGCCTGGGACGGGCTGGTAGAAACCCCGGTTCGACAGATGGACGCTCTCCTGCGCATGCCCGAAGCGTCCCATGTCAAGCGTCAGCCCATCCGAAGACCGCCAACAGATGAGACGAAGCGGGCCTTCGCCCTCCGAGACGCCACAGTAGGCGGCTCTACCTGGCGTCACGAAGTCAGCCACCGCCGACGCGGAACCCGCCCAGACGAAGAAGGCAGCAGCAACCACGCTGACGACTAGAAGGCCCGTCAGTCGAGCGGGAGCCACGATCAAATGTTCTTAGGAAACGGTGCCGTCACTGTGCAGCCGCAAGCCGCTCGGCAAATCCTCCGGTCTTGGCGGCGGCATTTTCTTGAGGGCTCGCTTCAGAACCTCTAGCTCGAACGTCAAAGACGTGAGCACGACGATCGCGGCCCCGGTCGCGATGGCGAACTCGACTCCGATACGGCTCGCGAGCCATGCGGCTAGCGCGCTGCTCAGGACGCCGAACCCGATCGTGCGAGCCTGCCGCCTCGACATGTGGCGAGCGTACCCGGCCACCGTCGCCGGTAATCGACGCGCGTAGTCTTTCAGGCGGGTACCTCCCCGCCTGACGCGTGCTTCGAAGCATCGCCAGGAGCAGCGGCCTAGCTCGCCCTTTCGACCAACAGCGTGAACCACCAAACGGGGATCAACACGACTCCGACGGGCCGCATGATCAATAGCCGACGGGGCGCTGATCGCCCGCGAGTCTGACGAGTCCAATCATCCCAAGGCCCGAAGGCAGCAAGGGTCAACGCACGCGTTAGTTCCTGAATTACGACGGAGCCTGTCGGGGGAACGCCCCTTTGCTCGGGTTCGCCCGCTCGTGTTCGGCGGGTAGTCACCTCGATGGCGATCGAGCACCGATTGTCTGGACAGGCAACGTGGTGCGCGTACGGTGGGCGTACAGGCATGTCTCCGCACGGTGCATTTAGCTGCAGTTCGTTGCAACCATGATCGACACCAGTTGCAGCACGTTTCAGTCTTGCGCAACTCGTTGCAGCTAGCCGAGCCGGACTTTTAATCCCAAGGTCGCAGGTTCGATTCCTGCCCGGCCCATCGAGCGGACCGAGGATCCGGAACTCGAGCACGTGCCGTTTCTAGCACCTTCGAACCCGCTGCAAAAGCTCTCCAGCCGCTCGTTGTTTGCTATTCAGCGAACGCGCTGCGTGTACCGTGCGCGTATAGGCTTGTCTCCGGAAGGTGCAGTCTGCTTCAGTTCGTAGCATCCTCCAGGGCGCGATTCGCAGCGCGTTTCGCTCGGCGCAGCTCGTTTCAGCTGTGCCGGGCGGGTTCAGCTTCGGGCTATGTACGCAGGGAGTCCCTTCCGTAGCGCGCGTTGCACGATCTTCAGCGCCGACGACCGACGGCGCAAGCCGATGACCGCGACTTCGTGCGTGTGCTGCTCGTTCTCGATCACGGCGCATCGAAAGCCTTTCCGGCGGACAGTCCGGACCAGTGCCACCGCCCGCGACCAGATCTTCCGCCGGCCGAAGACCGCCTCCCAGTCGCCACTTGTCTTGCCGGCATGCGGCCGCACCACGGGGCAACCCCGCGGGGCCTTGATGAACTGCGTCTGTGCTGCAGTCGCTTCTGATGCGAGCACGGCCACCGTACAAATCAACACGGCGAAGAGGATCCGCACGTCGAGAGTTTCCTACGTGGCAGTGCCCGTGTCTAGACCAATCGCTCTGGTCGCCGAGTCACGAATGAGGACTCGGGTGCGCGAGCGTGCTCACACCCGACACGACCGACCTGGGCCGCACACGCGTCGTTCACGCGATCGGTTGCCTGTACAGCCAACGCGTTGCGCGTACGGTGGGCGTACGGGTTTGTCTCTGCAGGGTGCTGTTTGCTGCAGTTCGTTGCAACCATGATCGACGCCAGTTGCAGCACGTTTCAGTCTTGCGCAACTCGTTGCAGCTAGCCGAGCCGGACTTTTAATCCCAAGGTCGCAGGTTCGATTCCTGCCCGGCCCACTTTTTTCGGACGATGCGCAACCTCGGGTGTGTGATGGCGATAGACGGGAGGATCTCGGCCGGGCCAATGACGCGCACCTTCTCAATGCAGGAGCGAGGTGACGGAGAGGTGACTACTGCGAAGCAGTGGGCAACGCGCCGATCTGCCGGAGCAGCGCAATCCCGTCCCAGTTGCCCCAGCCCTCAGCGAACAATGCTTGCTGGTCGAAGCGATCGATCGAGATCCCGCTGACCTCGATGTGTCGGCGCGTTGCGGGCACTCCCATCAGGGTGCCTTCGTGGGTGCCGGTGGCCGTCCACCTCGTGGTCACCGTTGAGCCCTCCGCGTATTGGTCCTCGATCTCGACATGCAGATCCGGGATCGCGGCGCGGAAGGTTTCGACGAACCGGCGGGCTCCGTCGAGACCGCTAGCGCCCGTCTGTGCGGCAGCATCATGATCCTGGTAGTCGGGCGAGAACAGTTCATCGATTATCGACAGGTCGCCCCGATTCCAGCCGCGGTCGTAGAACTCTTGGACGGCCGCCTTCAGCTTCTCGCTCATCTCGCCGATCCCTCGGTGGACAGGAAGCCCACCCTAACCGAGACCCAGCCGCTCGACGCGCACCCTTACCTGGTTTGCGCAATGTTCGGTTCCGCCCATTCGATTTGCAGCGGAATTTCGCGGAGCGAGGTCGGATCACGCCCGCTTTGCGCGTACAGATGACTTACAGCTGAGCGCTTGCTCGCCGCAGCTTGGTGGAGTTTCCTTCCATTCGTTGCAGCTAGTGCAAGGGCATTGCGAATCCCATTGCGCGGCGGCCGCGTCACCCCTAGACGGCGCTGGCGACGAGAAAGCGCCAGCGGTCGATTACTGCGTCGCGTGGCTGATCACGCTAGTCCGGCTGGGAGGACTCGTCTAGGTGCAGGCCTCAGACGGGTTTTGTGGGTCAATCACAGTGGCAAACGCTGAATGCCGGTCAGGTCGAAGCGTCGCGTTGGCCGCGGGTTCTGAACGTCGTGGTCGTCGCTTCTGGGCGAGAACAGACCGGCATCTGGAAGTCCGTCAAACAAGGGGGCTCCACGATGAGAGTTGGCAAGCGCACACGAGGCCGGCGGCAGCGAGGCCTCGGGTGGAGGTGGGTCGCGCTCGCAGGATCGGTGTTGGCCCTGAGCGCGCTGGTCGCCGGTGGGGCGGTCGCGGCGGGAGGCGGGGGTCATCCGAGCCGGCCCGCAAATCCAGGCATCGAGGCGAAGGTGCACGCCTTGCTCGCCCAGATGACACTCGACGAGAAGCTGAAGCAGCTTCAGCTCATGGCCGACTGGCAGATCAACGACGTCGAAGCGGAGAAAGGCGTCGGCGCGGTCTTCAGCCTCACCAATCCGGAGAGGATCAACCACTTCCAGCACGTCGCGGTAGAGCAGTCGCGGCTGCACATCCCGCTGCTGTTCGCCTTCGACACGATCCACGGCTTCCGGACGATCTTCCCGATCCCGCTGGCCGAGGCGAGCAGCTTCGACCCCGACGTGGCGACGGCGGACTTCACGTTCGCGGCGCGCGAGACGGCGGCGACCGGCCTCAAGCAGATCTACAGCCCGATGGTCGACATCTCGCACGAGCCGCGGTGGGGCCGGATCAGCGAGGGCGCGGGCGAGGACCCGTACCTCGGGTCGGTGATGGCGGCCGCGCGCGTGCAGGCAGCGCAGGGCTCCGATTACAGCGCCGCGGACAAGGTCGTCACGAGCCCGAAGCACTTCGCAGCGTATGGACAACCCGAGGGCGGGCGTGACTACAACACGACCGACATGTCCGAGCAGCGGCTGTGGAACCTCTACCTGCCGCCGTTCAAGGCGGCGTTCGACGCGGGCGCGGACACCGCGATGTGCTCGTTCAACGCGATCAACGGCGTGGCGGGATGCGGGAACCACGAGACGGAGACCGAGATCCTGAAGAAGCAGTGGCACTTCGACGGGTTCATCGAGAGCGACTACACGGCCGTCGCCGAGCTCATCAACCACGGCGTCGCCGCCGACGGTGCCGACGCGGCCAGGGTGGCGCTGAACGCCGGCACCGACATGGAGATGGTGAGCACCAACTACGTCGACTTCGGCAAGCAGCTGCTCAACGGGCACGAGATCTCGATGCATCAGATCGACGACGCTGTTCGCCGCATCCTGCGCGTGAAGTTCCGCGCAGGGCTCTTCGAGCATCCGTACGTCGACTGGCAGCAGGCGGAGTCCAAGCAGTTACTACCTGATGCAGTGGCGGCCGCGCGGAAGGCGGCGGGTCGCTCGATGGTGCTGCTCAAGAACGACGGGACGCTTCCGCTCGACCCGACCAAGTCGGTCGCCGTGATCGGCCCGCTCGGGAACAACCAGCACGACATGCTCGGTCCATGGTGGGGCGTCGGCAGGGACCAGGACGCGGTCACCGTGTTCAACGGCATCAAGGCCCAGGACCCGAGCGCGACCTTCGCCGAGGGCTGCCAGATCCTGGACAAGGATCCGCCGGATCCGCCCAACGACGAATGCGGCTCCGACGCGGGGTTCGACGCGGCGGTCGCCGCTGCTCAGACGGCCGACCAGGTTGTGCTCGCGCTCGGTGAGACACGCGGCGAGGGCGGCGAGGCCGAGTCGCGCAGCAACATCGACCTGCCCGGCAAGCAGCAGGAGCTCATCGACCGCATCAAGGCGACCGGAAAGCCGTTCGTCGTCGTGCTCTTCAACGGCCGCCCGCTGACGTTGCAGAAGGTCGACGCTGCCGCGCCCGCGATCCTCGAGGCGTGGTTCCCCGGCGTCCAGGCAGGGAACGCTGTGGCCGATGTCCTGTTCGGCAACGTCAATCCAGGCGGCAAGCTGCCCGTCACGTTCCCGCGCAACGTCGGACAGGTACCGATCTACTACAACCACGAGCCCACGGGGCGACCCTGCGATCCCACGTTCAAGTGGAACTCGCGCTACCGCGACATCCCCACGTGTGCCCCGATGTACCCGTTCGGCTACGGGCTGAGCTACACGACGTTCGACATCTCGAACCTGAGGCTCAGCTCCGACACGATGCGGCCAAACGGCAGCGTCACGGCGTGGGTGGACGTCAAGAACACCGGGAGCCGCACCGGCGACGACGTCGTGCAGCTCTACATCCACGACCCGGTCGCGACGATCTCGCAACCCGTGCGCAGGCTGCGCGGGTTCCAACGCGTCACCCTGAATCCAGGCCAGACGAAAACAGTCTCGTTCACGCTCGACCGCGACGATGTCGGCTTCTACGACAACTCCGGAAAGTTCGTCGTCGAGCCGGGCACGATCGACGTCTACGCCGGCGACAGCTCCGTCGGCGGGTTGACTGACTCCTTCACGGTCACTCCGTGAGTCGCCGCTGACCAGGCCGTCCACGAGGCCGACTCGCCCTCGCCGGGCAAGTCGGCCTCACTCGGCCTGCGCAGCGTCCTGGGATTTGACTCTTCTGGCGCGGGAAGGCAGGGTTCGCCGGTTCGATCTGCCGGCATGAACGCTCGAGAGGGGGAGCAGACTTGAGAACACGACTTCTGGCAGCCGCCGTGACCGCGACCGCCCTGGCGGCCGTGGCCGCGAGCCCGGCGTCGGCGCTACCGGACAACTTCAAGGGCCAGGCCGCCGGTGTCACCTCGCCGGCGCCGGCGCCCGCCCCAGAGCCGGCGGTCCCGACGTTCGTCAATGGCCTTTCCCAAGCCGTCTTCTCGACCAACGCCGCCGATTGGTACAGCGGCGAGGTCTGGGTTCAGGCGCCGTTCGACACCGACAGAGACGGCAGGCTCGACCGCATCCACGCCGACTTCACGGCGCCCGGGGAAGTCCTCACGGACGGCCTGAAGGTGCCGGTCATCTTCGAGGACAGCCCGTACTACGCAGGGACGGCGCCGCAATACAGCAACTGGGCCGTCGACCACGAGCTCGGCGCGCCGCCGGGGTCGCGCCCGGCGACGCCGTTCTGGGCAGCCCGGAACACAAGCCCGACGATCAGCACGAGCTACGAGTCGACGTGGGTGCCGCGCGGATTCGCGGTCGTGCACGCGGAGTCTCCCGGCACCGGCTACTCCGACGGCTGCCCGACCTCCGGCGGAACGAATGAGACGCTCGCGGCGAAGGCCGTGATCGACTGGCTCGACGGCCGCGCGCAGGCATACACGACGCGCAGCGGCGACACGCCGGTGGTGCCGACCTGGACGAGCGGCAAGGTCGGCATGATCGGAACGTCCTACAACGGGACACTCCCCGAGGCCGCCGCGACGACCGGCGTCGAGGGCCTCGAGGCGATCGTGCCGATCTCGGCGATCTCCGACTGGTACGACTACTACCGCACCAACGGGATGGTGCGCGCGCCGCACTCCTCGTCCAACCCGTCTGGCAACAACAACGGCTTCCAGGGCGAAGACCTCGACGTGCTGGCCGACGTCGTGTACTCGCGCATCGAGGAGACCAACCCGCGCACGATCTGCCAGCCGGAGATCGATTACCTGAAGGCGCACATCGATCGCGCGACGGGCAACCGCAGTGGGATGTGGCAAGAGCGCAACTACATGAAGGACGTCGAGAACGTCCACGCCGCGTCTCTGCTCGCCCATGGCAACAACGACTTCAACGTCATGACCAAGAACGCGGCGCAGTTCTACGACGCGCTCAAGAGGCAGGGCGTGCCGCACATGTTCTACTTCCACCAGGGAGGCCACGGCGGCTCGCCGCCGGACGTGCTCGTCAACTACTGGTTCACGCGTTACCTCTACGGCGTCGACAACGGCGTCGAGAACCTGCCGCGCTCGTGGGTCGTGCGCGAGGCGGCGTCCTGCCCACCGCGCCAGACGACGGTGACCGGCGATCAGTCGAACACCGCGACGCTGGTCGTGGCGGACACGAGCCCATTCAGGATCGGCTTCACGCTCACGGTGCCGCAGACCAACGCCGACGGAACGATCACGAACACGACGCGCCTGATCAAGGACATCCCGGATTCCGCGCATCTGGTGCTTGTGTCCGCGGTGGCAACGGGGACAGGCCAGAAGGTCGCGAACGGCGCAGTCGTCTTCCTCGCCTGCGGCACCGCCAACCCGACGCCGTACGCTGAGTGGCCCGACCCCGCGTCGCGCGCGGTCACGCTGAACGTGACGCCGGGTGCCCCGGCGCGCGGCGGGCTGACGACGGCGCCGCCGGACCCGAACGCCCCGACGGAGACGCTGAACGACGACGCGTCGATCGCGGGAATCACGTCGGCGAATGCAGCCTTCTCGAACGTGCGGTTGATCTACCAGACGCCGGCCCTCGCGCAGCCGGTCCGCATCAGCGGCACGCCGACGGTCTCGCTGAAGATTGCGTTCAGCAAGTCGAAGGCGAACCTCACCGCTGCACTCGTGAGCTACCCGCCGACCGGCAACGGAACGATCCTCACACGCGGCTGGATCGATCCCGCGAATCGCAACACCGACTGGGCCGACATCCCCGTCAAGCCGGGCAGCTTCTACCGGATCGACTTCGACATGCAGCCGAAGGACGTCGTTGTCCCGGCCGGAAACCGGCTCGCGCTGATGGTCCTGTCCAGCGACCGCGACTTCACGATCCGGCCGCCGGGCGGCACGGAGCTGACGCTCGACCTGGCGCGCAGCTCGCTCGCGATCCCGGTGGTCGGCGGCTCGACGGCGTTCGCCAACGCCCTCGGGTGAGAGGCTGAGGCCGCAGTCCCGGGCGCCGGCTCCGTCCGGCGCCCGGCGGTCACGCCCGACCGCGGCCGGTGTGCGTGCCGAGGTCAGGGCTCCGGCTTCTCCTTAAATCTGTGTCCACCTCGGCAGCCGCGACTCCGATAGCGCCAGCGGATCCGCGGCCTCGCGCTCATGTTTGGCAGATCGACCGGCCGGTTCGGCAGAGCCGCAGGGGACGTTGTATCGTCCGCCGCGAGGTGGTCGTCGCAGGGGCTTCCACGGGTCACGGTGGTATTTGGCGTACGCCGATCGAGTGGCGCCGGCTATGACCTCGGCAGCTGAGCGTCTCCCTCGAGCCCGCCTAAGCCCGATTCTGCTTCGGCTGGTACATCGGCATCTGGATCACGATGATGACCGCGATGATGCTGCCGTCGGTCGCTCCGATGGTGCTTGCGTTCTCGCGCATTTCCCAGGAGCGTTCGCGGCGGGGACGCAGCTACGTGCCGACATGGGTGTTCGGCGCGGGCTACTTGCTCGCGTGGGCGGGGTACGGCGCGGCAGCCTACGGCGTCTTTCGCATAGTTACCGGGATCGATACGGGCTTCCTCGCCTGGGATCGCGGCGGACCGTGGATCGCCGGCGCCGCGATCGCCGCTGCGGGCCTCTACCAGCTGACACCGCTCAAGCGCGTTTGTCTATTGCACTGCCGGACGCCGCTGCACTTCATCCTCCACGGCTGGAAGGAGGGATGGAGCGGTGCGCTCAAGATGGGTCTCTCGCACGGCGCCTACTGCGTCGGCTGCTGCTGGGGCTTGATGGTGATCCTGTTCGCCCTCGGCGTGATGAGCCTGTTCTGGATGGTCGTCGTGGCCGCGATCATCTTCGCTGAGAAGGTGACCCCGGTCGGCGCCCGCCTTTCCCGGGGGCTCGCCGTCGCGTTCGTCGTGTTCGGCATCTGGGTCGCCCTCGCTCCCGGCTCCGTTCCCGGCCTGACCCAGCCCGACGAGAACTCGCCCGGGATGATGCAGACCGAGGACATGTCCCCCTGATTCAAAGGCGGCCCTACGCCGCCGGAGAGGAGTGCCGTGGCATATCGAATTACCGGTACCTACATCGCAGTCTGCAACTGCGCCGGAATCTGCCCGTGCCCGGTCGACGGGCGCCCGACCGGCGAAAACGACGAGTGCTTGGGCTCTCTCGTGTTCGACATCAAGGAAGGCGATCTCGACGGCACCGACCTGTCCGGCACAACCGCCGCGCTCTACAACCACTTCCCCTCGAACCTGACTGCCGGGAACTGGACCGTCGGCCTCGTCATCGACGCCGCCACCGACGACCAGGCCGGCGCGCTCGAGGCAATCTTCAAGGGCGAGGTGGGCGGCCCGTTCGGAGAGTTTGCAGGTCTGATCAGCACCGTGGCGGGAGTCGAGCGGGGCAAGATCACCGTCAGCGGCGGCGATAAGCCGTCGGTCTCAATCGAAGGAAAAACGGAATTCACCTTCGAGCCCTTCACCGGCACAGACGGATCGTCGACGACGGTCAGCAATGCAATGTTCGGCTTCGCGCCGACGTACAAGATCGGCAAGGGGTCGGGGCACTCGGACGCGTTCGGGCTGAGCTTCGACGCGCGCTATGGCGAGTCCGCCGACTTCGAATTCTCGACCGAAATGGCCGGTGAGGTTCACCCCCGCGCGTAGCTGCGGATCGGCATCCGGTGGGGGCCGAAAGGTCTTCCACCGGATGCCTTGATCAGCAAGACATCGCTTGCCGCGATTGCGGTGGCGACGTTGGGGGCGGTGGCGGCCCTGGTCGCGGCGGGCGCGATCTCAGCCTCGGCCGTGACGGTAGCGCGGCGAACACCCTCGTCGGATCGTGGGAACTGACGGTAAACCGCGGACCGCAGCTCCCGCCAGTTAAGGGAATGACGACGTACACGCGCGGTCATTCGCTCATCGGAACCGGCAACCTTGTCATTCGCGGTCCAGCACACGGTACGTGGGAGCACGTGAACGGCCGGCTCTACGCGGATACGCACGTCTTCTTCAGGTTCGACCCGGCGGGTGCGTTTCTTGGCACCCAGAGGATCAAAGAGACTGTGCGCCTCGCTCCGGACGGAGACTCGTACACGGCGGTGGCGATCTCGGATCTATTTGATCCAAACGGAAACC
>WNGF01009693.1_pt1 | contig 11459 bp, 11 predicted proteins | sample 5400641 | NCBI WGS metagenome assembly WNGF01 (sample SAMN13153371, study PRJNA577476) | soil metagenome | isolation source: 80 cm soil or saprolite under grassland replicate 2 | place: USA:California | collected 2016-06-15 | reverse complement strand
ACAGAGTGCGCGTCGGCAAAACGGCCTGGGCCGCGCGCGCGCGTTCGGCGGCGGCTGCGACGTCGTCATACTGACTTCCGTATCGAACCTTTCGATAGCCATGCAACAGGACGGGCGGCAACAAGGGTTTGATTAAGCTTTTGAAACCATTGTTCATGGATTTTGGGTCAAGGCGACTGCTAGGGACGAAGAGACAACGATAGCCGACGCAGGAGGGAAGTCAAGCGACGAGGCAACGGCTAGCGATGCAGTTTGCGCCCGATTTCATCAGCACCGTCGTTTTAGCGCTGATCCGGTTGGATGCCGGACCCCGAAACCGTTCAACCGGTTTCCGGTTCCGATTCAATCGCCAAGCCACCTGATTAAAGCCAAATGCTAATGCAGACGCTGACAGTGCATCGGAGCTCAGGAACTCTTCGATCCCATCAGGTAGCCCGCCAGCGCCTTGAACATGGCAATTTCCGCTAGTGTGTTTTGCACCGAACACTGCCTGGTCCACAAACCGGCGTGGTGAATTCGGTAGACACTCATCACTTCGTTGAGATAGCCAAGCTTGCCGTTTAGCGCGCTGAGAATGTAAATCAGCCAGTCTCCGCTCTTCATTTTGAGGAACCAGTCCGGCAACTCGCCCAGGCACTCTCTGCGAAAGACTGTCGACGAGGTAGCAATGAAGTTGCGATCAAGCAAATCTTCAAGGGTTGAAATTTCTTTTTGATCGGGTGGACAGTAGTTCCAGGGTTCCAGGCCCTGGTCTTCATAAGACACTTTGACATTGTGAAAGCAGAGGGCAAATTCAGTATTTGTGTTCAGAAAGTCCACTTGCTTTTGTAGCTTGTGCCGGTCAGTCCAGTAGTCGTCACCATCCAGCAAGGCGACGTATTTAGCTGTGCTGAGCCTTAGAACCTGCATGCCCACGCGGTCCTGGTGCTCGATCCCGCGGTGCTCTAAAGCCAGTAACGTTTGGATCCGTTCCGGATATTGCTGGGCGTAGCTTCTGATGATCGACTGGGTATTATCCGTTGAACAATCATCTCCGATAATCAGCCTGTAGGCGAAATTAGTTTGCTGCTCAAGGACACTCTCGATTGCCTTGGCAACGAAATTCTCGTGGTTGTAGGTTATTAAGTTAACGTCAACCAGCGGCGGGGTGGTGACCGCGCCCGGCGGTGCGCCCGAACCGGCTAATTCTTTTTGGGGAAGCATACTCAGCTATTGACACGCACCTTCTCGCTGTTTGCTCGCTTAAGCGGCAGGCGCGGCGCTATCGTTCAGCTCTGCCGATTTCTGGCTGGTTAACCGGGCGGCAATCCCAGATCCATTCTCGACCACCAGCCGGAGAAGCTGGCAGATCAGGTCGATTTGAGAATCATTCACGCCGGTGCCGGTGGGCAAACAGAGTACCCGGTTTGTCAGGCTTTCAGTTTCCGGCAAGAGCAGACCGGCATGAGGGAAATATGATCGATAAGGTTCCATCAAATGGCATCCCGGATAGAAGTAACGGCGCGCCAGGACATTTTCCTTATGCAGAATTTCCATTAGCTGATCCCGGCTCAAGATCGTTTTGGTTTGATCGATCTCCAGCACGACATACTGATAGTTGCACTTCTCTTTTTCGTCATAGGTTAGAAGTGTCACTCCGGCGAGATTCGCGAGCTTTTCAGAATACCGTTTGTGGTTACCGCGATTGACGGCGATAAAGTCATCGATGCTATCCAGATTCGTCAAACCCATGGCGGCCGAGATTTCGTTCATTTTTCCATTCGTGCCGATGAAGTCGGTCCGGTCGTAGTAGGTAAAGCCGAAGTTTTTCATCAACCGCACACGCGTTGCCAATTCAGCGTTGTTGGTTACAATCGCCCCGCCTTCCAGAGAATTCAGAAACTTCGTGGCATGGAAGCTGAACACTTCGGCATCACCGAAGCTGCCGATCAGGCGACCCTGGTATGAACAACCAATTGCATGGGCGGAATCAAAGAGAAGTTTTAACCCGCGCCGGCCGGCAACTTCACTGAGAGCGTCAATGTTGCAAGTTTGCCCCCAAAGGTGGACAGCGATGATACCGGTAGTTTTCGGCGTTATCAGCTCCTCGACCTTCGCGGGATCGAGCGTATGCGTGAGCGGATCGATGTCGCAAAAAACCGGTGTGATTTCCTGCCACTGAAGGGCATGCGCGGTGGCGACAAAAGTAAATGAAGGAACGATCACTTCACCAGTCATGCCCAGGGCGCGAATGGCGATCTCCAAAGCGATAGTCGCGTTGCACATGGCGATGCAGTGTTCAACGCCGGCAAGCTCCGCAATCCGTCGCTCAAATTCGGCAACGTATGGCCCGCCATTTGTGAGCCAGCGGCGATCGAGAATGTCGCCGATCCGCGCTTCAAACTTTCGCCGGTCGCCGATGTTCGGACGGCCCACATGAAGGGGTTCTGCGAAAGCAGGCTGAGCCCAAAAAAGCGCCAAATCGTCGACAGACATCTTAGCCGGCTGGGGAATGTGTTCAGCTTTTGACATTGGCCTTCCTCAAGCCCTCAGTGTTCGGAGAAGTTAGAGACAAACGACCTTCGGGTCATTTAGTTTCGAGCGCTCTCTGAAACTCTCTTTCAAGAAGCTCGTAACTCTTGTGATTGTGCCATACGCCATCTTTTTGAAATTCTTCGAGCTGCTCGCCAACATACCTAAAACCCAAACGTTTTATTAGGTTCTCAGACGCTTTGTTAATTGAGAAGTGACTGACGAAGAGTTTGTGGAGGCCGAGTTGTTGAAACGCGAATTGCAGCACCCGCCGGCCCGCTTCGGTCATGATCCCCTCGCCTTGATATTTGCGACTCAGCCAGTAAGCCAATTCCGCTTTGTTGTAGGTTAAGGCGCGATGAGTCTTGACCAGCCCGATAATGCTGAATATGCCACAGAAGGAACCATCTTTGAACACGGCCCAGGTAATTCCTTGTCCGGCCTGCCGGCGTGCCACCTCGCCTTTTAAGAAATTCACTGTTTGAGATTTGTCCGTGTGCGCTTCCCAGGCCATGTACTTCGAAATTTCGCCATCCGCAATGTCGGGCCAAAGCAGATCGACGTCGTCAAGCTCCAGCGGTCGCAGCAAGAGGCGCTCGGTCCTCAATATCGTGTCTTGCGTCTCTGGCGTCATCGCGCTCAGTTCCCCTCCAGACTCGCGTAGCCGAAGCCTTCCGCTCCAAAACCATTTCCGTTATAGAACATTACCGTTCGACTGTTCGCGCTGACAACTGCGGGGTAGGCCGTCATCCTGGCGTCCCAACCGCTTTCGGAAGGCTCGATCCCGGCTTGGTCATCTTCTCTGTGCCATTGCAGCAAATCGTTTGAGTGAGCGTAGCCGATTCGATAAGCATCCTCGCCGTCGCGAAAGCTATGACTACCACGATAACAAAACCACATGTGATAACGGTCTGCCTGCTTAATGACCCAGGGACGCGTAATCGCTTCAGCTGCGGTTCGCTGCTGAATCACGGCCCCGGGAAATGGCGTCCAGTCCAGGCCGTCCGTGGACTGAGCGTGTTTGATGTCGTAAGTATGCTCATACTTGCCGGCAACTTCGAGCCAGCTCGTGCCGGAGCAATACCACATGTGCCAGACATCCTCTTCACGTAAGACGACTGGGGAAGTTGCCGAATAAGGATCGCGCCTGCTCTTGCTCAGAATTGGACCTTCACTAATCTTCTTGAAGGTCTCACCGCCGTCCTCGCTCACGGCCAAACCGGTCGAATTAATGTAGGGGACCGAAGCACCTCGCGACCAGCCGCTGTAATAAAGAAAGACCTTGCTTCCATTTCTGACGGCGCAACTGGGCATGATGCCATGCTCATCAAACGTGCCGGGCTTCCCCAATGCGAGTATTGGAGTGGTGTTCAGACGCAGAATTCGGGCGGGATCAGCGGCGTCCAGGTCCACAAAAGTAGTTAGACTCAAGGTGGGTTCAGGCCGGGAAGAGAAATAGACCCTGATGAAATTATCGCAAACAAGTGGAGTCGGTACCTGTGCATGAGTCTTCATCCAACCCGCATCGCTCGGGGAAAAAATCAAACCATGTTTCTGCCATTTCATATCAAAGACCGATTACTGCGGTTGCTCGTCCAGATCCCTCAAGGCCGCCTCGCGAACAACTTGGTCAAGCCATCTATGCAAGCTAACGTCCTTCTTTTCTCTTGCCAGCTCGGCCAGTCGTTTGGTCTCGGGCGTTACGCCCTCCAGTTGGCCCAGATACCTGGTTCGATAAGTGCCGCCCTTTGCCCCGGGAATCTCGAAATCGAAATCAGCGCCAGGCTCGCCTTCGCCAACCGTGAACTGGATCAAGTAGAAGACCCCGCCAATCACCCAGCGTAAACAAACATTGCGCGCTTCGACTGGCATTTCCTCGAGTGGGAGCGGCGCGAGAAACTGTTTATTGGTTGTAGTCAGAATTTTGGCAAACTCGGTGTCGCGAAGCCACGGCGGCATGCTTTCATCACCGACGACGATCCTGGCGCCCACCTTGCTCACCCGCACCATTTCGGCCAGGCTCCGCTTGATGTCGGAGAACTCACCTAAACCGCCAAAGCTGTAGACCGCATCGAAATACGTATCAGGGTAGGGAAGATAGCAGGCGTTTGACAGACAGTAGGAAGTTGGCACTGAAGCCCCAGCCATTCGCTGGCGACACCGCTCCAGCATTCCCGAGGCGATGTCTTGCAGGCAAAGCTGCCCTGCTGGTCCCAGGCGCTGGCTGATGATCTCAGAGTCGCGGCCGGTGCCGCACGACACTTCCAACACCCGGTGGCTCGGTTGCAGCTCAAGCAAATCAATAAACTGGTTGCGCACCTTCTGCTCGTCTTCGCGATGGGTCTTGAAGGTCAGATGCAGATTCTTATCGTAGGCTTCCGCCCGGCCGTCATAAAACGAACGGGCGTATTCGTCCTCTTCGGCAAGCTCACGCGGATAAGTCAGATCAGGCACACCCTGTTGAATTGGGTATTCGTTTCCCGACTCTGAAACCAGGACGCCCGAAACGATCTCTCCATCGATTTCTGCGGCTCCGGACTGCACCTTCAAGGGCGTTCGCGATTCGGGGCAGACATAGAGCTGTAAGTGTTCGAGCTTCATTCAGCGTTTCAAACTCCTCTAACCCAACAATTTTGGTTGACGTCACTTCATCTTTGTTAATCTCAGGAACGTCGACGAGTCGAGCCGGTACTTTTGCGTGTCTGGCGTTATGTACACGCTCTGCGGGGCCACGTCTTTGGTTATGAGCGATCCGGCTCCGATCAGGCTTTCCTGGCCAATGGTAATTTCATGTCCGAGGGTGGCGCTGACTCCAATAAAGCAATACGGCTCGACCTTCGTCTTGCCGGAAATTACAACGTTGCCGGCGATGTAGCAGTGATCGCCCACGCTCGCATGATGTCCGACGTGGTTACCGCTCCAGATAAAGACATTGTTGCCGAGGCTGGCGCACGGCTGGATAGTTGCAAACTCCAGCACCAGGCAATTGTCGCCAATCTCGACGTTGCCAAAGTTTGACGCGCGCGAGCTGACGTAGCTTACGAGTTCGTATCCTTTAGCCTTGGCCTCCGCGTACTTCTGTGCTCTAAACCTGTTTAGATCTTGATAGCCGACTGCGACAAACATTTTGTGATCGCCGGGGGGATACTTGTCCTGGACCTCAGCGAACGGAACGAGTGGCAAGCCAAGCTTCTCCGGCCCGATTAAGAACTCGCGGTCCACTGTAAACGCCACAATCTCGTGAGGGCTATCATTGGTCAAATAGAAATAAGCTTCGTCCGCGATCTTACCGGCTCCGAAAATGACGATCTTACTCACTTTGAAAATTCTTCCTCACTTCGCTTGAGTGTATTGTTTCGCCAGGCGGCGGCGATCGATCTTGCCATTAGGATTCTTCGGGAGCGCCGGCTCGCGATGAAATACCGAGGGGATCATGTAACTGGGAATGATCTGGCCCAGATCTCGACGTATGCGCTCGTCGTTAACGTCCTCGGCGGAGGCCACTACGGCTATGATACGGCTCAGCCCATTGGCGCTGGTGTGCAAGGCGGCAGCCTCTGAGATGTAATCCAGACAGTAAAGGGCGGCTTCAATTTCCTCCAACTCGATGCGATAGCCCATGTGCTTGATCTGATTATCCTTGCGTCCTTCAATGTATAACTTCCCGTCGCGGGTGTCGAATCTTGCCAGGTCGCCCGTGCGGTAAACTATCTCGTGAAGCTTCTCGTTCAGTGGACTTTGCACAAAGCTCGCAGCAGTTCGTTCGGGATCGTTGTAATACCCTCTGCCAACGTTCGGTCCCGACAGGCATAGCTCTCCGGTCTCCCCGTCGGACACAGGGCGCCCATCGTTCCCCACGATCAGGTAAGAAAAATTCCTGGCGATGTGGCCCAGCGGCGGCAATCCCTGCAAATCTTCGAAATCCTTTTCAGTCACCTGGTAGCTCGAACAAATGCACGTGCACTCAGTCGGCCCGTAGACATTGAAGAACTGGCTGGAATCTGCATACACGTCGTAGAGCTTCTTCAACTTGGCCTTCGGGTAGCCCTCACCGCCGAAAACGAAGCGACGGATAGAGCGGAGGTTTTTACCGTCTGTTGCCCGCATTGTTTGGAGGAAGATTAGGAGAGACGGAACAGAAAACCAGAGCGTAGAGCTTGCGGCGTCAATTTTTTCCACGAGGAGTTTTGGATCGGAAACTTCTGCCCTGGAAAAGGGAACCAGCCGCGCGCCGTTGAAGAGTGCGGCGTAAAAGTCAAAGACAGAGTTGTCGAAATAGAGCGGGTTGACATTGGTCAGTACGTCGGCGTGAGTTATTGAATAAGTTTCACGGCTCCACTCGATGAGGTTCAAAACGTTTGCGTGGGTCATGACCGCGCCTTTGGGGAAACCTGTAGAGCCTGAAGTGAACATGATGTACGCCGGATTCGATCCGGTAATACTGCTAGTCCGGGACAGGTTCGCATCGTCGTATTTCTCAGCTTCAAGCGCTAGACTTTCCGACTCTTTCTCCGCGGCCGCGATTCCGAATTCGCGCGGCACTGCTTCTGTGCGGTCAAGGAAGCCACGCTCAGCCAGAAGAAGCTTCGGTTGGCACGTCGTGAGGATCTTGCGCAGGCGCTCGACGGGAGTTTTCGGATCGAGGACGCAATAGACCGCGCCTATTTTGAGACACGCGATCATGCAGGCAAAGGTATAGAGCGACTTTTCACCGGACAAACAAACCACGTCCCCCGAAGCAACACTACGTCCCAGCAGGAAGCGAGCGACTCGATTTGCCAGCTTGTTCAGTGTTTGGTAATCGATAACCTCATGTTCGCTAAACCAAATGGCAATGTCCTGCGACCGCTCATCGGCCACACGCTGAAATCTAATGCCGAGATTGTATTCGTACATGCGCACTGTCCTACGGTCGTCGGCGTATTGGATTGCCGGTCCGGAGGCTTCAAATGATCAGGCCCCCGTCCAATTCCAGGACCTTGCCGTCGAAGAAGTCGTTTTGTATGACGAAGAGGACGCCGTCTGCGATCTCTTCCGGCTTGCCCAGCCTTCTTAGCGGAACTTTCTTGATTGTCTCGCGCAACGCAGTCTCGCTCACCGCTTCTTTCGTCGATTCGGTTTCGGTGAAACCCGGAGCGACGGCCACAACGCGAATCCCCATGGGGCTAAGCTCCTTGGCCCAAACGGCTGTCAGTGCATTTACCCCGGCCTTCGCCGCCGAATACGCCGACTGCCCGGCATTGCCGCCCGCAGAAACAGAGCTGATGTTTACAACCACGCCCCGGGTGCGCGTAGTAATCATCTTTTCAACAATGCATGCGGTCATGTAAAACACCGAGCTTAGATCCGCTGCCAGCACTTTGTTCCACATGGCAGCGTCGTGCCTGGCAACGCCCTCTGGCGTAATCTTGATAAGCGGTTCGCTGTAGAGGATGCCGGCATTATTAATCAAGATATCCGCCGCGCCGAACTTGTCATGATACTGGCTCGCTGCTTGACTGACTTGCACATGATTTGACACATCACATTCAACACAGTTCACGACGCCAGGTTGTTTGCTCAGCTCATCAAGCCCCGCGACGTTAAGATCAAAAACAGTTACCACTGCTTCGTTTGCGATGAGCTTGGTAACCATGGCCCGTCCCAAGCCACGCACGCCGCCGGTCACAATAACTTTTTTGCCGCGAAGCTCCATCTAGTCCACCGCGCCCCTCTCTCTCAGCACGCGTTTGATCTCGCCCACGCTTCTCATCGCCACAATCTCATCAAAACTCAATTCAATTCCGAAACTCTGTTCAAGGGATACTATGAGTTCCATGTGCTTCAGGGAGTCCCAGGCGTCAACGTCTTTCATCGCCAGTTCCGCCGTGATCTTCGACGCCGGCATCTGAAGGACTTCGGACAATAAGTTCTCCACCGCTCCATCCGCTTGCTCCATTAAGCCTCCTGGTCGAGATTGATATCACTCCTGCGTCATGAAAATTCACCAACGCGGTAGGCAGGAAAATACTGCGTCGTTGGCAGGCTCTTCGTTTCCAATATCTCCCAATACTTCTCCGGATCCAGGATACGTCCGCAAAAATAGGCGGTGCGAACGCCGGTTGACCAGCCTTGCTTGCACCGGCTCAGGCCTTGCTCTCCGCTGGTTCCGACACCTGCTCCGCTGCCCAAGTTGAGCCATGCGAATCCGTGTTGGGCAAAATACCGGATGGCATAGTCAAATAATGCAAACGATGCCCCCCGCTCGTAACCGCGCGTACTGTACGCGCCGAGATGATAATAGGCGCGATTTCCTTGTCCATACCACAGCAGCATTCCAACCGTAGCGTCATTATGCATTGCGCGAAGTACAACGATTCCGGGGACGCGCAACTGTCTGGCAAAAGATTCTCTCGAGAATGCAGCCATCCCCGTGATGTTGTGTCTCTCTACCAGCTGGGCGTAAAGAATAACCCATTCTTCCAGAGTGTCTGAGGGATTGTCACACTCGTCTATGCGTATGTCACGCAAAGCCTTGCGCGCATTACGCTGATGGTGAGAGTGAACAAAAGTCTCCGGCGCTCGAGTTAGATCAACAACGAAATGCTCTTTGAAAGGGACCGTTAAATCAGGGAACCACTCGCTCAGGTGCGCCGGATCGTATTCCCCAAAAGGATCCGTCACCAGAGATAAGGAAACCAAACTGTTGCCAAGGTCTTCCAGGTCAACACAAAGTCGGGACCAGTTATTACAAGCAAACAGAGGATAGCAACCCATGGCATCCCGCAGGCGCGAGTTTGGTATCTGGCGCTCCAGAATCCAGCCACCGCTCTCGCGCAGGAAACGCGGCGTGCCAAATTCACTTAACGATTGGCAGTACAGCGGATGTAAATATCCTGTCGCCTCTTCCCGTGCGGTTGGCGTATTCAGATTTGCCGACTCATGAACCTCATAGTCGTCGTTGCCTTGATTGGCCAATGATTACTAATCCTCTATCGAATGCTTCAAAGCTTTTTTAGCGTTGGCGCGTGCCGGCAATATCTACAACGCTGGAGAATCTGTTTTTACAATGGCCGGATCTGTTCGGTCTTCCAGTTCAGCGCCGGTTTGACGACTCCGGGCTCTCTCCCATAAGTACTAATCTCCCTTTCCTCGAGGTCAAGTATCTCGAATGTCACCGCGCTTTCATGCTTGTAAAGCACAGAACTCAGGTCTTTGATAACTAATACTTTAAAGCGATGACGGCCGACATTTAACAAGTCGCCAGGCATGTGGCAGCTCGAGCGAAATAATCCAACTGGCATGGGCTGGCCTGCCCATTCCTTGTCCCCGCTGCCACTCCCCGTTGTGAAAGCGATCACCTCGTGTTCGGTATAAAGGTGCAAAGTTATATGGAGCTTTGCGTCTGGTTTCAGGTTCCAATATTCAATCTCGATCGAAAATGGAGTTTTCGTGGTTAAGGGTCCAGAAGAAGAACCATCTTTCGGACGTACCACTACTCGATGCAAACGTACGGAATCGTTGCCGGGGGCAGTTTCAACGTCAGAGTAAACTTCCTCCAGCGACGCGCCACTGCCAAAGGAGTGATTCAAGTAGTTGCTGACAACAGATCCCGCCGCAGCATCCTCGACGATTTCCCCTTGCTGCAGCCACAGCGCGCGCTTGCACAAACTTTGGATCGCGACCATGTTGTGGCTGACAAAAAAGACGGTCCGACCTTCGGTTGCCACGTCGCTCATCTTTCCTAAACACTTCTTCTGAAACTGGGCATCGCCGACAGCCAACACTTCGTCTACCACCAGTATTTCGGGTTCCAGATGTGACGCGACGGCGAAAGCCAGGCGCATATACATTCCGCTCGAGTAGCGCTTGACGGGCAGGTCAAGAAACCTTTCCAATTCGGAAAAGTCAACGATCTGGTCAAATTTACGATCGATCTCAGTCTTCTTCATACCCAGGATCGCACCGTTTAAATAAATGTTTTCTCTGCCGGTCAGTTCGTGGTGAAAACCGGTGCCTACTTCCAGCAGGCTGGCGACGCGTCCATAGAGTTCTGCTCGTCCTGTAGTCGGCTCAGTAATTCGGGACAGCACTTTAAGAAGCGTCGATTTGCCGGCCCCGTTGCGGCCGATGATACCCACCACTTCGCCTGGTTCAACTTCGAAGTTCGCGTCCTTGAGGGCCCAGATAGTGTCAACGTTTCGCTTGCCGTTGGCGCCTCGCAGCCGTCGGAACGGGGCGCGCACGGCCTCGACTATCGATTCTCGCAACGTGTCATAAGCAGCTTCGCGCGTGCCGATACTGTACTGCTTACCCAGGTTTGTGGCTCGAACAATTGGTTTCATCAGCCTAGACTATGTCCGCGAAGGTTTTTTCCATGCGGCGAAAAGCGTAAGACGAGTAGATCAGCAGAATCAACGTAATCGCTGCCGAAACTGCCAAAGCGATCCAGTTAAAAGGTCGGCCGAACAACGCAGAACGGTAACCTTCAATTATGCCGGTCAACGGATTCACTGAAAGAATCCAGCGAAACTTCTGCGGCAAAAAGCTCGCCGGATAAATAACCGGCGAAACAAACATCCATAACTGGACCAGAAACGGCAGGGCGAAGCGAACGTCCCGATATTTTACATTCAGTGCCGACAGCCACATTCCCATCCCGAGAGCAAGCAGCGTAGTTAGCATCACGACCACCGGAAACATCAGAATGCTCCAGGTGATCATGACCTTATAGTAGATCATCAGCAGGACTAGAATTACAAAAGCGATAGCGAAATCAACCAGGCCCGCGGCCACGGCGGCGCCCGGTATGATCATTCTCGGGAAATAGACCTTCGTGATCAGATTTGCACTGCCCACCAGGCTGTTGCCGCTATTGGTAATCGCGTTTGCAAAGAAGGTCCAGGCGAGAAGGCCGGCATAGGCAAAAACGGGATAGGGCACGTTGTCCGAAGGAACTCCGGCCAGTC
>WNGF01009144.1_pt1 | contig 11459 bp, 10 predicted proteins | sample 5400641 | NCBI WGS metagenome assembly WNGF01 (sample SAMN13153371, study PRJNA577476) | soil metagenome | isolation source: 80 cm soil or saprolite under grassland replicate 2 | place: USA:California | collected 2016-06-15 | reverse complement strand
TCACGCTGCTCGGCGGCGCGGCGGCGGCGTGGCCGCTCGTGTCAAGCGCGCAGCAGGGCGAGCGGATGCGGCGGATCGGGCTGCTAATGGGAACGGCCGACGATCGGGAAGGACAGGCCCGAGTGACAGCGCTTAAGCAGGGACTTCAAGAATTAGGATGGATAGATGGGCGCACCATCCAAATCGAGGCACGCTTTGGTGGCGCCGATGCCGGCCGCATACGGGCTCACGCAGCAGAATTAGTGACGTTCGCCCCCGACGTACTCGTCTGCCACACGACGGCAGTTATCCGGGCGCTGCGCCAGGCGACCAGCTCCATTCCGATCGTCATGGCGGCGGTCAATGATCCCGTTGAGCAAGGCTTCGTTTCGAGCTTGGCGCATCCGGGCGGGAACATCACTGGCTTCGCGTTCGTCGATTTCCAAATGGTAGGGAAGTGGCTGGAGATACTCAAAGAGGCCGCGCCCAGCGTTTCTCGCGCTGCGCTCATGTTCAACCCGGACACGTCCCCCTATTATTACCTCTACCTGCGTTCATTCGAGGCCGAGCCGCGGTCAATCGCAGTTGAGGTGACGGCGGCCCCTGTTCGCGACACCGCCGAAATCGAAGAGGCTATCGTCAAACTTGGACGCGAGCCGGGCAGCGGGCTGATCGTTGCGCCGGACGCTTTCACAATTGTCCATCAGCATTTGTTCATTAGGCTGGCGCAGCAGCACCGATTGCCGGCCATCTACTTCCTTCGGACATCCGTCGCACAAGGCGCCTTGATGTCGTATGCACCCGATATCTATGACAATTTCCGGCGGTCAGCTTCTTATGTCGATCGCATCTTGAAGGGAGCCAAGCCGGCCGATCTTCCCGTTCAACAGCCAACGAAGTTCGAACTGGCCATCAACCTCAAGACCGCGAAGGCGCTCGGCCTCCAAATTTCAGACAAGCTGCTCGCGCTCGCCGACGAGGTCATCGAATGAGGCGACGCGAGTTCATCACGCTTCTGGGCGGCGTGGCGGCTGCGTAGCCGCTGGCGGCGCGCGCGCAGCAGCCGGCGATGCCGGTGATCGGGTTCCTCAATATCGCGTCGGCCCGCGCATTCGCGGGCTTCGTGGCTGCATTCCACAGGGGCCTCAACGCCGGCGGTTATGTCGAAGGTCGAAACGTCGCAATTGAATACCGTTGGGCAGAGGGTGATTTTGATCGGTTGCGGGAGCAGGCAGCGGATTTGGTTCGCCGTCACGTGGCCGTCATTGTTGCGACCGGAGGTACAACGACGGCGCTCTTGGCGAAGAACGCGACCGAGACGATTCCGGTTCTTTTCATTAGCGGCGCCAATCCAGTCGATGAAGGGCTCGTGACCAGCTTTAGCCGGCCAGAGGGCAACGCTACGGGCGTGAGCGTGTACGCCAGCGAATTGGTCGGGAAGCGTCTGCAGCTGCTGCGCGAGCTCCTGCCCAGGGGCACAATGGTCGCTCTGCTCGGGAATCCAACCGGTGTCGTTCACAAGCTCGAGACGAAAGACCTAGAACAAGCGGCGGATGCTGCCGGACTGCAACTGCTTGTCCTTGAGGTCACCGCCGAGAGCGGCTTCGAGGCGGCGTTTGCCTCGGCCCTCCAACAGCGAGCCGGCGGGCTCTTCGTCAGCGCGGACGCGTTCTTCACACAAAGTCACCTCACTGGCGGAGGCAAGCCTTACACGGCGACGGCACCAAAGTACCCGGGGCGCCCAGATTTTCAGCCGTGAACGCTGTCGATCGCTGGCGAAACCCTGCCGAAGGCTCGCGACCACGGTGGGTTGGTAGCCATCCAACCTCGCGTCAGTCTTGCTGCAAGGCCGGAAAAGCGCGAATATTTACGCCAGTTCGCGAGTCATCCGGGGAATCCCGGCTAACCGCTGCTGAATGAAAGTTCAGTGGCAGGTCAATCCTCTTGCAAGAGGATTCACGATGGACGCAAATCCCCACGTAGTTATCGTTGGTGGCGGATTCGGGGGGCTCAATACCGCTCACGGTTTGGCGAGAGCACCGGTTCGAGTGACTCTGGTTGACAAGCGCAACTACCACCTTTTTCGCCCGCTGTTATATCAAGTTGCTACTGGCCTCCTCTCAGCTGACGAAATCGCAGCTCCCCTGCGTTCAATCTTCAGCCGGCAGCGAAAGTGGCCGTTAAACGAGTCCGTGCTGCCGTTACGGGACTCCAGGACGAGCGAAACCGCCTCGGGTGGCCTCCGACTCTGGCGACTCGTGGGCGGCCTGGCATACGGGTCATTGCCGACCGGTTCGGCGTCAATCCATCGACAGTGCAGCGCATCAGCCGCCCTTTCGCCGGCGCAAGCGTCGCCGTCGGATAACCATCGGGGTGCGAAATGCACGCGACCCGTGTAGATTCCTACTTGGCGATACATATCCGTCAGGCTGTTTCCATAACTTAACAGGCCGCCGGCCTGGGAAAAGGCGCGAAGGTAGTAGATCGCTGGTATCGCCTGACGCGCCACCAGCGCGTACCACGCCACGAGCGCTTGCTCCCTGACGGTAGTGCGGGTCGCATGTTTTCATCCTTTGTGAAACATGATCACGCGGCTCATCGGCAGAGTTTCGCCCGGTTTATCCTCTCGAGTATCCTGTTGCTCTTGCGGTGCACCTGGGCGAACGCCGAACCATATCGCGTAAAGCGCCGGCAGGAACACCAAGGTCAGCACGGTCCCGATCGCCGTCCCGCCAATCAGCGTATAGGCCATCGCGCCCCAGAATATAGAAAGGGTGAGCGGGATGAAGGCGAGGACGGCAGCAAGGGCGGTCAGGATCACAGGGCGGGCGCGCTGTACGGTCGCCTCGATGACGGCGTGGAACGGATCGAGTCCGCTCTCTTCATTGGTCTTGATCTGTCCAATCAGGATGAGCGTATTGCGCATCAAAATGCCGGCAAGGCCGATCAGCCCGAGGATCGCGTTGAAGCCGAAGGGCTGGTGGAACAACAGCAGGGCGGGCACCGCGCCGATCAGTCCGAGCGGTCCGGTCAGCACGACCATCGCCATGGTCGAGAAGGATCGGACCTGGAGCATGATGATCGTCAGCATGGCGAGCAGCATTATGGGAAAAACCAGCGCGAGCGCCGCATTGGCCTTGGCAGACTCTTCAATCGGCCCTGCCACCTCGATCTGATAGCCCGCCGGCAACTTCGCCATGATCGGCGCCAGCGCCTTCTGCACCTCGACCGACACATCGGGGGGCTGAAGCGTTTCATCGATGTCGCCGCGCACGGTGATCGTGGGAGTGCGGTCGCGCCGCCGCAGGAGCGGCTCTTCCATGCGCACTTCGGCGCGGCCAATCTGATCGAGAGGGATGGCGCGTCCATCGGCGGACGTGAGGCTGAAGTCGGCAAGCCGCGCGGGGTCGAGCCGTTCCGGTCCGGAGCTGCGCGCTACCACGTCGACGGTGCGGATGTCCTCGCGCACCTGCGTGACAGTGACGCCGCTCAACAGGAACTGGAGCTGTTGCGCGGCTTCTGTCGTCGAGAGCCCGATGAGCCGCAGCCGGTCTTGGTCAAGAATGTACCTGACGGTCGGGATGCGTTGCGTCCAATCGCGATTGACCTGCCGCATGTGAGGATTCGCGCGCATCACCTCTTGGACTTGATCGGCGATCTCCCGCACGATCGAAGGGTCCGAACCTTTGACGCGGAACGCGACTGGGAAAGGAGACGGGGGGCCGAATACAAGCTGAGTCACGCGCAGACGCGCCTCGGGCGCGAGTCCTTCGGCAATCCGGCTCCGCAAGCGGCCCTTGAGGGCTTCGCGCGCAGCCGAATCCAGCGTCAGGACCACGATCTTGGCAAAGGACGGGTCGGGAAGTTCGGGATTATAGGAAAAGAAGAATCGCGGCGCGCCCTGACCGATATAGGCGGTGACAATCTTTGCCTCGGGCTGCTGCTTGAGCCAGTCCTCGACTTTCGCGGTTGCGTCCCGCGTTGCTTCGATACTGGTGCCTTCCGGCGTCTGGACTTCAACCAGGACCTCGGGCCGATCCGAAGTCGGAAAGAACTGCCGCGTCACGGCCGTCATGCCGATGCCGGCGAGCACGAACAAAAACACCACGGCACCGGCAACGAAGAATTTTCGCCGCACCGACCAGGCAATCACATGGCGCAGCCGGCGGTAGCCAGATGTTGCATAGATCGCCTCGTGGCCGCCCTCGGTCGGCTTGATCTCCGGCAACAGCTTCACGCCGAGATAAGGCGTGAAGGCGACCGCCACGACCCAAGACGCGATCAACGCAAAGCCGACGATCCAAAAGATATTGCCGGCGTACTCGCCCGCGCTCGACCGGGCGAAGCCGACGGGCAGAAAGCCGGCGACCGTCACAAGGGTCCCGGACAGCATCGGCGCCGCGGTATGGCTCCAGGCATAGGCCGCGGCGCGAATGCGGTCCACGCCTTCCTCCATCTTCACGACCATCATCTCGATCGCGATGATCGCGTCGTCGACGAGCAGTCCGAGCGCGAGAATCATGGCGCCGAGCGTAATCCGGTCGAACACCCGATCCGTGTTGAGCATGATGACAAAAACGATCGCGAGCGTGAGCGGAACAGCAGCCGCAACGACGATCCCGACGCGCCAACCGAGGCTTACCATGCTCACCAGCAGCACGACGCCAAGCGCCACGAAGAACTTGAGCATGAACTCGTCCACCGCCGAGCTGATGTTCACCGCCTGATCGGTGATCTTGCTGAGCGTGACGCCAAGCGGCAGCGTCTTGGAAATTTTGTCGGTCTCGTCCTGTAGGGCCTTGCCCAGGTCGAGGCCGTTCCACCCCTCCTGCATGACCGCGCCAAGCACGAGCGTCGGCTCGCCTTGGTGATGGATCAGAAACGTCGCCGGGTCTTCGTAGCCGCGGCGCACGTCGGCAATATCGGAAAGCTTCAGTGTGCGACCGCTCGCCACGATCGGGGTGTCCGCGATCTTCTGTACATCGTCGTATGCCCCCTCCAGGCGCAGAAACACCTGGGGTCCTTTGGTCTCGACCGAGCCGGCAGGCGTCACCGCATTCTGACGTTGCAGGGCTGCAAAGATATCGCGCGCGCCGACGCCGAGCGTCGCCAGACGGGCGTAAGAAAACTCGACAAAAATCCGCTCCGGCCGCTCACCGAGGATATTGACTTTCTTGACGCCCGCGACATGGAGCAATTGCTGACGAATGGTCTCGGCTTGGCGAACCAGCTCGCGCGGGGCCATCCCGGGCGCCTTCAAGGCGTAGAGCGCAAACGTCACATCCGAATATTCATCGTTGACAAAGGGACCCAGCGCGCCTGTCGGTAAATTGCGAGCTTCGTCGCCCAATTTCTTGCGTGCTTGATAGAACTGCTCGGGGACTTCGGATGGTGGTGTACGATCCTTCAGGCTGAGTGTCATGAAGGCAAGGCCGGGCCGTGTCATCGTCTCGACGCGGTCGTACCAGCGCAATTCCTGCAGGCGCTTCTCGAGCGGCTCAGCGACGAGATCTTGCATTTCCTGTGCGGTGGCACCCGGCCAGGCAGTCGTGACAGTCAGCACCTTGATGGTGAATGTCGGGTCTTCGGCGCGGCCGAGCTTGAAGAAGGCGAAGGTCCCGGCGACGGCAATGGCGATGATCAGGAACAGCGTGACCGCACGTTCGCGGACCGCGAGTTCGGAGAGGTTGAAGGTCATCATTGGGAGGCCATCCTCGATTCGGCGATGAGAACGCGTTCACCTTCACGAATAAGGTGAGCACCGAGCGCGACGATCCGCTCCCCCGCGCTGATGCCTGTGACGAGCGCGATTTCGTCACTGAGCTGTCGGACTTGCACGGCATGACGGGAGACCGTCGAAGCGGAATCTACGACCCATACGCTTGTAGTCTTCCCGTCGTCGTAAAGCGCACCGAGTGGGATTTCGAGCGTCTCGGCCGCCTCGCCCTTGGGGACCCAGACTGTGACCGTTGCACCCAGCGGGGCACGCGAGGCCTCGCCGTCGAGCACATAACGCGCCTCGTAGGTCCGCGTGGCTGGATCGGCCGCATCGGAGAGCTGCCGAAGCGCGGCACGCGAGGGCGCCGAGGAAGCTCCATACGTCCGTGCCTGCACCTCCGAACCGATTACCGGGCGCACGGTCTCGGGCAGGTACACCACGGCCTCCCGCGAATCCGCACGAGCGAGCTTCACCACGGTTTGACCGGCGCTCACCACCTGGCCTGGTTCGGCCAAAGTCTCTACAACGGTGCCGTCGGCGTCGGCGCGCAGGATCGAGTAGGCGGCCTCATTGCGCGCGACCTCGGCCTGCGCTTCGGCGGCTGCCAGCTGTGCCGCGGTGCTGTCGCGAAGCGCCCTGGCTTGCTCGTATTTCTGCTCCGTTGTCCAGCCGCCCGCGCGAAGCTTGCGATAACGCGCTTCATCGGCCGCGGCCTGCTCCGCCGCCGCGCGTGCCGCGACAACGGCGTTCTCTTTGGCCGTCCGCCCAAGATCGAGATCTGTTTGATCGAGCCGCATCAGCGGATCGCCGGCGCGGACGGTCTGACCGACATCGACAAGGCGCTCGATCACTTTGCCGGGAACGCGGAAGCCGAGGTTGCTCTGCACACGCGCCGCAATGACGCCGGTGAAGGCGCGCAGGGCACCGGCGCTCGGCTTGGCGGCCACAACCTGAACCAGCTGCGGCCCTTGACGGGGGTCGCTCTTGATGGCGGGCACAGAGCCAAAGCCGACTGCCGCTGCCGAACCGACGCCGATAGCGGCGGTCAAAATTGTGGCGGAGAGGATCATTGTCTTGCGTTTCATGGCCTACCTGCCTTTCTTGAGCCGACCGGCTTACGTTGATATCAACCTATATAGCGAAACGACTCCCCTTTTGGGGCCTCAGTCATGGCCGCGGCGCAGCGATGGCATCTAGATTCGCATAAAGCGAGCTGAGCTCGTTTGCACTGACGCGGGTCCTCATCGCGTCATTCGTGGCTTGCCAACGCTCCACACATTTTGCCAGCAACGACTGCCCGGCGCTGGTCAGGGCCACGAGCTTGACCCGCGAGTCTTTACCATCCCGACGCACGGTCACCAGCCGCCGGCGCTCCAACAGCTTGAGGTTTGCGGTCATTGTCGTCCGATCCATCGCGAGGTTTTCCGCCAGAGTACCGATCGTTGGCGGCGACGGACGGTTCAGCATCATCAGCAGAGAGAACTGGAAATTCGTCAGCCCGTAGGGTCGAAAGGCGTCGTCGAACATCCGGCCAATGGCGCGGCTGGCGCGCTGCACGCGGAGGCACAAACAGTTATCCCGAACCATGCGGATCATTTCGAATGGGACAGTGGTGGCTGGTGCGGACATAGCGCAAATATATTGATATCAACGTATCCTGTCAAGGAGTATTTTTCGTGAGCAAAATAACACGAATTTCCAACGTGTTACGACGCAAGCTCGCGGGACTGCCGGGCTGCTGGAGGGTTGCGCCACCCTCAAGCCGTCGGACCAACGGAGCCTCGCCTGGGCCGGCGGACGGCTCTCACTTTCCCGCTGCTTCCGCCTCCGCAGAAGAAAGCGAAGCGTGTCCTCGAATGTTTCGCGCTCGCCAAGATACAGGGCATGGCGGGCGGCGACCGTCTTGGACAGTAGCTCGGCAAATTGTCGCAGTTTGAAAGTGACCGTTCCGGGATCGTCGCGGAAGTACCGTTCCGCCAATGCCCCAAGCTGCACTTGTCCATGAGCCGATTGTACGTCGCCCAGCGCATCCGCGGCGGCTTGTCGGGGTACTCGTCATCGGCCGGGTCGCCGCCAAGCCTCAGGCGCAGCTTGCGAGCGCGCCGGAGGGCTCTGTCAAACTTAGTCTCTCGTTGGGAGGCGTAGGCAAGCCGATAAGCGCGCCGCGACCAAAAGTGACGGCCGCCGGCCGACGCCTACAATGCGGAGATGGGTCCCCACACCTCCCCACCATTGAAATGCAGGAAACTGACGCGACCGCGTGACCGTTCGCGCGGCAGTCGCGTGGCGCCCGTGTTGGATTCTTATTTAGACTTCCTCCGTAATCGATAGAACAGAGGAGCATTTCTCATTCTGAACTCACGAGACGCTGTCCGGTTGATCTCGGTAATCACGTCCTGCAGCTTGTCCATATAAGTTTTGTAATTGTCGTGGAGGTCAGCAGGAGGGAATTCTAATTCTTGGCCCTCGGCATTCTTCAGGGCTGTTTTTGCTATCCACTGAACGTGGCTTTGTGCCGCCTGTTGGAGCTCATTCACTTTCTCGACCAATTCGGGAAAATAGATCGTGGCGATTGCGTACGCTCTCGTAATTGGAGACACACCAGGTCTGATATCCTTGCCGAACAGTTTATCTTCGCGCACGGTATCCAACCAGACTTGAGACTCCAAAGCCGAGGCAGCGAGCTGCTCCAATTTTTCAGCCCGCAATCTGTGTTCACGTTCCTTCGCCTGCAGGCGGTGCAGTATCGTGGGGCCAATCACACCGCCGGCGATGGCGAGTGTGCCACCGAGTAATACTCCCCACAAAGTAGCGTCTACCATTTGTGACCCTCCCCGGGGCGACTATGGGAGTGAACGACAAAAGTTTACCGCCGGCGAGAATGATTTTTGCACACCCCGGGCAGCCATTCGGCGGCGGAAATTACCTCCTGTGCCGAACTCGTTGACGCGCTTAGGGCGAGCGTCGGCGAGAGGGGAACAACAATACGAAACTTGTCCACCCGAACTTGATCGGGCCGCTGCACGAGGCGACCTAACCGGGGTGCCGCGCTACGGGATTAAGGCCAGCAAGCGGGTCGTGCCGTTCGCGCCGTCCAAAAAATAGTCTTTTCAAGGATACGATTGCACACCGACGCTACTGCTACTGGTCGACTCATAGGCAAATCCGACGCTGCTGCGATTTCGATTGCACCCAGAACCGACCCTCCCGCTCATTTATCCACTCGATAGTGAAGACCAGCTCGACACACGAGCCGCCAAGGCCTGGGTATGGAAGGCCGACGAGCGGCGCCAAGCACCATCGAGTATGGGGGTTGCCGGAACGAAGGTCCGTTGGCTCTCTCATGATTAAATTAGTGTACGTCCGCAAGGCCCCAGCCAGGGCTTCCTTGACCTTTGGATCGTTACAAGCGGGCAGTTCGCCAGCTGAGCGGTCGCCCTCAGACTCATCGGCATGTCGCGGAGGCTCTGGGGTCGTCGGACCATGCTCGCTTAATAACCGACGCAGCTTGGCGCAGATGGCGGCTCCAGGATTGTCTTCGACGCAATACTGCTGGATCGCATGTCCAATTTCAACATTTGTGATATTCAGACTTCTGATTGGATCGTCGGACGACAGCGGCGCTGACTTACCCTCTCGTATACGCTGCAACTTCACACATAGCGGATTCTCGTAACGCCCCCGCGCACAAAATTGGGCAACTGTTTCGGATATTTCCTGCTTCGAGATGGACTCCCGGAACAATCGCAGGCAAGACGATCTGTTCATGCCTCATCCACCCAAGACGGCCTTGCCCGTCATCCAGGCAGGAAAAATGAATGTCGCTCCGTCTTTCCGCCGCACGAGTACATGTTCGACGCCGCCATGCTCATACCGGCCGGCCAAAACAAAGGTTTGCCCAGTCAGCGGATGAAACGGATAGGTGACTGTGATTTCCTGCGCCCGAATCCGGGCACTATGAGCCCCCTTCCGACGGTGGCGGCGAGCAGTGGGCAGTCATTGCCTCGCTCGTCGAAACTTGCAAAATGAACGCCGTCGATCCGCAAGCTTACTTACACGACGTGCTCTCAAAGATCGTCGCGCGCCATCCCATGGGTCGGATCGACGAGCTGCTGCCGTTCGCCTATGTGCCGGCGGCAGAGAAGGCTGCGGCCTGAAAACACCGCTTACCTTCTTCCGGGATATGACTCTCATACATTCCGGGGACTGGGCCCTTTAGGCCCGCCCAAAACAAGACTCATAATCAGGACAAGACTCATAATCGCGGTATCTGGGCAGAAAGGGGAAGTCCGATGACACGCATTGTGCTAGCGGCCCTCGCACTACTGATTTGCGCGACGTTCGGAAGCGAAGTTTTCGCTCAGGCCGGCCAGACTATAAATCCCGTGCCCCTCACGCCGCCGTCCATAAATACAACAGCCACTACATGTCGGATCAATTGTGACACGCAGGCAATGACCTGCCAGAATACCTGTGTTCCGACCGCCGCCGCGCCGACGACAACAACAACGCTTGCGGCGCCACTTGCGGCACCATCGAGTGCCGGCGCTTGTAACCTCAGCTGCACGACGCAGCAGCTTGTTTGCAAACAGCGGTGCGGCCCCTGAAGAGGCCATCACTCCGTAATAGGGGGGCGGTGGTCGAGTCGGAGTCTCTGCCTGTCTTCAATATGGGACCAGAATCTGAGACTGGGTCCCGCTCTTGCGGCGATGGGACCTGGATCTGGGGAGTTGGGTCCCTAGCCTCTGGCGGGTCTCGAGACTAGCAAATGGTAGCGGCCCGGTTATCTAGCGGCTCGGGCCGTCAATGTTCTTCCATGACCCGAATGCTGTTAGAATCGCGTCTGCGGAGGTACGCGGACCATGGGCTATGTGTTGCTAGGTGCAATACTTCTCATCGCGTCAATTGGAGGGCTATGGTTCAGCCTTTCCGTTGACGGACAGATGAGGGCGTTTGCCCGCCAGGGTCGCGACGTTTATATCGCCATCGCAATAACGGGTGGCGTGGGGATCGGCCTCAGCGCCCTTATTGTCGGCCTGGCTGGAATACAGGGCTAATTTCCAGGAATGGGACCCTTTGTGCTGACTGGGGCATTTGGCAATCGGAGCACGATTTCCGCGATAAGCACGCGTCTCAGTTCACCACCGGGCGGTTTGTACTCCTACCAAAGAACCTGGTGACGGGAGCGGCGAAAGCGCGCATCGTAAGTCGCGCGACCTGCATGGGCCGCGTCCCTCTGGAAGAATTAACTATGAAGCCCCGGCTCAGTCGGGGCTTCTTTCTGGCCGAAGACCGCTGTGTCATGCACAAGGTTGAAGCACTGATTTGGGCCGCGATCTTCGCTGTGGCGCTGATTGCGTTTGGTTTGATATATGCGACCGGTCCAACGTACGTCTTGCAGTCGTTCAGCGGTGAAAAACTGATCAAAAGTTTCGAACTCGATTAGGTCTCTCGGATTTCCGTGGCCTTATCCCAATCGAAACCGGCCGTACAGGTGCCCTGCGGGCGGGGCCCGCCGACTATTTGAACGCGCCGGCTCTTGCCAGCGACGGCTGGAGAGACCCGCGTGCTAAAGTATTTCCAGGAGCGCATGCCCTATGGGCCATTCGTGCCGGACGTTTGTTGAGGAACAGTCTCTTCTTTTCAGTGTTCGCCTTGCATGTCGCCGCGTTCGGAGATGTACCGACAGAGAGCAGCCGAGGCGAAAAATCGTGCGACGCAGGCAAGTAACCCGCACGTCAAGACCGCATTCGAAGAAGTG
>WNGF01019398.1_pt1 | contig 11462 bp, 14 predicted proteins | sample 5400641 | NCBI WGS metagenome assembly WNGF01 (sample SAMN13153371, study PRJNA577476) | soil metagenome | isolation source: 80 cm soil or saprolite under grassland replicate 2 | place: USA:California | collected 2016-06-15 | reverse complement strand
CAAACTTTCGTTCCATCCGTGTCCTTCTCTACATCTCAACTCGTTGTCTCGACCGAGCCCGTGCCTTATAACCTGCAACCCTTATCGCGACGACGAGCGATTATCCCTTCTCCCTCTCAAAAACTACTTTGACTGGAGCGCGGTTTGCCGCGTCCTGTTCGAGTGCGCGCTTTGCTGTGCTCGCAATTCTCTTGACGCTCGCCACCTTGGGGTCGAATCGCACGCCGATAGTGATCGGCTTTGCGTCACCCTTGACGCTCACTTCCTGCACACCGCGTTCTGCCTTTAGTGCGTCAACTACGCGCCCCGTGCAGAAGCGTCAAAAGAAGCGCGTCGAGCGAATCCGAACAAGGCCTTTGTCCGTTCCCCTAACGACGGTTAGCATTCCGCCGGAATCCTTAGTTGTACCGCTGGACCCTTGCTCAACTATTCGTGCGTTAGGAGCGACAAAACCACCGCTGCTCAACGGCAAGGTAAGCGCAAAGATCAAAGCGGTCCGCAGTTGATTACGAGTCATTTGAGTTCTCCTGAATGTGCTTCGACCAAAACGCCGTAGTTAAACCACGGCGGCTCCAGGCGGTTCCAGCAATCGAATACGAAGATCGATCTAGCCTTTCTTATTCTGCTTCTCCAGCGCGGCGGCGATCTTCTTTTGCTTCTCCTCAGCCGAGAGTTTATTGAACGCTTCCTTGTGCGCGGCGCAACAGAAGTAAACTTTGCGATTGCCGACGACTTCGCTACGAGCGTTTGCACTTTGAACGGCTTCGCCGTTCATCGGGCAGACCTTCACTTCGGTCAAGCTAGCGGCGGCTTTCGCCTTATGCCTTTTCCTCTGAGCCGCCATGGAACCGGCAGCGACCAGGAAGATCGAGGCAATGGTCAAAGCCAGCACCTTTGATTGACTTCACCGAGACAACATACTCCTGCTGGATTCCGCACCTCGCAGGCGCACATGCCGGCCTTGATCAGTCCGCTAACCGTTGCGGGAATCGTGCTTTGCCCGGTGCGCTTGATCTCTTTGCGAGCATCGCCTTCGCTAAATCCGAAGCAGTAACAAATCGGACGCGCGTCACCTTGTATTTTCGCAGCGACAGGTTCCCGAAGATCATCGACGGTGAAGCACGCTCCTTTGTCGCCATAATAGACTATAGGGCAATGCAGTTCAGCGCAGAAGCGATATGCCTCGCCATTCACGCAATCAAGCTGCCCGTGCTTGACGTGATGAAGAATAGTCTGCCGCCCGACCGGGCGGCCCTCTTTCTCACACGTCGAGCAGCGCGAATTCAAATTTGGATTTCTTCTATCAACCACAATGCCACAGGGTTCTGTTGAGCCTGGCACTGCGCAGCAATCATTCATGACGTTCCACCGTGTCCTTTTTCCTTTGTCATCATCCGCCATCCGACCAATGCTATTAGAAGACCAACGACGGCGATGGCCATTACCACGACACTTTTAAGAAGGAAGCCGAGGCCCAACGCGACCAGCGCGCCGGCGAAGATCCACGGCGCCACGCAACAGACGAGCGCCCACAAAGCTCCCAGGCCGCCGACACCGACCAACACTCCACCAAGTTTGCGGTTTGTCGTACTCATTTATAACCGACCCTTTTCATTTGGCCTTGTATCCCGTTGAATTGATCGCGCGTTTGATCTGCTCCACGCTGGTTTGTTTCGGATCAAACTCTACGCGTGCATCGCCGCGCTTGTAGCTCACGTCGGAGGAGCGCACGCCCGGCACCCTCTCGAGAGCCGCTTTGATCGGCATCTCGCAGCTCACGCAGTCCATACCTTCTACCTGGACGGTGACCGTTTGTAGATTAGACTGTGACACGGAGTTATCGGCAGCAGCTGCTACTGACGGTGGCGCCGCAACGGGCGGCTGATGGCGTACGATAGCTGCGGAGATGTATCCCACATAGTAGGGTGAGAGCGCGAAGGCGAGCACAGCGATGGATGCAATCCAGAGTCCGACTCGGCTTGCCTTGTTAACCGGCTTGGGGGCGCATGCTTCACCCGGAGCGCACGTCTCTGTGCGTCGGAAGTACGCCCGGTAAAATCCGAAAGCCAGGATTAATACCGCCAAACCGAGAAGATAAGGACGCGCCGTTTCGAATGCGGCAGCCGCTCCGAACGCGCCCAGACCAAGGATCACGAACAACAATGGTCCGATACAACATAAGCTCGCCACCAACGCGGTAAAGATCGCGCCGCCAATGGCTAGTCCTTCTTCTCTCATTTCTTCTTCCCCTTTTCTCGTCCATTCGGGTGCGCTATCTCGATGACCACCGGGCATTGAGCCGCGTCACCATGCCTTTTCAATTCGCTTTCGCATTCGGCTAGATGATCAGCAAGAGTGCCGCGAAAGGCGCGCATGGTTCTCATGCGTCTGTCCAGTTCTGCCAGCTTCGCTTTTAGCAGGTCGCGCACGCTGCGACACTCACTTGCGCCCCCACCCGTGGTCAGCAGTGCGCTAATTTCGTCGAGAGAAAACCCTAATTCCTGGGCCTGCTTGATGAAACGCACACGCTCTACCGCATCTTGCGTAAACACACGAAATCCGCCCTGTGTGCGTGACGCGCGCGGCAACAAGCGTCGGCGCTCGTAATAACGCACCGTGTCTATGCTGACGCCCGCGCGCGCAGCAATTTCACCGATGCGAAACTCTGATTGAGCCATGCAGGAAGTCTACACCCTGGGGCTAAGTCCAGAGTCAAGCGTCATAAAAGGCCGCGAGCACGAAAATCGCTAACCTTGCGGCGACAGTTGTTGAAACATTCATGGGAAACGAATGGAGCCCGAACTGCAGTTGACAGATGACGAGATTGTTCGTCTGCTTTTGGGAGATCACCACAGGTCTGCTGAGTCACGAGGCTCGGCTCGCGACAACTCAGAGCGGCCAAACATTAGCTCGCGATAGAGGTTCAGATGTGCAGTCAGCACTTTCGGGCGCAGGCTATGAGCTTTCAGAATGTTTCCCACTTCGCCATGCGCTGAGCCTACTTCATCATAAGCCTCGCGCAGTGCGCCCTCTGCCTCCGGTATATCGATTACTCTAATCCAGGTCATTTGCTTAATGTTCTTCAGCCGATGGGAGATCCTTCGAGTTTCCCGATCGCATCAATGGGATCTCAGCCCCAAATTCTGAAGTAGTACGCCAGCCACTTCTTGTAGGCCAAAAGGTTCTTGAGTATGGCGTCTAGCCCCGCCTGCTGATTGATCTGCGTCAGCGTTGGATAGACGTGAATCATGCTGCCTAATGCCGTGATTGAGAGACGCCTTTTCATGGCCAGGACGACTTCGTGAATGAGTTCGCCTGCGTACGGCCCAACAATGTGCGCGCCAACGATCTCATTCTTTCGGCCCGTACAAATGATCTTGGCAAAACCTCGGGTCTCCCCTTCGGCTTGTGCTCGATCATTATCCGCAAAGGGACTTCGGTAAATGTGAACATTCGTCGCACCGAACTTCTCCTTCGCTTCGGTTTCCGTCAAACCAACACGCGCTACTTCAGGATCGGTGAAGGTCGTCCAAGGCACCACGCGGAAGTCGGTCTTCTGCCGAAGCGGCCAAAAGAACAGAGCGTTGCGAATCACGACCGATGCTTCATAGGCCGCCATGTGGGTGAAAGGAAAGTGGCCGGTCACGTCACCGGCAGCGAAGATGTGACGGGCTGAAGTACGCAGGTATTCATCGGTGCCAATGCTTCGCATGTCATACTTCACGCCGGCGGCTTCAAGATTCAGTCCTTCAATGTTTGGGCGGCGTCCGGTAGCCACGAGGATCTCTTCGGCCCGCAACTCCGTTTTCTTACCGTCGTGTTCAACTGTAAATATCTTTTGCCCGTTTGCCGTATCCGCCCGCACAGCCTTGGTATTGAGCAGAATCGTCAGACCTTCGGCGCGCATGATCTGTACAATGATCGTCGAGACCTCTTCGTCCTCTTTCGGCAGCAAGCGCTTGTCCATCTCAACAACCATCACTTCGCTTCCGAAACTGGCAAATGATTGACCGAGCTCCAACCCGATTGGACCGCCACCCAGAACGATGAGTGTTTCCGGAAGTTTCTTGAGTTGGAAGACTTCTTCATTGGTGAGAAAGCCGGCTTCTCTCAATCCTTCTATCGGAGGAACAGCAGGGCGCGAGCCGGTGGAGATGCAGAATCGTTTGGCGTTGACTGTTTTCTTGGAGCCACCGTCGTAAGTAAGTTCCAACTCATGTGGCGAGAGAAAGCGCGGCGTGGCAAAGATCACCTCAACGCCCATGCTTCGAACCGCTCCGGTTTGTCATGCTCGCCGACAGTCTGGATGACCCGCCCCACCCGCGCGGTAATCGAGGCGAATTGTCCTTCATTGAACTCAAGAGAGGTGGGAGCAAAGCCAAAATCCTCTGCGCGCCGAACATCGGCGGCGAACCGAGCCGACCGAATAAGCGTCTTCGAGGGGACACAACCGGTATAAAGACAATCGCCGCCCAACGCCTTCTTTTCGACGAGAGCCACACGCGCACCAAGCTGCGCCGCGCCGCCGGCAACTACCAGCCCAGCTGAGCCTCCCCCAATGACTATCAAATCGTATCGGCTCATGACTTGTCCCTACTCGTAGTGATATTACCGATGGGAATTGAAGAATGGAATTGCCCGCGCTTAGTCGGCTCGTTTTTACCAAGAACTCTAAGATGTTGCCATTTCTGCAGGCTAACTAAGCCGGGAGTTGGGATTGAAACCACGGGCGGGAGGAAGGGCATGTTTGTGCACATCAATTCCAAGATGAGGCGAAGATGAGGAGATTTGTGCGCGCAGAGATGAGGGGAAGATGAGGGGGATACGTGTTCGTACCAAGCCAGACGTAGCTTGCTTTGACGGCTGAAACATCGGTAAATACTGCTTGGTCTTGCGTAGTACCATTAGGTAAGGTCCGAGGAATCGGACTTAGAATCCGTTGACAACAAATTGGGAAATCGATGGCAAGCACGAGTCCATTAAGAGTCCAATAACTGAACCTCTGAGTCCTTCAAGTGCGGTAAAGTGCTATCCATGCCGCGAAGTTCCATTGAATTACAATAGGTCGCCTCTTTTTCACGGCGGCGACACGGGTTCGACTCCCGTACGGGACGCCAACACTTTAAGGAACTTGGACGATTCGACCCGTCGCCTCACCTCAAGGAAACTTCCTCTAGCTAATTCATCGGCGTCCGATCAGCGTGTTGGGCTGTGACTGTACAACGCCTCATTACCCTCGACAGTACAGGAGCAAAAAACTAATCTTGCGAAGGCTGTGCTCTGCGGCTCAGCATAAATGATCCAATCAGCACCTGAAGGAGGGGCTATGAACCAAAAACCACCTCGCGAGTACTTCCATGGCGAAACCTTATTCATCCGCAAGTTGCCTGGGACTGTATTGGCCGAAACGTCCTACCTGCCCTACACGCGTATTTCGAAACATTCACACGATCACGCCTATTTCTGTTTCGTCCGAAGAGGCATATTTTCTGAAACTGTTGGAAAGAGAACCCATAGGCGTGGACCTTCAATGCTTATTTTTCACCCTCGTTATGAAGAACACTCCGACAGCTTTCAACAGTTCGGGGGACGTTGCTTTAACATTCAGATTGATAATAGCCTGCTGGGTTACGCCCGCGAACACGGGGTGAGACTAGAAGGGTCTTCACATTTTCAGGGAGGACTGTTGCTATCTCTATCCAGAAGGCTATACCAAGAGGCTAGACGCCAGGATGATTTGTCCGCGCTGGTTATTGAGGGCCTGGTGCTAGAGATTTTGGCAGAGGCGTCACGTAGCCAATATTGTTTTTCAGAAGATAAGCCACCGCGATGGCTTGAACGGGCGCGAGAGATCATCCACACGCATTTTTCTGAGCAGCTATCCCTCGCCAGCATTGCGGTATCAGTTGGCATTCACCCGGTCCACTTGGCCCGCAGCTTTCGAAAGTGTTACCACTGTACAGTTGGTGATTATGTCCGGAGGACTCGGATTGAGTTCACCTGTCGTAGAATTTCCGCCTCCGACGCAACATTAGCCGAGATCTCTTCCGCAGCTGGTTTCTTTGATCAGAGCCATTTCGCAAAAACTTTCAAGCAGTTAACGGGCATGACTCCTGGCAAGTACAGAGAAAGTGTTCGTTCTCGCTAATCACCTACCTAACGCTACACTCGTACAAGACCCATGGGTTGAGATCTGTTAGCCTATTTTAGGATGAAAAGATTCGCAGTATTGGTGGCTCTGTCGCTCGCCTGTTCGATTGAGACTTATGCCGCGCAGTCAACCAGCGAAAATACTGGCAGCTTGGATGCTGTTCCCATATACGACCTCTCGATAAACGTCCTACCTGAATCACACAGAATTGAGGCGACTGGCACAATACGCTTATCCCAAGCAAGGGAGACTCGGGAGAGTCTCGAATTAATTTTGAGTAGCTACATGCGCGACTTCCGTGTTGACGTGCTGGAACCTGGAACGAGCGCAGGACCCGCGAAGATAGAAAAGAAAGAGACGACTGGTGAATCGGTAAAGTGGAACATCCGTCCGCTACGTCTGATTTCGGCACATGAGACGGTATTGCTGAAGGTTTCTTACGTCGGCGGGGAGCAGATTGCCTCCAGGTCATACATCGGCCCAGAAGGATCCTTCCTTGATCCTAATGCGGCGCCCTGGTACCCACACAGGGGAGACTACAGAGGAACAGGCACGCTGCGGTTTACCGTTCCACCAGGCTACACGGTCGCGACGACGGGTACGAGCCGCAGTTCGGCGGAAGACAAGGCCAGAGGACATTTCGTATTTGCTGTACTGAACCCGTCTTATTTTTCCTTCGGGGCAGGAAAGTACATTTTGAGCGAACGTGGGGGGGGCGGTGCGAGTACGAATGTACTCTCTGCGGCCCAGAAAGAATATCGGTGATTACCTGGACGGCAGTTCAAAGATTGTCAGCTTCTTATCGCAACAATTCGGACCCTACCCGCGTGAGGAGTTCGCCATAGTAGAAGTGCCTACCGAGAAAGCGTTCTTTGCCGGCGCTAGCGTTCAGGGCTTCATCTTCGCGAAAGGGTCCTTCCTGGACCAGGCATTCAACATCGCATATTTCGGCCATGAGATCAGCCATCAGTGGTGGGGTAATCTGATTTCCTACAAAGGCCCCGGGGGCGGACTATTCATGTTTGACGAAGGAATGGCCCAATACGGGGCACTCCTCGCGGTCGAACATTTTGACGGCGCGGCCGCGGCAGAGAGCTTCCGGCGGCGCAGCTACCGTGGGTTTTCTGAGGAGAACGGCGGGCTCGGGTACTTCATTACCGCGGCCATGGGCCACGATGCCCCGCTCAGTAATTTGCCCGGTATTTTCTATTCGTTTTACCTGTCAATCAACAAAGGCATGTTTGCTTACGACATGTTGGGGAGGACGATTGGCAGGGACAGATTTCACCAAATATTACGTCAGTTTATAAAGCAGCACGCGTACCACCCCGTTACATGGGATCAATTTGCACAGGCGGTAAAGCAAGGTGCGGGAGTTAAGATTGAGTGGTTCTTCACCGAGTGGTTCGACCGCACCGGCGCTCCGAGTTGGCAAGTCAAATGGAGACAGGACAGCAGAGGTATCCTTCGCATAGAAATTATCCAATCACCACCGTACTATCGAGTATCTACGGAAGTCGGCGTAAGGAGCACGGACTTTCAACACCCGGCACGTAAGATAGAGATTCGGGGTGAGCGAACGGAACTTTCTATACCGGTAGATTTCCAAGTACAGTCCGTCGTGCTTGATCCTCACTACCTAGTACTTCATCAGACGCCCGAATACACCGCCGAGGCTTCAGTCCTAGCCACTTATTACATGGCGGGTAATGAGCGTGATCAGGGCAGGCTTGCGGAGGCCGAGGACAGGCTCAAGAAGGCTCTAAATCAGTTGACTGATCCGGACTTGAACGGTGCGAGATTCATGTACGAGTACGGTTTGGCACAAATCTGGTCGCAACGAAAAATGCCGAAAGAGGCCCGACAACATATCGAAGTGGCCTTGGCCAGTCCCACCCGGCGCGCGGACAAACTGCCATGGGTATACGTCGAGTTAGCAAGGATCGCTAAAGAAACAAATGATGAAAATACGTTGCGGATGGCTGTAAATGCAGCAATAGCAACCAGTGAAATTACTGGACAAGCCGAGGCCGCGGACGCGGCACGTGCGTTACTGAAGTGAATTCATCAAGAGAAATGGAATCTGTCAAATGAACTTTTGTTCAGCTGAAGTCCATGCACGTGCTCTCAAACACTTCACTCGGCTTCGTCGCTCGAATTATGTATGACACTGGTTTTGAAAAGCACTTTAACAAGTCCTGCAAATCCAATCGCGCGTTTCGACTCGCACAAATCCACATCCGCGAAAACGCACGTCCATTAAGGGTTACGTGCTGATACCAAACGAGACGTAGCTTGCTTTGACGGCTGAAACGTCGGTAAATACTACTTGGTAACGCGTAGTAGAATGAGGTGAGTGCCTATCGAACGGACTTAAAATTCGTTCCTCGTAAGAGGGTGCGGGTTCGAATCCCGCCCCCGGCACCAATCATTTCAACAACTTATACGCACTGCTCGAATCGAGGTTGGATCACACTACGGAGTTTGCTCCGTTGCCGCACTTTATTTGAGTGAAATTGCTGAACAAAATCGCTTTGACGCCAATTCCGAGAGTCCCTCATCGAAAAAATTGAGTCTTCGGACGGCTCATGCGCCACAGTGTGGGCGGTTGTTAGACTGGCAGCTAGCATCCACCTATCTACGTCTCTAATGTCCATTCCTGAGACAACATCCGCCGAAGGTTTCGAACGCTTCAGTTTCGGTTGTGGGTAATGCACTCCGTCTGCGGCGAGCGCAACTCTGACGGTTCGCAGAGTCCTCGTTAGTCTGATAAATTGGTGCGAACAACAATCCTATCTGGCCAGCTTAACGATGCTGATGGGAACGAGGCCATGAAGCACTGCCCCAAATGCAATCTTGAATTCCCTGACTCTCTTCGGTTCTGCGGATCGTGTGGCAGTGCACTAACGGAATTCCGTCGTTGCCCAAGTTGTGGCGAATTGACCGAAGGCAAATGGACCTTTTGCACGAGTTGCGGGAAATCACTGTCACCGGATACGATAAGCGCCCAGGTTTCTCCCCCTAAAACACTAGAGCCAGCAAACCTGCCTGCGTCTCCAAGTTCAACACCGGCACCTCGTACTCCTGCTCCGCCAACGTTGACGTTGCCCTCCTCTGAACAGTCTATTCACATTGATGGCCAGCGCACGGAGAAGGCCACACCTCAGGAGTGGTACTCAGCTGATTTGTATGATGACAGCACGACCGCTGCTCCAGCACCTCCGCTACGACCGCAAGAAAGAGTTCTGGAAACTAAGGCTTTGATTCCCCACGTGACGGCAGCTACTCCGGCCAAGGATGAGAGAAGTGCCCCGGCTCTGACAATGCTGTCGGCTTACGGTGAGCCTGAAGCTCCTTCCCAGTTTCGCTGGTGGCACGGAGCGATTCTCGGACTTTTCGTTTTGTTGTTCATTAGCGGTTTGGGAATAGGAGGCTGGTACTGGCGGTCGCATCGCGGATCGGTCGCGCAAGTTACACCCTCGGCTGATTCGAATAACGCTCCGGTGCCGGAAAGTTCAGCAACGTTTCCTTCATCAACATCAACATCACAGACTCTCCCTGCGCAAACGACCACTACCAATTCAGCGGATCAAGAAATCAAATTACTCCGCGAAAGAAGAACCAGTGCAAAGCCTGCTGAGAGCGCAGAGATCATTGCAGCATTTCAAGGTGCGGAAAAGAAATATCCGACCGATTATCGCTTCCCGTATGAACGGGCAAAACTATCAATAGCAGGCGTCGCCACTCATCACGAAGCCTTCGGCGCACTCGCGCTCGCCGCAGAGAAAGCAATTGACAACGGCAAGACTCAGGAGATGCTTGATAGTTTAATGGCTGACAAGGAAGCCGACTTCCATAAACTGTCGCGCGGCCATCATGAATGGCAGGTTCTGGAAGAAGCTCTACGAAACAAAGATAGAGCCTCACTCAAGGCGCTACATCATTAATCGCGACTGCAAGGAACAAAAAAGCGAGGCGCGGTCGGAGAAATGCCAATTGGCAAGTTCCGAGGACCTTTGCCTCGCCTTTTCCAGATTCCGCTGCCTTAGTTAGGCCATGGAATTCTCCTCAACCAATCGTTGTTTCGGCTACGATTGCGATAGTCATCGTTCCGTCGATAATCGTCGTTGCTGCGTCGCCGGTTGCGATTTTCACCATGATTTTCGCCTTGAATTCCATACGCGTCTGAGATCACGCTCAACTCCTGGCTGATCTGTGACCATTCGGAAATCAGGCGATTGTCGTCAAAGTGATGACTCGAAACATCTTCAAGGTGACTCGCGGCATCGAGGACTCGATGAGCCTCGTCAGCGCTACTGTCCAAGTTTCGTTCGTTGAATGCGTTTCTCAAATCGACTACGGCCCGCCGAAACTTTTTAGCATCGGCATTCAAATGGTCCTCATGACGGGTTCCATTTTCGCGGCTGTAATCGAGTTCGCGATCGAGGGCCCTGTCGAAGTCGCTGCTCAGGCGGTCAAGTCTCCGTATTGAATCGCGGAGATAACGGTTGTCATAGCGGTCATATCCGTAGTTGTCATTCTGGTTACGGTCGCGTCTGTAATCTCCATCCCGTCCGTAATCTCGGTTTCTGCTATACGGATCATATGTACCTTGAGCAGCTGCCAGCAGCGGCAAACACAGCGCCAGTGTTGCAGCGGCGAAAATTGAAAAACTGATTTTGCGTAGGTTCGTCATTAGTACCCCTCCTAAAACTTTCATTTGAGCTGGTCACTTCCGATTTGTTCACTTGAAAGTTACGACCTGCTCAGCTTCGGCGCTCCTTCCGGAGACTTCTCGCGTCGAGCGTCACGCCGCATATGTAATCTGTAATCGCAAGCACCGTGCCGACGCCGCACTGCAGTGTGGGAATTGGCCTGATTGGCCGAGAAAGCCGCGCATTAGAAACCTTTTTACTGAATTGAATTAACTTGGGAAACGACGTGGTTCGAAAACGTGTGCGGATTAGCGGAAATGGTCAGATGATGTTCAAGTTCTAAATCCACTGAAACTCCAACAGCTATTGTGGAAGCGCTGCTCTTGATTGTGCTCTCTCGGACAATCAGAGATAGTCCTACTTGCGAGTCGGAGAGTATTCTTCCTAATCTAATAATAGCGAAACTGCTTATTCTGAGCCTAATCAGCAAAACGAAACCGTTGCTGTCAGATAACGAATAGAAAATGAAAGTCCGACGATGACGCGCCGCCTCCGCAAAGTTGCGCTTACAGCGCACGTCACTTTCTCAGTCGGCTGGCTCGGCGCGGATGCCGCTTTTCTGGCTCTCGCCATCGTCGGCATGACCAGCCAGAGTG
>WNGF01012864.1_pt1 | contig 11467 bp, 13 predicted proteins | sample 5400641 | NCBI WGS metagenome assembly WNGF01 (sample SAMN13153371, study PRJNA577476) | soil metagenome | isolation source: 80 cm soil or saprolite under grassland replicate 2 | place: USA:California | collected 2016-06-15 | reverse complement strand
CCGTGGGTCGCCGACATCGTCCCGCTCCTCGGCCTCGAGCGCCGCGGCTCGAAGCTCTACCGGCCGGGCTCGGCTGCTTCCTTGGGAAGCCGGGAAGAGGAGGCCGCGCGGGTGCTGGCGGAGCTGGAGCAACACGGATTCGGCAAGGTCGAAGACCGCGAGCTGGCGTCGTTCCTGGAGCAGGAGGGTCGCCTTTACCGCGTAGGGGACGGGTTCGCCGTCTCGCCGGTGCTGTACGAGCGCGGGACCGAGGCGATCCGCGAGCTGACGCCGATCACGCTGGCCGGCTTTCGCGACGCGCTCGGCATCTCACGCCGCGTCGCGCAGCTCCTGCTCGAGCGCTACGACGCCGACGGTCTCACCCGCCGCGTCGGCGACGAGCGTGTGTTACGAAAGGGGGCGCTGCGATGAACGAGAAGGAGCTGATCGAGCGCTACAACCAGGCTTGGAACGACCACGACGTCGACGCCATCTGCTCCCTCCACGCGCCGGACTTCGTGTTCGAGAACCACACGCTCGGGGAGCGGGCAGAGGGCGACGCTGCTCGCAAGCACATCGCCGAGATCTTCCGCAACGCTCCGGATTTGACGTTCCGGGGGAGGAGGATCTATGTCCGCGACGGGCTGGTCGTCAACGAGTGGACGGCCACGGCGACGCGCGACGGCCGCAAGCTTGAGTGGGACGGCATCGACGTCTTCCCGATCGAGGACGGGCTGGTCAAGCGTAAGGACGTCTACTCGGCCTCACACCGGCCGCGTCCGATCGGCTAGCGCCGGACTCGTAGCTGCAGCACGTCCGGTCGGTGGTAGTGCCCGGCGGGGTCGAAGCGCTGCCGCTCCTCGTACAGGCGCTCTGGGTCGAGCTCGGCAAACAGGATCGCCTCGTCATCCCATGCCGGGCCGGCCAAATAGGAGCCGTCGGGAGCGACGATGGCCGACCCGCCGCGGCCCAGGAGCTCCGGCCCGTCCGCAATGGGGATGTCGTCCGGATAGCTCGAAGCGCGTTGGAAGACGCAGGGACTGACCACGAACGCGCGCGACTCCCGTGCGATGTGGCGGATCGACTCCTGCCACTCGTCCGAGTCGTCGGCGGTGGGGGCGAGGTAGACCTCGACGCCGCACTCGTAGAGCGCGAAGCGGGCGAGCGGCATCAGGTTCTCCCAGCAGATGAGGCCGCCGACCTGCCCGAGCGGGGTGGGGATCGCCTCCAGCCCCTCGCCGGTGCCGAGGCCCCACACCAGCCGCTCGTGGTTCGTCGGAATGAGCTTGCGGTGGTGCAGCGCCAGGCCGCCGTCCGGGTCGTACAGGAGCAGCGCGTTGTAGATCGTGCCCCGGTCGAGCTCGTTGGCACCGACAGCGAGCCATACGTTGGAGTCGCGGGCGATCTGGCCGAGCCGCTCGGCTGCAGGCGAGGGCAACTCGATGGACTCGCGCGCCAGGCGGGCGAACACCGGTTTTCCGTCCGCGCCGGCGGCGAGCACGGCGGCCCACCGGCTCGAGGGGTAGACAGGGATGAACGCCTCCGGGAAGACGACGAGCTCGGCTCCCTGGGACGCCGCCTCGGCGGCGATCTCCGCGATCTTCTCGACAGTCGCGTCCCGGTCGAAGATGACCGGTTCGGCCTGGACGCAAGCGACCGTGACTGCCCGATCCACCCGACGAAGCCTACTGAGCCCCGAAGCCGCCGCCTCCCGGCGTCTCGATCGTGACCACGTCGCCGGCGGCGAGCGACCGGGTGACCTTCGCGGGAAGCTCTTCGCCGTTCAGGCGATTCCGGCCCGCCGTTCCCGGTCCTCCGCCGCGCTCTCCCTGCGGCGCATGGGCGCGCCGCTCGCTGATGATCGAGAGTCGGCAGTCCTCGAGTGCACGCAGCTCGCGCACCACGCCGTCGCCGCCCCGGTGCCTCCCGTCTCCCCCCGAGCGCGGCCGCAGCGCGTACCGCTCCACCCGCAACGGATACGCGAGCTCGAGCGCCTCGACCGGCGTGTTCAGGGTGTTCGACATCGTCACGTGGACGCCGGAAGGGCCGGCCGCGTCCGGGCAGGCGCCCTGCCCACCGCCGATCGTCTCGTAGTACGTGAAGCGCTCGTTGCCGAAGGTGACGTTGTTCATCGTCCCCTGCCCCTGGGCCGGCGCCTCGACCGCCTGCCCGAAGGCGCGGAAGAGGACGTCGACGATGCGGCAGGAGGTCTCGACGTTCCCGGCCGCGACGGCAGCGGGCGGCCGCGCGTTGACGAGGCACCCCTCCGGAGCGTGGACCGACACCGGCGCGAAGGCGCCGCCGGAAGCAGGGACGTCGGGCGCGGTGAGGCAGCGGACGACGAAGTACAACGCCGAGCGAGTCACCGCGATGGGGCAGTTGAGGTTGCCCTCGTATTGGGGATCCGTCCCGGCGAAGTCGATCTCCACCGCGTCGCCCGCGATCGTGACTGCTACGGAAAGGGTTAACTCTCGTTCGGCCGCTTCGAGCAAGTCGCTTGCCGCGTAGCGCCCGTCCGGAATCCGCGCGATGCCGGCACGTACGAGCCGTTCCGAGTATGCGTACAGCTCGTTCATCGCTTCGGCCGCCCTCTTCCGACCCCGTCTGGCGCAGAGCTCCGAGACGCGCAAGCGGCCGAGCTTCTGCGCGGCGAGCTGAGCGCGGAAGTCTCCGAGGCGCTCCTCGCGGTTGCGCATCTGGGAGACGAGCTCGGTGAGGCGGTTCCCGTCCAGGCGCGTGGGGGGGATCACCACTCCCTCGTCGGCAAGGGTGCGCGAGTTCGCAGGCATGCTTCCCGGCTCTGCGCCGCCCACGTCCGCATGGTGGGCGCGGGTGGCGGCAAAGCCGAGCTCCGTGCGGGAAACGAGCGTGACGTCGGGCAGATGCGTGCCGCCGGTGTAGGGGTCGTTGAGGATGTACACGTCGTCGGGCCTCGGATCGTGCTCCATCACGGCGGCGACGGCATCGGGCATCGCGCCGAGGTGGACGGGGATGTGCTCCGCCTGTGCGATCAGCCTGCCGCCCTCGTCGAAGAGGGCGGTCGAGCAGTCGCGCCGTTCTTTGATGTTGGCGGAGAATGCCGACCGGACGAGCGCGGCGCCCATCTCCTCGGCGATCGACCGGAGCGCGCTGCCGATGATTTGGAGCTCGATTTTCACGATCTCGTGAGCCTCAGTGTGGGACCATCCCTAGCCCCCACCCACCCCAGGGGAACCCAGCAGGTTGAGCCGGGGAGCTCGACGAGCTCCGGCCCCCGCGCTTCGAGCGCCTCGCCGGCCGGCAGCTCGAGATCCGGGCCCGGGCGCACGTCGGCCCACCGCACCGCCACCAGCTCGATCTCGCGCTCGGGATCGGCGTATCCGTATCGCTCCTCGTGTGTGCGATGGAAGTCCGCGGCAAGGTCGCCTCCCAGTGGGACGGTCAGCTCGAACGACTGGCCGCGATAACGAAGGTCGGCCTCGCCCTCGCGCGGGAGCTCCCCGGCGTCCTGGAGCGGGCAGACGTACGAACGCACGTGGTCGCGGCGCTCGTCGCTCGCGACCAGCCCGAGAGCCGAGAGCACCCCGGCCGCTTCCGGGACGAGCACCGTTCCGACCTCGAGCTCGTCGGCGAGCTCGCAGGCATGCAACGGCCCCGCTCCGCCGAACGCGACGAGCGCGAACTCCCGAGGATCGTGACCGCGCTCCACGGACACGACCCGCAGCGCGCGCAGCATCTCGGCGTTCACCGCCGCCACGACCGCTTCCGGCTGGATGTCCCCAAGGGCCCGCTCCGCTGCCTCGGCGTCAAGCTCGATCCTCCCCGCCAGCTGCGTCGGGAGCCGCCCGAGCAGGAGGTTCGCGTCCGTCACCGTCGGCCGCGTGCCTCCGCGCCCGTAGCACGCAGGGCCTGGTTCGGCCCCCGCGCTCTCCGGGCCAACCCGCAGCGCGCCTCCCTCGTCACGCCACACGATGGAGCTGCCGCCGGCGCCGACCGTGTGCAGGTCGACGGTCGGGAGGCGGACGGGAATGCCGCCTACCGTCCGCTCGGTCGAGCGCTCGGCGGTCCCGTCGGCAGTCAGGCACACGTCCGTCGACGTGCCGCCCATGTCGAGGGAGACGGCGTTGCGATGGCCCGCCGCAGCCGCGATCCTTCCCGCGCCCACGACCCCGCCTGCCGGGCCGGAGACGAGCACCCACGAGGGATGCGCCGCGGCCTCCTCGAGCGTCGCGACGCCGCCGGACGAGCGCATCACCACCGGCTCGGGCAGCCCCGCCTCGCGGCAGCGCTGCTCGAGCGCTTCGAGATAGGCGGCGAGCACGGGCCCGAGATAGGCGTCGACCGCCGTGGTGGAGGCGCGTTCGTACTCGCGGAACTCGGGTGCGACCTCGTATGACCCCACGACCCGCGCTCCGGGGAGGCGCCGCCGCAGCGCGCCGACGACGGCCTGCTCGTGGGCGGGTTCTCGGAAGGAGAACAGGAGACAGACCGCGACGGCCTCGGCATCCACGTCCGGCAGCGAGGCGAGGTCGAGCGGCGTGATCGTCCCCTCAGGGCCCATCCGCTCGGTCACTCCGTAGCACCGCTCCAGTGGGACGAGCGGCTCCGGGTGGTCCGCGCACAGCTCGTATAGATCGGCGCGGTCTTGCCGGCGCAGATGCAGGAGGTGCTCGAAGCCCGCCGTGGTGACGAACGCGGTCTTCGCACCTTTGCGCTCGAGCAGCGCGTTCGTCGCGGTGGTCGTCCCGTGGGTGAAGCGCTCGACGTCCGCGGCACCGACCGCCCGCGCCGCCTCGACCACGGACTCCTCCTGGCTCCTCGCCGTCGGCACCTTCGCCGTCCGCAGCGTCCCTTCGTCCAGCAGCACCGCGTCCGTGAACGTGCCCCCGACGTCGATCCCGAGCACCGCCACGTGGCAGATTCTCACCGTGCAGCTGTCACTCCCGCTCGAAGGCCCGGCCGGCGAGCCGGTCGACCTGTGGCGCACGCTCGTCTCCCACGGCGTCGCGAACCTCCCTCCGATGAAGATCGACGAGGAGGCCCGCAGGCTCGAGACGACCCTGCCGCTGCCGGGCGCGCGGCCGAGGACGGTCCTGATCGGAGGAGACGGCCCGGAGGCCCGGATCGACGTGCGCGGCCCGCGTCTCGGAAGCCGCGGGCGTGAGGCCGTCCTCGCCGCCGTCAGGCGCATCCTCAACCTCGACGAGAACCTCGCCCCGTTCTACGAGGCAGCCGCCTCCGATCCAGAGCTCGCCTGGGCCGCGTCGGGCGCCGGCCGCATGCTCCGCAGCCCGTCGGTGTTCGAGGACGTGGTGAAGACGATCTGCACGACCAATTGCGCGTGGTCCGCCACCGTGCGGATGTCCACCGCCCTCGTGGAGCACCTCGGCGAGCCCTCCGCCGGCAGTCACGGGAAGGCCTTTCCCACCCCGGCTGCCATGGCGGAGGCGGGCGAGGACTTCTACCGGGAAGTCGTCAGGGCGGGCTACCGCGGCGCCTACCTGCGCGCACTCGCCGAAGCGGCGGCCTCAGGCGAGCTCGACCTCGAAGAGCTGCTCGATCACGAGCAGGCCGACCCAGACGTCGAGGCGCGCCTGCTTGCGCTGCCAGGCGTCGGCCCGTACGCCGCCGCCCACGTGATGATGCTGCTCGGCCGGTACTCGAGCCTCGTGCTCGATTCCTGGACGCGGCCGAAATACGCCCGCCTCGTGGGCAGGAAGAAGGTGGCGGACGGGACGATCGTCAGGCGCTTTCGCCGCTACGGGCCCTATGCGGGCCTCGCCTTCTGGCTCTTCCTGACGAGGGACTGGGTGCCTGAGCCGGCCGAAGAAGCGCCGCTGCGGCTCAGCAGCGGCGAGCCGCAGAGCTAGAACCACTCAGGCTCGTTCTCGATCCCGACGGCGTCCACGACGCGGTTGATGTAGTTGAAGTAGGCGACCACCTGGACGGCGTCGTGAATAGCCGCGTCATCGAGCCCGAGGGCACGGAGCTCATCGACGTCCTCCTGGACAATCGAGGCGGGCGCCGGCCTCAGGCTCATGGCCTTGACGATGTTGAAGACCTTCCCGGCGCGCGCGATTGCGCGGCCTCGTACTCGCGTGCGAGCCCGCCTGTCGCCGCTTCGGGCTCGATCAGCTCCAGAAAGGCCATGGACCTATTCTGACCCCATTCGGGACTCGTGCCTCGCGGGAACAGCAACAGGACTTTGAGCTGGCGCCGGTTTAGGCTATAACCCGCTACATGGCGAGGAAGGCCCTCGTATTCGTATTCGCCGCCGCCGCCCTCGTGGCGGCGGCTGTTGCATCTGGACGCGAGAGCAAGATCGTCGGCTTCCGCACGCCGTCCAAGAACATCGCGTGCCAGTTCTTCCGGGCCGAATTCGGGCACAAGGCGGTCCTCCGCTGCGACATCTTCAGCGGCCTCAAGCCCGAGCCGCGGAGGAAGTGTGAGCTGGACTGGGTCGGCGTCGAGATGACTCGCCTGGGCAAAGCGCATCCGCTTTGCGCCGGTGACACCGTGTACGACAAGCGGCTGCCCATCCTCCGGTACGGCCACAGGTGGAAGCACAAGGGCATCACTTGCCGCTCGAAGAAGGTCGGGCTGAAGTGCCGCAACCTCGGGGGCCACGGGTTCTTCCTCTCGCGCCAGCGCTGGCGCGTCTACTAAGAACCTCTAACTCAATGAAGGGACCCGACTCGCGCTAGCGAAGTCCGTCGGCGTCTGCCGTCAACGTTCGGGAGGTGTCGATGAGGGCGAAGCCATGGGAGGTGCCGGACAGGCTGTGGGAGCGGATCGAGCCGTTGCTGCCGAAGAAGCAGCGGCGCTTCCGCTACCCAGGTCGCAGGCCGCTCGATGACCGCAGAGTCTTGCAGGGGATCTTGTTCGTGCTGCACACCGGGATCGGCTGGGAGCACCTGCCGCAAGAGCTCGGCTTCGGTTGCGGGATGACCGCCTGGCGCAGGCTGCGCGCCTGGCAGCAGGCGGGCGTTGTGGGAGAAGCTGCACGAGCGGCTGCTCGCAGAGTTGCACGCCGCCGATCGGCTCGAGTGGGAGCGGGCGGTCGCCGACGCAAGCCACCTGCAAGCGAAAAAAGGGCGAGAAACCGGGCCGAGCCCAGTCGACCGGGGCCGGCGCGGCAGCAAGCACCATCTCCTCGTAGACGGCGGCGGCGTCCCGCTCGCCTGGACGCTCACCGGCGGCAATCGCAACGACGTCACCCAGCTGCTCGAGCTGCTCGACCGGGTGCCACCCGTGCGCGGCCGCATCGGTCGCCCGCGGCGCAGGCCGCTGACGGTGATCGCCGACCGCGGCTACGACTACGATCAGTACCGGCGGCTCGTCTGGACGCGCGGCATCAAACCGCTGATTGCTCGCCGCCGGACCGAGCACGGCTCCGGGCTTGGCCGCCATCGCTGGGTCGTGGAACGCACCTTCGCCTGGCTGCACAACCGCCGTCGTCTGCTCATCCGCACCGACCGCCGCGACGACATTCACGAAGGCTTCCTCGCCCTCGCCTGCTGCCTTATCTGCTGGCGACGGCTGCAGACCTCGTCGAGTTAAGGCCTTTCGATGCGGTGCCGCACGGTGTCCGCGATGCTCTCAAGCGCGTCCACCACCTCGTCCAGAGGCGCACGCGTGTCGATCTCCGCCGTGGCACCCGCACGAAGTCGAGGCTCGTAGGTCGCCAGATCGTGCAGGATCCGACGCCGCTCGCGCTCGGACTTCCCGAAATTGTTCGTGTCGCGTGTGGCCACGCGCTCGAGGATCACGTCAACGGGCGCGCTCAGCAGCACCACCGCGTCGAAGCGTGGATAGAACTTGCCCTGGTTGGCGACGCAGCCAGAGAGGAACAACACCCCCTCGTCGTGCTGATCGAGGAGCGCGGCGATCCGGTCCTCGCGCCACAGCTGCTCCCAACCGCCCTCGTCGGAGGACGGCACTTCCTCCGCGTAGCCGCCGTAGTCGGTGTCCACGGCGCGATGTCCTCTGCGTGCGAGCTCGGCGAGAGCCGCCGACTTGCCCGTCCCGGACATTCCAGTCACCAGCACCACGGTCACGGCACGACCGTAACGTCTCATTCAGTTAGGACCTCTAAGCCGTAGCTCGAACCTCCTTTCGGCTCTCTGGAGGCGCTGGCTTCGCCGGCCGGCAGCGGAGGGCGATCGGGGAGCCCAGAGCGGAGCGGCGCAGGAGCCGAACCTACCCAGCCGTGGGCTACATGACCTCGCCGGTTTTGAAGGTTTGCCGATGGGCGTCCACCTTGGGCGAGTCGCGAGACCCGGAGGCGCTCCGCGCCCTGCTCGCCCGCTACTTCGAGCGGATGAAGGCGATCGTCCAGTCCCACGGGGGCAGCGGCAGTGCGACCACCCTCGCCCGTACCTCCGGAGTGGGCGGCTGGCGTGGCGCAGAGGAGGGGGACCGCCTTCGGGGCGGTCCCCCTCTGCCGCAGTCCTTTCGCTTCGCTTACCCGTGCGCGGGCGTGATCAGGATCCCGCCGTTGGGCGGATGCCCGACGTCCGCGGAGGCCGGGTCGGGCGTGGCCTCGAGCGTGTTGCCGGGGCTCTCATCCGAGATGAAGATGCCGGAGTAGCTGATCACGTCCACCAGGAACAGGTCCTGGCCCTCGGGGCACGTGAAGGTGCCGGGGCTGGGCGGACCCACGCTGATCGTGCCCGTGACCGATCCGTTTCTCACCGGGAAGGTCTGGGCGATGTCGAGCGTCTGCTCGACCGTCTCCTTGTTCCCGGCCTTGGGGTGCTTGCCGCCGTTGTTCCAGCACTGATAGGTGGCGGTCGCCGTGTCCACGTGCAGGTGGATCTGGACGCTGGTGATGGTGGTTCCAAGACCGGTGTCCTTGAAGGCCACGTCGAGCGCGCCGGTGCTGGAGCTGACGCTGGCGTTCGCGTACAGGAAGTGCGGGCTCGGCGAGAATGAAGAGTGTCCGTCGCATTCGGATAAATCCTCCTTGATAGGCGTCTGCTCACCCGAATGGGTGAACTCGTCTAAGAGATCGTTCTGCGCGTAACGCGCGGGCTAGACTCAGTCGCTAGGCACCACCTCCAAATTGTTGACTCGAAAAACCGCGCAGAGAACACGCCTCTTATACCAAATCATTCCAGAAATACAACGGCGATGATTCACTAGATTCCTGGGAACGAAAGGCGACTTATATGAACCGATTGATTAGTCAGTCAATTGATTGAACAATCAGTCGACCCGATTAAGGCATCGGCACGGTTGAAAAGGAAGAGGCCGCTTACGCGGCCCCTTTCTTCGCCAATGGCCGATAGACGGCTGAACGCCTACTCCATCGGGAGCTCGAAGCGAGCGATGATGCCGGGGTCACCCTCCGGCTTGACGTCCGGATCGCGAGTCGCCACCCATGCGTACCCATGCTCGGGGTACGCGACCACGTCGGGGAAGCTCCCCGCGCTGATCGCCAGGATTCGTGCGGGTTCGGTGGTCGGATTCGTGAACATGTGCAGGCCCGGCCGGCCTTCCGGGCAAAAGACGAAGTCGCCCGGCGAGAGTTCCTCTTCAGCTGCGCCGTTCCGGAAAACGGGGCGGCCGCTCACGACGAAGAACATTTCCTCGGCGCCGTAGTGCATGTGCAGCCGATCGCCGAGAGCGCCGGGTGCTAGCTCATAGAGCGACGCCCCCATCCTCGCGTTCTCCGGTCGCCAAAAGATCCGGCGACGAACCCGACCCTCATCGTTCTCGGTATCCCATGGGCTATCGGCAAACAAGTTCTGACGAGTCATCAAAATGCCTCCTGAAGCGTTCGCGGTTAAAGCGCAGCCATCCAAGGAACGCCCACGGCGTTTGGACGCTGCACGGAAGCGATGCACGGCAGTCGCCGCGCAGAAACCGCTACTAGCTCCTCGCCGGATCCACGAAGTCGATCGTAAACGATGACGGCAACTACGCGGGCGAAGTCCTCTAAAAGGGCGCGAAACCGCGCGAAACGTGCAAGCGCGTGCCGGGCCGGTGCCGGATCGCCGAGACAAAAGGGTCGATTTGCAGGGTGGTTCGAGCCCAGTACCGCCCACTGAACTTGGCAGTGCGCACGAACGCACAGCGTGTTCTCTCTAGGGTTGGGCGACGTGAGTCGCTTCTTCACGCCCGAGTTCTTCAAGGATCGGTATCCAACGTATGAGGAGCTGAGGGACGAGCCGGTGCGTTGGGAGGAGGAGTTCCGCGGCTGGGTGTTGACTGGCTACGCCGAGGTCGCGGCCGCGCTGGCGGATCCGCGGGTCTCGCGTGGGAGCGGCCCGCGCGAGGGTGATCTCCTCACGCGGTTGCTGACGCGGATGATGCTGTTCACGGATCCGCCCGACCACACGCGGTTGCGCGCGCTCGCCAATCGGGCGTTCACGCCGAGGCGCGTGGAGGCGCTGCGGCCGCGGATCGCTGCGCTCATCGACGAGCAGCTCGCCGAGGTGGAGGAGGGCGAGTGGGACCTGATCGAAGGCCTGGCGTACCCGCTACCGGTGATCGTGATCGCGGAGATTTTGAGCCTGCCGACTGCCGATCGAGCGCTGTTCAAGCGCTGGTCAGACGACGTGATCGCCGTCGCTGCCGGGGTCGGTGACGAACCCGAGCGGCGCGAGCGCGCGCTTCGCAGCGCGGACGCGCTGGCCGAGTACTTCGCCGCGCTCGTCGCGGAATTGAAGGCACATCCGAACGACACGCTGCTCAGCGGGCTTGTCGAGGCCGAGGAGGAAGGCAGTCGCCTGTCCGCAGAAGAGCTCTTGGCGAACGCGATCCTGCTCCTCATGAACGGACACGAGACGACCACCTTCGCGATCGGCAACGGAATGCTCGCCTTGCTTGGGCATCCCGACCAGCTTGCTCGGCTGCGTGACGACCCCGGTCTCATCGGCGCCGTCGTCGAAGAAATCCTCCGTTACGACGGGTCGGTCCAGATGCGCGGCGTTTTGGCTGGCGACGACTTCGAAGTCGACGGGGCCCAGATCCAGGCGGGCCAGACTCTCTGGCTCGCAATCGGCGCGACAGGCCGAGATCCGCGGCAGTTCGCAAACCCGACCACCTTCGACATTCGGCGTTGGCCGAACCGCCACCTGCAGTTCGGCATCGGCCCGCACTTCTGCATCGGCGCCGCGCTCGCGCGCGCCGAGATCCAGCTCGCGCTGGCGGGGCTTCTCAAGCGCCTTCGCCGGATCGAGCTGGCCACCGACGACATCGCTTGGCACGAGATCGCCGTCTTCCGCGGCCCCAAGGCGGTGCCGCTCGCGGTCGGCCGCTAGGTAAGCCACAGCGAAACAGCCGTGATCTCGATGTGGTTTGGGCACTGACAGCGTTGGAAAGCGCCGGTCTGGAAACCGTTTGAGAACGGCCGACCTCCTCAGAGCGCGAGGAACGAGTACTGCACCTCGCGCACGAGCTATCGCGTGAGCCTGAACTAGGCTGCCCTCATCGAGAGCGCTCTCTACGACCAGATCGGCGTCGCCTACACGGAGACCCGTCGAGCCGATCCGAGGATCGCCTA
>WNGF01009127.1_pt1 | contig 11467 bp, 10 predicted proteins | sample 5400641 | NCBI WGS metagenome assembly WNGF01 (sample SAMN13153371, study PRJNA577476) | soil metagenome | isolation source: 80 cm soil or saprolite under grassland replicate 2 | place: USA:California | collected 2016-06-15 | reverse complement strand
CCTTATCCAGCGGCATTTTCCCAGGTTGTGATGGGCCTGCGAGCGGGGATTGGAAAGACGCCATCCGGACCACGCCGGACGCCCGCCCCACGCGCCGGATCAGCGGGCGATCCCTTGTCACGCATGCGGTAGGCGGTGCGGCGCCTCTATGGAGGCATGCACGACGATGCCGGCCCTGATTTTTTGCAGTCAATTGCAAACATAGGCTCTGGGGCACGGAAGCGGGGAGGGAGCCGTCAGTCCTCCGATTTCCGCAGCATGCAAGATTGCAAACCACTGACAACTCGGAGCCTCGCCCGCACAACATCTCCGGGCGGCGCGAAGTATACCCAGGGCGGGCGCGACAGGAAATTTGCGCTTGGCTTTCGGCCTAGTCGCAGCCCGGCTGCTCCGGCGAAAATGCAGGGTGTACAGAAAAACCCACTCGCGCTTGCAGGAGCGAGGTCTCGCAAGATCAATGGCTTGCAGCCACTCGATTTTCTGCACGCAAACCAGTTGATTTTCGTACAGGCGCGACCATGTTTTCGGGATGAGGCATTCGCCTCGTCCGTGGGGGAAACACCATGCGCCGCGCCGCCCTGTACGTCCGCGTCAGTACGCGGAATGGGCAAACGACCGAGAACCAGGAGCGCGCGCTCCGGGAGGTCGCCGACCGGATGGGCTGCGAGATCGTCCACGTCTATCGCGACCAGGGCATCAGCGGCGCCAAGGGTCGAAATGGGCGGCCCGCTTTCGACGCCCTGTGCAAGGGCGCGGCCCGGCGCGAGTTCGACATCGTCATGGCGTGGTCGGTTGATCGAATTGGCCGTTCGCTGCAGGACTTGATCGCGTTCCTGACCGAGCTGCATGCCCTGAAGATCGACCTCTACCTCCATCAGCAAGGCGTCGATACCACGACGCCCGGCGGCAAGGCGGAAGCTCATTCCCGCCGAACCAGACCTAGAACCGCAGCCATGTAAATCAGCGGACGATCCATTGTCGACCTCCCCGGCTTCATTTGAAGAACACGTATTTGACGAGCGCCGCGATGGCGAGCACGAGCAAGAGAATGATCAGCGCCGAGATCACTCCCATACCCCAGCCCATCCCTCCCATCATGTTGGTCATGTTGTTCATCATGTCGCTACCTCCACGATTGCGCGCGGCGAACGGATCGCAGCGCCTTTGATCACCGCGTAGATTGCCGGGATCACGATCAAGGTCAGCAAAGTCGATGACACCATGCCGCCGATCATCGGCACGGCAATCCGCTGCATCACCTCGGCCCCGGTGCCGCGACTCCACAGGATCGGCAGAAGCCCCGCCATGATGGCAAAGACCGTCATCATCTTCGGGCGCACGCGCTCGACCGCGCCGATCATGATCGCTGCATGGAGATCGTCGCGCGTGAATGCCCGGCCCTCGGCGGCGCGTTGCGCGCGCAGCTCCGTGAGCGCCTTGTCGAGGTAGATCAGCATCACCACGCCGGTTTCGGCGGCGACGCCGGCGAGCGCGATGAAGCCGACCGCCACGGCGACCGAGAGATTGAAGCCAAGCCACCACATCAGCCAGAGGCCGCCGACCAGCGCGAAGGGCACCGAGAGCATCACGATCAAGGTCTCGGTCACGCGGCGGAAGTTGAGATAGAGCAGCAGGAAGATGATCAGGATCGTGACCGGCACCACGACCTGAAGGCGGGTCTTTGCCCGCTGGAGGTATTCGAATTGGCCGCTCCAGGTGACGTAATAGCCGGGCGGGAACCTGATCTGTGCGGCTACCGCTTTCTGGGCATCCGCAACATAGCCGCCGAGATCGCGGTCGCGCAGATCGACGAAGATATAGACCGCGAGCTGCGCATTCTCGGTGCGAATGCTGGCCGGCCCTTGGGCGAGGCTCACCTTGGCGACCTGACCGAGCGGCACCGTGCCGCCGTCCGCGGTCGGAATGAGGACCTGGGTGGCGATCGCCTGCGGATCGCTGCGGTAATCCCTCGGATAGCGGATGCTGACGGTATAGCGCTCCCGGCCTTCGACGGTGGTCGTCACGGGCTCGGCTCCCAAAGCCATGGCGACCAAGCCCTGCAAATCGCCGACCATGAGGCCGTAGCGCGCAAGCTGCGCACGGTCGGCATCAATATTGAGATAATAGCCGCCGATCGCCCGTTCGGCGTAAGCACTGGTCGTCCCGGGCACGGTGCGGATCACCGCCTCGATCTGTCGCGCCAGCCGCTCCATTTCGGCAAGATCGGTGCCGAACACCTTGACGCCGACCGGCGTGCGGATGCCGGTCGAGAGCATGTCGATCCGGGCTTTGATCGGCATGGTCCAGGCGTTGGAGACGCCGGGAAATTGCAGCGCCCGGTCCATTTCGGCGGTCAGCTTGTCGACCGTCATGCCGGGACGCCATTCGGTCTCGGGCTTGAGATTGATGACGGTCTCAAACATCTCGGTCGGCGCCGGGTCGGTGGCGGTCGAGGCGCGCCCCGCCTTTCCCCACACCGAGGCGACCTCGGGAAACGACTTGATGATCTTGTCCTGGGTTTGAACCAGCTCTGCCGCCTTGGTGACCGACAGGCCCGGAAGGGTCGTCGGCATGTAGAACAGCGTCCCCTCGTTGAGGTTCGGCATGAACTCGGTGCCGAGCCGAACGGCTGGCCACAGGCTGGCAGCGAGCACGGCGAGCGCGACCAGGATGGTCGGCGTCTTGAACCGGAGCGCCACGTTGATCGCGGGCCGATAGACCCAGATCAGGAAGCGATTCACCGGGTTGCGATGTTCGGGCACGATGCGGCCCCGCACGAACAGCATCATGAGGGCCGGGACAAGGGTCACGGACAGCAATGCGGCAGCCGCCATGGCAAACGTCTTGGTATAGGCGAGCGGCTTGAACAGCCGTCCCTCCTGGGCCTCGAGCGTGAAGATCGGCAGGAACGAGACGGTAATCACCAGCAGGCTGAAAAAGAGCGCCGGTCCCACCTCGCTCGCCGCTTCGATCAGCACTTCGGCTCTGGACCTGCCGGGCGCGGCGCGCTCCAGCCGCTTGTGCGCGTTCTCGATCATCACGATCGCGGCATCGACCATCGCGCCGATCGCAATGGCGATCCCACCGAGACTCATGATGTTCGAGCTGAGCCCCAACAAATGCATGCAGAGGTAGGCGATCAGGACACCAAGCGGCAGCGTAATGATAGCTACGAGGGCGCTGCGCACGTGCAGGAGGAACACGACACAGACGAGCGCGACGATAAGGCTTTCCTCGAGGAGCGTGCGTTTGAGCGTCTCGATCGCGCGGTAGATCAGGTCAGAGCGGTCGTAGACGGATTCGATGGTCACGCACCGCGGTAGACTCGGCGCGATTTCCGCGAGCCGATCCTTGACGTTGCGGATCACGGCGAGCGCGTTTTCTCCGAAACGCTGGAGAGCGATGCCGGAAACGACCTCGCCTTCCCCGTTCATCTCCGTGATGCCGCGCCGCTCGTCGGGAGTGAGCTCGACCCGGGCCACGTCTTTGAGCAGCACCGGCACGCCGCGATTGCTCTTGAGGACGACCTGTTCCAGGTCGGACAAGCTCTTGATATAACCGCGGCCACGGACCGCGAACTCAGTTTCGGCGAGCTCGATCGTGCGTCCGCCGACATCCATGTTGCTCGTGCGCAATGCATCGCGAACTGCGGGAACCGGAATACCCAATGCCTGGAGCCGCCGCGGATCGATGACCACGCTGTACTGCTTGACGAAGCCGCCGACGCTCGCGACTTCCGCCACGCCCTCCGACTTGGCGATGCCGTAGCGAATGTACCAGTCCTGGATGGTGCGGAGTTCCGCGAGGCTTCGCTGCTCGCCGCGGACCACGTACTGGTAAACCCAGCCGACGCCGGTTGCATCGGGACCCAGGCTCGGCGCCACGCCTGCCGGCAGTCGCCGCGCCGCCGAGCTCAAATATTCGAGCACGCGCGAGCGTGCCCAATAGAGGTCGGTGCCGTCCTCGAAGATGACGTAGACGAAGGAGACCCCGAAGAACGAGAACCCGCGTACGACGCGCGATTTCGGCACGCTCAGCATCGCCGTGGTCAGCGGATAGGTGACCTGGTCCTCGACCACTTGCGGGGCCTGGCCGGGGTATTCGGTGTAGACGATGACCTGAACGTCGGAGAGGTCCGGAATGGCATCGAGCGGCACACGCGACACGGCATAGATTCCGGTCAAGGTCACGAACACGGTCCCGAGTCCGACCAGGAACGCGTTGCGCGCAGACCAGCGGATCAGAGCCGCGATCATTTCGGCGGCTCCGATTGCGTGAACGCCTGAAGCGCCGCCTTCAGATTGCTCTCTGCATCGATCAGGAAAGTCGCGGAGGTGACGACCTCCTCGCCTTTGGTGACGCCATCCAGGACTTCGACGAAGCCATCGCCGCGCCGGCCGAGCTTCACCAGCCGAGGCTCGAAGCGTCCCTCTCCCCGGGCAATGAGGGCGACCTGCCGAGAGCCGCTGTCGATCACGGCGCTAGTAGGGAGCGCGATGACAGGCCGCTCGTCCGCGCCCGCGTGGAACACAACATCCGCGTACATCTCAATCTTCAATCGTCCATCGGGATTCGGCACCTCGATCCGCACCCGCCCGGTACGCGTCTGAGATCTCAGCTCCGGATAAATGAAAGTCACCTCTCCCTCGACTGGCTGCGTGAGGTTCGCGCGGTAGGTCACCGTGGCGCGAGTGCCGATCCTGACTGCAGCCAAATCGGCCTCCGCCACATCCCCGATAACCCAGACATGCGAATGATCGGCGATGCGGTAGAGCTCGTCGCCGGCCATGACACGCTGCCCATTGATGACGCGCTTTTGGATCACGTCGCCCGTGGCAGGTGACAGCCAGTCGATCGTGCGCGGGTTGACGCCCTTCTCGCGCACCTCGCGGATGCGGCTCTCGGGCACGCCGAGATTGCGTAGCCGCTGCATGGCCCCTTCCAGCTGTCGATCCGCATCCGCCCCCAGCACGCCTCGCTGGATCGAGCGCATTGCAACGATCAGATCAATCTGGGCGCGCTGAATGTCAGGGCTGTAGACGCGGAACAGCGGCTCACCGGCGTGGACGTGCTGGCCGGTCCTGTTGACGAACAGGTCCTCGATGAACCCGTCGGAACGCATGGTGACGATCGTCAAGCGAGATTCGTCGTGCTCCACGGTTCCGACCGCGCGCACCGGGCGAGCGATGACACGGGACTCGACGGCCTCGGTCCGCACGCCGCTGCGCTGGATTTTGTCGAGGCTCACCTCGACGATGTTGGCGTCATCCTGCTCCTCGCCCTCGTAGACGGGAATGTAATCCATCCCCATCCAGTCCTTCTTCGGGACCGGCGACGTATCGGGCAGGCCCATCGGGTTGCGATAATAGAGGACGCGTCGCGGGCCGCCCGCAGTCGGCGGCTTCTTCGTCGGTTCAAACGACACCTCCTGGTCCTCATAGACTGGAAGGTAGTCCCGGCCGTCCGCGTCCTGCTTTGGACCCGCCGACCAATAAGGAGCTCCGCTCGGGTCGCGGTAATAGAGAATCTTTCTGTCCGCGCCCGCCGCGGCATTCAACGACGGAACCGGTACGATAACATCGCGCCCGGCATACCAATAACCGGCGATCGCACCGGCGCCGACCGCAAATGCCAGCACGAGGATGGTTCGGATGTGGCCCATGGCTGAGATCCCAGGATATGGTTCATTACCGCTTCGAGCGGGATGGTGGCCGCGAATCGCGGCCACGACTCAGGGCTCCCCTGCAGCACCTGCAGGAGCGACGATCGGGTTCTAGTCGTTCACCTTGTAAGTGATCTTCCCGACCACGGTTTCGGGCTCGCCTTGCACCTTGGCCGCGATGCTGAGCAGCCAGCGTCCTGCCATGGGAAGCTCGGTTTTGAACGAGTAAACCCCGGGTTCGGTGCCCGGCTGCGGAGTCAGCGGCGAGGCCATCTGAGCCATGCCTTCCGGAGCCATGTCCATCCGACTCTGGATGATCACCGCGTCGCCCACCGATTTGCCGCTCGGCCTGTGGACAAGACGCACGGCCACGGTGGCATCGCCCTTCTTTAGCTCGGCTTTGACGGGCTCGAACGCGTAGTCATTCGCTCCCGCCAGAGCCGCATGGATGCTCGCGGCGGTGATGCCGCCAATGATCATGGATTTGCGCAGCATGGATTTTCTCCTCGATTTGCTCGTCGCGCGTGCACACGAGTGCACGCAAGTAAGCGTGAATGCCGCACGAGTTTCCTCGCGCAGTCAGCACGTTTGCTAGAGAGTCAGGCTCGAGGAGGTCGGAAGGGAGGTGTGCCGGTGCGCGAGTCCAAACTCTGGCTCGCCATCAGCGGCTCCGGCTGGCCAAAATCCGGAGCGAGCACGACGTCAGAAAACATGATGCCGTACAGACTGAAACACTTGGCCGCACAGCCAGCAGCCGCTTGGCAATTATTATTCATGGGGGCCATGGGCATGCCGTCATGATCGCAACAATCCATCGATGACAGCTGCGGCGATTTCGGAGTGTCTGGCAATTTGGAGGGGACTCCGATTTTCGGAGCCTCCAAGCCAACAGCAAAGCCTGCCGTGGCAGGCCCGAGTGCCACGGACAAGGCGATAAAAGCGGCTAAAACGGCTCGAAAGATCCTCATTTTACGCCTTCGACTTCGCTGGATATGTGGGAATCGGGCGCCTGCGTCAAGTCACAGGTTCCTGAGGGGGGATCACCAGCCGACCCTCCGGGACAGCCCACGCCCCGGCGCATTGATTTTGGTCGTGCTACCGCAAAATGCGTTGTCGGGGTCTCTGGAAACCCGTGTGACATTTTTGGCACGGTTCGCCACAATTCTTAGAAAAAAAAGACCGTTTGCACAGCATTGAGGCACATGCCGCCACAATGGCATTGCAGAACCGGCCCTGTTCCCTTGGAATATTTGCGATATCGGCATCTTACCGATGCACGGACAGTGATCGGCGACTCGAACCGAATTCTTTGAACCGTGCTGCATTGGGGGCTTCGGGCTATGTCGCATTCGGGACGGGTTCTTGGAGCGGTATTTGTCGGGCTGGCGGTAGCTTGGGGCATTCCGAGTGCAGCGCCATCGTTCGCCGCCGATCTGACGGTGCTAAAGGCGCCGCCGGCTGCACCTGCCGCCCCGGCCTCTTGGTGGAGCACATTCGAGATTTCCGGCCATGTCGAAGCAGGTGCCACGTTCAATTCCAATGAGTCGGATATCAATTTTGGACATCTGTTCACGGACAAGGGCGACAGAGTCCTTCTAAATCAGGCACTGGTAACCGCACAGCGACCGCTCGATCCGAAGGCGACGGGCTACGATTTCGGCTTCAAGTTCCAGGCGATGTACGGGTCGGACGCGCGCTATACCCATTTCCTCGGGGAATTCGACAAGTCCATCAGCGACATAAATCAATTCGATATCGTCGAGGCTCACGCGTTATTTCATCTACCATGGCTCACCACGGGTGGCATCGATGTGAAGGTCGGCCAGTATGTCACGCTTGAGGGCGCCGAAGTCATCTATGCGCCCGATAATCTGCTTTACTCGCATTCATACATTTTCAATTTTGGCATTCCGTTCAAGCACACCGGCTTTATGACGACCACTCACGTCAGTTCGCTATTCGATCTGTACCTGGGGGCGGACACCGGCGTAAATACGACGATAGGGTGCTGCAGGGGGGATAATAACCACGCAGCGGCGTTCCATGGTGGCGTTGGACTCAATCTTTTGGACGGCAAGGTCACCGTGCTGGCGACCACGCACATCGGTCCCGAAAATGCCGACACACCTTTGGTCATTGCAGCATGCGCGTGCAATCCAAATAGCGCTCTACGGTACCTCAACGATATCACGATAACATGGAAGGTTACTGACAATCTCACTCTCATCACAGATCTCAACTATATTCGCGATGATGGCTTCAACACTTCCGGGGGCGGTGTTGCGCAATACTTCGGCTACAAGATCAATGATGTTTTCAAAGTTGTTGGACGGGCCGAGATTTGGGCGGATTCCAACGCGTTCTTCGTCAACGCCTTCCCGGGCAATCTCGACTTCGTGAATGCCGAGCTCGGCTTGCCGGCGACGGTCATCAGCGGCGGAAAGACGACATATGGGGCGCTCACACTCGGCCTGAACATCACACCGGAGGTGCCGAAGGGCGGCCTGATCAAGGCGGTGATCTTCAGACCCGAGATTCGCTTCGACACATCCTTGAACAACACCAAACCCTTCGATCCCGCGGCTGCGTGCCCGCCTCCCTTAACCACCGCCGTTTGCGGCACCAAGAGTTCCCAATTCACGTTCGGGGGCGACGCGATCGTGAAGTTTTAAAAAAACAACGGAGTTGTTCAGAGGGACTTCGAGTCACGTATCTTTAGCCAACTTGAATGGGCCACCCGCATGAGGGTCCCTAAAGCCATCATATGCACCGCGCCCTATTGTGCGGCAGTGTAAGCCCGCTGTTTCACGGGCGGCTGTTCGAGATCCTTGGGCCTCTCTTCGACCCCCTAGAAACCCGATAAAAAGGCGTACGGCGGTATCGAGCCACTCGTTGAGCAGTTTTGGGAAAGTCGTGCAAAGCCTCGCCTGATGGCCTATAATCCGATGAGCACTGCCCGACCAACAGCGCTGAGCAGGTGTAGCCGTCATAATGGTCGAGCAGTATCACGCTGAAAGGTTCTGTAGCTTAGTCCTCGAAGGTCTACAGTTATATGCTGGCGTGCCAGCCAAGACGGGTTCGAGGCAGACGAGATGGACTCCTGGGACTTGAAAGAATGGCGAAAAAGTTTTGGCTTTAATCAATACGAAGCGGCAGAGCAGCTCGGGGTGGGGCGTACCACCATCCAGAACTGGGAAGCCGACCCCAAGCAAGTCCCCTATACGGTCGAGTTAGCGTGTATCGAGCTTACCCGCCGGTGGAAACGCCGACCAGATTTCGGTCCTGTCCTCCTCGTCTACGCTGATGGTGCCGCTCGCTATCACGGGACAGATCCGACTTGCCCTTCGCTACTGCATTGCGAACCACACGCGAGCAACGAAGCTGCCATCCGCCAGGTACTTCGTTTGAGAGATGGCCCTGAGCTCCTTGATCCAGTCCTAATCTTCATTTTAGAGCAAGATGGCGAGATTATCTGGGGAGGACGCGAGCTTCTTACAGAGTGTGAACGGCGGAAACCGCAGCCCCGAACAGCAGATAGGGCACCCAGCACAACCAGTGATCCAAGCACACAAGCCGTATCGAAGCGAGGGCGGAAGCGACCTAACCGAGAAACCAATGGCTTGTGGTCGCAGTATTTAAAGACCGGCGTGAGATGATGGAGGAGAACAGTGATTGCAAGGAGATACTTCACCGCAATTCTATTAGCAGGGTTTGTGTCCACGACTGGTGTCTCGGGCGGGGCAATTTCGAGTTATGCGCACGGGTCCGACGAGGCCCGCCCTTCGCTCGAGGACACGAGTCGAGAGAAGGTACAGCGCGTCCGAGCAAAAATACAGCCCATAAGGGCACGAGCGATGGAACGAAGGCGTGCCCCTACGAGGTCCGCGCGGGAGGTTAATGCTGACGGGTACCGACAAAAGTCCTTACAGTCTTGCACCTACCGGGGAGGTCCAAAGACCGGCATATGGACATGCTTATAAACGCATTAAAGTGGAAGCCTGAGTCGCAAACCAGCGTATTGTAGACGAGCCCATGGGCTAGATCATGTGCTGTAAGCCGTTCGGCCGATCGGTTCTCGGCGTGCTGATTGGCGCGTTAATTCTCTCTGGTGATCCACCCAACTCGTTCGCAGAGCGCTTAGGCTTGCTTCCTCGACTGGGAGCGCCGCTCGCCACACCAGTTGCCGAGGGTGAAGTGACCTTCTCCGATGTGGTGAGTTTCGTGCAAAGGAATGGATGGCCGCAGGATTTGGGTCGCTATTGCGAAACCCTCGGCTTGGCTAGAGCGAATCCGGACTGTCGATTCAAGCAACTCGGCGCTGAGGACAATGCGAAGCCGGACGAGGGCCACGCCATCAATCTACCTGCGAACACTGGAGACGCGGTGCCTTATGTTCTGATGTTGCTGAGACGTCCCGGAACGGCAGAGGTTTTCATCGCCTCGCCGCAAGGTGATCTGATGGCGGGATTTCACGGGACGGCCGAGATCGGCTATGTCCGTATCTCCAATGAGTCGGCGCTGCCCGGCTTCACCGCAGAAGTTTCGTTTTGGAAGGGTGCGGTTGCGAAATCCAGGCGCGCTCCCGAACCTCGGTAAGACGGGGGGCGATAGCTCCGTGATGCAGCGAACCGAAACACAACGGGTTATTCCGATTGGGATTTCGCCGCTGGGTAAAACCGAACGGCGAATGTCGACGCAGCATTTTGCTCGGCCGTAGCTTCCGTTGCGTGAGCGCCTTTCCAGCCGCTCTGAGCTGCGGCATTCACGCGCTCGCGGTCATGCCCGCATCAATGTCGGGACCGCACTCTGTCAGTGATGCGCGCAACACTCCTCGGCTTCCCACGCCTCTTTGCCTTCGCGGACCAAGAACCAGACGATGCCGAGCGAGGTCACTGAGTCCACCCACCACGCGCCGATGAGAAGCTGCGTCACCAGCCCCGCCACCACAACCAGCGACAGCCAGGCGCAGGTGATGCTCTCGATCGCATCCGCGCGAAGCGCGCCACTGCCGAGCGCTTCGGCGAGGCGCAGCTTGCGACGGGACAGAAAGTACATGATCGGCATTGCCAGCACGCTGACGACGAGCCCGGGCACCGAGAACTCGGCGCCTTCCTGTGCCCACAGCTTCCAGCCGGCTGCGGCGACGACATAGATCGCGAGCGCAAACAGCAAGGCTCCGCCGATACGGGCTGCCCTTCGCTCGGCCTTCTCGGCGAATAGCTGGCCGCGCCGAAGCTCGACCGTAAGCCGCCAGACCAACACGCAGGCGGAAGCCAGCTCGATCACGCTGTCGACGCCGAAGGCGAGGAGGGTCAGGCTGTTCGCCTCGATCGCAGACGCGATTGCGACCGTGGCTTCGATCACCATCCAGGCGATCGTCAGATACTCGATCCGAAATGCGTCTCGTAAGAGCGCAGCGCGATCGCCGGCAGCGGTTTCTCTTCTACCGACAACGGTCATGACGGCTACACGACGTGCTCGGGTGCGAGCCGGCAAGGATGCGCGGCCTCGCCGACCTCGATCTGCACGGTCGGATGCCCGATTCCGAAGCGATCATGCAGCTCGCGCGAGAGCCGGGTGAAAAACGCATCGCCCGGAGCACCGTCGGGCATGACGAGATGACAGGTGAGCGCGGTTTCGGTCGTGCTCATGGCCCAGATGTGGAGATCGTGCACATCCGCCACGCCGGGCAATTGCTCCAGGTAGCCGCGCACGTCAGCGGGGTCGGGCATCGGCCAGCATGTCTTCGGCCGGTATCGACAGAATATCAGGAATCGAGCGCTGACGCGGACGGCCGCGCTTGGC
>WNGF01035035.1_pt1 | contig 11468 bp, 14 predicted proteins | sample 5400641 | NCBI WGS metagenome assembly WNGF01 (sample SAMN13153371, study PRJNA577476) | soil metagenome | isolation source: 80 cm soil or saprolite under grassland replicate 2 | place: USA:California | collected 2016-06-15 | reverse complement strand
CCTACGTCCGCGAGGACGCCTTATTCTCGCTAGAGGAGTGCGTGCGCAAGATGACTTCGCTCCCGGCGCATCGCATGAAACTCACGGACAGGGGCGAGTTGCGCGAGGGCTTCGCGGCCGACATCGTCGTCTTCGATCCGGCGACCATAGCCGACCGGGCGACCTATGAGGAGCCTCGACAGCACCCGACGGGCATCGAGTACGTCATTGTCAACGGTCAGGTCGCAGCGGAGCACGGCAGGCAAACGTCAGCGCGGGCGGGGCGGCTTGTGCGTCGTGGATCCCCTGTCTAAACCGCGCAGCGCGGGTCCGTGCATTAGCCGAAACGGAGGACTCATATGGGAATCGAACAAATCACACCGGATGTCTACCGAATCGGGATGGGGTACGTGAGCGCTTACCTAATCGCGCAAGAGGAGGTGACGGTTATCGACACCGGCTTGCCGAAACACCGAGAGATCATCCTGAAGGCGGCGAGCCAGGCGGGACGCAAGCCGGAGGAGGTGAAGCACATCCTGCTCACCCATCACCACGCGGACCATACGGGCTCGCTGGCGGAACTGTTGGGCGCGACTAGCGCTAAGGCGTACGTCCACCCGCTGGATGCGGCTGTCGTCCGCGGCGAGAAGCCAGCGCCGGGACCGAACCGCGACATTCTCGCCGGCAAGATCCTCGGCCCGCTGATGGCGCGCATAACGCCGAAGCTGCAGCCGATCGCAGACCTCCAGGAAACGAACGATGGCGACGACGTGCCTGCGGCGGGGGGAATGAACGCGATACACACAGCGGGGCATACGGCGGGCCACCTCGCCTTCCTCTGGCCTCAGAACGGAGGAGTCCTGTTCGGGGACGCGGCCGGTAATTCCATCGGCCTTGGCCCACCCACAAGCGCCTTGGGTGCCATGTTCACGGAGGACGTAGCCGCCGCGAAAGAGAGCTTCCGGAAGCTGGCAGCGCTCGAGTTTGAGGTCGCTTGCTTCGGCCACGGCGGGCCGATCAAAGGCAAGGCGCATGCTGCCTTTCGGCGCAGGGTCGAGAAGCTGGCGAAGTGAGCGAAGAGTTGAGGTGGTTAGAGAATCAGATTATCATAGAATCATGGAAACGGTGATCACCGCGACTGAGCTCGCCAGGAATCTTTCTGACGTTCTTAGTCGGGCTCGATATAAAGGCGAGACGTTCATCGTGGAGCGCAACGGCGAGGCGGTAGCGAAGATTGAGCCGCCTCCCCAACCCGGCATAACCCTACAAGAACTAGCAGCGCTTCTTGAGGGACTTCCGCGGCTGGATGACAAGTTCGCAAACGATCTCGACAAAGCGCGATCGATACTTCGCGATTCGGCATTCCCTGAATGGCCCAACTGATAGACTCCAGCGTCTTCATCACGCTTGAGCGCCGCGACCTCACAATCGATGATCTGACCTCGGTAGGAGCAGAAGAGCCGTTTGCAATGTCGAGTGTTAGTGCCTCGGAGCTGCTTGTCGGGGTTCATCTTGCCGCTACGTCGCGCAGGAAGGCCCGGAGAGAGGCGTTCGTTGAGCACATTCTCCGGAACATTCCTGTGCTCCCGTTTGACTTGGCAGCGGCTCGAACTCGCGCGAGGGTCTGGGCGCGGCTAACCGTGGATGGTACTCCAATCAGCAGGGATGATCTCATGATCGCTGCCACGGCACTCGCTTACGGCTACGGGGTCCTCACGGACAACGTGCGGGACTTCGTGCGGGTGCCCGGCCTCGTTGTGCGGCAGCCGGCGTGGTCCTAGTGGCGCCCGATCCGGCGTCTCTAGGAGGCGAGGCGTTCTGCTATCTCACAACCACGGGCCGTGTGAGCGGACGGCCGCATACAATCGAGATCTGGTTCGCATTGAACGGGGCCACGCTTTACATGCTGTCGGGCAACGGGCCGCGACACAGGGCGGATTGGGTGCGCAATCTCATGAAGACGCCTGCTGTTACCGTTCGGATCGGCGAGCGTGAATTCTCGGGTAGCGGGCGCATCGCGGAAGACGCGGACGAGGACTCCTTGGCGCGACGGTTTCTCCTCGAGAAATACGAGCCGACGTACAGCGGCGACCTCAGCGAGTGGGGCCGGACGGCGCTGCCGGTGGCGGTGGACCTCGCGGCAGGCTAAGGTCGACCTCGGGTAGCCCCTTACTGGCGCAAGCGAAGAGGCGCAGGCGGTAAGGGCAGTGTCGCGGGCGAGGCACGTGCAATATCGAGCGATCGCAGGCAAAGCCACGGTTTCGTTCTACGAAACATTCCGATATGAAGCTGGATGCCTCGCCCCTACGGGTCTGGTGCGGGCCCGCGTCCGGCCAGTTTATCGGTTGGGCTGGCCGCCGTTCTCGGGTTGGTCAGGAGACGCGGCAAGAGCGTTCCGGTTGGATGAGAGCAACTGGGCGATGAACGCCGTGAACACGTTCGCACCGCCGGCGCCGTCCGCGCCGCCGACCATGATATCGGGGGTGATCTTCAGGCCCGCGCCCGCGATCGACTTCGTCACCTCGATGCCCGCGAGGTTCAGCTGGCCGACTGCTTCCACCTGCTTGTCGTAGGCTTCCGCCGTGGCGGTACCGATCGCTAAGATTCTAGTGCCCTCGGCTTCGCCCTCGACCTGAACTGCCCGGGCGCGGCCTTCTGCCTCGATAATTGTTTTCTTCTTCGTCTGGTCTGCTATCTGAACTCCGATTTGGGCCGCTACAAGCTCGATTTGCTTGTCCGCCTTCGCCCGTGTGTTCTCTGTCGCGATTCGCTCCTGTTCCGCCTTTTGCTGCTCGATGAACATCGCTTGTTGCTGGGCTGCGATTACACGACGGGTGTGAATCTCCATTAGCTCCTGCGGCAGGATGATCTGCGAGATCAGCACCGATACGCATTCGACGTGATATTTCTCGAGCTCTTCTCGCGTCCGGGCGTGTGCCTTCGCCTGCTCGTCGGCGCGGTCCTGCATGAAGTTCATCGCCTCTGAGGAAGACGCCTGGTTGCGGAACGAGGAGTCGATCATCGGGTGAATCACGTGGTCGATCAGGTTCTCGATCGACCCGATCTTTGCGACCATGAGCGGCGCCTGGTCCGGGCGCACACTAGCGTCCGTCCCCGGGTCTCCGTTGCCTCCGCTTTCCTCGGCCCAGTCGATCGTCAGGTTTGTCGTCGGAATGATGTAGGCGATGTACGCCCAGCGGTTGAGGTAGTAAACGCCGGGGCCGGCGACCTCAGATTGGATACCGCGGAAACCGGCGGGTACGACGTAGCGCTCGCGGCCGGCGAGACGTTCCTCGTGCGGGATGTCCTCCGGCTCCTTGCCGACGTTTGAGACGAGGACGGCTACTTCTCCGCGCTGGACTATCGCTACTTTGTCGAGCTGTACGTCGAACATCAGCGGGTTGATATAGTAAGTCCCCGGCTTCAGCAGATCGTACTGGGGGCCGCGCTGACCGCCCGCCCCCAGATACGCGGAGGCGTCCTGGAAGTCGTTGTGTCCCTCGGCGCTTACGGCAACGAGCTCACCGGACGGCAAGGGCGCCCCGTCCTTTGCGGTCACGAGGCCTACCTGGTTTGCGGCGACAATAGTGGCGGGATGGACTTCGACGTTGAAGAGATCGGTGTTTATGCGATACCGGCCGGGCAAGATGACCTCGATCTGCGGGCCCAGCTGGCCGCCCGCGCGCAAGAACGCTTCGCCGTCCTGGAACGCCTGATGCCCCTGCACCTTTCGAGCCAGTAGGCGTCCGGGCGTTATCGGGTCGCCATCGCGCGCGCTGACTACGCCGACCTGGCCCTTGCTGATCGTGACTACCGGCTGCGCGCGAATGGTGAACAGGTAAGTATTGATGCGGTACTGACCGGGCGGGAGGATATCGATCTGTGGGCCCTTCTGGCCGCCGTTGCGCAGGAAGGCCTCGCCATCCTGGAAGGTATCGTGGCCCTCGACGTGCCGGGCGAAGATCCGGCCCGGCTCGAGCGGCAAACCATCGATCGACTCGAGGACACCGACTTCGTCCTCGCTGATCATGAGCATGTCTGTCTTGCGGACGACGTAGACGAAGGGAAACATGATATGCAGACCGGGCGGCAGCACCCTGGCCTGAACGCCGACTTCGTCCCGCATGGCAACGACGCGGCCTTCCGGCAGCGTCCGGCCGAAGTAGCGACGCTCGACAACGCCGACCTGCTGACCGCCGACGACAATCAGCACCCCCCCGGCTACGATCAGAAAGAGGAGAACGAGGATGACGGCGGCGGCGACGACGAGTGCGACAATCATGGCTTGAACCCCTTCGCACAGCTCCCGGCCCGGCGGGAGACCTTCAAGCGATGCACCTACACTACTTAGCTCAATAGAATCGTATTCCTGCTTGTGGTTGATTACAAGAGAATATGGGAGAAATCGGAGCGTCTGTGGGGCTGAGCGCCTGAGAGGCTGCTCTGGGCGACCGAATGGCAGTGAGTGGACGAGCGTTACCGGACAGCCAGCAACATCTGCCCTCCGAGAGGCGCCTTCGTCACTCCTGATCGAGGAAGGACAAATCTAGCTTACGGAGGCGCTCGGGATCCGCAAGTATGTCCATTTCGACGATCTTGCCGTCTTTGACGGTAAAGCCTCCAACTGCAAACGGCTCCCCTCGCGCAAACACAACGAATCCAGGTGCTCCATTCACGAGGACCGGGCGCGTGAACCAGGTAGGGCCGGAGAAGGTAACCGCCTGTCCGGCCACAGCGGCCGCGCCGCGCACGACCCTCGATAGACCGGGAAGAACAGCGCCGGCATCGGCCCGAAGCACAACATCCGGGTCGAGGACCGCCAGCAGTCCCTCGAAGTCGCCGGTGCGTGCGGCCGCAAGAAAGGCATCGACCACTTCCCGCTGGCGATTGAGATCGGGTCGGGGACAGGAGTGGCTCCCTGTATCCGGCGCCGGGCGCGGTTGGCCAGCTGCCTTGCAGGCGTCGGAGACCGCCCGACGATGGGAGCGATATCGTCGAATGGCACGGCGAATACGTCGTGGAGCACGAAGACCAGCCGCTCGGCGGGGTTCGAGCGTTTCAAGCACCACGAGCAGCGCAAGACCCACCGAGTCCGCCAGGAGCGCTTCGTGCTCAGGGTCGGTCCCATCGGGGGGGCTCACCACCGGGTCCGGCACGCGAACGTCCAGGGGCTCTTCGCGCTTCGACCTGCGTGATTGCAGCAGGTTCAGGCAGACTCGCGCGACGATCGTCGTGAGCGATCCGCCCACGTTCTCGACATCATCGGCGCCGGCGCGGCTTGCCCGAGCCAGGCCTCCTGAACGGCGTCGTCCGCCTCGCTCAGCGAGCCCAGCATCCGGTAGGCGACGGTCCGCAGGCGGGGCCGGTCCGCCTCAAACCGCTCAGCCAGCCATTCGTGTCGAGTCACCGGTCACATTCCTTTCTCGTATTCTGTCATACGAGTGACCGACCAGACTGCTGCTAGCGTGACAGGCATCGACCTGCCGGAAAGGAGAAACTTACAGTGCCTGAGAAAAAACCTGCAAAGAAGGGCACGCAGAAGGCCTCGAGGAGCACCACCGCGGCCGGCAAGACGGGATTTACTGCAGAGGAACGAGCCGCTATGAAGGAGCGCGCCAAGGAGCTGAAGGCGGACAAGGCGGATGGGGAAAGAGCCCTGCTCGCGAAGATCGCCGAGATGCGGGGACCGGACCGCGCCATGGCCAAGCGGCTCCATGCGATCATCAAAGCCAGCGCGCCGGCGCTCTCGCCGAAAACCTGGTACGGGATGCCCGCATACGCAAACAAGGACGGCAAAGTCGTCTGCTTCTTCCGCGATGCGGGGAAGTTCAAGGAGAGGTACGCGACGTTCGGCTTTAACCCGGAAGCGAACCTCGACGAAGGCGCCATGTGGCCCGTCACCTTCGCGCTGAAGGAGTTGACCCCCGCCGAAGAGGCAAGGATCAGCGCTCTCGTGAAGAAAGCGGTGAGCTGAGTATATGGTTGACGTCCACGCTCGACAGGCGGCGGACTGCCGACCCGAGCGGCTCGCTCAGCTTCGTGCGCTCATCAAACAGGCGGATCCCGCGGTGGTCGAGGAATGCGAGTCTTCGTAGTAGGGGCGAGCGGCGCAATCGGCAGCCGACTCGTTCGCCAGTTGATCGAACGCGGTCACGAGGTGATCGGCACATACAAATCGCCCGCGAAGGACGCGCTTGTCCGGTCGCTCGGCGCAGAGCCAATCGCCGTCAACCTTCTCGACGCGCGCGCAGTGCGCAGGGCGGTCCTCGACGCCGAGCCCGATGCGATCGTCCACGAGGCGACCGCCCTCTCGAACTTGCGTTTGTCGAGGAAACTCGACCGCCCATTCGCTGAGACGAACCGCCTACGGACCGAGGGCATCGACGCTCTCCTGGCGGCCGCCAAAGAGGTCGGAGTGCGTCGGTTCGTCGCCCAGAGCTTCGCCAGCTACCGCTACGCGCGCGTCGGTGGGCCGGTCAAGACCGAGGACGACCCGCTCGACCCATCTCCGCCGGCGGGAATGCAAGAGAGCGCCACTGCGATGCGCTATCTCGACGAGACCGTCACGGCCGCCGACGGCATAGCGCTGCGCTATGGAGGTTTTTATGGCGCGTCGAACGATGGTTGGGCCGAACTGGTCCGGAAGCGCCAGTTTCCGATCGTCGGAAGCGGAGGCGGCGTCATCTCGTTCATCCACCTCGACGACGCAGCGGCCGCGACGACACTCGCGCTCGAACATGGCGGAGCCGGCATCTACAACGTTGTGGACGACGAGCCTGCCCCGATGTGCGAGTGGATCCCGTTGCTCGCGACCGTGCTTGGCGCGAAGCCGCCCGAAACACACGGGCGCCCGAATCCCACGGGCGAGGCGAGCCGTCGGACGCGGAAGCGCGCGGCCAGGTGACCAGAGGCGAATGCCCTTATCCTACGAGAGATCATGCTGTTGGAAGTCCGCGCCACACCGGGGGGTGGCGGCCTGATTGCGCTTTCTGGAATGGAGGACACGATGACTTCGACCCAGTCCGAGATTGGAGCGCTTTTAGAGAGTCTATCCGAGGCCCTTCGGGCAAAGGACATTGATCGACTCATGTCACATTATTCTCCTGACATTGTCTATTTCGATGTTCCACCTCCTCTTCGATTCGTCGGATCTGCTGCCCTCCGGGATAGATTCTTGCAGTGGTTTGACAGCTACGAGGGCTCGATCAAAATGGAAGTGCGCGACTTGAACATTTTGGCGAGCGGGGATATCGCGGTTGCATATTGGCTGAGCCGGGCAAGCGGAACCCTGAAGAACGGGCGCGAGGTCGGGTCCTGGGTGCGCGCGACCAGTTGTTACCAGCGGTCAAACGACAGGTGGTTGGTTACGCACGAACATATCTCACTGCCTGTTGATCCTGTGAGCGGAAGTGCGGCCATGGACCTTGTGCCTTAACCGATGAGCAGTGAAGTTAGTGAGACAGTGAGGCGGTCCATCGAGGAGGCCTACGCCGCCTTCAACAGTCGTGATATCGATGGCGCTTTGACGCTGATGTCGCCCGGAGTCAATTGGGCGAACGGTATGGAAGGCGGGGTGGAAGTCGGGCATGATGCGGTGCGGGAATACTGGACTCGCCAGTGGAAGCTGATCGATCCCAATGTTGAGCCACTGGCATTTGCCGACGAGGAAGGGCGGGTTGTTGTGACCGTCCGACAACGAGTGCGCGACAAGAGCGGCGAGCTGATCTCTGAGGGCACGGTACATCACGTGTACGAATTCCAGGATGGCCTCGTCCAGAGCATGGAGATACGGCCGTAGAGCCCGGCCAAGAAAAATAGGAGGACTCCGGATGCCACAGATTTCAGAGTTGGCGAAGGAGACTACTTGACGAGGTCATGACTATCGAGCGGACGCTCTGGGAGAACAATGCAGGGTCTATCACGACAAGTACTTGCCGGACGCGGTGCTCATCTTCCCTGAAGTGGGCCGCATCGACCGGGATACTGCCGTCGCGGCTAGGGGGCCGCTTTCGTACGTGGGAGGGCCTAGAGCCCTTCGCGGACGAGGCTGTCGACGGCGAACTCGAAGTACGTAATGGCCTCGGTGAAGCTGAACGTCTCGCGGTCGTAGATGACAGCCGGCGAACCGTCCGACTCCTGGATGAGGCGCGCGCCGAGACGTGGATAAAAGAGGATGCGGCGCATGCCCATCGGCCCCTTCATCAGCTCGGGATCGCGCCGCAACATCTCGACGTAAGCGTCCGAGGAGCGGTGAACGACGTCGCCGAAGTTGCCGGACTTGAGGCTGGCCTGGGCGGTTGCGAGCGAGTCGCGGAGGGCTTCGTCTTTGATGCGGTCGATTTTGGCGGGCATCAGGTAGACCTATACACTGCGATGTAGCCGTGGTGGGCGCGGTAGTGTTGTGCTCCGTCAGCGCGCGCAGCGGCTTCCAGAATCGGATCCCATCGCCGTGGCGGGACAGTCTTGATCGCTTCGATCCGGCGGGCAAACTCTCGCTGCGCCCAGGCACGCGCCTCGTCGAGACTCATGTGGCTGTGCGAGGCCTGAAAACCAGCATTGATTTCGTCATCAGTCCCCTCGAGAGGCGAGAGCGTGCGGCCCGCGAGGTGGGCCTCCAGGTCACGGGCCGAGTGCTCGATCCAGCTTGCGAGGTGAGTGTACACGTCCCGACTCACCCAATCCGGGGATTCTGGGTCGTGGAGTGGTTCATGGGGGTGCTTTTCAAGAGCGGCGACGAGCGAGTCCCACTCGCGCCGGTCATCCAGCAGCATCTTCTGGATAGCCTCGGCATCCATTCAGTCCGCACCTAAGAGACGCTATATCGATGAGTTGACGGGGTACTCCACACCCTCCAGCTGCTGCTCCCGCCAACGCTGATGCTTCTCGTGCCGCTCCTTGAACTCCGGGATCACCTTCGTGCCCGCGCGGTGGATCGACTCCATAACGTCTTCGTGCTTGCGGGCCCCGCACTGCGCAACGAAGATCATCAGGTCGAGATGCGAGGCCTCGTACTTGCGCAGTGTGTCCTTGATGAACTCAGGAGTGCCGATACAGCCGCCGCGCTGAGCGGCCCGCCAGAGCGCCCGCGTCACCTCGTCCTTCGGCTCCTCGGTAATCGAAGCGCCCTGGAAACCGCCGAAGCCGCGAAAGCCTTCGCCGAGCGGGCCCCAGCGCTGCTCGGGCGGCGTGTCTATGAACCGTTTGTAGATGTTCATCTGGCCTGGCTGGTGGCTTCCGCCGGTGAAGGGGTTGTAGTAGTAGCCGAGCGAGTAGGCGAAGAACTGCGCCCCTTCGAGGCCTTTGTCGATCGCCTCGTCGTCGCTCTCGAAGCAAGAAAGGACCGAAAGCACGGCGAGCGCCGGATTGAGCGCCTTGCCCATCGGGTAACATTCTTCTCGCACGAGCTGGTAGTACTGGTCGACGCGTTCTTCCAGCTCTTCGGGCGTCTCGAAAGCGAAACCGAGGGAACCCATCCCCAACCGCGCTGCGACCATTGTCGTCTCGCGACGGGAGGAGGCTACCCAGAGGGGAGGGTGCGGCTTCTGCAGCGGCTTGGGGATGACGTTCCGCGAAGGCATGCCGACGAACGCGCCCTCGACGCCTGAGTACGGCGTGTCCGACATCATCTTCACGCACTCACGGGTGGCTTCCTCCCACATCGCCTTTTTCTCTTCGCGGCGTACACCGAAGCCACCCATCTCCATCTCGGAGGCGGACTCACCGGTGCCGAATTCGACGCGACCGTCGGATACGAGGTCGAGCGTGGCGATGCGCTCGGCGACGCGGGCGGGATGGTTGTAGCGCGGGGGCATGACGACGATGCCGTGGCCGAGGCGAATGTTCTTCGTCCGCTGACTCGCCGCCGCGAGGAATATCTCCGGCGCCGAGGAGTGAGAATACTCTTCGAGGAAGTGGTGCTCGACCTCGAAGACGTAGTCGAAGCCAAGCTTGTCAGCAAGCTCGATCTGCTCAAGCGCGTTCTTGAGGAGCTTATGCTCCTGGTCGGGGTCCCACTGCTCATTGTCGTAGGGCTTCGGGAGCTGGTGCTCGTAGAAGAGACCGAACTTCATTGGGGGTGCCTCCGCGTGCTACGGGTTTTCATCCCGCAGCGATATTCAACCGACCGGCTGGTCACTTGACGTGAACGTTAGGGTATAATATCGCATCAGTCAACGGAACGGACAAGCCGGACCGAACGAGAACCTAGCTGGCCGGAAGCGAGGTAGCCAAATGACGAAAGCGCTGAAACAACGAGTCGATTCCAGCGAGGCCAAGCGCGAACCGCCTTATCGCAGCACGATGGAGCTGACGCCTGAGCAACAGAAGGTTCTCGCCGAGAAGCTGGGTGGCATTCAGAACTACAACCCGGTCGTCTTGCGGGAGATGGCGCGCAAGGACCGACGGTTTTTCGCGCCGCTGATCATGGCGATCCTGAGCGCGGAGTTCCGCGGTATCGACTTCTTCGGGCGGTTCGTCGTCGATACGGAGGACGAGGTGCCATGGCACATGACGCTCGGCTTCGCCCGCCAAACGTTCGACGAGTCGCGGCACACCCTCCTGAACATGAAGCTCCTCGAACACCTCGGGTCTACCGTCGGCGAATTCCCCGACATCATCCTCGGCCCGCAGCGGGATGAGATCCCGCCAGAAGAGCTGGATCCCGCGATCCTTCTTGCCCGCGTGAACGTGGCGCTGGAAGGATTCGCTCTCACGACGTTCGAGGAGGTCCGGGCGCTGGCGGAGCAGACCGGCGAGGAGATGGTCGCCCACTGCCACGACTACAACATGGCGGACGAGGTCACCCACGTCGCTCTCGGCGACTACTGGCTCGAGAAGCTGTCGCAGATACAACCGTGGCGCAAGGAGCGCGCGAGAGCGGCCCAGCAAGAGTTCGAGACGAACATCGCGATGGTGCGGCAGATGGCGCGGTCATACATGACCGCGAACGGGCAAGACGAGGCGCCAAACGGCGTGAACGTGAAGAAAGAATCGCCCGCCTAGGGGCAATCGATGGCCTACGTCATCGACCAGTCCCGCTGTATCAATTGCGCCTGGTGCCGGCGTGAATGCCCGACTGACACGATCCACTACTTCGACCAGGCCAACCGCAAGCACAATATCGACCCGCAGTTCTGCATCGACTGCGATATATGCGCGCGCGTCTGCCCTATGGACTGCATCTCTCACGTACCGGAAATTGTTCCCGACCCGGACTCGCTGGCGCAGGCGAAGCAGCGGGCGCGAGCCTGGGCGCGCGACCGGCGCCAGCTGAAGCTCGGCATCCGTGCTTATGCGGAGTCGCAGGTCTTGAAGATAGCGGGCAATGGCTCCTAGCTGTCAGGAACGAAGAATCTGTCCGAGCGAATCGCCGGCATCAGAACTGGGGGTCACAATGTTGTGCGCGGTCCAGCGTAGTTCAGGGTCCCGGACGGGCTCACTAACGCGAGTGACATGCGGGGACAGATCCTTCCTTCGTCAGGACGACTGCT
>WNGF01009122.1_pt1 | contig 11471 bp, 12 predicted proteins | sample 5400641 | NCBI WGS metagenome assembly WNGF01 (sample SAMN13153371, study PRJNA577476) | soil metagenome | isolation source: 80 cm soil or saprolite under grassland replicate 2 | place: USA:California | collected 2016-06-15 | reverse complement strand
CCTGATGCTGGTGACGATCGCCGTAGCCGGGTTCGTCCTGTCGCTCGGACCCGCTACGCCCGCGTACGGCTGGCTGTACCGACTCTTCCCCCCTATGCGCGGGCTGCGCGCCGCCGCACGATTCGGCAACCTGTTCCTGCTCGCGATGTCGGTACTCGCGGGGCTGGGTCTCGCGGCTCTTCGCCAGCGCTCCACGCGTCGAGACGCGGCGGCGGCCCTCGCCGTCGCGGCCGTGGTGCTCGCGAACGCAGAAGCGCTGCGAGCGCCGTTCGAATATCGTCCCTTCACCGGCATCCCGCGGGTGTACACGCTTCTCGCCGATGAACCGCATGTGGTGCTGGCTGAGGTGCCATTCTATCCAGGGCAGGCGGTGTTTGAAAACGCGGAGTATGTCCTCAACTCGACGGCGCACTGGCGTCCGCTGATGAACGGCTATAGCGGCTACACGCCGGCCAGCTACGTCGAGTACGCGAATGTGTTCTGGTATTTCCCGCGCGACTACGCGATCGACGCCATGAAGCGCGCCGGCGTGACGCACGTCATGGTGCACCCGGAGCGCTTCGGTAACGAGGCGAGTGACGTGCTTGCGGCGTTGCAGAAACGGTCGGACTTCGAACTGATGGCTGTCGGACCGCGTGGACTCCGGTTATACCGGTTGCACTGACGCAGGAGACAGGAGACAGGAGACAGGAGACAGAAGACAGGAGACAGAAGACAGGAGACAGGAGACAGAAGACGCTGGTTGCTACCCGGTCGATCCGAAGCCGCCACGCGATCCTCGCTCGGGCGGCGCCCCCTCTTCCCACTGGACTCGGGTGATCGGCAGGAGGATGCCCTGCGCGATCCGGTCGCCGGTCTTCACGGTGACGAGATCCGCGGTGAAGTTCAGCACCGCGATCTTCACCTCGTCGGTGACGCCGCAATAATCGGAATCGACAACGCCGACACCGTTGGCGACCATCAGGCCGCGTTTGAGCGGCGTGCTGCTGCGCGCGAAGATGCCGAGGAACATCCCGGCGGGTACTTCGATCACGAGCCCGGTCGGAACGAGCGCCGTGCGCCCCGGCGGAATGGTCAGATCCTCGGATGCGGCGAGATCGAAGCCGGCCGCACCGCTGGTGGCATATGTCGGCAACTCCGCGGATACGGACAGCCTGTGAATGCGGACGCGTATCGACATCAATGCCTTGTCACGGGCACGAGGAACGCTTCGACCGCGCGGTGCAGCGCCGCGGGATCGTCGTACGCACACGTGGTGCAGTACGGGTGCGCGTTGCCGCTGATCAGCCGCGACACGCGGCCGTGGCGTGCCGCATCGTACAGAAGCAGCACGCGCTGGCCGGACTGCTCCGCGCGCCCGAGCACGTATCCCACCTCAAATCCCACACCGTAGCTCGATCCCGACGCTTCCGCGATGACGAGATCGGCGGCGTGCAGCCACCGCATATCGCGTTCGAACACGTCGCGCTCCGTCAACGCCGATTCCGCCGTGTCCACGTCGTCCGCCAGGAGGTGACGGGTGAGGACCGTGTGCCCCGCGCGCTCGAGCAGATCGGCCACGCCGCGCAGCGCCGCAACAGCCGCGCGATCGCCGCGCACGGTGCAGGCAAGATAGATGTTCATCGCGGCGGTATTATACGTGCCGTTGATGCGAGCGCTTTCCTTCGTCCTGATGCTCATGGCCGCAATGATTGCTCAGCGTCCCGCGCAGCCCTCGCGTCCGCGCGCGCGCGACCTCGGGATTGCACCGGGGGTGATGCCGCCGGGTCCGCTGAACGCAATCACCGATGTCGCGGGCGTGCTCGTCGGCCAGGTGACGATCGCGTCCGGCGCCGCGCGGACCGGTGTGACCGCGGTTGTGCCCCACGGCGGCAACCTGTTCCGCGAGAAGGTGCCGGGCGCTGTGTTCGTCGGAAACGCGTTCGGCAAACTTGCCGGCTCCACGCAGGTCGAAGAGCTCGGGACGATCGAGACGCCGATCGTGCTGACGAACACGCTGTCGGTGGGCACCGCGGTCGAGGCGGTCGTGCGGTGGACGATCGCGCAGCGCGGCAACGAGAACGTGCGATCGGTGAACGCACTGGTTGGAGAGACGAACGACGGAACGTTGAACGACATCCGCGGGTTCCACGTCACGCAGGACCACGTCAGCGGCGCGATCGCATCCGCCAGGAGCGGACCGGTTGAGGAAGGCGCCGTCGGCGCCGGAACCGGAACAATCGCCTTCGGCTGGAAAGGAGGCATCGGAACGTCGTCTCGCCGCGTAGCGCAGCAGGCGGACACGTGGACCGTCGGCGTCCTGGTCCAGACGAATTACGGCGGCAGGCTCGTGATTGACGGTGTGCCGGTGTGGAAAACCCTGACGCCGCCGGCAGCCGGCGGACAACCTGGCGCGGACGGATCCTGCATGATCATCGTCGCGACTGACGCGCCGCTCGATCCCGGTAATCTGAAGCGGCTCGCCGCGCGCGCTGTTTTCGCGCTCGCCCGAACCGGGTCGACGTACTCCAACGGCAGCGGCGACTTCGCCATCGCGTTCTCGACCGCTCCCTCGCTGCGCGTCACCGCCGTCACAACTCCGCAGCCTCGAACGCTCCTTACCACCGACAACGTGTCTGCTCTCTTCGAGGCGACGCTGGATGCCACGGAAGAAGCGGTCTACAACTCGCTCCTCAAAGCGACTGACACGACCGGGAACGGGCGGACCGTCGGCGCGATTCCAATCGACCCCCTCAAACAGCTGCTTTTGCGTCGTTGAGCGGCCTTCTTTTGCAGCCGGGCACAGACGATGCTACCGTCGTCCTCTCGCTGGATCGTGTTTCGCACATCAGTCTCTGGCTTCGCGGGGACGGAAACCTCGCTCAGAAGCCAATCCAGGGAGACGTGATGGTGCGCAAAACTCTTGAAGAACGGGTACTTACGCTGGAACAGCAGATGATCGAGCTACGCGATCTTCCCGTGCAAATGAGAGAACTCCGATCGGAGTTTTCGCAATTGCGCACGGAGATGCGTGATGAGTTTTCTGCAATCCGGTCGGAGATGGCAACGCGCGCAGGGTTGGACCCCCAACTTCAGGGCCTGCGGGCCGAGATGGTCGCGGGAGACGAAGAGACCCGCCGGCAGATGCGCGTGCTGCACGAGGATCTCGTCAGTCGCATTGCGCTGCTCCATGAAGCGCGGCCGCCGCGGTCTCGCAGACGGAAAGGACGCTGAGGAGTCCGATGTTTCCTATTGGCGACGAGGACGAGCCGGGCGGCGCGTTTGCGATCGTCACCTACGCGGTGATCGCGCTCAACGTGCTCGCGTTCCTGCTGGAGCTTGGACAGGGATCCGAAGCCTCGCTGCAAAGCTTCATCACCTCATGGGGCGTGGTGCCGCGCGAGTACGCGTTGCGTCAGGACATCTCGCCGACGATCCCGGCACCCTTCTGGATGACGCTCTTCACGTCGATGTTCCTGCACGGCGGCTGGATGCACCTGGGCGGGAACATGCTCTACCTGTGGATCTTCGGAGACAACCTCGAACGAGTGATGGGGCCCGTGCGATTCCTCATCTTCTACCTGGTGTGCGGGATCGCGGCGAGCGCCGCGCATATCGCGTTCAACCTGCAGTCCGCCATTCCCAGCGTGGGCGCGTCAGGTGCAATCAGCGGCGTGCTCGGCGGCTATCTGCTGCTGTTTCCCCGAAACCGCGTGCGCGTGCTGACGCGTGCCGGGATCGTCGCGGTTCCCGCCGTGATGATGCTCGGCATCTGGATCGTCATTCAGTTCATCAACGGCATTGGATCCATGGCGCGGACGCCCGAGACCGCCGGCGTGGCCTACATGGCGCACATCGGGGGCTTCGCCGCGGGATTGTTACTCGTGAAGGTGTTCGCCGTCAGAACTGGCGGGCCGGCGTGACCAGGCTCCGCTAAAGCTACGCCGGAAGGCCGGCGCCACCGAGATCAGGGTTGACCTGTCAGTAGCGCCTCGAGCGGAATCGTCTTCGCGCCGTGCTCGTCGCAGAACGCGTAGCTCGCGGTCGGGCTGCCGTACATCGCAACGCCGGCGTGCTCCCCTTTCCTGTTCAGGATGTAGAAGCTGATGCCGAAATTGGGCTCGCCGCGCTCGTTGAGCAGCCGCTTTTCGATCGTGTTGGTCTTGATCCGGCGGAGCGCCGTCATCCCCGCGTCCTTCGGGTGCGCGCCGCGGCGCATCTCCTCCACGATGAGGAACGAGCACAGGTTGTAGAGATTCGCCTCGCCGCGGCCTGTTGACCCTGCAGCGCCAACCTCGTTGTCCACGTAAAGCCCGGCGCCGAGAATCGGCGAATCGCCGAGCCGCCCGGGAATCTTCCACGCGAGCCCGCTCGTCGTGGTCACTCCGCAGACCTCCCCTTTCGCGTTGACGCCGTCGCAGTTGATGGTTCCGTAGAAATGGTTTGGATCGATCAGACCGTCCGCAATCATCTGCAACTCGATCCGCCGCATCGCTTCCTGGCGCTTGATCGGATCCAGGTAATGGAGCGGATCGGTCTCGCGCTTCCACTTGAGCCACAACGAACGCGACCGCTCCGTGTTCAGATCGTCCTCGATCTTGAACCCCACGGCGCGCGCGAAGTCCTGCGCCCCCTTGCCGACAATCAAGTGGTGATCGCTCTGATCCATCACCGCCTTCGCCACGAGCGACGGCGTGCGCACGCCCTCGAGCGCTCCGATTCCCCCCGCGCGCTTCTTCGGCCCGTGCATGCAGCATGAATCCAGCTGCACGATCCCTTCGGCGTTCGGCAGGCCGCCGTACCCGACGCTCGTATCCTCGGGGTCCAGCTCGACGATGTTGACGCCCGCGATGAGCGCGTCGAGCACGTCGTCGCCGCGGGTCATCTTCTCGAACGCGCTCTCGACGCACGTCTTCGTGCCGCCGTTCTTGAAGCGATTCCCGTTGGAGGACGAGATGACAACCGGCTTGGTGCCCGACGGTGTCATCATCATGGGCGCCTGCGCGAACGCGGCCCCGGGGGTCGCGGCGGCGGCAATCCCCGCGGCGGTGCTGGTCATGACGAACTCACGGCGGTTGATTTTTCGCGGCATGGAAAATCTCCGGGGCAAGTCTACCCTTTTATTGACCGGGCGGCGTTTGGCCGACTACGATTGCCCTCTGTGCTGCGCGACACCGGCCCGGCCCTCACGCGCCGTATCTCACTGGACACCATTCGCGACGCGGCGGAGCACGTCTACAAAGCGGCGGTGCGCACTCCGCTCGTCAGGCTGGAGCTCCCGTCGGATGTGCGGAGGCCGGAGACTTTCCTCAAGCTCGAAACCCTGCAGCCGATCGGATCGTTCAAGATCCGCGGCGCCCAGAACGCGGTCTGCCGACTGCCGCGCGAAGAACTGGCGCACGGCGTGTGGACCGTGAGCGCCGGCAACGCCGCCCAGGGGGTCGCCCTGGCCGCGCGCCTCGCCAGCGCGCCGTGCAGCGTGATGGTGATGGACACCGCGCCGGAAACGAAACTGAAAGCGATCGAACGGCTGGGTGCCACGATCGTCAAGGCGCCATACGACGAGTGTTGGCAGACGGTCGAGCAGCATCGCTCGGAGCGGATGCGCGGGCGCTTCGTGCATCCGTTCGACGACGACGACTTCATCTCCGGAAACGGTACGATCGGTCTGGAAATTCTGGAGGATCTGCCCGACGTGGACGCGATCGTGGCACCGCTTGGCGGTGGCGGCCTCCTTGCAGGAATCGCGTGCGCCGTCGACACGCTCCGCCCGGCGACCCGCATCTACGCGGCCGAGCCTGAAACGGCGGCTCCGCTGTCGGTGTCGCTACGCAGGGACGCCGCGAGCCGATTCGATGGATGGCAGGCCTCGTTCGTGGACGGCGCCGGCGGAAAATCAGTTCTGGACACGATGTGGCCGCTGCTGCGGCAATGGGTCGACGATTCGATCGTCGTGACACTGGACGACGCGGCGCGGGCGATGCGCGTCGTCGCCGATCGCGTCCACGTCATCAGCGAAGGGGCAGCGGCGTGCGCGGTAGCGGCGGCGTTGTCGCCGTACATCGCCGACGCAGGACATAAGAAGGTTGTCGCCGTCGTCTCGGGCGGCAACATCGATCTTGCACGCTTCGCGCAACTCGTCGGCGCCTGCGTCTGAACGTGGAAGATCGACAACGCTGGAACGTCGAAATCCTAGAGGGAAGCACACCGTTGGATAACGCGAAACGCCCGACCGTCCCGGAACGCCTCAAGCGATTGCCTGAACTCGCCACCGACTTGTGGTGGACGTGGAACGGGCAGGCGCGCGACGTCTTCCGCAAGCTCGACTACACGCTCTGGCGGCAGACCGCGCACAACCCCGTGCTGATGCTCGACCAGGTCTCGCAGGAGATGCTGAATCTCGCGGCGGCCGACGATCGCTACCTGGTCATCTACGACGCGGCGGTCGACGCGCTCGATGCCGCACGCAGCGCGCGCGACACGTGGTGGGAGCATCACTACCCGAACTGCGACGGACCAATCGCTTATTTCTCCGCCGAGTTTGCGCTGCACCAGTCGCTGCCGATCTATGCCGGCGGCCTCGGCGTGCTGGCGGGGGATCACTGCAAGGAAGCGAGCGATCTCGGGATTCCGCTCATCGGCGTCGGGTTCATGTATCCACAGGGGTATTTCCATCAGAAGGTCTCGCCCGAGGGGTGGCAGCAGGAGTCGTACGAACGGCTGTCGTGGGCGCAGGCTCCGATCGAGCCCGCGATGACGCCCGAAGGGAAACCGTGCATCGTCGCGGTCCCGCTCGGGAACCGCAGCGTGCTCGTGTCCGTGTGGCGCGTGCGCCTGGGACGCGTGAAGTTGTATCTGCTCGACACGGACCTCGAGGAAAACGCGCCGTGGGACCGCGAGCTCTCCGCGCGGTTGTACGGCGGCGATCGCGAGACGCGCGTCCAGCAGGAAATCATCCTCGGGATCGGCGGCGTCCGCGCGCTGAAAGCGATGGGATCCCATCCTGCCGTGTGGCACCTGAACGAGGGGCACGCGGCCTTCGTCGTGCTGCAGCGGATCCGCGATCTCATCGAGCACGGCGACACGTTCGACTCGGCGCTCGATGAAGTACGGCGGACCACGATCTTCACGACCCACACGCCGCTGCCCGCGGGGCACGACGCGTTCCCGTTCAACCTCGTCGAGACGCATCTTGCCAACGCGTGGGGAACGCTCGGCTCGTATCGCGACGCGTTCATGGCGCTCGGGCACTACGACAACGGCAGCGGGCCGCTGTTCAACATGACCGCGCTCGCGCTTCGCACGGCGGGCGCGACCAACGCCGTCAGCCAGCTGCACGGCGAGGTCACGCGCGAGATGTGGGGCCCGATCTGGCCGGGAGTGCCGGACGATCAGCGCCCGGTGCGCGCGATCACCAACGGCGTGCACGTGCCGACGTGGCTCTCCGCGGAGATGACGGGCCTCTTCGACGATCATCTGGAGGCGGGCTGGCGCGATCGGCAGGACGACATCACCATCTGGGACGCGATCCTGGACATCCCCGACGAGGAGCTCTGGACCGCGCGACAGGCGCTGCGGACGTACCTGTTCGCGTTCATTCGCGAACGAGCGCGCTCGCGGTGGATGGAAGAGCACGTCAGCGCCGCGCGCGTCGTCGCGGCCGGCACGCTGCTCGATCCCAACGCGCTGACGATCGGCTTCGCACGGCGCTTCACGGGGTACAAGCGCCCGGAACTGATCTTCCATAACCCCGATCGCCTGCTCGGGATCCTGAACGCGCCGCGGCGGCCGGTGCAGATCGTGTTCGCCGGCAAGGCGCATCCGGCGGACGAGATCGGGAAGCACCACCTGCAGCAGGTGTATCGCCGAGCGACCGATCCGATGTTTGGAGGACGAATCGCGTTCGTGGACGATTACGATCTCCACGTCGCGCACTTCCTGGTGCAGGGGTGCGACGTGTGGATGAACAACCCGCGCAAGCCGCTCGAAGCGAGCGGCACGAGCGGCATGAAGGCGTCAATCAACGGCGTGCCGCACCTGAGTATCGGCGACGGGTGGTGGGCTGAAGGGTACACGGGACAGAACGGCTGGCTGATCGAAGGGAACGCGCACTCGACGGAGAACGATGCGGTCGACGCCGCGGACGCCGAAGCGCTGTACCAGCTGCTCGAGCGCGAGATCGTGCCGGCGTTCTACGATCGCGATCCGCAGGCGATCCCGCGGCGATGGCTCTCCGTCGTCCGGCAGGCGATCTACTCGGTCACGCCGCGCTTCAGCGCACGCCGCATGGTCAAGCAGTACGCCGACGAGATGTACGGCCCTGCGGTCCGCCCGCGCCAAACGCAGGGCGCGTAGTAGAATCGATCCATGTCCCGGAAAACCGTAGTACAGGCGCGGTGCGCGTTGTGCGGCGCGAAGGACGTGTCCGAACCGCGCGGTGAGGAGCGGTACTGCCGCGACTGCTGGGACAAGAAGATCGCCGTCGAAGAGATCGTCGCCCGCGAATTCGCGCTCAAGCGCTACATCCGGGCGCACAGCGCTGAGAAATATCTCATCTACCACTCCACGGTGAAGCGTCCCTGCGGTCAGCTCATCGTGGTCGACGATGGATACGACCTGTTTCTGACGATGGTGCTCTACCCCTCGTTCGCGTGGGACGAGGCGGCCTACCACCTCGAAGGGGATCCCGAAGGGCGGACCTTCGCCGAGATCCTCGTGGACGTCGTTGCGGCTGAGGTGATAGAGCCGTGGGGCGGCGGCAAGTGGCACCTCGAAATTTTCCGATCTTCCAGTCCCGAAGGAGAAGACTGGAATGGAGAGATGTAGAGGCCTATAATCTCTCCATTCCTCGTACCCCGTTCCCGAAACTCGGGAGGTAGTCATGAAGCACCTCGCGTTCGCCTGCACCGTTGCCTTCGGTGTCGCAGTTCTCGCATCCCCCGCTCTCGCACAGACAAAAGCGGCTCAAAATAAGTCAGCCCAGGCCCCCGCCACGAAGGCGGCGCCCGCTGCCGTCGCGGCCGTGGCTCCGGCGGCGCCCGCGCGGTTCGTGAAAACGATGAAGGGTGTGGCCACAATCGATATGATCGAAGGCCCCTCGAAGAAGATCGGCAACGAGATCGTGACCGTCCTCAAGATCAAGAACACGTCGCCCCTCGCCATCTCGCTGTTCAAGGTCGACGAATACTGGTACGACAAGAAGCGCGACGTCGTGACCGGCGACAGCTACAAGAACCTGAAGCCGTTCCTGCCGGGGGACGTCCTCGAAGTGACGCTGAAGGCGCCGATTAAGCCGGACCTGTATCAGAGCCAGTACCAGTTCTCGCACGCGGGCGGCGACATCAAGCCCTCGCGCGTCAAGAAGTTCGAATAGGAATCATCGTCAGGCAGGTCTCGTCGCGAGCCGCTCGGCATGGCGGCCCGCGACGGGCATCATCCATCGGTTGCCGGTGAAGGCCTTCACCAGGCAGATAATCCACAGCACCACCCACACGATCGCCAGCAGGTACGACAGTCGGTACATCACCGTGAACACCAGCGGCGAGACCAGCAGGGTGAGAAACGACAGCACCAGCATCCCCGCGGACAGCAGTCCGAGTCCGCCGAGCCCCACGACCGCCTGCCACGCATGAAAGCGCACGTCATTGTTCGCGCGCTCCACCATCAGAATCAGGATCCCGGAGAACGGCCCCGCGAGATACGCGAGGGCGGCGGCAAAGTTCGGATCGAGCCCCGTCGACGAAGGTGCGGCGGTGTTCATGACGACCTTAGGTGAAGGAGACCGTCCCTTCGAATCGCGGCAGGGCGACGATATGGAACGGCGTGACGATGACTTGCGCGGCCATCATTCCCGGGGCAGGGCGCGACTCGCTGACGACAATCGCCAGCGTGTCCGCCTGGCGGCGCGCATCGACGATCTCCACGCCGTATCCGGGCGTCGGCCGATCCCCGGCAAAAACGCCCGCCACCATCTGGCTCCGGAAATCCACGTCCGGTAGTGGCGCCGCGGAGCCCGCGTGCTGCGCCCACACGGCCCGCCATTCCTGATCGTCGCGAATGATGACGCGACGAGCTGTCGTGATGCCGCTGCCGTCTCCTTTGGCAATCGTGGTGAGGCCGGTCATCGGACGCGGAACTCCACTTCGCGTGTGACCGCCGTGGTGGCGGACGACAGGTTGCGCGCCTCGAGTCGAAGCACGTAGCGGCCCGGCGCAAATTGTGTAAGCGGCACCCGCTGCTGATACCCGTAGCCCCCCTTCTTCCCCTGCAGGTCCGAGCTCGCGCGTTCGTCCGATGCCGTGAACATCACGCGTCCGTCGTCTGCAAGCACCGTGCTCGTGATCGCGACGCGGTGCGGTGTGGAGCTCTGGTTGTCGTACACCTCGGCGAATATCGCCACAGTGTCCGCACGCGGAAACGCGCGGATGGCGGTTGCCGGCGCGGGCAGCACATCCTTCAGCTGTGGATCCGGGTTCCCGGTGGGAATCTGCGCGGCGGACTCGGACGTGAGGGTAATCCCGCTGAGGTTCAGCGCACCCTTCGTGAAATCCGGGACGTCGATCGTCTCGGCGACCGTACCGATGGCGCCACCGTTCGATTCCCGCGCCGCGACACGGATCAGGTATCGTCCTGGGGAAAGCGTCAGCCGCCGGGTGACGCGGAACCCAATCTTTTTCACCACGTCCGCGGTCCGCGCGCTCAGCTCCATCGGCGCGCTCGTGCGGCCGCCGTCCTGCATCTTGCCGTTCTGATCGAACGCGAGCACGTGCACCTCGAGCCCTTCGCTGAACCTGCCGTTCTGTTCTACGAACTTGAGCGCACGCGGGTCCACCTCGACGATCAAGGCGACGGACGACTTCGATCCGGGGCCGCTGAATGGCGTGGCGGAGATCGTCAGGCCGACGCCGCTCGCCGGCATCGGGTTCGCAAGCGCTTCGCGCAGCTCGGGCGACACCTGCGGCGATGCCGCGGCCGCGGGACTGGCCGGTTTCCCTTTCGGTGCGGTGTAGCCGTCGCGAGACACCACGCGCAGGCCCGGACGCGAGATGCGCACCTGCACCTTCCGAAACTTTCCGTCGCGCTTGTCGTTGGTCGAGTAGTAGCCGAGGACGTAGTAGCTGCTGTTGTCCTGCACGATTCGCTCGAACGACGTGTTCAGATCGTTCGATTCAACCACGGCGAACCCGCCGGTCTGCTCCGAGACAATCCGCAGGCTGTCCTGCGCGAGCCGCACCTCGTTCCTGAGCGCGGTGAAATTATTCGTTTCGTCGGGAATCCCCGAGATTTCGATCGTCTCGTCGAGCCCGGCTCCGAGGCCGCGCGCATCGATCCCGTAGAAGCTGACGTTCTGCCGGCTGGCGGTCTCGACCACGTCGCGCATCGCCGTCCGCACGACGTCGGCATCGCGGGCCGAGAACGCGTTCGTGATGTCGTAGTCGACGCCTTCACCGATCCAGAGGATGGCCTTGCGCCGGCCGTGCACCGCGCTCAGG
>WNGF01009121.1_pt1 | contig 11471 bp, 9 predicted proteins | sample 5400641 | NCBI WGS metagenome assembly WNGF01 (sample SAMN13153371, study PRJNA577476) | soil metagenome | isolation source: 80 cm soil or saprolite under grassland replicate 2 | place: USA:California | collected 2016-06-15 | reverse complement strand
TGGACCTCCAGCGGCAGCTCACCTTGACGCGCCAGAAAACCGACTTCGTCAGCAACGTTTCGCACGAACTGAAAACGCCGCTCACCTCCATCCGCATGTTCTCGGAATTGCTCGCCGACGGTCGCGTGACCGACAAGGAGAAGCAGCGTTCCTACTTCAACATCATCACCGCGGAGACGGCGCGCCTGACCCGGCTGATCAACAACGTGCTGGATTTTTCACGCCTGGAACGCGGTGAAAAGAAATATCATTTCGCCCCGTGCAACCTGGTCGGCGTGGTGCGCGAAACGGCGGAGAGTTACCGTCCGCATCTCGAAGCCAACGGTTTTCAGCTCGAATGCGATTTGCCGGAGTCGGCCCTGTTCGTCAACGGCGACCGCGACGCCCTGGCGCAAATCGTTGTCAATCTCATTTCCAACGCCGAAAAATATTCCGGGGAACAAAAGGAGTTGCGCCTGGTCGCGCGCCGGCAGTCGCAACCCCTGCCCCACGTTGAAGTGCAGGTGCTCGACCGCGGCCCGGGTGTGCCGAAAGGTTGCGAGGAAAAAATCTTCGAGCAGTTCTATCGCACCCACGATTCGTTGAGCAGCGGCATACAAGGTTCCGGGCTGGGCCTGACCCTGGCGCGACAGATCGCTCGCGCGCATGGGGGTGATGTGGTTTACGAACCGCGCCAGGACGGCGGGAGCTGCTTTGTGTTGCGGTTGCCGGCGAGCCTGATCTCAACCACGAATGAACACGAATGAAGACAAAAATCCTGATCGTCGAAGATGATCCGCACATTCTGCTGGGGCTGGAGGAAGTGCTCAAGAGTGACGGATTTGAAGTGGCGGCGTGCAATCGCGGAGACCAGGCCACGGAGGCGGTCGTCAGGCACCGCCCGTCGCTGATCGTGCTGGACGTGATGTTGCCCGGCAAAAGCGGCTACGATGTCTGCCGGGAACTGCGGGGCAAAAAAGTGACCACCCCCATCCTCATGCTCACGGCCAAGGGCCAGGAAATCGACAAGGTTGTCGGCCTTGACCTGGGTGCGGATGATTACGTCACAAAACCGTTCGGTGTGCGCGAACTGCTGGCGCGCATTCATGCGCTGCTCCGCCGCGTCGCCAAACCGCAGGAGGGTGCGGTCGCCGCCGGCACTCTGTTCCAGATCGGCGCCGCGACCATCGATCCGAAAACCTTTCAACTCAAACGGGGCAAAGTGGTCGAAGAACTCACCGCCAAAGAACTGAAGCTGCTGCAACTCTTCCACGCGCATGCGGGCGAAGTGCTCTCGCGCGACCGCCTGCTGAACGAGGTCTGGGGCTACAATTACTACGGCACCACCCGAACCCTCGACCAGGTCATTGTTCAACTGCGAAAAAAACTGGGCGACAACGGCAGCGAGCCGAAACACCTGCTCACGGTGCACGGTGTGGGCTACAAACTCGCGGTGTGACCGCCGGGCTTGCGGGAAACCGCCTCAGGGAGCCAGGCAACGACCGGTTGCCGGCTCCCGGCAGGGTGGCAGCAGTCGCGCTGCGACTGGAGGCGAACCGCAACGCGGCTTGCCCCGCCATTGAACAAATCACGGGACGTTGCGGCGCGGCGCGTCGGATCGAATTTTTTACGCGGCAATTTTTCTTGGCAAACCCCGCGCGTCATCGTAACAACAACCGGTTCTTTGAAAAGGGATGGACATCGTCCGTCCATTGTCGCGGTCAAATGCCTGGGAACCCCGTGAGAATCGGGGACGGTTGCGCCACTGTAACGGGCTACAGACTCCCACAGCCACTGGTCACAAGCCGGGAAGGCGGGAGCGAGGTTGGAGGCCCCAAGTCAGGATACCGGTTTGGCTGCGCTCGTCGCGGTCCCGCACGCGTGGGACCGACTTCTCCGTCCAAGAGAAGGATGAGGCCAGTTCCCCAACTGTTTTTGGGGAAAATTTGAGGATGCCTTTATTCTCCGTTTTGGCGGGGTCTGAAGGCGTTGTTTTTGCGGGGTGAGGTGAGAAGTCCGAGGTGCGATGCAGTTCGCTCCTCATCCTTCGTCACTTACACGTCGCACCGCTCCAGACTTCGCGCTGGTCTCTCAATCGCAAACCCGTTCCGCCATCGCGCGGAACCGTTGAAAGACCAGTCATGAAAATTATCCGCTTCACTTCGCTGGCTTTGGCCGGCTCCTTGATTGTCGGCGTCAGCGTCCAGGCTCAATACGCCGATGCCGTCGTCTCCTACACTCCCGGCAGCGGAATCAATCCAAACTTCACCAATGCGAACGCCGCGCTCGGCGCGCCGTCGCCTGTGAATCCGTTCGGCGAATCCGTCGATCCGTTCGATCCGCCTTATGGCACGAACCAGGTCGTGTCGCTGGGCGCAGGGGGATCGCTCACGCTTCATCTGGACACGCCTGTTGTGAATGATCCGTCGCATCCGTTCGGGATCGATTTCATCGTTTTCGGCAACGCGGGATTCATCATCACCAACGGCGACTTTTCCGGCGGCGGCATCACGGATGGCTCGTTGTTCGGCAACAATCCCAACGCGGGCGGCACGCTCGTCTCCGTCAGCGCCGATGGCGTGAATTTTTTTCGTCTCGATCCCTCGCGCGCGCGGGGTGTTGACGGTTTGTATCCCACCGACGCCGGCGGCAACCCGCTCATTCCGGTCAATCCGGTTTTGACAAACGCCGATTTCGCCGGCCAGGATCTCGCTGGCATCCGCTCGCGATACAACGGCTCGGCCGGCGGCACGCCGTTTGACTTGAATGACGCGATTGACGGCGCGGGCAATCCTGTGCAACTGCCCGGCGTTACTTACGTCAAGATCGATGTGTTCCAGGGCGGGTCGGAAATCGACGCGCTGTCGGTCCTTCCACAGTCTGCGATCTTCCACGAGAATTTCGCAAACGACCCGGCGGCGCGCGGCTGGCAGGTCGTCGGCGACACGAATTTGTTTCAATGGAATTCGACCGACCAAAATCTCGAAGTGACCTGGGATTCCTCGCAAACAAACAGCTATTTCCATCGCCCGGTGGGCACCGTGCTTTCCCGGGACGACGATTTCGGTTTGGCGTTTGATTTGCGGTTGGACGATGTCGCCGTCGGAGTCAACCCGAGCAAAACTTCGACCTTTGAACTGGCCGTTGGGTTCCTGAACTTCCGGGACGCGACGAGCACGAATTTCCAGCGCGGCGTCGGCATCAACGCGGCAACCGGCCCGCGGAACCTGGCGGAATTTGATTATTTCCCGGACTCGGGTTTTGGCGCCACCATTTCGCCGACGATGATTTCGAGCAACAATCAGTTCGCCACGGGTTTTGACTTTCCCCTGGAGTTGACGGCGGGCGATTGGTTCCACATCGCGCTGAATTACACTGCCAGCAACCAGACACTCTCGACCACCCTGACGCGCAACGGCCAGCCGTTCGGGCCGGTCAAAGACGTGAAGCTCGACGCCAGCTTCACGGATTTCCGGCTCGATACGGTTGCGGTGAACAGCTACGGCGACGCCGGGGCGGACGGTTCCATCCTCGCGCACGGCGTGGTGGACAACATCCTCATCACGGCGCCCGACCCGCCGGTGGCGAATTTGATCGGGGCGCGGACGAACGGGGTCTGGCAGGTTGAATTCACCGGGCGCGCGGGCTGGCTTTACACGCTCGAACGAACGCGGGATTTTCAGGCTTGGACCAACGCTTGCGATGAGACGCCGGGTGTGGACGGAATGTTGATTCTATCTGACACGAATGCGCCGTCAGCGGGGGCATTCTATCGGTTGCGAGCGAACCGGCCATGAACACTACAGGCCAAGGGCGGCGGCGGGCGAGAGGCCCTGGGCCATGGGCCTGGTGCAATTGGACTTCGGCTCGCCGCTCGCCGCTCGCCGCTCGCCTGCTCCCGGCCTTCACCCTGGTTGAACTGCTGGTCGTGATTGCGATCATCGCCACGCTTGCAGCGTTGCTTTTCCCGGGCCTGAGCAGGAGCAAAGCGTCGGCGCAACGAGTCAAATGCTTCAGCAACCTGCGACAACTTGGCCTGGCCGCGCAGATGTATTGGGACGAAAACGGCGGCGACGCATTCCGATATCGCGGCGTTGAAACAAACGGAGGGGACATCTACTGGTTCGGCTGGCTGGAGCGCGGCTGGGAAGGGACGCGAGAGTTCGACGCGAGCCGCGGCGCGCTGTTTCCGTGTCTCGGCGGGCGAGGCGTGGAAATATGTCCGGCGCTCAACTACGCATTGCAGCAGTTCAAACTCAAGGCCACGGGAGCCGCTTACGGCTACGGTTACAATCTCTACCTGTCCGCACCATTGGATCAGCCGCCCGTGAACATCGGCAGGATTCTCCGGCCAACGGAAACCGCCCTGCTCGCCGACGCCGCCCAGGTCAACACGTGGCAGGCGCCCGCATCTGCCGTCCATCCGATGATTGAAGAATGGTATTATGTGGATGACAACCGGTCGCAGCCAAACGGACATTTCCGCCATTCGCACAAAGCCAATGTTGTTTTTTGCGACGGCCACGTCGCGCGGGAAAAGGCAGTGGAGGGTTCTTGCGACCAGCGGTTGCCGAGCCAATTCGTCGGGCGCTTGCGGTCGGAGATTTTGGTGGTGCCTTAATTGAATGACGAATGACTTGCGCCGAAAACCGAATGACTGAGCGGGTCAACCGTGCTGATCTGGTCGATTCGGTTTTCGGGAATTTGGGTTTGTTTCGTCATTCGTCATTCGTCATTCGTCATTCGAGCTTCCATCAGGCGCCCACCTGTTTCCTGATCGCCTCGACGATTTTGTGTGTCCACTTCTCCAGGACCGTCGAGTCACGGCCTTCGATCAAAAGTCGCGCTTTGGGTTCGGTGCCGGAATAGCGGAGCAACACGCGACCGCCCGAAGGCGCGAGGTCCGATTCCGCCTGCGATACCAGTTGCAGCACGCCATCGAGCCGGTCGAATGGCACTTTTTCCCGCACCCGGATGTTCGTGATCAATTGCGGATAGCGCGTCCAGCAGCGGGCCAGACAGGAAATGGGTTTGTCTTTGGCCTTCATAATGCGCAGGATCTGCAACGCGCACACCAGTCCGTCCCCGGTCGTGCTGTGGTCGCGGAAAATCAGGTGCCCGCTCTGCTCTCCGCCGAAGTTGAATCCCGAGCGGAGCATTTCATCGATGACGTTCCTGTCGCCCACGGCGGTATGCACGACCCGTCCGCCGGCGTCTTTGAGGACCGCGTCCAGGCCGGCGTTGCTCATGATGGTGGCGACGACGGTTTTCTCCTGCAGCGACCCTTCGGCGAGCATCTCCAGTCCGCAAATGGCCATCACATCATCGCCGTCAATCAACTGTCCCGTCTCGTCGCAGAACAACACGCGGTCCGCGTCGCCGTCGTGCGAGATTCCCAGGTGGGCGTGGTGCTCCCAGACCTTCTGGCACATCTGTTCCGGGTACATCGAGCCGCATTCCTTGTTGATGTTCATGCCGTCGGGCTGATTGCCGTAAACGAAAATCTCCGCGCCCAGCTCGCGCAGGACGCACGGCGTGGACTTGTAAGCCGCGCCATGGGCGCAATCGACCACGATGCGCATGCCTTCCAGCGTCATGCCGCGCGGAAACGAACCCTTGGCGTATTCGATGTAGCGGCCCAGCGCGTCCTCGATGCGCACCGCCTTGCCGATCTCCGCGGCGGTCGGACGGATGCTCTCGATGTCGCCGCTGAAAACCAGTTGTTCGATCTGGCCCTCGATGTTGTCGTCGAGCTTGTAACCGTCCGAGCGGAAAAATTTGATGCCGTTGTCGTCATACGGATTGTGCGACGCGGTGATGACGATGCCGGCATCGGCGCGCAGACTGCGCGTCACATAAGCGACGCCGGGCGTCGGTAGTGGTCCGATGAACAACACATCGACTCCCATCGAGAGGATGCCGGAGGAGATGGCGTTTTCCAGCATGTACCCCGAGAGACGGGTGTCTTTGCCGAGGACGATCTTGTGACGTCCGCGGCCGCGCGACTGCGACGCGATATTTTTGAAGACGTGGCCGGCGGCGCGGCCCAGCTTGAGGGCCGTCTCGGCGGTCACCGGCTCGATGTTGGCGGTTCCCCGGACACCGTCTGTGCCGAAGATTTTTTTCGGTGGATTCATGGCTTAATCCTGATTCCTGGGGTTGTTGGAGGGTTCGGGGGAAACTCGATCCACCGTGACTTCATCCGGCACGACCCGGATGGCGGTCACATTCAGCGGCGTGTGAACGATGACCTTTTTGCTGAAACTTTTGGTGTCCTTCACGTCGATCAGATTAACAAACGCCTGCACGTCCGTCTTCTTCAAACCGTCGAGCACGCGTTCTTCCCCCCGGACGGTCACCTCGACTTCACTGGGAGTGATCGTGAAGACGCGCAAATCGGTCGCGGTGGTGATCACCGTCACAGGCAACCGGCTGGTGGCCGTGGTGGTGGCGGCCGCGGCGGCGCGGCTTTCCGATGACCTGAAACTGCCCTGGATGTTGAAATTGATGGCCAGCCAGATCAGCACCGCCACCCCCACCGAAGTCAGTTTCCAACCGAAATGTTCCGGGATGTACTCGCGCAGCGCCCTCGTCATTTGGCCTCCGGTTTGGGCGCGGCTTCGATGACCGGTTTGGGCGCGCCGTTCAATCGCGCGAAACCCGATGACCGGAACCATTCGGTGAGCCGGTGCGGCTTGGAAACGCGCACCAGCACCGAGGTCAGAAACGCGCGCAGTTCCTCCAGACTCACGCCGCGGGTCAATTGACCGCGGTAAGCGCTGGAAATCGCCCCGGTTTCCTCCGACACGGCGATCACCACGGCGTCGGTCTCTTCGGCCAACCCGATCGCCGCGCGATGGCGGGTGCCCAGTGACGGATTCAGGTCCTGCCGCCGCGTCAAGGGAAAGATGCAGGCCGCCCTGGCGATGCGGTCGCCACGAATGATCACGCCCCCGTCGTGGATCGCGTTGTTCGGGAAGAAAATCGTTTCCAGCATCTCCGGCGTGGCTTCGCAGTCCACCGCCACGCCCGACTCAACGACTTCGTCCAGGTGGATCGTCTGTTCGAGGGCGATCAGCGCCCCGATTTTCGCTTCCGACAATCGTTCGGCCGTCTCGATGATCACCTCGATGTTCTCGCGGGCGTCCAGCGACGTGGCGGACAGCGGCAGGTTCCCCAATTTGGCCAACAGCCGGCGAAGCTCCGGCTGAAAAATCACCAGCACGGCGATGGCGACACCGGTGAGGAATTTTTCGAGCAACCAGAGCAGCACCCGCAGGTCCAGCGCTTTGCCCACCACCGTCAGCACGAGCATGCAAAGGACAAAACCCAGGACGATCGGCCAGGCGCGCGTGCCGCGCACAAAGGTCAGGACGTAGTAGATCGCCACGGCCAGAATAGTGATCTCCAGCGTGGGCCGCCAGATGTTCTGAAGAATTTCCAGGACTGTCATTTGGTTTCGGCGCGAATGGCCTCGGTCATTCGCGCTGCTTGCAGTGTTTCGGCGACGTCGTGCGTGCGCACCATCTGCGCTCCCGCCCGGATGGCCAGGCACACGCAGGCCAGCGCCGCCGGCAGACGCGCGCCGACCTCCGTCCCCAGCAGCTTTCCGATGAACGATTTGCGCGAAACTCCCAGGAGCACCGGGCGCTTCAAATTTGTAAAACGCTCCAACCCCGCGAGCAACTGCAAATTGTGTTCGAGCGTCTTGCCGAACCCGATGCCCGGGTCCAACACCACCTGGACGGCGCCCACCCCCGCCCGTTTCAATCGCTCCAGCCGATCGACGAAAAAGTCGCGCACCTCGCCGACCACGTCCTGGTAAACGGGATTCAACTGCATCGTCTGCGGTGTCCCTTGCATGTGCATGCAAATATAACCCGCCTTCGCCTCCGCCACGATATGCCACAGTTCGTCGTCGGCGCGATTGGCGGCAATGTCGTTGACGATGCTCGCGCCCGCCTGCAAGGCGGCGCGGGCTACCGCCGGTTTCTGCGTGTCGATCGAGACCGGCACTTTGACCCGCGGCGCCAGCCGTTCAATCACGGGCAGCACGCGACGCAGTTCCTCGGATTCGCTGACCGGTTCGGCGCCCGGCCGGGTGGATTCGCCGCCCACGTCAATGATCTCGGCCCCTTGCGCGACCTGTTCCAATCCGTGCTCCACCGCCGCCGCAGGGTCCAGAAACCTGCCGCCGTCGGAAAATGAATCGGGCGTCACGTTCACGATGCCCATCACCATCGTCGCCCGGGGAAACGTGAATGCAAACTTGCGGGCGCGGAAAATCATTATCGTTCTATTCGCGTAAGTTGACTCCGTTTGACTGCGGGCCCGACGCGCCGGGCCTTTTGCGGCCCGCCCTCAGGATTTAATCATCCGTCTGACGCCTGCCACCAGGCGGCGCGCGATGGCGGTGACCAGTTCGTCCGGCACGCCCATCTGCGGGTTGGAGCTCTGACTCAGCATGTGACACTGGTCATTGACGTAATCGATCAGCACAAATTCGCCCGAATCGCTCAGCGCGATCTCGCTCGAGAAGAATTTCATGCCGCTCAGCGCCGCGAGCCGGTGAACGATGTCGCGCAGGGGCGAGAGGGTCAGTTGCTCTTCTTCCGCCGGTGTGGGCAGCCGATAACGGTCGGTGAAACAATTCCACCAGCAACACCAGACCGAGCCGAAGACGTAGAACATCCGGAAATAAACCGGTTCGGCGTTGGACACGCGGGGAACGATCCGGCATTGCAGCAGATAGTGCCGGTCCGGCCAGGCGGCGACCGACCGGGCGAGGTCCCGTTCGCTGGTGGCGTCCATCACCACGCCGCGCCGGCCGTAGCCCATGGCCGGCTTGATGACGAACGGCGTGCCCAAAGCGGCGCGGTCCGTTTCCGATAACCTGAAGCTTTCCGCCTGCTCGCGCGGCACGACCAAGGTGAACGGGAGTTTAAAACCGGCGGCCGCCAGGCGCGAATGCAGGCGGGCTTTGTCGAACGCCGCAACGGCGACGTCCGGCGGGTCAATGACCTGCGTTTTTCGTCCGTGGGCGAGCCAGATCAACCGGTGGTAGATGTCTTCGGGCAGATGATGCTCGCTGTGCATGTTGAGGAGCACGCGCGCCCAGATTCGGCCTTTGGCATACAGGTCGCAGAACGGCTCCACCCAGACCGGTTCGATGAGGAAAAAATTGAGTCCCTGCTCGGCGCAATGTTGCTGCACGCGATGAATGAACAAATCGTCCGCATCCAGCTTGTGGGTCATCACCAGATCATAAATCCGCGTCACGCTAGCCAGTATTTTGCCGGAAAGCCATCGCTGTCAATGGCTGCTCATGTCTTTTTCGTGTTGTGCGTTTGTCTGCTCAACTCGATTTGTGCGCTGTCTTTCTTCGTTGTGGCGACGATGCTCGCGAATCCGCTCTTGTTCTCGCGACTTGCCGTAAACGTGGACTCCAGCCACCGTCAGGGAACCAACGATCCAGAATGCGCCCCAAAAACGTGTCTTGGGTGCGCCCAACCAAACCGCGATGCCGGCGAATGCCGCCGCGACCAAATACCATCCCGGACAGAAGCAAAGCAGTAGAAAACCAAGGAAGAACAGAGCGATGCAAACGGCTAAACTGATTCTTGCAAGGCCCGCTTTCACGACGCACGTTTGCCGCCGAGTCTCCTACACTCCGTAAGACCCCGTGCGACTCTGTCTCTGTCGTTCGATCAGCTCGATTTCGTAACCTTCCGGGGCGTCGATGAAGGCGAAGACGGTGCCGCTGGAGGTCCTGGTCGGGCCGTCGGTATATTTCAAGCCGAGCCTGGCGAGGTGTTTCCCGAACTCCTCCAGGTTGTCCACTTCGAAGGCCAGATGCGTCAGGTCCGGCTGCACCTGCACCGGGCCGCTCGAGGGGAAGCTGCAAAGTTCTATCTGTTCCTCGCTCTCCGGCGCCTGGAGAAAGACCAGTTCCGAACCGCGCGGGGATTTGTGCCGGCGAATTTCCTCCAGGCCAAGAACGTCCTTGTAAAATTTCACCGCCTTTTCCAGGTCGTTCACGCGATAGCGCGTGTGCAACAGTTTTCTCGCTTTCATGGGCAGGAACCATAGACCAACCGCGCCACAACCTCAACCCTGGCGGAGGAACGGGTTGTTATGGAGGAGACCGTGCGATGGACCGCGCGGTGGCCCGCAAATCACGCCATTCGTGTCAATCCGCGTAGTTCGTATCTCATCCGCGCGGACAAATCCGCTTGCCGCGAGGGAGCAGTATGCGTTACGACAACGCGCGTGAATGGGCGACCGCAATGGAACTGGTTCGTGATTCTGATTTGTCTTGGCGCCTCGGCCTCGGCTCACGCGCAGATCGATCCGGAAAAACGACGGCTCTTTCAGCTCGGGTACAATCAGCCGCTTCAGGGCCGCGGACCGCTCTCCGGTTATTTGTTTTACTATTTCAACGAGCCGGGGTTCCTGCAAACCAACCTCACGCTGCGGCTGGCCATCGCGCCGGTCTATGTCGATTCCGAGCTGGGCATTCGTCATGTCCTGGGCCCGAACACGGACCTGGCGGTCGGTCTGGCGGGCGGCGGTTTTGCCGACAGTTACTCGGAAATGCGGCTGGGAAAACTCCTTCGCGAGGAATCCTTCACCGGCCATGGCGGCGAAGCCGCCGTCAGCCTGTATCACCGCTTCAATCCCGATCGGCAAATTCCGCTCAGCGCGATTGTACGCCTCCTCGGCCACTACACCGTTTTTGAGCGGGACGACGTCACGGCGCCCGGCTTCAAATTGCCGCCGGACCACGCCGCGCTGCATTGGCGGACCGGGCTGCGCTGGGGCGGACGGGAGCCGCTCATGCTGCCGTCGCTCGCCATGGAACTGTCCGCGTGGTACGAGGGTCAATATCGTACGGACGCGGAACCGTATGGTCTCAACGGCGACCGCGATTTGAAATATCATTCACATCTGTTCTGGGGACGCGCGCTGCTCGCCTATACGCTGCCGGAGTTGAAGCACAATTTTTCGGTAAGCCTGACTGCGGGGACGAGCCTGAACGCCGACCGTTTCAGCGCGTTTCGGATGGGGGGCGCGCTGCCGCTCATTTCGGAGTTTCCACTCACGCTGCCGGGTTATTACTTTCAGGAACTGAGCGCCGACCGCTTCGCGCTGCTCAGCGGCCAATATTCCCTGCCCTTGGACCGTGCGAAGCGATGGGGCTTGATGCTTTCGGCGGCAACGGCCGCCATTGAATACCTGCCCGGCCTCGAACAGCCGGGCCGATGGAACTCCGGCGTCGGCGGCGGAATTGTGTTTCGTTCGAAGTCCGAAGCGTGGCACATCGTTCTGGGCTATGCCTACGGCATCGACGCGATCCGCGACGGCGAACGTGGCGCGCACAGCGTTGGCATCCTCATTCAATATGACCTGGAAGCCGACCGGCGCGGCAAGAAACCGTTCTGGGACCCGTGGCTGAACCCGAACAAATGGCGCGGATTTGACCGGTTGTTTGG
>WNGF01021218.1_pt1 | contig 11472 bp, 7 predicted proteins | sample 5400641 | NCBI WGS metagenome assembly WNGF01 (sample SAMN13153371, study PRJNA577476) | soil metagenome | isolation source: 80 cm soil or saprolite under grassland replicate 2 | place: USA:California | collected 2016-06-15 | reverse complement strand
ACCTTCTTCTCGTCCTTGATGCCGTCGAGCCCGAGGAACCGCAGGTCTCGCTCGAGATGGAGCTTGTCAGTCACGCGCTGCGCGACGGCGCGGCTCGTGATCACCTTGTACTGGGTCTCGTAGTATTCCTTCGAGTACCAGTAGCCGCCGGTGCCGCTGTCGACGACATCCGCTACCTTCTCCTTGTCGAGCACCCGGGGTGCGTTGAGGTCGATGATGAGGGTGGCGGTCGCCGCGTAGACCTTGGGCTGCCGCAGCGTGACGAGGAGCGTCAGGAGCAGGGCGGCGACGAACACGGACGCGATCACCCACCGCCGCCGAATGATTACCCGCCAATAGGCGCGCAGATCGATCTCGTCGCCGTCCTGGGACGCAGCACGGGCGTAGCCCTCGGACTCACTCTTGCCGGACATCGATTTCTCGCTCTTCGCGCGCGCTCGTCCTCGAGACACCCGGGACGACCGGAGCACGTGATCTGGGCAGCCCCGCTGAGGGGAAAGCGGGCGGAGTTTACGGGAGATCTTGGCCGCGAGTCGAGGGCAGGGTGTTTTCGGGGAACGCGGCGCTGATGGTATAAGCTCCCTCGTGCTAAGGGGTTACGTTCCGCGAGCACGGACCGCGGCCGTCGTCCTCATCGTCGCGCTCGCGGGTGGAAGCGCGCTCGGGCGGGGAGGCGTGGATCTGGTCGCGCTCGCGATCGCGGCCCCCCTCGCAGCGGGCGCGTTCGCGCTTGCACCACGGCTTCGGCACGGCGAGATGGCCTTCATCCCGGCGCTCGTCCCCGGAATTTCCCTGGCAGTCGCAGTCGTGGGCCTGCAACTCGTGCCGCTGCCGCCGTCGCTGCTGCGAGCGTTGTCTCCAGCGGCAGACGCGATCCTCTACGACACGCTCGCCCCCGTCGGGCTTTACCCTGCATGGCGTCCACTCACGCTGGATCCCGGCGCGACGGCGCTCGAGCTCGCGAAGGCGGCCGTGTTCACCGCGGTCTGCGCTACCGCCGCCGTCCTTGGTGCGTCGGAGCGGCGGCGGGACCAGCTGCTGCGCGGGCTTGTGCTCTCGGGCGTGGCCGTCGTCGCCGTGTGCTACGGGGCGACGCTGCTGGGGCTCTCCCCTCTCGTCGCGCCGACAGTCACGTTCGTCAACCCGAACCACCTCGCCGGGTTCCTGCAGCTCGCCGCCTGGCCGGCCCTGGGATTCGCACTTCGGGCCCGTGGCCCGGCTCGAGCGGGATGGCTTCTCGCCTTCGCGTTCACTATCAGCGGAGTGTTCCTGTCTTTGTCGCGCGCGGGGATCGCGGCCTTTTTCGTGGCGGCGGGCATCTTCGTGGTTCTGAGACTAAGGGCTCGATCGCTCTTCAATTCCGCGGCGGTTTCGCTGCCGATACGCCCAGGGCGAACGGGTGGGCGGGGGGTTGCAGCGGGAGGCATTGCTGCGGCGCTTGCGATAGCGTCCTGGCTAGCGCTCGATCCGATCCTCGCGGAGCGACGGACCGTCGGCGACGAGTCGAGCACCAGCGTGAAGCTCGGTCTCTGGGCGGCCGCGGCGCGGCTGATCCGCGAGTTCCCGCTCGTTGGCATCGGGCGCGGCGCGTTCGAGACGGTGTTCCCCGCGTACAAGAGCGAGCCCCTCCAGCGGACCTTCACGCATGTCGAGAACGAGTGGCTGCAGCTCCCCGCGGAGCTGGGGCTTGTCGTTGGGCTCGCCGTCATTGCGCTCTTCGCCTGGGCCTTCCTCGCGGCGGCGCGCTCGCGCGACCTATCCCGGCCCATGGCGGGCGCGCTCGCCGGCGCAGGCGCGCTCGCGCTCCACAACCTCTTCGACTTCTCGCTCGAGCTCCCGGGGGTCGCGATCCCGTTCGCGCTCGTCCTCGGTCTCGCGTCGCGTGCCATGCCTCGGCTCGAGGTGCGCCCGTGGCTCGTCCGCACAGGCGCCGCGCTTGCGCTCGTCGTCGCTGCGGGCGGGCTCCTCGCGCACAGCACGCGCGCGTCGCGGGGCGATCCCGCCGTAGTGTCGACCGCGCCGACGGCGGACGAAGCAGTCATGCGCGCACGCGCGGCGCTGGACGTGCATCCCGCCGACTACATCCCGCACGCAGCGGTAGGTGTGAAGCTCGCTGCCGAGGACCGCTGCGCGGAGGCGCTCCGCTGGCTCACGCGCGCGATGCTCCGGAACCCCACCGCGCCGGAGGCGCACCGCGCCACCGCCTGGTGCCTCGCGCGCACGGGGCGCGAGGCGCTCGCGAAGCGCGAGTACCGGCTCGCGTTCCTCTATGGCGACGGCAGCGCGCTCGGCGAGGCGCTCCGGCGCTTTAGCCGCCCCGGGGAGCTGCTCGAGATAGCCCCCGACACGTCCTCGGGCCTGATGGCGGCGGGATACCTCCTCCGCGAGCGCCCGGCGGAGGCCGCTGAGGCCTGGCGCTCGACACCCTCGGCCGAAGCGACGACGCGATTCGAGAACTCGAACGCGGCGCGGCGACGCTCCCCGGCGAGGCGGAGATCCTCGCGCCGCTCGGCTCGCGACACCTTTTGCAGAAAAGGTTCTCGCAGGCGAAGGCCATCTTCGATGGCATCGTCGCGACGGAGGGTCCGGCGGACACCCGAAAGCGCATCCTCGTTGCCCGCGCGCTCGAGGGACAGGGGCGGTACCAGGAGGCGCTCCGCGAGGCGCAGGTCGCGCGCGAGGTGACCCCCGGAGACCTCGCAGCGCTCGACACATTCGCGCGCATCGCGGCCGCCGTCGGCCGCTACGACGAGGCGATCGACGCGATCGAGCACGCCTCGCGGGTTCCGGCGGTGAAGCCTGGCGCGTACGAGGCGCGGCTCGAGGCGCTCCGCCGTGCTCGCGAAGAGCAGCGTGAGCAGCGGCTGATCCAGGGCCTGGCGCGGTGAAGGCGCATGCGCGCGACCGACCTTCGCGTTGACCGCCGCATGCTCCTGCGCGAGAGCTAGGGCCCGGACGCAACAGACGCTAAACCGTGCCCTGGAGAACAGTAGGGGAGCGGCTCATCTGAGCCGCTCCCCTATCGGGTCCAAACTAATCGCGGCTTATGGGACCGCAGCGATCACGGATGAGATGGTGTACGTCACCCACGTGTCCGCGTCCTTGAGAACAGCGGGACTCGTGCGAACGTAGACGACTACGGTGTAGGTTCCGGGCAGAGTGGTCCCTGGCATCGTCCAAGTCGATCCAACGCCGTAATCCTGCGCCATCCTCCAGCCGGTCCCTTCGCTGATGTGGAAGCGGTACTCGTACCCGGAGGAACCAGTCCCCGCCGCCGTGAACACGACGGGAGTTCCGGTGACTTGGGGTGATGGAGCACCGGCCGAGAGCGTCACGCCGGTCGCCGGCGCGAGCAGCCGGATCGAGTACTTGATCGACGTCTCCGCGTCCTTGAGAACCGCGGCACTCGTCCGAACGTAGGCGACCACGGTGTAGGTGCCGGGCAGAGTGGTCCCAGGCATCGTCCACCCGGATCCAACGCCGTAGTCCTGCACGATCCTCCAGCCGGTCCCTTCGCTGATGTAGAACCGGTACGAGTACGAGCCGGGGACCGATCCCTGACCCGTCGCCGTGAACGTCACGGCCGTGCCTTGGACCTGCGGGCTCGCCTTGTTCGGCGTGAGTGTGACGCCCGTCGCGGGGATCACCGCGCTCGAGGTCGCCGTCACCTGGTTGGACGCGCGCTCGCCGCCGGTGTTGTAGGCGACGATGCGGTAGACGTCGCCGGTCGCGCCCGTTGGGTCGAGGTACGTCGTGTGGTTGGCGAGCGCGTTCGCGAGCGGCGCGAACGTCGCGCTCCCCGCCCTCTTCCGCTCGATCCGGAACCCGATCTCGTTCGCCATGTTGCCGAGCGTCGAGGGCGCGTCACCGGGCGTCGCGTCCGTCCAGCGCAGCTGGAAACCGCCGGACGTCGCGGCCCCCCAGAGCATCGGCGCGGCCGGGACCGTGCTCGGCACGTACATCGAGATCGGCCGCATCATGTCGTCCTCTTCGTGGGAGAGGATGTGGCAGTGCCACACGTACTCCCAGCCGAAGTTGACGACCTGGTTCGTGACCATCGCTGGGCCGGTGAGCGGCTGGCCCGTGAGCGGGTCCACGTTCGAGAAGCCCATCATCGAGCCGATCCGGTCGGCCGGGTTGAGCGGCCTCCAGCTGTCGGGCAGGCCGAACGGCTGCTTCGGCGCGACCGGGCGCAGCGCGACGATCGTGTCCTGGAGCGGGCTGATGCGGACGGTGTCCTTCCAGCCGAGCTCGTTCGCGTCCGGGAGGTCGATGATCCCGTCCCAGGCCACCCGGTTCACGACCTGCACGTCGAAGGCGTGGAAGTGGATGGGGTGGGTGTCGACGCCGTTGTGCGAGATCTTCCAGAGCTGGATCCCGCCCGGTTGCACCACCTCGGTGACCGGGTCGACGAAGTTCTGCAGCACGAAGTTCTGCGTGCGCGCGCTCGCGTTCGGCAGCTCGAGTCCGAGCTTGCCGCTCATGCGGCCGTACTCCGTGTCGAACGCGGCGCCCATCTCGTCGTGGATCGCCTTCGGCTTCATCGGGAAGTTCCAGAGCGTGGTGGTCGTCCCGTCCGGCTCGAAGGTGACGAAGCTGAGCTGGGCGTCCTGGATGCGCGAGACGCCCCAGAGCGGATAGCTCGTGGGGAGGGTGGTGTTGTAGGCGGCGCCGTACGCGGGCTGGCCGACGACGATGGGATCCTGCGAGCGCACGAAGGTGCCCGCCTGCGTCGGCGTGGAGCTGAACGCCGCCCCGAGCGCGCCGAGGTCGAACGCCGGCGCGGCCGGGGCAGCGGCCACCTTGATCTGCATGACCGTGCGGGTGTTCGGACCGAAGCCGGGCTGCGGGCCCGGGTGACCGCCCGTGTCGGACTGGTTCGGCGCGCCGGTGTAGTAGTCGACGCGCGGTTCGGACGCGGGGAACGCCGCGGGCGCGTCGTTGTAAAGGATGAGCGTCTTCCCGGCGTAGCTCGAGAAATCCACGATCACGTCGGCGCGCTCGGCCGGAGCGACGAGGAGCGCGTGGTCGGTCACGTTGCCGAACGTGAAAGTCGTCGGGTTGTTGTTCCACGCGATCGGCTGGTTCTTCACGACCGCCGGCGCGGGCAGGAAGCCGCCCTCCGTCGCGATCTGGATGAAGTCCGGGCCGCGCGTGGTGGGGTCCGGGACCCCACCCTCGCGATTGTCCACCGGCCAGGAGTCGGGGAAGCCCGGCGTCTGGACCGCCGGCACCATCTTCACCTCGGTGTCCGTGCGTCCGTCCGCGCTCACGACCGTCGAGTCCGCCACGTAGAGCTGCAGGTTGAAGAAGCGGTCGTTCGCCGCGTTGAGGATGCGGAAGCGGTAGCTCTTCGGCTGCACCGTGAGCGTCGGGAACGGCGTGCCGTTCACCATCGCCGTGTCCATGAAGGACTCGCCGGGCATCGACGGGTTCGGCGTCGCCGGCATCTCCGGCGGCTCCCACGGCGCGAACACCGGGTCGTAGTACGGGTTCGGGATGGGGGGGTGCATGATCTCGTTCGTCGGCGGCCAGAACCACGGGCCGTAGTGCCAGCGCCCGAACGCGTTCGTTCCGGAGAGGTCGTACGGGTTCTGCGCGGGCGAGTAGACGTGCGGGTACCAGAGGTCTCCCGTGCGCGGCGTGAGATGGCCGTTCGCGTCCGGCGCACCCGTGCCCCAGTTCCAGGTCGGGTCGGTCACCCGGATCGTCGAGGCGTCGACGAAGCTCTTGTCCTGGACGATGAGGGGGATCTGCTCGGCGGGGATGAGCCCGCCGGCGAGGAGGTCCTTCTCCTCTTGGTCCTGGATGAGGTAGCCGGCCGCCTCGCCGGCGTACACGTTGAGCCGCGTGATGCCGTACGAATGGTCGTGGTAGAACATGAGGCGCGCGCTCTGCTGGTTCGTGTAGAAGAACGTCTGCGAGCCGTCGCCCGGGTCCGGCATGTCCGGCACGTTGCTGACGCTCACGCCCTTCGGATACGGCGTCGCCTCGCCGGCGGGCGTGATCCACTGGTGCGGCGTCCCGTCCGAGATCCACGGCGTGCGCCCACCGTGCAGGTGGAGGGTCGCGCGGTTCTGCGTGTACATCGCGCAGTCCTGCATCTGCGGATCGCAGTCCGCCCCGCTCGATGTCTTCGGGCCCTCGCCCGAGCCCATGATGGACGTGTCCACCGGGATGAAGAGGTCTCCGCCGGCGCCGGTGGAGAGCTTGTTCGTGAACTTGATCCGGACCGGGCGATCGCGCTGCGCGATGATCGTCGGGCCGAGGTAGCGGATCGGGTCCGGGTTGATCGTGTTCACGCCGTTCGCGTCGGTGCCCTTGTTCACCTGGACGTAGCCGCGCAGCCGGGTCGGGGGCAGATCGCTGTGCAGCTTCTCGTCGAACTGGCGCAGCTCGATCTCGTAGTAGTCCGATCCGGGGTAGGTGAGCGTGTCCGGGTGCGCGACCGCGATGAACTGGCCGAGGTTGTTCGCGTTCGCCGCACCGAGGCCAGGGAGCCCGTCCACGAACTTCCGCAGCGGCGGGCTGAACGCCCAGTTCGGGCTGCCGAAGTAGTCGGGGGTCCCGCCCGGGACCGTCATCGGCGACGGGTCGGGCCAGGTCGGCTCGACGGCGGCCGCCGTCGCGGCGAGGGCGGTCGCGCCGACCGTCGCATCGGACGAGAAGACCTTCGTGGTCCCGCCGCTCGTCGTCGTCTGGCGCCGCACGCCAGGGGAGGTCTTCGCGGGTTGCGCCTTCTTTGGCGCCTTCGCGCGCAGCTCGGCCTGCCTTTGCGCGGCCGCCTCGCGCTGCGCCTGGGTGATGCGCGTGCTCACCTTCTTGTGGACGTCGGCGAGCGTCTTCTCTGCGGCGGCAGCGGCGCCGGACGCTCCGAGCGCGAGCGCTGCCATGACCGACGTGAGCCGCATCATCGTCCCCACCCCTTGCCTCGTCATGGCCTCTCCGCGATGTCGAGCCACCCGGGCGCGGTGGCCCGGGTGGCGATCCCAGCGTCTGTCTTCCTGCCCCACCTCGCCTCGTACGACCCTTCACCACGAGGCAAAGAAGGCGACAAGAACCCACATGCGATGCGCGACGGTTCGCATGGCACTCGCGCCTCTCAAGTGCCGCATGCGGGTTACACCGTGCGTGCACGCGGCGAGTGTCTTCCGCGGTGAACCCCAAAACGCGGGGTCGCACGCCGCCCGGAATGATTGCCGCGCCCTGGCGCATTCGACGCTCGGTCGGTGTTTTGACAGCGAGCGACCTCGGGCGGTTCCTCCGTCCGCGTTGATTGTGGTCAAGGGCCGGATTCCGCGTCGTAGACTGAGGGTGACACGCGGTGTCGCTCGGCGGCGATCGGCGCCGGCGCCGCCTCGCGCCGGTGCGCGCCACCGCCGAGCCCCAACGTGCCGCCGGCGGGAGGCCTGCCCGGCCGCTCCCGTCGGGGGCGTCCGCGCTTTGACTTCGGCGGCGACGTGCGGCTTAAAGTCCTCCCGCATGACACTCGACTGGCCCAAGGAGCGCGTCGTCGTGACCGGCGGCGCCGGCTTTCTCGGCGGCTTCGTCCTCGACGAGCTGCGCCGGCGCGGCGCGCAGGACCTGTTCGTCCCGCGCTCGAAGGACTACGACCTCGTGGACATGGCGGCGGTCCGCGCCCTCTACCGCGACGCGAAGCCGACCCTGGTCCTCCACCTCGCCGCGAAGGTCGGCGGCATCGGCGCGAACCGCGACAACCCGGGGAAGTTCTTCTACGACAACCTCATGATGGGCGTGCAGCTCATCGAGGTGGGCCGGCAGGTGGGCCTGAAGAAGCTCGTCGCGCTCGGCACCATCTGCGCCTACCCCAAGTTCTGCCCCGTGCCGTTCAAGGAGGACGACCTCTGGAACGGCTATCCGGAGGAGACGAACGCGCCGTACGGCATCGCGAAGAAGGCGCTCCTCGTCCAGAGCGAGGCGTACCGGCAGCAGTACGGGATGAGCTCGGTCGTGCTCTTCCCGGTGAACCTCTACGGCCCGAACGACAACTTCGACCTGCACACCTCCCACGTCATCCCGGCGCTCATCCGGAAGTGCGTCGAGGCGCGCGATCGGGGAGAGCAGCAGATCGTCGTGTGGGGGACGGGCGCCGCCTCGCGCGAGTTCCTGCACGCGCGCGACGCGGCCGAGGGGATCGTCGCCGCCTGCGAGAAGTACGACAAGAGCGAGGCAGTGAACCTCGGCGCCGGGTTCGAGATCCGGATCCGGGACCTCGTGCCGCTCGTCGCGCGCCTCTGCCGCTTCGACGGCGAGATCGTGTGGGACCAGACAAAGCCCGACGGCCAGCCGCGCCGCATGCTCGACGTCTCGAAGGCGGAGCGCGAGTTCGGCTGGAAGGCGCGCATCCCCTTCGAGGAAGGGCTGCGCGAGACGATCGAGTGGTTCGAGAAGCACCGGGCGAGGTAGGCGGGAACCGGTTCGTCCTTAGACGTTGCCGCGCCCGCTCGTCTTCCTTACTGTACGGTAAGGAAGGCAGGAGGCTGCGCCATGCCCATCGCGACCGTCACGTCGAAGGGACAGGTCACGATCCCGAAGGAGATCCGGGACCGCTTGAAGCTCAAGCAGGGCGCCCGGATCCGGTTCACCGAGAACACGGATGGGACCGTCACCCTTCGCGCCCAGACCCGGTCGATCCTCGACCTGGCCGGGACGCTGAAGCCGAAGGACGGGCGGCACCTCACCGTCGAGGAGCTGCACGAGGCGGTCCGCCGCGCGGCCGCGCGGAGCGAGCCCGGGCGGTGAACGCGCTCGACACGAACGTCCTCGAGACGTTGTTCGTGTCCGACGTCGTCATGTGCGAGCTCGCGTGGGTCCTCGCGTCCGCATACGGCTTCTCCTGGGAGGTCGTCGCGGCGACACTCCGGGAGCTCCTCGACGTGGACGAGCTGACATTCCGCGATCACGGGACGCTCGAGCGGGCGCTCTCCGCGTTCGAGGGTGGGACCGGCGACTTCGCGGACTTCGTCATCCGGGAGGTCGCCCGGTCCGCCGGATTCGAGACGGTCGCGACGTTCGACCGTGCGCTCCAGAAGCTCCCCGGCTTCACAGCGCCGTGAAGCCGCGTGGCGCGCGGCCGTCCGCCTCCGCCGGCGCTCGCGCGTGCGCCCGGTCGCATCCGCGGTTCGCGCGGTCAGGCCTCCGCGAGCTCGAGGCCCAGCCGCCGGGCGCACCCGCGCATCCGCTCGTCGTAGCTCGCGAGCGCGAGCCGCTGCCGGCGCTCCACCAGGTGGTGCGCGGTCGCGAGGTGGAGCGCGTCGAGCGTCCGCACCGCCACCGGGAATGGCTCGAGCGCGCGCGCGAGCACCGGCGGGACGAGCTCGACGAGCGACACCCGCGCCAGGAGCTCCCGCACCGCGTCCCCGTGCGTGCGCGCGTCCCCCCGGGCGTTCACGCGCGTCCACAGCTCGTACTCGAGCAGGCGGCTCGACACGAGCGGCTCGCGCCAGAGCGCCTCCGGCGGCCGCCGGTCCTCCGCGTACAGCTCCGCGAGCGCGACCGAGGTGTCGAGGTAGATCACCGCTCGGACCGGTCCGTGTCGAGCTCGGCGAGGAGCTCGCGCAGCTTCTCCTTCGGCGCCGGCCCGCGCGGGCGGGTCCCGGGCGGCAAGAGCGCGGGGGTGACCACCCCCTCGCGCACGAGCGACGCGAGCACCGCGTCGGACACCGTCTCGGCTCGCCCGGGCTCGGGCGGGACGAGCTCCGCCACGACGCGGTCGCGATCGGCGATGAGGACCCGCTCGCCCTGGGACGCGAGGCGCACGTACTCGGACAGCTTGTTCTTCAGCACCTTCAGGCCGACGGTCCGCATGCGCCGAATGTAGCTTCCGGGAGCTTCCTTCGCAACGCGCGGGGAGCCCCACCCGGGACGCTCCGCGCTCGTGCGAGATAGGCTATACATCCGTTCAGCCATGGCCGCCGCCGCTGTCACCGCCCGCCCCCCGTTCCCACCGTCGGAGCCCGGTCGCGACGTACTCGCCTCCATCGCCGCCGTCGCGTGGACGCTCGAGCCGCTCGCCCCGCACGAACGGGCGGGGCTACTGAAGGACGAGGCGGCGTTCCTCGTCGACGGCCTCCTCGTGCGCGTAGCGCGCGGTGCCGGCGCGGTGGACGTCTCGCTCGGCGAGGCGCTCGACGCGCTCTCGGTGGGCGACCGGGTGCTGCGCCTCGGCTACTCGGGCGTCGGCGACTACGCGCGCGAGCGGCTCGGCATCGCCGCGGGCACCGCGCTGAAGCTCGCGCGGCTCGCGCGGGCGCTGCGCGAGCGACCGCTCCTGCGCGACGCGGTGCGGCGGGGGGACGTGACCTCGCGCAAGGCGGAGACGGTGCTCTCCGTCGCCCGCGGCGAGGACGAGTCGGCCTGGGTCGAGCGGGCGCGGTGCTCCACGGTGCGCGCCCTCGCCGCCGCGGTGCGGGACGCCTCCGGCGCCGAGCCGCAGCCGGACCTCGGCTTCGAGCAGGTCGAGGTGACGCTCTCGCCGGAGCAGGAGTCGAGGTGGGACGCCGCGCTCGAGGTCGCCGGCACCGTGCTCCGCGCGACCACCCCGGAGTGGCAGCGCGTCGAGGCGCTCTGCGAGGAGTACCTCGGGGCGCATCCGGTCACCCCCTCCGAGGACGAGAGGACCGCGCGCGCGGCGGCGCGCGATTTCGAGCGCGACCTCGAGGCGATGAAGGAGGCGCTCGAGCACGAGACCCAGCGCTGGGAGGTGCTCCTCGAGCCGGAGCGGTTCGCGGCGCCGCCCGGGCCGTGCGCGGACGACGGCGCCGCCGTCGACGCCCTCGCGCTCGACGTGCGCCTTCGCGAGCTCGCGTCGAAGCGCGCCGCCTGGGACCCGCTCGTCGGCCACCTCGGGATGCTCCTCCAGAACACCGGCCTGTGGCGCCACATGTGCTTCGTTTCGATCGGCCACTACGCCGCCGAGCGCCTCGGGGTGTCCGGGCGCGCGCTCGAGCAGCGCGCCGCGCTGGAGCGGCGGCTGTGGGCGCTCCCCGCGCTCCGGGAGGCGATGCGGTCGGGGTGGGTCTCCTACGAGAAGGCGCGCCTCGTCGCCGCGCACGCGACCGGCGAGAACGTCGCGGCGCTCATCGGGCGGGCGGAGACGCTGACCTGCATCGCGCTCCGGCGCGAGCTCGAGGCCGGGGCGGACGCCGAGCGCCGAGCGCAGATGTGCGCGGGCCGGGAGCGGGTCCTCGGGCTGCCCCGCGGGGTCGCCCTGCTCCTCGCCGCCGCGATCCGTGCCGCGCGCGAGGCCGCCGGCGAGTGGCTCTCCCCCGGAGAGGCGCTCGCGCGGATCGCCGACCACTTCGTGGAAACCTGGAAGGACGAGGTCTCCGTGCGGACGACCCCCGCCCGGCGGGCCATCGCCCGCGATCGAGGCTGGTGCCTCGTCCCGGGCTGTAGCCGGGCCTCGGTCCACGCGCACCACGTCCTCTTCCGGTCGCGCGGCGGCAGCGA
>WNGF01009593.1_pt1 | contig 11472 bp, 7 predicted proteins | sample 5400641 | NCBI WGS metagenome assembly WNGF01 (sample SAMN13153371, study PRJNA577476) | soil metagenome | isolation source: 80 cm soil or saprolite under grassland replicate 2 | place: USA:California | collected 2016-06-15 | reverse complement strand
GGCCTGGCCAACCCTGGGCGTCGCGATCGCGGCGATCGTCGCGGTCGCCGTGAGCAGCATCGCCATCTGGGGAGCGGGTCAGGGGGCGGAGTACGTGAACGTGGTACGGGCCGGCACGGGAGCCGACTTCGTCTCCCGGCTGAACATCGGTCCGGCGAGCCAGCTCGCCCTGCTGACGGGCGACGACGGCATCGCGGTACGAGTGGCACCGGCCGTGACGGCCGTCGCCCTGGGGGTGACGGCCGCGGCGGCCTGGCTTCTGAGACCGGTGACCCTCAGCCTGGCCGTGGCGGCCGCCGCTTCCCTCATCGTGACGCCGATCACCTGGTTCCACTACCCGGTCGCGCTGCTTCCGTTCGCGGCCGCCGCCTGGCTTGATCGTAGCGTGCCGGCCACCCGCTCAACGGGCCGGTGCCTGACACGGCATCCATGGTGGCCGGGGCCGTCGCTGAGTCGGCCCCTCGAATGAGGGCGTGGAGCCGTTCCGCGCCGACAGGACAGTGCCGTCGCCGACCGGCCTGTCGCCACTACACTTCGGCCGATGCAGACCCCGTCGCTGACGATCGTGTTGCCTGCCTATAACGAGGCGGCGAGGATCGGACCGGCCTTCGATGAGCTGTTCGGCTATCTGCGACGGCGCGGCGAACAGGCCCGCGACAACGCGCCGGGCGCCGGCCTGCTGCCCTCGGAGATCCGGGTGCTCGTCGTGGACGATGGCAGCACGGACGACACCGCGGCACTGGTCCGTGCCAGGCCCGAGGCAGGCATGCCGGCCGATGGCTCGGCGCCGACGCTCGACCTCATCTCCGTGCCCCACGGCGGCAAGGGCGCGGCCGTCCGGGCGGGAATGCTCGCCGCCGAGACCGAATTGATCGTCTTCGCCGATGCGGACATGGCCACGCCACCCGATCAGTTCCCACTCATCGTCCGCGCCCTGGTCGACCACGACGTCGCGCTCGGCAGCGTGATCCAGCCCGACGGCTCCGACATGCGCGGCTCACAGCCGCTCTACCGCCGATTGCTCGGCAAGGCATTCCACGCGTTCGCATCCGCCTGGGTCGTCGGGGACGTCCAGGACACGCAGTGCGGCTTCAAGGCGTTCACCCGCGAGGCAGCCCACGACCTGTTCCTGGAGCAGCGGATCACGAGCATCGTGTTCGACGTCGAGCTCATCTTCCTGGCCCGGAGACGGGGCTACCGCATCGCTGTCGTCCCCATCCGCTGGTACGACCGGCGCGGCTCGCGGATGCGGGCCGGCCCCAGGCTGGCCGCCCGGGTCGCGTGGGACGTTCTGCGAATCCCGATGCTTCACCGCCGGTCCGGCCGATCGGCCCGATCCGGCAGGTCGGGCTTCGGGGGCGGTTGATCGGTCTTGGCCGCACGTCGGCTCCTCGATGCCGCCCTGCCGATCGTGGCCGTCCTCATCTTCGTCGGCGGCGGAACGGCGATCGCCTGGGCCGCCGGCTCGACGCTCGGCTACGACTATCAGGCCTACGTGCAGGCAGCGGCCCGGCTGCTCGCCGGGCGACCGCTGTACGACGCGGGCGCCGACGTGTCGGGAGCCTTCGGCCTGTACCAGTACCCACCGCCGTTCGCACTGGCGATGATCCCGTTCACCTGGCGGCCCGCCGGAACGGGCGTCATCGTCTGGACGGTCGTCCTGGCGCTTGCCTTCGCGATCGGGACGTGGCTGCTCCCGGTTGGGCGGTCGGTGCGGTGGCTGACCCTGCTCCTGGCGGGGCTGTGCTGGCCGTTCCTGTACTCGCTCAAGCTCGGCCAGGTCGGCCCGCTGCTGTTCCTCGGATTTGCCGCTGGTTGGCGCTGGCGCGATCGGCCATCGATCCTTGGCACCGCGATGGCAGCCGGGGCCCTGGTCAAGTTGCAGCCAGCACTGTTGTTCGGATGGGCGCTGGTCACCGGCCGTCGCCGAGCGGTCGTCACGGGTCTGGCCGTCGTGTCGGCTGCGGTGGTGGCGGCGACGGTGGCCGCCGGTCCTGGCGCATGGTCGGATTACGCGTCCTACCTGGGTCGCATCAGCGCGCCGGTGACGACGCCGCACAACTACACGGCCGGTGCGATTGCGTACGCCGTTGGCGTCGAGCTCCCGGTCGCGACGGCGATTCAGTGGGCGAGCGTCGCTCTGGCCGCCGTGGCCGTGCTGTACGCATGGTGGCGGGCGGACGCGGACAGCGGCTACGTCACCACCGTGGTGGGTAGCCAGGTCCTTTCTCCCCTGCTCTGGGAGCACTACGCGATGCTGCTCCTGATCCCGGTGGCACTGCTGCTCGAGCGCCGCCACTGGTGGGCTGTCGCGCTGCCGCTCCTGCCGTGGCTCGGTCCGCTCGCCTATCCTCCGGTCTTCGTTGCCGGACTCCTCGCCCCGCTCCTCACCGGCTCGCGGAGGAGCCCGGATGACGCCACCACGCGCCCCGCCACCCGGGTGCCTGCCCGAGACGCCGAGGTTCCCGAGCCTCGAGTCCTGGAGATCGGTCGATCGACCGTTCGGTGAACGACCGTTCCATGTACGACGGGCGGGGGAACGTCCGGGCTGCAGCGCTGGCGGTCGGGCTCGTGCTCGTCGCGCTTTCGTTCGTCATCTACCTGTTGAGCGCACGGCAGTTCGATGCCGGCCGGGGCGACCTGTTCTGGCTGGCGGACGCATTCCTCAAGGGCCGAACCTGGCTGGATGGGCCTCTCGGGCCGAACGACGTCGTCTATGGGCCCTCCGGCGAGGTGTTCGTGCCCTTCGCGCCGTTCCCGGCCATCGCGTTCATGCCCCTCGTGGCCGTCATCGGTCCGGCGAATGCCGATCTCTGGGAGCCCATCATCAACGCGGCGATCGCCGCGGCGGACGTTGGCATGGCGATGTGGCTGGCCGGCCGGGCCGGCGTTCGATCGCTCGTCGATCGCGTCTGGCTGGCCGTGCTCCTCGGATTCAGCACCCAGATCTGGTGGGTGACCACGCGCGGCGGCGTCTGGCACACCGGTCACCTCATTGCGACGTTCCTCATGCTCGCGGCGCTCATCGAGGTCTTTGGCCGGCGGCGCTCGCTTCTGCTGGGCCTCCTTGCCGGGGCCGCCTTCCTCACCCGGGCGCCGCTCGCGTTCGCGGTGCCGCTCTTCCTCCTTGTCCTGCGTCGGCGGATACCGGACTCACCGATCCAGCCGGATTCGCGTGGTTGGCTGGACGCACGCACCTGGCCGATCGAGGGCTGGATCGGCATCGCATTCGGGGTGCTGCCCGCCGTCGCATTCTTCCTCTGGTACAACGAGGTCCGGTTCGGCTCTCCGCTCGAGTCGGGCTATGCGCTGGCCACGCTGCCGCCATGGCTGGCGGCGGTCCGAGCCGAAGGCCTCTTCTCGATCAGCCACCTGGGCATGAACCTGGATTACCTGTTCACGCACCTGCCGACACCGATGCCGAACCCGCCGTACCTGCAGCCGGACGGGCTGGGGCTGTCGATCTTCGTGACGAGTCCCGGATTGCTGCGCGCTGTGCGCGCCCCGTGGCGCGACCGCTCGGTTGGCCCGCTGGCGATCGGCCTGGGGCTGACCGCGGTCGCGACGCTCGTGCCGAACCTCCTCTACTACGGCGGCGGCTGGCTGCAGTTTGGCTATCGCTACGCGCTGGACTCGATACCGTTCGTGCTCGCCCTTGCGGCGATGGCGACGGCCCGCCACGGGTTCGGCTGGCCATGGCGGGTCCTGACGATCTTCGGAACGATCGTGGGACTGGCCAGCGTCTACTGGGCCTACCACCTGTGACCGCGGGTCGGCTCGTACCGGCTCGCGCCGCGCGCATCCACCTCCGGTTGCCACGCTGGACGGCCCCGGTATCCTCAGGCCCGTGGTACTCCCGGGGGATGCCGATTTGCCGCCCGCTGCGGTTCCATCCGCCGGGATGACGTTGACCCGAAAGATTCTGGTGCGTTTCGGCCCCGTCGTGGCCGTCCTGCTCGTCGGCGCGGCGTACGCCGCATGGCAGCTGACGGGCGGTGCCCCCGAATCGCAGGACTCCAAGGCGTACTACCTCGCCTCACTGGACGAACCGTATGCACGGTCGCTGGTGGGCGGCGACTACGCGTACCTCTATTCGCCCGCCTTCGCCCAGGTGCTGGCGCCACTCCGGCTGCTGCCGATGGGCTGGTTCGTGGCGGTCTGGACCCTCATCCTCGTGGGGGCGCTGGCCTGGACCGCCCGCCGGCTGGCGCTGCCCCTCCTGCTGTTCCAGCCGGTGATCGCCTCGATCGCCCTCGGCAACGTCGAGATCCTCATCGCGGCCGCCATCGTCGCCGGCTTCCGCTGGCCGGCTGCGTGGGCTTTCGTCCTGCTCTCCAAGGTGACACCCGGCATCGGTCTCGTCTGGTTCGCGGTCCGGCGCGAGTGGCGGTCGCTCGCCATCGCGCTGGGCGCGACCGCCGGGATCGCCGCCGTGTCGTTCGTCATCGCGCCCAGGCTGTGGTTCGACTGGGCCGAGGTCCTCTCGAAGAACGGTGGGGCGACGGTCTCCCTCCCGACCCTGCCCGGCCCGCTCTGGCTCAGGGTCCTTGCCGGCGGGGTCATCGTGGCCTGGGGCGCGCGCACGAGTCGCCGCTGGACGGTGCCGGTCGGCTCGGCCATCGCGGTCCCGGTGGGCTGGTTCACGTTCACGGCGATCATCGCGGTGGCGATCGCCGGCCTGCTGGTCCGGACGCCCGGCTGGTCGGTTCGCGGGATGGTCATGGCGATCGCGCATCCCGACATCCGGGCCTGGCGACGCCCCGCCGCCCGGGCCGCGACGGATCCCCGGGCCGCGACGGATCCCCGGGCCGTGCGGGCCGATCGATGAGCAGCCTCGAGGGCGTCCCATGAGCGCCGGTCTTGGAGCCGGCACGGCCGTGAAGCCGCGCCTGGTCGCGCGCTGGCCCAACCTGCGGCGGCTGGCGGGCGGGATCCGCGAGGCGGTTGCGCTCGACCGTTCGCTCGTGGTGGTCTTCGTCGTCTCACGCCTTCTGGTCATCCTTGCGGCCCTCGCCGCCGAGACGCTCATCATTCGCAACCCGAGCCTGACCAGCGGCGACGGCGCGCCTGTCCTGCGCAGCCTGACGAGCTGGGACGGCTGGTTCTACCTGGGTATCGTCCGGGACGGCTACCACGCCGCTGCCGTCACCGGCGGCTATCACGACTACGCCTTCCTGCCGCTCTACCCGCTTCTGGTCCGCGTCCTCGCGGCGCCGTGGCCGGCCTTCGCCGGTCTCACGGCCGTGGTGGTCAGCAACGTGGCGTTCCTCGTTGCCCTGGGCCTCTTCGTCCGGCTCGGCGACGCGGTGGTGGGTCGCCGGCGAGCTCGCCTCGCCGCGGTCTACCTGGCGATCTTTCCGTTCGCCGCCGTGTTCTCGATGGCCTACACGGAGAGCCTCTTCCTGGCCCTGTCTCTCGGCGCCTTCCTGGCCGCCGAGCGGGATCGACGGCCGCTGGCCGGTCTGCTGTTCGGCCTGGCCTGCCTGTGCCGGCTCCAGGGGGTGCTCATGATCGTGCCGCTCGCCGTGATCGTCCTGCATCGTGGCGGCTGGCGGCCGCGGCCCTCGCTGGCGTGGCTGGGGCTGGGACCGGCGGCCTCGGGCGCCTTCCTCGTGTTCGTCGCCTCGCTCACTGGCCGCTCCAGCGGCTACCTCGACGCCCAGGTCGGCTGGGGCCGCTCCGGGCCTGTGACGGCAGCGGCGAACGGCGAGAGCATCGGCCAGCTGTTCACGACGTACCAGGCGACCCTCATCGCCGTCCTTGCGATCGCGATCTTCCTGCTCGTGTACCTGCGAAGCGACCGCATCCCGGTGGCGTACGGGCTGCTGCCGGTGCTGACCCTGGGGCTTGCCCTGTCCTCTGGCCTGCTCGAGGCCATCGGGCGGATCGCCATGCTCGCGTTTCCGTACGCCTGGATCCTGGCCGGCCGCCGAAGCGGCTGGTTCAGGCGCGCCTGGCCGATCGCCTCGGCCGGTCTCATGACCGCCTTCGCCATCCTCATGTTTGGGGGGTACTACGTCCCGTGACCCGCGTCCAGCCCGCCGCCCACGCCGCATCGGTTCGCTTCCTGATCCCGCCTGTTGGCGCTCTCGCCGGCCCGGCCGCCCGCCTGTTCCTGACCAGCGCCACCATCCTGTTCGTCGAGTTGCTGCTCATCCGATGGGTCCCGGCCAACGTCGTCTACGTCGGATACTTCAGCAACTTCCTGCTCATGGCGAGCTTCCTGGGCATCGGCGCGGGGATCCTCTTCGGCCGCGACGCCGGGCGCATCCCGGTCTCGCCGTTCGCGCCGCTCCTGCTGGCGGTCGTCCTCCTCGTCACGCGAGCGCAACTGAACGTCCAGCTGGGGTCGCCCGATGAGATCTTCTTCGGGCCTCAGAACAGCCATTCGGCCGACGCCAACTACCTCCTTCTGCCGTTCATCGTCGTTCTCGTAACTGTCGTCATGGCCGGGCTCGCGGTGCCGCTCGGCGGCCTTCTGACGGCCATGCCGCCGCTGCGTGCCTATGCCATCGACATCGCCGGCTCGATGGCCGGCATCGCCGCATTCACGGCCCTGTCGGCGGCGGGCTCCGGGCCCGTGGTCTGGTTCACGATCGTCGCGGTCCTCCTCTCCCTCGGCGGCCTGGCCGTCGGCATCACCCGCTGGTCAGCGGTCTCCGCCCTCGCGATGGCCGGCGTCATCGGGCTGTCCGTGGTGGCCGCCCAGCGCGGCGACGTCTGGTCCCCCTACTACCGCATCTCCGAGTACAGCAGCGGCGGCGTCAGCGCCATCGACGTCAACGGCGTGCCCCACCAGGCGATGATCCCGGTCGCGACAGCACGCCAGTCGTTCTACCAGCAGGTCTACCGCTGGTTCCCGGACCGGACCTACCAGCGGGTCCTGATCATCGGCGCCGGGAGCGGCACCGACACCGCCCTTAACCTGGCAAACGGGGCGGGCTCGATCGATGCCGTGGAGATCGACCCACAGATCCAGGCGATCGGAGCCCGCGACCATCCGGCCCGGCCATACGACGACCCCCGCGTCCAGCGCTACGTCGACGACGGCCGCGCCTTCCTGCGCAACGCCACCGGCCGCTACGACCTGGTCGTGTTCGCCCTGCCCGATTCGCTCACCCTGGTGAGCACCTCGGCCAACATCCGGCTCGAGTCATTCCTGTTCACGAAGCAGGCCTTCGACGGGGTGCGCGACCACCTGGCCCCCAACGGGATCTTCGTCCTCTACAACTTCTATCGAGAGCCCTGGCTCGTCCAGAAGATGGCCGGCATGCTCCAGCAGAGCTTCGGGACGAGCCCGATCGTCCGGCTGTACCCGGAGTTCGGCGGCACCGCTGCGACCCTGGCCGACGGCCCGCTCGTGGCCTCTCTCGCCGGCGCTGCACCGCCCGGCGACCGCATGGACGCGATCGACACGGCGACGGCGCCACGGCCGGCCACGGACGACTGGCCCTTCCTCTACCTGCGGGAGCCGCTCATCGCGCCGCACTATCTCATCGCCCTCGGGCTCGTCCTGCTCTGGGCGGGGCTTCTCGTCGCGCGCGCCGCTCGTCGCGGCGGGACGACGTTCCGGCGTTTCAGCCCGCACTTCTTCATGCTCGGCATGGCCTTCCTCCTGCTGGAGACGCGGAGTCTCGTCACGTTCAGCCTCCTGTTCGGCAGCACGTGGATCGTCAACTCGCTCGTGTTCTTCGCGATCCTGGCCAGCGTCCTGGCGGCCATCGCCATCAACGCCCGGTTCCGGTTCAGCGATCCGAGGCCGCTGTACGTGGCGCTCTTCGGCGCGATCGCGGTGAGCTTCCTGCTGCCGCCGACGTCGCTCCTCATCGAGCCCGCCTGGCTGCGCTATGCACTGGCCGCGACGTTGACGTTCGCGCCCGTCTTCTTCGCGAATCTCGTGTTCAGCCACAGCTTCCGCGACACTCGCACGGCCGACATGGCCTTCGCCAGCAACCTGCTGGGAGCGATGCTCGGCGGGGCCGTGGAGTACCTGGCCCTGCTGACCGGCTACCAGGCCCTGCTCGTCGTCGTGGCCGGGCTGTACGGCCTCGCGTTCGTGTTCGCCCGGCGCTGGCGAATCCTCGCCGACCGCGATCTCGTCATCGAGGGCTTCGCGGACCGGGCGGGTCCCCCGGCCGTCGTCACCGAACCTGCGGCGTGACCCCGCGGGCGACGCCGGCCGGGCGGGGACCGGCCGGCGCCACCTCGCAGAGCCGGGGCGCCGTCCGGGCCGCGGGGCGCGCGCTCGATCGGCTGGTCGCGACGCCGGCCAGGCTGCGGCTCGCGCTCGTCGCGGTGGCCGCGTTCCAGGTGATCCTGTCCGCGGCCGTGGTCCGGGCGATCGCGCCGAACGCCTGGCTCGCCGACGCCACCCGGGGCGTCGAGGCCGCTCAGGCGCTCGCGGCCGGCACGTTCGGGACCGATCGCGGCTACCTCTACTCCCCGCTCGCGGCAATGCTCATCCTCGCGACGACGTGGATTCCGGCGGGTGTCGCGGGTGGAGCCTGGCTGGTCGCGCGGTTGGGCGTGCTCATCGCCGGGATCGGGCGAGAGACGCGCGGATTGCCGACGGCCGACCGGCTCCTCATCGCGCTCGCCGCAGCCGCCTTCCTGCCGACGGTCTACGACCTCATGCTCGGCAACGTCTCGATCCTCCTCGTGGCTGCCGTGGCCCTGGTGGCCTGGTCGCCGGACCGGCTCCGAACGGGACTGCCCCTGGGGCTCGCGCTGGCGACGGCGCCCAAGCCCGCACTCATCCCGATCCTCGTGTGGATGCTCGTCTTCCGGCGGCGGGCCCTGGCCGGCAGTCTCGGGACGGCCGGTGCGGTGACCCTCGCGGCTGTCGCGGTCCTGGGTGTCGCTCCGTACGCGGTCTGGATCGACGTCCTCCGCCATCCGCTCTACCTGGCCGGGCCGCAGGGCGGCAACTTCGCCCTGACGGGGTTCTTTCCGACACTCGTTGCCGTCGCGCTCGGTGCGCTGGCGGTGGCGGCGGCCATCGTGGCACTCCGGCGCGGTGAGACGCCCGGTCTGCTGGCGGCCGTGGCCGTCGGACTGCTCGTCGCCCCCTACACCCTCGCCTACGGCGCCGTGTTCCTGCTCCTCGCCGTCCGGCCGCTGGCAGGCGTGCTGCCGGCGGGGTTGCTCCTCCTCTCGGGGCTCGCCGCGCCGGTCCTCGTCATCGTGTTCCTGCCCGGTCTCGCCGGTGCCCTCCTCGCGGTGGCCGTCGTCGTGAGACCATGGCGCTGGCCGCCTCTCGCGAAGCCGCCCCCTCCGGAGTCGTCGCTCCGATAGCAGCTGCCGCTGGAGCCCTCCCTGTGACCCGACGCTGGCCGATCCTCGGCATCTTCATCCTGTCCGGCGCCGCCGGCCTCGTCTACGAGGTGGTCTGGGCGCGCCAGCTCGTGCTCGTCTTCGGCAACACCACGCAGGCGGTCTCGGCCATCCTGACCGGCTTCTTCGGCGGGATGGCGATCGGCAGTGCCATCGGCGGAAGGATCGGCGATCGGGTCCGGCGTCCATTGCGGATGTACGGACTGCTCGAGCTCATGCTCGTGGTCGTCGTCCTCGCCACGCCGGTCACGTTCCGGCTGCTCCACGAGGTCTACCGCGGGGTGTTCGGGACCCTGGAAGGCAATCCCGGGCTGCTGGCGCTCGTCCGCTTCGGCCTGTCTCTGCTGGCACTGGGGCCGGCCACCGTCCTCATGGGCGCGACGCTGCCCACGCTGACCCGGTACCTGAGCCTCGGCCCTTCTGAGCTCAGCGGGTCGTTCAGCAAGCTGTACGCCGCGAATACGATCGGGGCGATCATCGGGACGGTCGCGGCGGGCTTCGTCCTCATCGAGCTCCTCGGCCTCACCGGCACGCTCGTCACCGGTGCCGTGTGCTCGGCCATCGCCGGCCTCGCCGCTCTCCTGCTCGACCGCGGTCGGACGGCCCTGCCATCGGCCTCGGCGCCGCCGCCGGTCAGCGTCGACAGCCTTCCGCCGCCGCCTCGCGTGCGCCTCGCCATCCTGCTCGCCTTCGTCTCCGGCCTGACCTCGCTCGGCTACCAGGTCCTGTGGACCCGGCTGCTGGCCAGCGGGACCGGCAACTCGACGTACGTGTTCTCGACGATCCTGGCGGTCTTTCTCATCGGTCTTGCCGCGGGCGCCCTCTTCTACGCGTGGCTCCGGCCTCGGATCCGGGATGTCGTGCCCCTGCTCGCCCTCGGCCAGGTCGTCGTCGCACTCCTCGTGACCGGTGGGATGGCGCTGGTGATCTCCAGGCACTCGACCGGGTCGCTGCCGCTCACCACCCATTTCGACGAGCTGTTCACCGGCTATCTCCAGCCCGTGGTGCTCGTCGTCCTGCCGGCCACCTTCGTCATGGGCCTCACGTTCCCGGCTGTATCGGCGCTCGTCGCCGACCCCACCGGTCGCATCGCCACGAATGCCGGCCTGCTCCTCGCCGCGAATACCGGCGGAGCCATCGTGGCGACGTTCCTGATCCCGTTTCTGGCCATCCCGCTGCTCGGATCGCCGACGAGCGTCGCGGTCCTGGCGCTCGTCAACGCGTCAGTCGGGGTGCTGCTCGCGCTTGCCGGCCCCATTCGTGAACGGCTGGCGCAGTTCGTCACGTCTGGTGCGGGTGTCGTGACTGCCGGGCTGGTCGTCATCGGGCTCCTGGGCAACCGGGTGTTCCTCGACCCGAATGTCAGCCTGATCACGCACGCCGGCGGGCAGATCGCGGCCAGCCGTGAAGACGAGATCGCCTCGGTCGTGGCCGGCCAGGTGTCCGGCTACAAGCAGCTCTGGGTAACCGGCTCGTCCATGACCCTCCTGACCGTCGATGCCAAGCTCATGCCGATCCTGCCGCTCATGCTCCGGCCCGCCTCAACCACCGACCTGACGATTGCCTTCGGAATGGGGACGGCATATCGAGCGTCGCTGCTGGCTGGGCTGCATACTGACGCCATCGAGCTCGTTCCGTCGGTCCCGGGCATGTTCTCCACATTCTATGACGATGCCGCGGAGATGCTGTCCGACCCGCATGGACGAGTGATCGTCGCCGACGGCCGAAACCACGTGGAGCTCACCGACCGCTTCTACGACATCGTCGTGGTCGACCCACCGCCGCCCATCGAGAGCTCGGGGGTCTCGGTCATCTCAAGCCTCGAGTTCTACCGGGCCGCGAAAGCCCGGCTTAATCCGGCCGGGGTCATGATGCAGTGGGTGCCCTACGGCCAGAATCTGGACGAATTCCAGGCCCACGTTCGAACCTTCCGCGACGTCTTTGCCAATGTGATCATCGCGCGGGGACCGGGCGGCTTCGGCTTCTACATGCTGGGCTCGGACGAACCTCTGGCATTTGACGACACAGCGATCCGAAGCATCCTGGCGCGGCCCGGCGTCCTGGAGGACATCTCGTCGGCGTTCGACTCGCCGCGGGATGGGGTGGACGCGTGGGCTGCCCGCATTCCTTCGCTCGTCC
>WNGF01011627.1_pt1 | contig 11473 bp, 12 predicted proteins | sample 5400641 | NCBI WGS metagenome assembly WNGF01 (sample SAMN13153371, study PRJNA577476) | soil metagenome | isolation source: 80 cm soil or saprolite under grassland replicate 2 | place: USA:California | collected 2016-06-15 | reverse complement strand
CGGCCGGCCCGCGATGACCGAACGGCAGCAGCTTGAAGAGGCCGTGCGCCGCATCGACGGCGACTTGCGGAGGTCGAATGGGCCTCATGTGGACCTGTCCGGGCCGGGGCTGCTCGATCGGATGCGGGCAGCGGCCGAGATTTATCGACGGCAGGAGCCGGAACGCGAGGCAGCACAGCAGGAAGCCGATGGGATGCTGCCGGAGCTGTTTGACCTTTACATCGACGGCGGCGACGATGATCGCGAGTGGGTGCGCGCGCTGCTGCTCGATTATGCCCGGCGTTTCGCGACCTGAGCCCGGCTCACGGCTGCCCGCGCGGCGGCTTTGCCCGTTAAATGCCAATAATCCATGAGATTTATGGGCAGGCGTCATTTCTGCCCATAAATCGTCCCTAAACACACGACGGTCAATCGGATCTGTTGATTGCGCCGGGTTCTCGCCCCAAATACCAAACGCTTCTAAACACCGTGGGGGCGGTGATGAGGGGGATAAGAATGCGAAAGGCAGAGCGCGAGGCTTTCATCCGGCGGAAAGCCAGAGAACTCGCGGAGACGGGCGAATATCAAAACTGGCACGGCATCGAGGCGCAGCTACGGCTTCGAGAGGGCTGGCCCGAAGCTCTCACGGTTCTCGACAACAACCTTCTGCGAGAGGAATTGGACGTTGCTTGCCAGCGGGCCACAGGAAAACCCGCCTACGCAACCTTCCTTGTCCCGTCCTGGGAACGTCCGCGCTCATGAGTGAGATCAAGAACCCAACGAATCAGGTGCACCGCGCCTCAAACGGCAGATTTTACGCCCTCTGGCGAGGTCAGGTCGTCTACATGCCGAGCGGCACTGTGCGTCATTTCGATACCGAAGCTGATGCTCGGGCCTTTCTCGCTCAATGCGATGCAGCGGGTCGCGTCAGTCGGTAGAGCGAACAGTTTCGTCCGCTATACCGCCGTTGCTCAATATCCCGCTTAGGAAGGCGATACAACCGGCTATGCGGTCTGAGACATGTCGATCTTTCCGATGCAGGGTGCTCAAGTCGAACTCGTCAAAGTGACGGAAGAATTTCGTTAGGATCTTATCGAATTCTTCGGTTCGAGATTATGGACCAAGGCGTTTCTGAGCCGGTTTAGCTCTCTCATTGCGTGCACGACACTTTCGGGTAGGGCTGGGTCGAGTAGCGCACAGACGAGATCGAGACGAGTGCTAAACCGGACATTTCCTCTCTCAAGCGCGGGCGGGTTTGTCAACAACCGAGCGCAGATGTCCGTCAGAGCCTTCTCGATTATCAGGTGTCCTTTCAAGATCACTAACAATGGATCTGCCGTGACCCAAATGTTTCCGGCATCATCAACATAAAGACGGTCTTCGGGCGGTAGATGGCCGAGCAATTGTCGAGTCGGTAGATGCTTACCCATGAGAAGTAAAGTCGCCAGAAAGTCGGGGGAAATAGTTTTGCTCATCGAAATTCCTGCCACTGCCGCTTTGACCCAATATGGATCGCGCTGTTGCTGTTACATAGATGAGCACCGTCCAATTTGGATATATGGGGTATCGTCTGGTGAATCATTTCCCTCAACGTAGCCAAAGTCATAGATGATTTGATACCGAAGATTGCTCTTGTTAAGCGAAACACGCATTATGACTATATCACACGTGACATAAGTATCGGTTTCCTGGCAGCGACGCATGGGCGAGGGATCTCCAACTTTCTTCCATACTCGCTTACCGTTTTCGGTTGTTAGCGTATGTTTTTCCGCTTTGATATTAAAATTACCCGGTTGCCATTCATTCGTCGCCTTGTTGAAGGAAAACCCAACGGTCTCATCGGCAACGCAGATGTAATTTGCCGCTGCAACCGGCAACGCGGCCACCTGTAAGCCAAGGAAGACCGTGGCGGCTCTCCACATTGGCGGCTCTCCTGTCGCGTCGATCAGCACCAGCGCATCTTTGGCGTCATACCAAAAGCGCTTACGGCAAGCCAAACATTCTCGCGCCATATCGACCAGACCAAAACCACCAGGATCAGGGGGGTCAGGGGGCGAGACGCGCAGCGTCGAGCCTGCGTCTAAAACGCCAGGAATAAACTTGGGATAAGGACGACATAAAATAAAACCCGGATCAGTAGGGATCGACGCATTCCCCGAGGGATCGGAAATACAGGCTCAACCCCGTATGCCCAATACCCATATGGGTTTGTTCCGTAGCTCACAGTCGTCCACTATGCTCTGAATTGCGCCTTACCGCCTCATCTTTTCGGCCCCCGGAATGACGATTGTTGTGCACAGCCGGCGGGACGGGACAATCGCCTCGGAGCGGGCGACGCCCGCATTTCTCCTGCAAAATACAGGCGAAGTGGGCGGCCCGCCGGCTTTTGGCATGGCTCGGCCCTGATCCATGCGGGGAAAGCGCGGGTCGGAGCCACCCGGCGTGCTACAGTCGGCGCGGAGCCGGTCGCGCCGCAGCCGCGCCGGGCTTCGAGGAGGACAAGCGGATGGCGTATGACCTGTTGATCAAGAACGGCCTGATTGTCGACGGCTCGGGGCTGCCGGCGTTTCGCGGCGATGTCGGGGTCAAGGACGGCAAGATCGCCGAGATCGGCAAATTGTCCGGCCCGGCGACAAAGAGGATCGACGCCGACGGCCGCGCCGTTGCCCCCGGCTTTATCGACAACCATTGCCACTACGACGCGCAGGTCACCTGGGACCCGCTGTGCACCTTCTCGCCCGAGCACGGCGCCACCACCGTCATCTTCGGCAATTGCTCGCTGTCGCTCGCCCCGGTGCGCAAGGGCACCGAGGAGCGGCTCGCCGAATTCCTCAGCTATGTCGAAGCGATCCCGATGGAGGTGTTGAAGACCGTCGAGTTCGATTGGGAGACGATCCCGCAATACATGGAGCAGCTCGACAACCACCTCGGCATCAACATCGGCAACCTGATCGGCCATACCGCGGTGCGCCATTATGTGATGGGCGACGACTGCCAGAAGCCGGGCGCCACCGAGGCGCAGCTGAAGACGATGCAGGATGTCGTGCGCGACGGCATGCAGGCCGGCGCGCTTGGCCTGTCGGTATCCCGCGAGAAGGGGCATTTCGATCCGCAGGGCGTGCCGATCCCGGCCTTATGGGCCGACGAACAGGAGATCTTCGCCCTCGCCGACGTGCTGCGCGAGCTGGGCACCGGCACGATCCAGGCAGGCGGCGGCCAGTATGTCGAGCTAAAGGACGGGATGATGCGGCGTCTCGCCGAGGCCTGCGGCCGCACCGTCGTCTACAACAGCCTCTCGCACACGATGCGCCGGCCCGAGGAGTGGAAGATCCACATGGCGCGGATCGAGGAGACCGCGGCCTTGGGCATCCGTGCTTACCCGATGTGCAGCCCGAACCGGATCACCCAGGACTTCACGATGAAGAACTCGCAGGTGTTCCGCGGCCTGCCGACCTGGCACCCGATCCTATTGATGTCGGACGAGGAGAAATTGCGGCTCTACGCCGATCCCGAGATCCGCGCCAAGCTGCATGAGGAGGCGGTGGTCAACAAGCCGGACAGCGCGGTCGGCATCTCGAAGACCTGGTGGAACTACATCTGGGTCAACGAGCCGGTGCTCGACAAGAACAAGTGGATGCAGTTCAAGTCAGTGGGCCAGATCGCCGAGGCGCAGAACAAGCGCGTGATCGACGCCTTCCTCGACCTGGTCGTCGAGGAGAAGCTCGAGACGCGCTTCCTGCAGGCGGAAAACAATACCGATGACGAGGCGCTGACCAAGATCCTGACCCACCCGAACGCGGTGATCGGGCTCGGCGACGGCGGCGCGCACGTCCAGTTCCACGGCGGCTATGGCTACATCACCAAATTGCTCGGCGAATGGGTGCGTGAGAAGCAGGTGATGACCCTCGAGCAGGCGGTGCGCCGGCTGACCTTCGATTCGGCCTCGACCTTCGGCCTCTACGACCGCGGCCTGTTGCGGCCGGGTTTGGCGGCCGATATCGCGATCTTCGACCCCGCCACGGTGAAGTGCGGCCACGAGGAAGTCGTGCACGACTTCCCCGCCGGCGGCTGGCGCATCAAGGAGACCGCCGAGGGCGTCTCGCACACGATCGTCAATGGCGAGGTCCTGCTGGAGGACAAGAAGCATACCGGCGCATTGCCCGGCCGTGTCTTGCGCAACACCTGGTATCACGCGAACCGGTAGCACCCGCTAGAATACCCCTCTCCGCCCTTCAGGGCGGAGGGAGAGGCCCGCGCCGAAAGGCGCGGCAGGTGAGGGGGCCGAGCTGGACCGCCGGCCTCCGGCCGGCATGCCGGCGGGACGCCGGCGGTCCTTCTGGAACCAGCCCTCTCCGCCCCCAGGGGCGGAGCGGGAGCCTCCGAGCGCGCTGGAGCAATTGTCGTTGCGAGGAGCGCTGCGGCGAAGCAATCTCGTCGGGCCAGGCATATTAGCGCGAGTTCGCGTCGCCGGAATGACAGCTGATCTCGGGAGGTTCGCATGCGCAGGGTCGGACCGAACAGCTTCACCGAAATCTATTTCGCCGGCTGCAACCCGAGCTTTATCGAGACCAGCGACGGCTACGTGATGATCGACTCGCCGCAGCAGCCGATCGACGCGGTGCGCTGGCGCGAGCGGCTCGAGGAGAAGGCGCCGATCCGCTACCTGATCAACACCGAGCCGCATGGCGACCACATCTCGGGCAACCCCTATTTCCCGAAGGTGCCGGTGGTCGGCCAGGTCAAGCTTCGGGAATGCTTCGACCAGTATCTCAACGCATTCGGCAGCCTCGACGACAAGCGCGAGCGCTACAAGCAGATGGACCCGGACAGCGTGTGGCTGGTCGACCATCCCGATTATCCGGCGTCGCACCCACCGACCGTGACCTTCACCGACGGGCTGAGCCTGCATCTCGGCAATCACACCTTCGAGATCATCCACCATCCGGGCCACACCGCGCCGCAGACCTCGATCCATGTGCCGGAAGAGGGGGTGGTGTTCACCGGTGACAATGTGTTCCACAAATGCCGCAGCTGGTTGCAGGAATGCGACCCGTGGGAATGGCTGGCGGCGCTCGACCTGATTGCCGCGCTCGATGTCGAGACGATCGTCCCCGGCCACGGCGAGCCCTGTGGCAAGGATTATCTCAAGGAGCAGGCGCAGATCGTCGAGAACTGGGTCGGCTTTGTCGAGCGCCATGTCGAGCGCGGCGTCGGCCCGGACGAGATCCTCAAGGAAGGCGTTCCGGTCACCCGGCAGGATCCCTATCCGATCGGCCAGCGCCTGTTCATGCATGACGAGCGGCTGACCGGGCTGATCGTGCGCAACCTGCACAAGCGCATTCTCGACGGCAAACAGGCCGCGGGAGTTGGCGCGGCTTAATGCGCCCTTTCGGTGCACAAGGAATGGTGCCGCCGGTAAATCCGTTTTCTCCACAGTGGCGCGCGCCGGGCCCGGATCTGGCTGCAGTGGCGCGGCTTTGAAATGGAGGACGGCATATGGCCAGTACCACTATCGGCAAAGGCTTGGCTTTGGCCACCGCGCTGGTTGCCGGGGTCGCGTTCACCGCGGCGCCGAACCAGGCCGAGGCACGGGTCAGCACCGGGGCCGCGGTCGGCATCGGGCTGGGCGCCTTCGCGCTCGGCGCCGCGGTCGGCTCGGCCCCGTATTATTACGGCGGCTATTACGGCTATCCATACGGCGGCTACGCCTACAGCTACCCGTATAGCTACGGTTACAGCTACCCGACCTACTCTTACGGCTATAGCAACCCGGCCTACTCTTACGGTTACGCGCCGTACTCGCGGCCGTATTACGGCACCAGCTACGGCCCCTCTTATGGGTATGGCTGGGGCTACTAGCCGGGACCTAACAACCCGGTTCAGCACTTTCGGATAAGGATGGTCGGAGCGGGCGGCGGTCAGCGCCGCCCGCTCGGTGTGACCTGACGGACTGAGGGCTTGTCGATGGTCAACAAACGCGCGCTGGCGCTAGTGGCGGCCTTTGCCGCTGTGGTGTCGCTCGTCCCGTCGCGCCCGGCCGATGCGCAATATTCCTATGGGTATTACCCCTATTACGGATACCGGCCGTATTACCGCCCCTATTACCGACCCCGATACCACCCGCCGCCGGCCTATCCTTATTACTATCCGCCTCGAGCCTATTACGCGCCCTATGCGCGGCCGTCCGGGCCATGGTGGGATTACGCGCAATAAGGGCCGGAGCGGGCGGTTCAGCTCGGTTCGTCTCTAACGAAGGGATCGATTCGGCTGCGACAAAGCTGAGGAACCCCGGCTATGCGCCCCCCGAGTGGCCTGCATTTGCTCAGCAGTTGTGGCAATAATGGGACGCTCACCCGTTTGCCTTTTCTAAACCATTCCTGTGTTGTAAAGGAGCGGCATTGGTTTCACGTCGGAGGATCGGCATGGCTATCGGCAGCATGATGAAGCAATCCGGGCGCGGTATGGCAATTGCCGCTGCGCTTGTAGTCGCCGCGTCGTTCACCACCCTGAAGCCGGCGCAAGCGGTCGATGCCGGCACCGCGGTCGGGATCGGGCTCGGCTCTTTCGCGCTCGGCACCGCTCTGGGTTCAACGGCGAACCCCTATTACAACGGGTATTACTATCCCAATGGCGGGTATTACGGGGCGCCGGCGCCTGGCTATTACTACCCGGCGGCGCCCGCTCCGGCGCAGCGGACCTGCTGGGATCCGTACCGGCGCTATTACTACTACTGCTGAGCCGGCAGAGGCGGGTTGACTGGAGGCGGGCGGCGCTCAGCCGCCCGTCCGTCGTCGCGCGCCTATGCCTAGAGATAGTTCGCCCTAGAGGTACTTAGCTGGGCGGATGATCGCCCGCCACATATGCGCGACCGGGCTGTTGTCGAAGCCGAGCCCTTCCTTCGGCTGGCGGAAGTTGCGGCCGATCACGTCGGTGAACTCCTCCAGCTCGACATGCACATTCGGGTCGAATGAGTAGATGTCGTGGACGGTGATCATCCGGCCCGACATGTACCATTTGTGGTCTCGCATCCGCTTGTAATCTTCCTCGACATAGTCGTCGGGGCGGTAATCGGCGCCGAAGGTCTTGACGTAGGACGCCGGATACTCGTAGCCGACCGACTCGTCGGGATAGAAGCGCAGCACCTGGTGGGCGCGGATCGCCCAGGTGACCTCCTCGTCGACATAGGGCTCGACCAGCTGGGCGCCCCAATAGCCGTGATCGCCCCGGATCAGGCCCATCGTCGAGATGTCGTGCAGCAGGCAGGCGAGCACCATCTTTTCCGGCAGCCCGGCATTGACGGCGTGTCGGGCGCTTTGCAGGACATGCGTCGCCGGGCCGAACCGGTATTTGAAAAAATCGGTGAGGGTCGGCCTGTCCGGCATTTTCGGGAGCCGCGGGTCGTCCCCCATCAGAACGCGCGCCTTCGGGTTCTGCGTCATGATAGCGCCGGCGTTCGGCGCAGGGCCCATATCTCCCTCGGCCATGCTGTAGAGCCGCGACTTGATGACGATGTAGTCGAGCTCATCGCTCATTTGTTGTTCGAGCGCGTCGGCGCGCTGGCTCAGCGTCATCGTGTCGTTCATCGCGGGCCCTCCCCGAACCAGGTAGTGTTGCGCCGAATGTAGCAGAATACCCGCAGCGGGCGCACCCTTCTCGACCGCTCGCCGGGCGCAATGCGGAGTTGCATTAGCAGCGCGCGGACGGCGGAGCTATAATCGGGGCAAAGGCTTGCTAGTACCGGGAGGGCGCGATGACGCGGAAATTGAGCCCCTTGCTGGTTGGGGTTGCTGCTCTCGTTTCGGTGTGGTTGGTGCTCCCGTCGATCGGGGCGGAGCCCAAGGATAAAGGCTCGGCGGATTCCACCGCGCAGAATTTCGCGATCGAGCACGAAATCGGCCACCGCTTCCGTATCGACCCGAACCATCTGCCGGCGCCCAAAGCCGGGCCGATCGTCACCAACCGGGTGCTGATCATCCCGTTTGGCGAGCAGACATTAAGTGTGCCCGAGGGATTTACCGCGACGCCGTTTGCGGTCGGCCTGGTTAATCCCCGCCGCCTGCTGGTGCTGCCCAACGGTGATGTGCTGGTCGCCGAGCAGAGCGCCGGCTACCTGACGCTGCTGCGCGACGACGGCGAGGGCCGGGCCAAGTGGATCAATCGGCATGTCGAGGACCTCACCCGCCCCTACGGCCTCGCCTGGCGCAACGACGAACTCCTGGTCGCCGACCAGGACGGCATCTGGCGCGTGCCGCACGTCGTCGGCGCGCTGCGCGCTGGCCGCCCGGCGTCGGCGCAGAAGGCAGGCGACGTGCCGCCCGACCAGCGCAAGCCGTCAGCGGGCGCCTACGGCGCCCAGATGCTGACCAAGAAGGGCGTCTTCGGCATCGTCCAGGGTCACCAGAACCGCGGGCTCGCGATCGATCCAAAGACCGGCGCGCTGTTCGTCGGCGTCGGCTCATCCGGCAATCTCGGGGTCGAGCCCGAGCCCAAGGCGACCATTCAGCGCTTCGACGCCGATGGCTCAAACCAGACGACCTTTGCCTCCGGCACGCGCAACGCGACCGCGCTCGCCTTCCATCCCGCGACCGGTGAGCTGTGGGCCGTCGTCCAGGAGCGCGACGGGCTCGGCGACAACCTGCCGTCGGACTATCTGATCCGGGTTCAGCAAGGCGGGTTCTACGGCTGGCCCTACGCCTATATCGGCAAACACCCGCAGCCCGGCTTCGCCCAGCTCGCGCCCGACAAGGTCAACGCGACGATCGCGCCCGATCTACTTTTCCAGGCGCACTCCTCGCTGCTCGACCTCCTGTTCTACAATGCCGACCAGTTCCCGGCCGAGTACAGGGGCGGCCTGTTCGTCGCGTTGAAAGGCTCATGGAACCGCTCTGAACCGACCGGCTACAAGATCGTGCGGGTGCCGTTCAAGGACGGCAGGCCGGAAGGCTGGTACGAAAATTTCGCGACCGGTTTCTGGGCGTCGGGCGAGCATCGCGCCGAGGTGTGGGGCCGCCCGGCGGCGCTCGCGGTCGCCAAAGACGGCTCTCTGCTCGTTGCCGACGATACCGGCGGCACGATCTGGCGCATCGCCTATACCGGTAAGCGTTGAACCCGCCGGTCAGGTTGGCGGCATCCGCGACGGCTCGCCGCCCTGCAAGGCGGTTAATCAGCCGCTCGCCAGCTTGCCGATTCGCGGCGGCGAGGCGAGGCCCCAATCGTGGTAGTCGAGCCAGAGGTTTGGGTTGTGGCAGGGATCGTGCTGCAGCAACGCGCCCCAGCGCCGCTGCATATAGGCGACCTCGGCGGCAAAGCGCTTGCGCTTGTCGGGGTCTGTGTCGAGCCCGCGCGAGGCGGATTCGTGATGATAGAGCTCGGCATGCGGCGTCCATACGATGCGGTAGCCGCGCTCGCCGATCCGCAGGCACAAATCGACATCGTTGAAGGCGATCGAGAGGTTCCGTTCGTCGAGCCCGCCGACTTCGCCATACACCTTGGCCGGAACCACAAAGCAGGCGGCGGTCACCGCCGACAGGTTCTGGATCAGCCCGGCGCGGCCGAAAAAGCCGGGAGTACCCCGCGGCTGCCAGCGATAGGCATGCGCAGCGACCCCGGCGATGCCGAGGACCGTGCCGGCACGATCCTGACGCCAAGCCCGCCGCGAAATTGTTGATCGCCGCGTAATTGAACGGCCTGTCGTACTTGACGATGCGAACGCGCGGATTCGCCGCGAGCTCCGCGAAATAGGCGCGCGTGTCGGGCGCGCTGCTCTGATTGTCGATGATGATGATTTCGAGCTTCGGGTAATCCGTTCGGTCCAACAATCCGCCGATGCAGGTGCGCAATAGCGCCGCTTGATCGCGGGTGGGGATGATCACGCTGACAAGCGGCGGCTCGCGCAGCGCATAACGCACGCGGTGAAAATTCGGTACAGCGCCGGCGACGACTTGCGCGTCGACGCCCTGTGCCGCGAGGTGGTCGGCGATCGCCCGGCGTGCCCGCTCGGTCGCGTACTTCTTTTCCTCCGGCGCCAGCGCCACCGAGCCGGATATGGCCCGCCAATGGTAGAGGACATGCGGGATGTGATGGATCCGCTCCAGGCGGGTCCGCGCGGCGACGCGCAGGACGAGATCGTAATCCTGGCCACCCTGGTAACCCTGGCGGAACCCGCCGACCGCCTCAATGAGGCTGCGGCGAAGCACGCCGAGATGCGAGAACATATTCTGCGACAGCATCAGATCCGGGTTCCAATCCGGCTTGAAATAAGGGTCGAAGCGTCTGCTCTCGGCGTCGATCTTGTCCTCGTCGCTGAAGATCAGGTCGAGTTCGGGGTCCGCCGTCACGGCCTGCGCAACCAGGTAGAGGGCGTGCTCGGGCAACAGGTCGTCGTGGTCAAGCAGGGCCACGAACTCGCCTTTCGCCAGGGCAAGCGCACTGTTGCTGGCTGCCGAGATATGGCCGTTCTCGCGGCGATAGCAGATCTCGATGCGCCGATCGACTTCGCGGTAATGTTCGAGCACGGCGCGGACATGCGGCGCTGTCGAAGCGTCATCGGCGATGCACAGCTGCCAATGCCGGTAGAGCTGCCGTCGGACCGAGTCAATGGCGGCCCGCAGATACGCCTCCGGCGTCTCGTAGACCGGCATCACGACCGAGATCAGTGGTGGATCGGTGAGCCCGGCGACCGCGCGGGCAATTGACCGGCGGTCATCCTCGCCGATCGTGTCGTAGCGGGCGATCCAGGCCTGATAATTGCGGGACAACCGCCATTCCCGCCATTTGCCGACGAGCTGCAAGGTCGCCGTCCACCATAGCAGCCGGAGAACCAGCTGCACCGGCTGCGGCCAGCGCGCGATCAGCCGGCGGACCGGGTCGGGCGGCCGCCGCCCAGCCGAGGGCGACAACGCGTTAGTCTCGTCGGGCCACTCCGGTAATCCCGCCCCAACGCCGGTCGGCGCGGCGGGACGCGCCGGATCATCCATCGGGTGGTCTCGGGCGGGCCTTGGCCCAGCTGTCGCGCAGGCCGATCGTGCGGTTGAAGACGAGCCGCCCCGGCGCCGAATCGGGGTCGCGGCAGAAATAGCCCTGGCGCTCGAACTGGACCGGCGCCGGCTCGTTGGCGCCGGCGAGCCCTGGCTCGACGACGGCGCCCGACAGCACTTCGAGCGAGTCCGGGTTGAGGTCATCCAAGAAATCGCCGTCCGCGCCGGGGTCGGGGCGGGTGAACAGCGGGTTATAGAGACGGATCTCGGCCGGCAAGGCACCGGCGGCGGCAACCCAATGGATCGTACCGCGCACTTTCCGCCCATCGGGTGCGTTGCCGCCGCGGGTCGCCGGGTCGTAGGTACAGCGCAACTCGACGATCTCCCCGGCGGCGTCCTTCACCACCTGATGACAGGTGACAAAATAGGCATAGCGCAGGCGTACCTCGCGGCCCGGCGCCAGCCGGTAAAACCCTTTCGGCGGATCCTCCAGGAAATCGTCGCGCTCGATGTAGAGC
>WNGF01010840.1_pt1 | contig 11473 bp, 10 predicted proteins | sample 5400641 | NCBI WGS metagenome assembly WNGF01 (sample SAMN13153371, study PRJNA577476) | soil metagenome | isolation source: 80 cm soil or saprolite under grassland replicate 2 | place: USA:California | collected 2016-06-15 | reverse complement strand
AGTGCTCTCCTCTGTTTCCAGACCGATCAGGAATCGAGAAGCAACGGTCAGGAGCCGCAGCTAGCATGACCGCCATGGACCTCACCATTCTCTCGAGCTTCCTCCCGCACGACGACCCGGACGCCGCCCTGGCCTTCTATCGCGACACCCTCGGCTTCGAGGTCCGCAACGACGTCGGGTACAAGGGGATGCACTGGATCACCGTCGGGCCTCCCGGCCAGCCCGGCACGTCCATCGTCCTGTACCCGCCGGCAGCCAGCCCCGGCGTCACCGACGACGAGCGCCGCACCATCGTCGAGATGATGGCCAAGGGCACCTACGCCGGCATCAATCTGGCCACCGCCGACCTCGACGGCACCTTCGAGCGGCTGCAGGCCAGCGACGCGGAGGTCGTCCAGGAGCCGACCGAGCAGCCGTACGGGGTTCGCGACTGCGCCTTCCGCGATCCCGCGGGCAACCTGATCCGCATCCAGGAGCTGCGCTGAGCCGTCCCCTGACTAGACTGGGAGCCTGCTGAGCCAGTCGCTTTTCGGCTGGTGGCTGGCGGCGTAGGATTCTGGCGGGCCCGGGAGATGTCCGATCCGAAGCGCCGGTGTCCGAGGTGCAAGCCGGCCACGCTGGATGGCGATAGCCAGATGAGACGTCCTCGCTTGACACCCCGGGCCCGCCAGCACCTGGCTGGGCGAGGTCTAGCCGGAATCGATGCTGTTGCTGATCTCAATCTCGCGCTCGCGCAGCTCGACGCGGCGGATCTTGCCAGAAATCGTCTTCGGCAGCTCGTCCACGAACTCGATCTCCCGCGGGTACTTGAACGGGGCCGTGACGGTCCGGCAGTGCTCCTGCAACTCTCGGACCAGGTCGTTGGAGCCGGTCCGGCCGGGCGCCAGCACCACGAACGCCTTGACGATCTGCCCGCGCTCCGGGTCGGGCTTGCCGACCACCGCCGCCTCGGCCACGGCGCCGTGCTCGACCAGGGCGGACTCGACCTCGAACGGCCCGATCCGGTAGGCAGAGGAGATGATCACGTCGTCGGAGCGCCCCACGAACCAGAAGTAGCCGTCCTCGTCGGTCGTGGCGCGATCGCCCGTGTAGTACCAGTCGCCACGGAACGCATCTGCCGTGGCCTCCGGGCCCTTCCAGTACTCGCGGAACAGCCCCACCGGCCGCTCGGGACGGACACGCACGGCAACATGCCCCTCCTCGCCCGGCCCGAGCACGTTGCCGTCCTCGTCGACCACGCAGACGTCGAACCCGGGCGTGGGCTTGCCCCCATCGACCCCGGACGCACCTCCACGCAGCGGTAGTTGGCCAGCTGGTTGACGGTCTCGGTCTGCCCGTAGCCGTCGTAGATCACCAGCCCGGTGGCGTCACGCCAGACCTTGATGACCTCGGGGTTGAGCGGCTCGCCCGCCGACACGCAGTGGCGCAGGCTTGACCAGTCGTACTTGGATAGGTCCTCCAGCACCAGCGCGCGGAACACCGTCGGCGGCGCACAGAAGGTCGTCACCCGATGGTCGCCCAGCAGCCGCAGCATCAGGTCGTAGTCGGGCTTGCCACGCAGGTCCCACAGGAAGTTGGCGGCCCCCAGCGCCCACTGCCCGAACAGCTTGCCCCACGCAGCCTTGGCCCAGCCGAAGTCCGACAGCGTCCAGTGCAGGTCGGTCGGTTTGAGGTCCTGCCAGAACCGCGCGGTGATCTGGTGGCCGATCCCCAGCGACGCCTGCGTGTGCAGCACCATCTTGGTGGCAACCGTCCCCGAGGTGAAGTAGATGAGCAGCGGGTCATCGGATCGTGTCGGTTCGACCTCCGGTGGCCGCTCCGCTGCCGCCTCCATTCCACTGGCCCAGGAGGCCCAGCCAGTTGGCGTCGGCTCGCCCACGCACAACCGCTCCAGCGACACGACCAGCCGCTCGGCGGCCTCGTCGACCTTGGCGGCGCCCTCGGGGTCTGTGACCGCCGTCGTCGCCCCCGCCCGCTCCAGCCGGTATGCGATGTCGCGTCCGGTCAGCAGCGTGGTGCCTGGCATGGGCAGGGCGCCGAGCTTGATACAGCCGAGGATCACCTCGTACCACTCCGGGATGCGAGGCAGCATCACGAACACCGGGTCGCCCTTGCGGACGCCTCGCGCCGCGAGGAAGTTCGCGGCCCGATTGGAGGACGCCGCCAGGTCGGCGAAGCTGTAGCGGCGCGGGTTGCCGCCACCGGGTCCCACTGCCAGCAGCGCAAGCTTGCCCGGCTCCCGGTCCGCCCAGGCGTCCACCACGTCGCGGGCATAGTTGTAGACCTCGGGGACCTCCAGCCGGAACGACGCCCGAGTCGCCAGGTAGTCGGTCATGTTGGGGGGCAGGTCGCGCATTCACGGACTCCTCTCCCGAGCCAGCCTCTTACCCGCTGCAACCAGGATCTTCATTCCGAGTCGGCCTGGTCGTCCAGCGATGTCACCAGCGTGAAGATCAGGCTACCAATCCGGGCACTTCTGAATGCCGCTCATGCGGGTCAACCTGCTGGCCAACTTCCGCTGCCTGGAGGTGCGGCCTGGGTCGATGGGCAAGCCCACGCCCGGGTTCGACGTCTGCGTGGTCGACGACGACGGCAACGTGCTCGGCCGCGCCAGGAAGGGCACGTGGCGGTGCGGGTCAAGCCGATCGGCCGGTGGGCCTGTTCCGGGAGTACTGCTGGCACCTGAGCCTGGGCGTAGCGTACCTCACGCCCGCGCCCGGCGCGGTCGGCTCAGCGGAGCGCCGCCGGCTCCCCGCTGGAGGCGAGGTCGCTGAGGTCGCAGGCGGCGCGAAGCAGCTGGGGCAGGAAGTCGTCGCGGAGCTGGCCGACGGTCACGCGCCCGGCATGGCCGCAGATCGTGAGCGCGGTGGTCACCTCGCCGTTCGCGCCGCGGATCGGCGCGGCGATCGAGCGCAGGCCCTCCTCCAGCTCTTCGTCCACCAGCGACCAGCCCTGCTGGCGCACGGCGTCCAGGAGCTCGCGCAGCCGCCGCTCGTCGGTGACCGTGCGGCGGGTGAGCTTGGCCAGCGTCGCCTCGCGGAAGTAGGCGTCCAGCCGCTCCGGCGGCAGATGGCTGAGGAGCACCCGCCCCATCGACGTGGCGTATGCCGGCGCGCGGGAGCCCACCTTGGTGGTCAGCGCCATCACCCGCTTGGTCGAGACGCGGGCCACATAGACGGCGTCGATCCCGTCCAGCACCGTCAGCGAGACGGATTCGCCGGTGCGCTCGCCCAGCTCCGCCATCACCGGCTCGGCCAGCTCGCGCAGGTCCAGCGAGGACAGGTAGCTGTAGCCGAGCCGCAGGACGCGGGGCGTGAGCGCGAATTCCCGGCTGTCGGCGTCGCGGACGAACCCGAGTCGTTGCAGGGTCAGCAGCACGCGCCGGGCGGTGGCCCGGGTGAGCCCGGTGGCCTCGGCGGCCTGGCTCACGGTGAGCGACTGGCGCGAGGCCGAGAACGCCTCGAGCACGGCCAGGCCGTGGTCGAGAGACTGGATGAAGTCCCGGTCTGTGCTGGTCGGCATGGAGTCACCCGCATCGCGCGATAGGTCGGGCCACAGTGTACGCGCTGCGCACACTCCGCCAGCCACTCCCTCGGGCAGGAGTCATGTAACGCGCAAGCCCTCCGCTGCGGGCTTATAGGTAGGACGGGGGCGCGGTCCTGGCGTGCCATGCGCACGCCTCGCAGTCTCCGGGCCGAAAGGAGGAGGTATATGCGGAAGCCAGTGCGGGCTCTGCTCGTGCTTGCGGCGGTGGCGCTGGTCGCCGCCCAGGGAGGGAGCGCTCTGGCGTTCAACGCCGACACGCGGGTCGCCATCGGCAGTCCACAGTCGCCGTTCTCGGCCAACAAGCAGAACGAGCCGGCCGTGGCGATCGACGCCGACCATCCCAGTGTCCTGGCGGCTGGCGCGAACGACAACATCGACATGGAAGCCTGTAACGCGGGTACCGACAACACCTGTCCGTTCACCGAGGGCGTCGGTGTGTCGGGCGTCTCGTTCTCGTTCAACAACGGCGATTCATGGATCCAGCCGACCTACTCCGGCTTCAGCGCCCGGGTCGGGGTCGACGGCAGCTGCGTGGGCCAGGTCGGTCCCGACCCCGGCTGCGTCCCGCTCACGCCCGACCAGGGCGGGAAGATCGGCACGCTGCCCGGCTACTACGAGGCCGGTCTGGTGTCCGACGGCGATCCCGCGGTGGCGTTCGGTCCGGTGTTCAGGAACGGCAGCTTCTCGTGGGCCAACGGATCCCGCCTGTACTACGCGAACCTGACCTCCAACTTCCCGGGAAGGCAGGCCTTCAAGGGGTTCGAGGCGATCGCGGTGTCCCGGATCGACGGGCCGGCCTCAACGGGCCTGACACAGGCGATCGTGTCCGACCAGGCCAACTGGAAGGCACCCGTAATCGCCAGCAAGCAGAACTCGGCGCTGTTCGGCGACAAGGAGCAGGTGTGGGCGGACAACGCCTCGTCGAGCCAGTTCTTCGGCCACGCCTACGTGTGCTACGCGGCCTTCCGGAGCCCGCCGGGAATCTCCCAGCCGCTGATCGTGGCGACTTCCGCCAACGGCGGTGACACCTGGACCAACCACCAGATCTCCCCAGCCACCAACAACATCAACAGCCGGAACGGCTTCGGGCGGTCGGGCTGCACCATCCGGACCGACAGCCAGGGCGTGGCGTACGTGTTCGCCTACCAGTTCGGCTTCGGATCTCCCGGCCAGGGGCTCCAGCTCATGGCCAAGTCCGTGGACGGAGGGGCCCACTGGACCCAGGCCCGCCCGATCTTCCCGGCGACCGACCTGTGCACCGGCTTCGAGCCGGCCATCGGGCGGTGCGTCGAGGACGGGATCGGCGGGGCTCGCGACGACCTCGGGCCCGACCCGAGCGTCGACATCGCCAACGGCGCCCCGACCGGAGCGGACGCCACCAACCAGATCATCAACTCGTGGGCGGATGGTCGCGACGGCCTGAACCACGAGCACGTGCTGTTCGCCTCCTCGACCAACGGGGGCGCTACCTGGACCAGCCCGAGGGTGATCGAGTCGGCCGGCGATCGCGGGTACTACGCCGCCCCGGCGATCTCGCCGAACGGCAGTGACGCGTGGGTGGTCTACAACGCCTTCACCACGCCGTTCCGTGACGACACCACCTCGGCGCGGAACCTCGTCGGAGTCGTCAAGCACGCCGACATCTCCGCCAACGGCACCGTCGGGGCCTTCACCGAGGTCCACCGGAGCCCGGGCGGCGATCCCAGGGGCAGCAGCCAGAACAACCTGGCGGCCGAGTTCCTCGGTGACTACGTCTATGCCGCGGCCACCCGCACCTACGGCGCCGCGGTCTGGAACGATGTGCGCAACGCCGCTACCTGCGATGACGTAAACGCCTACCGTCAGGCCCTCCACGACCAGGCGGTGGCGATCGGCGCCCCGGTGGCTGACCCCGAGGAACCGCGAGGCGAGGAGGACGCCGTCCACCACGCCAACAAGACCCAGGAAGCCGAGCCCGTCGCTCCCGATATCCAGCAGGTCTGTCCAGCCACCTTCGGCAACTCCGACATCTTCGGCGGAACCTTCGCCGACCCGACCCCCTAGCGCCCCCCGTAGCCAGCGTTCGTAGCACCAAGTAGCGTTCTTCCGAGCGGGTGGAAGGCCAGCACCATGGCCCTTCCACCCGCTCGGCGCATCAGAGCCCGCCAGAGGCTTCTGGATGGTCGGGCGTGACGGACGTGGGCGGCCGCGCCGGCGAGAGCGGCGGCGCGGCCGCCCAGAAGGGTCACGACGTCAGCTGAGGACGGTCCAGCACTGCTCGCAGTAGTGGAGGGACGGGTGGTTGTGGCGGCCGCAGTTCTCGCAGACGACGGTCCTGGTGGTCTGGGGCCGGGTAGCCGGCTGGCGGGGTTGGGTGACCGGGTCGGCGGCCGCCGGCTCCGCGAACTCGTCGAACTCCGCGAACTCGACCGGCTCGACCGGCTCGACGAACTCGGTGTCGCGGACAACCGGGAGCTCAACGGTCTGCCCCTCTTCGGGGTTCCACCAGGACTGCACGGCGGCGGTCCGGCCGGAACGCCTCGGAGGTGGTGTCCCGGCGCCGTTGTGGCCGTTCACGTAGCCATAGCCGTACTCGTAGCCCTCATCGGCCGCGGGGGCGGCCGGGGTCGCCGGAGGGGCGGGGTCGGTGGGGGGCACCTGGGCGGCTGGCTGGCGTGGAGAGGCCTCCCGCCACCAGTCGGCGTTTTCGTCCTCGGCGCGGGGTGTTCCGGCGCCGAAGGCTTGAGCCGCTCCGGGTTGCGCCCCCCAGCCCGGCGGGCTCTGTGCGCCCACGGCCGCACCGTGGGCGCCCCCGCCAGAGGCTTGGGAGGCCCGACCCGGGGGCTCGGCCTGGGCGCCCCAACCCGGGTGCTCGGCCTGGGCGCCCCATGCGGCGTTGCCCTGGGCGCCCCAACCCGCGCCCTGGGCGTCCTGCGCCGGCCTCGGCTCGAAAGCCGGAGCCGGAGCGCGCCCGCGCTGGCGCTGGCGCTGGCGCCGCCGGCGGCGGCGAAGGCTCAACACTCCCAGCCCCACGAGCACGACCACGATCGCCGCGGCGATGCCGGCGAACTGGAGGACCGGTAGCCCCAGGATCTCCAGAGGCGTGCGGTCCCGGCCCTGGTCGATCGCGGTCTGGGAGTCCTTGATCAGCTTGCCTGCCAGGGGATGGCCGGGGTCGAGCGACTTCACCTCCTGGAGGAGCGGGAGGCTGCGCTTGTACCACTGCCGGTCGAAGTCGTCGAGCGCCTCGCGGTAGGCCGCCCCGGCGGTGCCCACCGAGGCCGTGACCTTGGCATGGCGGAGCAGCTCGTTCACGATCGAGGCGGGGACCGCGAAGTTCAGGCCTGAGACCTCGCGACCCGTGTTGGGGTCGACCGATCCGAGGGTGGCGACCCCGACCACCCTGCCCTGCTCGTCGAAGACCGGACCGCCGCTGTTGCCATGGGTCATCCCGGCGTCGGTCTGCAGTACGGTGTAGCTGCGGTTGACCTGCTTCTTCGCGCTCAGGACGCCCTGGGTGAGCGTGGGCTCGCCCTGGCTGTCCTTGGAGAGGGCGGGGTTGAAGGTGGCGGGCCCTGGAAAGCCGAGCACGAACAGGCGATCACCGGTGCTGAGCTCGGTGTCGTCACCGAGCTGCACCGTGGCCATGTTGCGGGCTGAGACCTTGAGGACGGCCACGTCCTTGCCGGGGAACTCCTCGCCGGCGTCGACGAGCTTGGCGATCCTGCGCTTCGAGGGACTCTTGGCGCCGCTGCCCGTCGATCCCACCACGGCGATCGTGCGCTTGTAGTCGACGAGCTTTGTCATCCTCGTCGACCAGCGGACGATCGCTCCGAGGAGCTTGGTCGCCTGGCTCTGGGTGAGCCCGTCCTGGCGGACATCGGCGATGAACTCGTCGCTGTCGTTGCTGAACTCGCGGGCCAGGAAGGCCGCCTTGATGTCGTCGTCCTTCGGCGCCACCACGTGGGCGTTGGTGACGATGTAACCGTTGGGGGTGATCGAGAAGCCTGAGCCGGTCGCCGTCAGCTTGGCGTTGGACCGGTGCACCCTGCCCGTCTCGGTGAACCACCGGAACGGGTTCCGGGCCATCTCGTCGATGATCGCTCCGCGTGCCGCGGTCCGGGTCGCCGGGATCGCGCCCCGCCTGATCTTGTCGGCGGCCATCGCCTCGAGGGCGAGCCCGTTGGACCGGGTGACCACCGGCTCGGGCACGACCAGCCCGGCCGAGAACCGGACGGTGACGAGCTGGACGCCCGGCCTCGACTGGTCGAAGAGCCGCCGCGAGGACAGCGGCTTCGGCGTGTCGTCGGCGGCGCTGGCGGGGACCGCCCCGGCGAGCATCGCGAATAGCATGACCAGCACAACTAGCAGAACGGCGGGCGGTCGAGAATGCCTCCTAGCCGTCCCTGGTCCAGTCCCCGGCCTCTGTCCCACGGATCGCTCCTTGCCAGTGAATCGACGTCCTGGCGGACTCCACCAAGAAAGAGCGTAAGATCGGCACGCTCCGTTTCAAACCCGAACGTCCCGAATCACAACGATTGCGTAACACGGACCGCCAGCGGGCGGCGTCGAGGCACAAAGGGTCGCGGCCAGGCAGCCCTCTCCCTGGGCAGCCTGGCCGCGAGCCTGTGGTCGCGCCGTCCGCGGGTCAGTCGCGCGGGTCAATCCTGGTGGAAGGCGGAGCCTGGCCCTGACCGTGCCCGTCACCCGGGTCGACGCTGGTGGGGGCGTGGCTCTGGCCACTGCCGGCACCGGGGTCGGCGCCGCGGCCCTGGGCCTGCTCGGGAACGGTGCTCGGGGGCGCGCCGCTGTTGGCAGCATCGCCCTTGCCGCTGTTCGCTGAGACGTCCTTGCAGTAGTCGGCGACCTTGTCACTGCCGCCCGCGGCGGCGGCGAGCGCCTTGAACGCGGTCGAGTCGTTCTTGCCGCCCTGCTCTCCACCCTGACCGGCCTGCCAGGCGCGGCAGAGGCCGTCCTTGGCGGCGCCGGTGGCGTCCGGGCCGGTGGCGCTGCGGCCAGCCTTGCTGGCGTCGGCGGCGGCATCCCCGTGGTCGTCGGGCGCTGGGACGCCGGCCGCACCCAGCACCTGGTGCGCGACCCGCTGCGCGGAATCTGGAAGGGTGCCGGTGGCGGCGGCGGCGACGCCGCCCACGGACAGCGCGGCGATCGCCGCCGCCGCCGCCATCTTGGCGGTGAGGAGCTTGGTGAGCACGGTTGGCCTCCGACGGGCTGCTGGGTGGGGGAACGAGCGCGCCGCGGCCGCAAGGGTGGCGACCGTTGCCGCCTCGTCCGCCAGCTCGTCCGAGCTGGGCGGGGCAGCGATCGCCTCGAGGACCATTGCCGTACGCATGTACGCGGGGGGTGCGTCGGCAGGGTCGAGCCCGCCGGCGAGCATTCGCTCGGCCGTGCCCTCGTCGAGGGCCAGCGGGTCGAACCGGAAGCCCGGTTGCGGTCGTGGGTAGCGCATCTCGTCGTGCAGACCGTCGCCGTCCCTCACTTCGTTACCCCTCCGCGCCGAGACGCCGGGAAGTCGGCCCCGAGCCGCTCCGCCAGGCGGCGCAGGCCGCGATGGGAGAGCACCCGGACGGCCCCCGCACGCTTGCCGACGATGGTGGCCACCTGGGCCACGTCGAGGCCGGCGACCACCCGCAGGGTCACGACTTCGGCCTGGTCGGGCGGCAGTTCGGCGATCAGCGCAAGGGCGGCCCTGGTGGAGATCGCCTCCAGCACGGGGTCGGCCGCGTCGCTCGGGCCGGGCCGCTCGGGGACCTCTTCCGGCGGCAGTGGGGTGGTGGGATGACGAGCCTCCCGTCGGCGCCAGTCGATCACGCGATGGCGCGCCACCGTGAACACCCATGAGCGGAAGCCCGCCTCGCTCCCTTGAAACCGGGCGAGCCCGCGGGCCACCTCCAGCCAGGTCTCCGATGCGAGGTCCTCGCAGACGGCCGGGGCGACCACCCGCAGATAGCGCAACAAGGCGGGCTGCAGGTCCCGCCACAGGATGGCGAACGCGTGCTCGTCACCACCGGCGGCGGCGGCGAGGACGGCTTCGAAGCTGGTACCGATCATCGGCCGGCAGGCTGCCTGCCGGCCGAAAGAGTGTCAAATCCCTCTGATCAGAATTGCGCAGACCGCGGCGGCCCGGCCGGCTCGCGCGGCTCCCCGACGACCGGGGATAGGCTGCTGGGAGCCGCGTCGCGCCATCCAGGGGGGAGCCCGTGACCACCGACCCGCCAGGCAAGTTCGTGCACCACCCGATCTTCGCTCGCATCTACGCCCGGATGAGCGTGGGCATGGAGCGCGAGCTGGCCAACCGCCGACGCCGCCTGCTCGCGGGGCTGCACGGGCGGGTGATCGAGGTCGGCGCCATCGGCGCCGCCGGCTTCGTGGTCGGTCGCTGCGAGCGATTCCGCTTCCCCGAGAGCCGGGCCCCGTCCCTCACCGCCCCGCACGTCCTCGGCGCCGCCCACCGTCCCGCTGGCTGAGACGCGGCGCTGTGACACAGTTGCCGTGCGCCAATCCGGAGGAGGGCTGATGCGCCGCGTGCTCCGAGACAATGCACTGTCGCTGACGATGTTCACGATCTTCCTGCTCGCTCTGCTGGGGATGAGCATCGCGGGACACGTGTTCAGCAACAGCGAGAACCAGCAGCACGGGCAGCCGACCGAGAGCTACGCGCGCTACCTCGGCAGCGGTGCGTTCGCCGAGGCGACCTTCGAGAACTGGGAGAGCGAGTTCCTTCAGATGGGGGCGTACGTGCTGTTCACGGCGTTCCTGCTCCAGAAGGGCTCGCCCGAGTCCAAGAAGCCGGAAGGCGACGAGGCGGACGCCGACCCGCGGCGGGCTCGGAACGATCCCGCCGCGCCGGGTCCGGTGCGTCAGGGCGGCCTGGTGCTGAAGCTCTACAGCCATTCGCTGTCGCTGGCGTTGCTTCTGCTGTTCCTGCTGTCATGGCTGGGCCACGCGCTGGGAGGTCACGCGGAGTACAACCAGCAGCAGCTCGAGCACGGAGCGCAGCCGATCTCGCTGTGGCAGTTCATCACCAGCTCGCCCTTCTGGTTCCAGTCGTTGCAGAACTGGCAGAGCGAGTTCCTTGCGGTGGCGGCGCTGGCGGTGCTCGGCATCTTCCTGCGAGAGCGCGGCTCGCCGGAGTCCAAGCCCGTCGCCGCGCCGCACAGCAGGACCGGCACGGGTTGACGGCGTCAGCTCGTCGGCGCGATCGGACGTTCGAGCAGGTCGGTCTCGACGGCGGGCTCGCCGGGGTCGGCCGGCACGCGGAAGGTCTTGATCTGGTGGGGGCCGAAGGCCGTCTCGATCCGCCGGCCGAGCAGGGGCAGGTCGATCCGGGCGCGCGGAGCCGGCCGACCCGCGGTCTCATAGGCGCGGACCACCAGGTCGCCGCCGGGGTCCTCGGCGTGCTTGAGGACCGACAGCAGCACTGACGCCGGCTCGACCGCCACGAACGAGCACCGCTGTTCCAGCGGCCCAGAGTGGCACGACTCGACCAGCGCCACCGGGGGCTGGTTCAGCTCGGCGGCCGCCCGGGCCACGCCGCCGGCGCGCCAGTCTCCGGCATGCGGGACCAGCCGGTAGGTGAAGCGCTGGGCGCCCTGGTCCAGGTAGCGGTATTCCTCGCCGGGGTCGAGCCGGCGGGGTTCGTGCCAGGCGTAGACGGGGCTGCGGGCAACCGTCATCCCGATACGGCTGCCGAGCACGTCGACGGCGTGCTTGCCGTCGTTGAGGATCGCAAGGCCGGCGCGACGCCCGCCAGGAAGGACCCCGCTCACGTCGACCCAGGCGCCCGCCGGCTCCTCGGCGCCGCCGGCCGGACGCTCCAGGTGCCCGTAGGGGATCTCGAAGGTGGCGGTCACGTCCTGGAGCGCGGTGCCGACGCGCAGCTTCAGCAGGGCGAGCCGCTCGTGCCAGTCGAGCGTGGCGCGGACCTCCA
>WNGF01009117.1_pt1 | contig 11473 bp, 13 predicted proteins | sample 5400641 | NCBI WGS metagenome assembly WNGF01 (sample SAMN13153371, study PRJNA577476) | soil metagenome | isolation source: 80 cm soil or saprolite under grassland replicate 2 | place: USA:California | collected 2016-06-15 | reverse complement strand
CTGCACGAACTCATGAACGGCGAGTTCGGCTGCCCGCCGCGCCTCGGCAATGAGGCGCACCCCCAGCAGCGCTTCGGCACGCTCGACTGTCAGCAGGCCGGGATGCCGACCGGATTTTCGATAGTGTTCAGCCGCCTCGTCGAAGGCGGACAGGGCAGCCGGCAGATCACCACGCAATGCCTCAACGATGCCGCGATTGTGGTGGACCTGCGCGATCCGGCCAACGTGGCCGCCGCGGGCGTACAGCACTTCTGCCTGACGAAGTTCCTCATGCGCGCCTTGCCAATCGCGCACACCCAGGCACACGAGGCCGCGGTTGTTTCGCACGTCAGCCTCGAGTACGTCGTCACCACCGGCTTGGCCCAATGTCATGAGCGCCCGGTCGAGACTTGCCTTCGCTTCGTCGAAGCGCCGGATCTCACAGAGCACCAGGCCGCGCTGCATCTGCAGCCTCGCCGCCGAGACGCCATCCCGCAAAGTCGTGCCCGCCCGGTCGAGTTCGGCCAATGCACTCCGGGCACCGCTGGTCAGTAGCAGTACGTATGCGAGCGATCCACGTGCTTCACCGGCGCGGATCGGCAGGCCGGCCACCTCGGCGAGATTTGCGGCGTCTCTCAGCCGGTCGGCGGCGCCGGCGAGGTCACCTGATGCCGCCGCGGCCATTCCGAACGCACGCTCGGCGGCAGCCATGATCTCGGCATCACCCGCCGCTGCGGCCACGGCAGATTCGGCGAGCCGACGCGCGCGCGCCGGCTCGGTGTACGCAAGGTCGGCGGCGGACAACGCGTCAGCCAAAGCTGCCGATCGCAGGGACTGTCCCGTCACGGCGCTGAGCCATAAGCTGTCGACTGCATCAGGCCATCGCGCGCGTGCATCCACATCAGGTCATGAGGTCTCTCTCGGCCATCCGATGGGACGGGCATATGGACATCATGGAGCACGGCCACTACTTCTTTCCTGCGGCTTTAATCGCAGGTGCCCGCGCGCCCGGCGGTGCTGACCATCCCCACGCCGTGGACGAGACATTTCCCCCGCTGCCGCCCGCGACGGGCATCAGAGTGGGCGTCATCGATACCGGCATCGCGCTCAATGAGGCGGGTGAAGCCCATTCCTGGTTCGGCGATCACGTGTCCTTCACTGAGCAGGACACTGATCCTCTGAAGGAGGGCCACTACGACCGTTATGAAGCGGGCTATCTCGCAGATGCCGACGGACACGGGACATTCGTCACCGGCCTCATCCTTAGCGAAGCTCCGACGGCACGGGTCACCATGTGCGGCGTCCTGGACAAGGGTGGCGACGCGTTGCGAAGGAATGGGCTGGAACAACGCGACGACGCCGAAGTCGCCAAGGCCCTCAGTCGGCTCGCCGATGACCCCGAGGTCCAAGTCATCAACCTCTCGTTCGCAGGCGGAGTCTTCCCGAATGTGCCCTCGAGCGTCCAGGAAGTGCTTTCGTCGCTCCCTGGCAGACTCGCCGTCGTAGCCGCTGCGGGGAACGGACGCAGCGTCGACGGCGAAGACGTAGGTACCGAGGACCCGGTCTGGCCGGCGACTTTCGAGAAAGTGATCTCGGTCGGCGCGCTCGACGAGCAGGTCCTGATCCACCCGGGTGCGACACCTCAGCGGGCCCGCTTCAGTAACTATGGGAAATGGGTCGACGCCTACGCCAGCGGGGTGCACGTGCTCGGCCCGTTTGTCTACTACAAGGAGAACGCCCGCCCAGATCCCGATGGGACGCGTGGTCTCACCCCCGGCCATCGATGGCCGCAGAGTTTCACAGGTTGGGCACGATGGAGTGGCACGTCCTTTGCCGCGGCCCTGGTGTCCGGCCGGATCGCCCAGACAGCCATCGAACGCGGGATCACCGGCGCCGAAGCCGCTCAGGTCGTGCTCTGCGGGTCACAGAAGATCTTCAACGACCACACGGTATGGGTTCGAGGCGCCGGACTGCCTGCATTACGCCAGGACCGTCCGTAGTGGACCGTCGGCTTGATCACGAGCGCCTCGTCTCCAGCTCATAGCGCTAGAGCACCTTGGAGAGGAACGCCTTCGTGCGCTCCCGTTGGGGATTGGCCAGCATCTCGCGGGGTGGGCCGGACTCGACGACGACGCCGCCGTCCATGAAGACCATCTGGTCGGCGACTTCCCGGGCGAAGCCCATTTCGTGCGTCACGACGATCATCGTCATGCCGTCAAAGGCGAGCTGCCTCATCACGTCGAGCACCTCGCCGACCAACTCGGGATCGAGAGCGGAGGTCGGCTCGTCGAAGAGCATCAGCTTGGGATCCATAGCCAGCGCCCGCGCGATCGCTACCCGCTGCTGCTGCCCGCCGGAGAGCTGGGCCGGGTAGGTCTTCTCCTTGTCCGCGAGGCCGACCCTGTCGAGCAGCTTGCGCGCAGACTCGATCACGTCGTTCTTGCGGCGCCTCTTGACCCGGAGCGGCGCCTCGGTGACGTTCTCCAGCGCTGTCATGTGCGGGAACAGGTTGAAGTGCTGGAACACCATTCCGATGTCGCGACGCTGCTTGGCCGCATCCTTCGGACGCAACTCATGTAGCTTGCTGCCCTTCTCGGCATAGCCGACCAGGACGCCATCGACATAGAGCCGTCCCGCGTTGACCTGCTCGAGATGGTTGATACAACGCAAGAATGTCGACTTGCCCGAACCCGAGGGGCCGACCATGCACAGCACCTCTCCGGGCTGTACCAGGAGGTTTATGCCCTTGAGCACCTGGAGCGTGCCGAAGTTCTTGCAGACTGCCTCGGCGCGCACCATCGGCGGCTGCGTCATCGCGCACCTGCCCCACCCTGCGACTGGGTCTGCGCCCTGGCCAAGGCCCGCAGTTGCCTCGCCGTGAGCACACGTGACGACCCGCGCGCGAAGTAACGCTCCAGGAAGTACTGACCGAACATGAGGACGCTGGTGATCGCGAGGTACCACGTGGACGCGACGAGAAGCAGCGGAACCGGTCGGTACAGCACGCCGGCGATGCCCCGCTGGGTTGTGTACAGGTCCAGCGTGTAGGGCACCGCGGTCACGAGCGAGGTGGTCTTCAGCATGCTGATCACCTCGTTGCCGGTTGGCGGGATGATCACACGCATCGCCTGCGGCAACACGATCCGGCGCATCGTCATTGCCCACGACATGCCGAGCGCTGTCGCTGCCTCGGCCTGCCCCTCGTGCACCGAGGTGATGCCGACACGGACGATTTCTGCCATGTATGCGGCCTCGTTCAAGCCCAGACCGAGCACGGCAAAGAAGAATGCCGCATTGAGCGTCTGAATATTCACGTGCGAAAACTGGTGCACGAACGGGATGCCGAAAGCCAAATGCGGGTACAGGGACGTGAACAGTCCCCAGAAGACGAGTTGCACGTAGACCGGCGTGCCACGGAAGATCCACAGGAATCCCCAGGCAGCCCACGTCAGTACCGGGTTGGGCGAGAGTCGCATGATCGAGAGCACGATGCCCAGCCCGACACCGAGGACCATGGCCCAGAACGTCAACTGAAGCGTGTTCCACGCAGCGGTCGAGATCCGCTTGTCGAACAAGTAGGCCCGGTAGGTGTCCCAGTGATAGTTGCCGTTGGTCGCCGCGCCGTAGACGAAGAGCGCGATCAGCACCAGGACGATCGTCGCGCCGATCCAGCGTCCGGGGTGTCGCAATGGCACGGCCTTGATCGCCTCGGCCGGTGGCGCCGGTTCGACCGTCTTCTCCAGCGAAGTCATGGCGACCGCCTAACTGATGGCGGCGTTGACGGTGGCCGTCTTGATCTCGCCGGACTGGAAGCCCCACTTCGTGCAGATCTGGTCGTACGTGCCGTTATCGATCAGAGTCTGCAGGGCTTTCTGCATCGCCTGGATGAGCGTCGAGCCCTTAGCGATTGGCCAGCCGTACGGCGCCGCCTCGGAGATCTGCCCGGCCTGCTGGAGCTTGCCGCCGCTCTGCTTGATCGCGTAGGCCGTCACCGGAGAGTCGGCCGACATCGCGCCCGCCTTGCCCAGAACGACAGCATTGGTCGCATCATCCTGATTCTCGTAAGGCAGCAACTTGAGCGGCTTCTTGCCGGCCTTGGTGCACGCCTTGCTCTTCGCCGGCAGCTCGTCCGTCTGCTCATAGGTCGTCGACTGGACTGCCACGGTGAGACCGCACGCATTGTCCGGGTCGACTGTCTTCCCGGCAGGTGAGGCCCAGAGGATGCCGGCGGTGAAGTAGTTGACGAAGTCGACCGTCTTCTCCCGCTCCTTCGAATCGGTGAATGACGACATGCCGATGTCGTACGTACCGGCCGTCACTGCGGGAATGATCTTGGAGAAATCAGCCTGACGGTATTCGGTGGTGAGTCCTAACACCTTAGCGGTGGCGTCGAGCACGTCGACGTCGAAACCGACGACCTTTCCGCCAGAGCCGAGGTACTCGTTCGGCGTGTAAGGCACGTTGACGCCGACTATCAGCTTCCCGGCCGACTTGATCTTGGCTGGGAGCAGCGTCGCCAGGGACGTGTTCTGACTGACGGTCGGCGTGCCCGTTCCGGTGGGCCCGGCGCCCTTCTCCTTGTTACTTGTGCAGCCGGTCAGGACGATCGCGGCCGCAGCGCCGACGGCGACCAAGGTGTGCAGGGGATGGGATGGCTTGAGCATGACGGCCTCCAGGGGTGATCGGCCAACGTCCAAACCATAAGTCGCCAGACCGTCCTCGGAACCCCGTGCGACGCAACTGTTACGCGCCGCTGGTCAAGGAGTTCCTGACGCGTTGGATCGATACCGTCGCGGTAGAGATCAAGCCGACCACGCACGCCAACTACACCGTCCTCGCGCACGCGTACGTCATTCCGCACATCGGGCACCGCAAGATGCGAGACATCAAGCCACAGACGATCAGCGCGCTATACCGGCGCCTTCTCCTGTCCGGCCGTCGGAAGCGCGACACCAACACGATCATGTTCGAGCACTGGAAGCGGCGGACCAAAGCGGGCCACAAGGTGACCGGCTCCGAGCTGGCCCACGTGGCCGGGCTCAGCCAGTCGGCGGGAATCCGCGCGGTTGCCCGCTACCGGGCTGGCCGCTATCCCTCGGCGCTCAGTGCCGGCTTGGGCCCGAAGAGCTCTCGCAGCTTGACTGCGACTTCGCCCTGGATGCGCGAGCCGTCGGGGAAGCGTTGCCAGACCATCTGCTGTACCCGACTGCGGCGCAGCGCTCCGCACATCATGAGCTGCACATCATGACTGCAAGCGGCGTGCCCGCGACGATGGCGCCGATTCGTCCCAGCGGAAAGCGAAAGGGGGTCTTGGCGACTATGGACAACAGGCTGGCGCCGTCCGGATGGCCACATGGTGTACGCCTGCCGAATCGATCCACGAGGCGATCGCCTCGTAGGTGTGACCGGGTGAGTACGGCTTGGTGGAGGTCCAGAACAGGAGCCAGAGGTGGCCAACATCCGAGCGGGCAGCGATCTGGACGCAGTCGCTTCCGGTACCGCTGCACTGGAGCGCAGCGACCGTGGGACTGTGGAATTTGGTGTCGTCAAACGACGCGACATCTGCCCATACGCCGTCGCTAAATACGTTGATGCAGACTTCCTGTCCGCCAGAGTCCTGACAGGACGAGACAGCTGCCGCAGGTTGCGCAACGGCGACCAACGTCGCCGCTGTAGCGGCGAGGGTGGCGCAGATGGCGAGCAGTCGTCGACGGATCCTCATTCGCTGGACCCCTCCCCGAGCAGACACGGAAAGCACGATTGCGAGCCGCTTCTCCAACCTGATCCCTCCAGGTCCGGTTCCGCTGGGTCTGACTTTTGGCGAGCCGTCGTAGGGGGTGCGGTCTCTATCTGGCGGTGACAGAGGTTGTCGGCTAGGCGGTGCTTCGCGACCGTTGACAGGACAATGCCGGAATGGTGTACTTCATCGGCGATACACGGGATCTGCCGAGTGTCCTCAATTTCGGGGGGGTTGCAAGATGAAGATCAAAAGGACCTTAGGCAGTCTGGCGGCATCGTTCGTCATGGTCGGTGCCTTTGGTGCATTTAGCATGGCTCCCGCGAACGCCGCAGTCACAATTACGTGCACGTCTTATCCGGCTCCCAGCATCAGCGGCAGTGCGGGCGTTATCACGGCTCACTACTATCACTCGTGTAATTCCATTGCAGGCATCGGCCTTATGTTCGGTGACATTTGGATCTACAATGACACGGACGGGGCTGCGTCGAGCAGGGAAGTCGTGGGTCCTGAACCTCAGACGACCGCAGCCGGAACACATTCAGACACGATCGCTAACCTCGGTCACGGGACCTTCTATGCCGAGGAAGTCTTGAGCATGTTTGGGAGCTTTACGTACGGATCTGTTCCGGGGTGTGGCCGAGTGGCCACGGACGAAGTCCAATGCGTTTGGAAGTCAGCCCGGCACTTCTATTGAGATGGCGGCCGTGGCCTATTCTGGTGCAGAAAGCCTATTGGTAGCGTGATGGCGAACTGACCGAATATCGTCAAGTCGAGTAGCGAGGATGCCCTATGATTCACGGGTCATTGATCTGACCCGTGCCGGGTACGCTGACTATTCCTGAAGAAACTGTTGGGCATTCGGCGACGAGGCCCTCAAGTACGTCAAGGGATGGTGGATGGGGGGGACGGACCTCCACCCGAAGTCGCCATGCCGGAGCCGGTGACTCCCGAAACGTTGCGGAAGCTGACGGCACTGCGCGGCGAAAGGGCGCGGTGGGCGGCAGGTCCTGGCTCCGAGATCCTCGGCGGCAGGCGGGTCGGCATCCGCATCGAGGCCGCCACGCTGATGTTCTACGACCTCGAGACGCGCGAGCTGCTGCGCACCCGGCCCAACCCGCTCTCCGCCGAACAAGTCCGGCGGCTGCGTGGGCTGCAGCCGCTGGGCCACCACCGCGGCCGTCCGTCGAACCGATCCGGGTGCATCGCCGAGCCAGCAACACCGGCGTGATCATCGTGGCCGGCCAGAAGGTCGCCCTCGGCCGGATGCACAAGCACCAGACCGTCGCGACGCTCGTCTCCGCGACCACGCTGGCGGTCCAGTTCGGCGACAGTGACGTGCGCGTCGTGCGCCGCACGACCACCCAGCCCGTCCGTAGCATCAAGGGTCAGCGCCCGCGGACCGCTTCCGTTCCCTAGACCACCCGTCGCACATCGTCTGGCGGAAAGCGTCGCGGATCGGCGAAGCGGTCACAGGGTCGTCGATGGTTGTGATGTTCGGTCAGCACAACGTGCGAGCGGCAAGCGCTGCGCTCCAGCTCGCCGAGACCGCCATGGCGGCCCGCGTCACGAAGGCCTGCGAGGATCTGCTCAGTGCGGGGACGTCGCCGACGGCGTAGTCGCCGTCTCGGCGAATCCGGTGGTGCGCCAGGTCGCGCCGTCGGCGGTGATGCCGAAGGCCCAGTAGCCGGGCAGGCCTTCGAGCCACGACTGGGCGCGGTCGCCCATGGCGAAGGCCGCCGTGGCGTAGGCGTCGACGTAGGTGAGGTGCTGCCCGACCACCGTCACGGCAGCCAGCGCGGTCGGCGGTCGGCGGGTGTGCGGGTCGACGATGTGCTGGTCGCGCTCAGCCGTCCCGGACGTGGCCACCGCGAGGTTGTTGCCGGCGACGACGCCGGCGAGCTGTGCCGGCTCGAGCGGATGCGCGACGCCGATGCGCCAGGGCTGCCCCGGTCCGAACTCGCCGGCGCATTGCACGTCGCCGCCGCCGTTCACGCAGTGATTCACCGAGCCGGCGGCCCGCAGCAGCTCGCTAGCCTGCTCGATGGCCCAGCCCTTAACCACTCCGGACGGGTCGAGCACGCCGGTCGCGTAGGCGGAGAAGTACCCGCTGGTGGCCCAGTCCAGGTCGTCGCACAAATCCAGGATCCTGCGCACCCGCGGGTCGCACTCGCGCAGCGTGATGTCAGCTCGTGCCAGCTGGCTGATCTCACTGCCCGGCTGGTACGTCGAGAATGTCGAGTCGACCCAGTGCAGCCAGTGCACGAGGTCGTCGATCGCCGGCTCGCCGACATCCGGATCGCGGACGTCAATCGAGAACACGGTGCCCATGCATTCCTCGACGCGCCTCATTTGATGCCGGCCTTGTCCAGCGCGCTCTGTAGCGACTGGATGTAGCCCTCGCTCGTGTACGTCGCTCCGGAGACGGTGTCGATGTTGGCGCTCTGCGTGGAGAGCGTCTCCTGCAGGAGGATCGGCGCTGCGTAGCTGTTGATCTGCTGCGAGCGCCCGTCGTACGCGGTCAGCTGGACGTAGGAGACCTGGTCGATCTTGCTGCCCGACACGGTGGCCTTGATCTGCATGACGCCGTACTGCGTCTGGATCGCGTCGCCGACGATTGTCCGGCGGCTCGCCGGCGTGGAGTTCGGATTCGGCGGAGCGCTGGTCGACTGGCTCGCCCGCGCCGTGCTCGGCGACGTGCTGGTACCGGGCAGCGCCGCGGAAGGCAGGGCCGCCCCCGCGCCCACCGGATGCCCGTGCGATTTGAAGCTGAGCAGGGCAACGAGCCCCAGACTGGTGCCGAAGAAGGCCAGGACTATGCGTTTCACCGGATCGACCTCAGAACGCGAAGGACTCGGAGTGGATGTGCCGGCGTGGCACGCCGGCCTGGCGCAGCGTCGCCTGGGCGACGGCCATCATGCCTTCGGGTCCGCACAGGAACACGTCGTGGTGACGCAGGTCGGGCACGAGGCGGCGCAGCCTTTCCGGCGAGAGCGGGTCGTTCGCGCCGTGGCGGGGCGGACCGGTCAGGTAGTGCACGCGCGCCCCGCGCTGACATGCGATGGCGTCGAGTTCGCTGCGCAGGACGAGCTGGTCCGGCGTGTTGGCCCGGTAGATGAGCGTGACATCGCCGGGGTGTGCGGGCAGCGTCTCGAACAGTGCCCGCAGCGGGGTGATGCCCACGCCGCCCGCCAGCAGCAGCACCTTGCGTCGGCGGCGTCGAGCGGCGGTGAACGATCCGTACGGACCCTCCGCGAGCACGCGGGTGCCGGGGCGCAGCGCGAGCAGCGCGGCGCTGTGGTCGCCCGCGATCTTCACGGTGATGCGCAGCAGATCCGGACGCGGCGGCGCCGACAGCGAGTACGGGTTCGCCGCCCACCACAGGTCCCGGGTGAGGAACCGCCAGCGGAAGAACTGGCCTGGCTCGGCGTTCAGCTGGTCGAGGCGACGGCCCGTGACGTACACCGATACCACGTCGGCGGACTCGCGGTGGATCCCGACGACGCGCAACTGGCGCCGGGGGAGCGCGAGCAGCGGGGTCAGCACGCGGTACCACAGCAGCAGGACCGCGACCCCGATGTACATCGCCGACCAGAGCCAGCGCGTCCGCGCGTCGTTCAGGAAGTCGGCGCCCGTCGCGAACTGGTGGCTGAACGCGAGCGCGACGGCCAGGTACGTGTAGAGGTGGATGAAGTGCCACGTCTCGTAGCTCAGCCGGCGCCGCGCCGCCCGGGCCGAAGCGACGCCGACGCCGACGAGCAGGAACACGGCGACCGTCGCCATCAGGACGTCCGGGTACGTCGTGAGAAGCGACCAGGTCTGGCTCACCAGGCCGGCGTGCGCCGTGACGGCATAGCCCCAGATGATCAGCAACGTGTGCGCGACCGCGAGGCTGACGGTGTAGCGGCCGCCCATCGCGTGCCAGCGAGCCAGCCGGTCGGTGCCGACGCCGCGTTCGAGCGCCGGGACGCGTGCCATGAGCGCGAGCAGCACCACTACCGCGTACCCGGCAAGCAGCCCGGTGATCCGTCCGGCATTAGTCAGCCAATCGCCGAGCCCGTGCACGAACACCGTGTCGTGCCACCAGAGCACGAGTACCGCCAGCCCGCCGAGCCCGATTGCCGACAGCGCAACCGCTGGCGCGATACGCAACGGCCGTGGCAGCAGCGCGGTCGAGGGACCCGCCTGGGCCTGCAACGTCGCGGTCACGGATGCGCCTCTCGGTGGACTGCACCCAGCATGTTCGGCGACCCTCTGGACTCCCTCTCAGCAACCTGTGGCCTTCCGCAATACAGAGCCGGCTCAGAGGCAATTCAGAAGTTGCCGCGCATGCTGGTCGTATGAGCCGGACGCTGCGCGGCGCGCAGGCACAGCCGATGCGCCGCCCGGACGGCACCCCGCTGCGTGCCCTCGTCGTCGACGACGAACTGAATCTCGCCGACGTTCTCACCAGCATGCTCACGCTCGAGGGCTGGCAGGCCCGGTCGGCGGCTGACGGAGCGACTGCTGTGCGGATGGGCCGCGAGTTCGTGCCGGATGCGGTCGTGCTCGACGTGATGCTGCCGGATATGAACGGGATGGACGTGTTGCGCCGACTGCGCGCCGACAACCCGGCGGTCTGCGTGCTGTTCTTGACAGCGCGCGACTCCGTTGAGGACCGGGTCGCGGGAATCACGGCCGGCGGCGACGACTACGTCACCAAGCCGTTCAGCCTGGAGGAGGTGCTTGCCCGGTTGCGTGGCCTGGTTCGCCGGGCCGGCATCGCCAGCTTGCAGCGCGGCTCGCAGATCGTGGTCGGCGACTTGACCATGGACGAGGACGCACGCGAGGTGCACCGCGCGGGCGAACTGATCGACCTGACTGCCACGGAGTTCGAGCTGCTGCGCTACCTGATGCGCAATCCGCGACGCGTCCTGTCGAAGGCGCAGATCCTCGACCGGGTATGGAGCTATGACTTCGGTGGACGCGCGCACGTCGTCGAGCTGTACATCAGCTACCTGCGCAAGAAGGTCGACAGCGGGCGGGAACCGGTGATCCACACGGTCCGCGGAATTGGCTACGTACTCAAGCCGGCGAGCTGATGCGCCTCCGGCTTCGGGACGGCGCGGTGGCGCGCAGGTTCAACCGGCTCAGCTTGCGCAGCCGTCTCATTGCTGTGCTGCTGCTCCTGCTGCTCGTCAGCTCCGCCGTCGTGGCGGTCGCGACCTCGCTGGCACTGCGCGGCTTCCTGCTCGACCGGCTCGACCAGCAACTGGCTGCGGCAGGCGTGCGTTACTCGGCGTCGCTCGAGCACCCGGCCGACCATGACGCCGACGACGGAGGGTTCGATTCGGTCATCGGGCAGCCCGTCGGCACGCTCGGCGCCCGCATCCTCAACGGGACGGTGACCGCACTGGGCGTGGTCGGTGCCGGCAACGACCAGCGCGAGCCGTCGGCCGCGGATCGTGCTGCCATTGCGGCCCTTGCCGTCACGGACGGTCCGCGCACTGTCGACTTGCCCGATCTCGGCGACTACCGCGTCATCGTGGCCGCCGGCCGCGACGGCGACCTGCTCGTCACCGGGCTACCCGAGCAGGAGGTCGACGAAACGATCGGGCGCCTGCTCTGGACCGAGCTGGCCGTATTCGGCGTCGCGCTGCTCCTGACCGGTCTGGCCGGCGCCGTGTTCATCCGGCTGTCGATGCGCCCGTTGACCCAGGTCGCGGGTACCGCGCTGGCGGTGTCCGACCTGCCGCTCGCCAGCGGCGAGGTGTCGCT
>WNGF01009116.1_pt1 | contig 11473 bp, 6 predicted proteins | sample 5400641 | NCBI WGS metagenome assembly WNGF01 (sample SAMN13153371, study PRJNA577476) | soil metagenome | isolation source: 80 cm soil or saprolite under grassland replicate 2 | place: USA:California | collected 2016-06-15 | reverse complement strand
GACAGCGTTAGCGCATCGCCCTTGCGCATGTCCAGCTGAAACTCGAAGGACAAGGGCGCATTGCCCTCGTACACCGGCGTCGTCGCCGGATCCAGAGTCGCCGTAACGTCGATCCATCCACCCGAGATCGACGCATTCCCCCTTGCAACTCGAGATGCCGATTGCTGAGCACAGGCAAAGGCACCAAGCATTGCGACCGCGATGGCCCAACGTCGCCACGCATTTCTCTCAATTCGCATTGAACCTCGCCGAGAACGGTTAAACCGCCAAGCTCAAAAGCATTGTGAATGCCAAACCAGCCACCCCAATAATCGTCTCGGCCACTGTCCAGGTCTTCAGCGTCTGCGGCACCGTCATGTTGAAGAACTCCTTGATGAGCCAGAAGCCGGCGTCGTTCACGTGCGAAAGGACCAGGGAACCTGCGCCCGTCGCGAGCACGAGCAGCTGGACGTTGGTGCCCGGCGTTGCAAGCGCAACGGGAGCGACGATGCCAGCGGCAGTGGTCATCGCCACCGTCGCCGATCCCGTCGCTACCCGGATGAGCGCCGCCACGATCCATGCGAGGAATAGTGGCGACGCGTGGGATCCCACCGCCATCGCCGCGATGGCGCGCCCCACGCCGCTCTGCACCAGCACGGCATTGAAGCCGCCGCCAGCGCCGATGACGAGCAGAATCGTCGCCGTCGGCGCCAGGCAGTCATTGCAGAACTTCAGCACTTCCTCCTTAGTGAAGTGCCGCGCACGGCTCAGTGACCAGAAGGAGAACAGCAGTGCGAGCAATAGCGCGACGATTGGTTGACCGACGAAATGCAGTGCCGAACGCGCGGTGCTCGCGTCGTCGAGGAAAACGTCGGCCGCGCTCGCAAGAAGCATCAGTATGACGGGGATCAGCACCGTGAAGATCGAGATGCCGAAGCTCGGCGTCTCACGCTTGGATTCGCCTCCGAGCTGATCCGCGAGTGGATTATCGGCAGGCAACACGATTCGAGGCGCGACCCATGTCGCGAAGATCGGACCCGCCAACGCAGCGGTCGGGAGACCCACGATCAAGCCGTAGAGAATCGTGAGCCCGACGTCGGCGTTGAATGCGCTGACAGCCAGCATCGCCGCGGGGTGTGGCGGCAGCATCCCGTGCACCACTGACAGGCCGGCGACGAGCGGGATCCCGATCTTGACGAGCGACATGCCGGTGCGCCGCGCGATCGTGAACACGAGCGGAATGAGCAGAACGAATCCCACCTGGAAGAACACCGGGATCCCGACGATGAATGCAACCACCATGATGGCCCAGTGCACGCGCCTTTCGCCGAACAGACCGATGAGTGTTGTCGCGATCCGCGTCGCCGCGCCCGATTCGGCCATCAACTTTCCGAGCATTGTTCCGAGTCCGACGACCACCGCTATGAACCCCAACACGCTGCCGACGCCGTCCTGGAATGCCTTGACCGCGGCGCCGAGTGGCATTCCCGCCGCGACGCCCATTGCAAGCGACACCAGAATCAGCGCGACGAACGGGTGTAGCTTGAGCCGCGCGATGAGCACAATGAGCGTGACCACTGCGCCGAGCGCGTAAAGGAGGAGACGGGTGTCTGCGCTCATACGGACGCGCGGGTAACGAGGTCGTCGACAATTTTTTGTGCGGACTCTCTGATGTCGTACGTCCACGCGTGCTCGTCGAATGCAGGCTCCTCGAGCGTCGCGAGCTGGCTGTCCAAGAGGGACGCCGGCATGAAATGGCCGCGCCGTTCCGCGAGGCGCTCGGCGATCATCACTCGCGAACCCTTTAGAAACACGAATTGCAATTCGGGCGCTGCCGCGCGGAGAGCATCCCGGTAGGATCGCTTGAGCGCGGAGCAGGTCATCACCAGCCCGGTGCCTGCGTCTCTTGCCTCGCCAATTCGAGTCGCGAGAGCTCGTAACCAACCGGCGCGGTCATCATCCGTGAGCGGAATCCCCGACGCCATGCGCCGCACGTTCTCTGGTGGGTGGTAGTCGTCGCCCTCGACGAAGTCGACGCCGAGCCTACGCGCCAGGCTCGCGCCGACGGTGCTCTTGCCGGAGCCGGTAATGCCCATCACGACATACAGGTTCCGATTCACGCTCTCGGCGATCGAGGTTGACCACCATGCGACCGCTGCGCAAAATGTCGCGTTGGGTTATGAATAGCCATGATGACACGACACGAGCCTGAGCATCAGTCACCGACAAAGCCGGCGCTCTTCGCGCTCTTCGTGCTCCTCGAAGTCGGTGCGTGTGTCCATCACGCGCCGTCGCCAGATCCCGTGTGGCACGACGAGTTCGACGGACCCGCGGGCGCGTCGTTCGACCGCGCGAAGTGAGTCGCCGACACCGGCGGAAAGGGCTTCGGCAACCAGGAGCGCGAGTTCTACACGACGCGCGCCGAGAATGTTGCTTTGGATGGCGACGGCCACCTCGTGATCACCGCGCGCGCCGAGCCGGCGTCGTCTGCGTACCAGTGCTGGTACGGACGCTGTCTCTACACGTCGACGCGTCTCAAGACGAAGGGACTCTTCGCACAGGCGTACGGGCGGTTCGAGGCACGGATCCGCATCCCGCGCGGGCGGGGACTCTGGCCCGCATTCTGGATGCTCGGCGCAGACATCGATTCTGTCCATTGGCCGCAGAGCGGCGAGATCGACATCATGGAGAACATCGGACGCGAGCCGGCGATTGCGCACGGCACGCTCCACGGACCGGGCTATTCGGGCGCCGGCGGGATCGGCCGCGCCGACACGCTGTCACAAGGAGCATACGCGGACGACTTTCACATTTTCGCTGTTGCATGGCGACCGACTGAGATCCGCTGGTACGTGGACGGGCGCCACTATCATCGCATGACGCCGGCGGATCTGCCGCCGGGGACGAAGTGGGTGTTCAATCATCCATTCTTTCTGCTGCTCAATGTTGCGGTGGGCGGCGGGTGGCCCGGCGATCCGGACGCGTCGACTACGTTCCCGCAGCAGATGGTAGTGGATTATGTCCGCGCGTATCGCGATCCGTAGTGTGTTGCGCTTTAGTGTGTTGCGCTTTGCGGCCGTTGCAGGGAAATGTGCCATCCGCCAGCCGGTTGATCGCTATTGAAATCCTACTTGACAACTCGAACGCGGGGCAATAATAGAAGGTGTCTTCCGAGCCGCCCACGCGGTGTTTCCTGGCTCGGCATGCGCGGGGTGAAATAGGCAGACTTACCTGACTTCCTCTTTAGGAGGGTAGTACGCGACTGCTTCGTTCGTTCGCCCTGCTGTTATGTGTTTCATTGTTGTCCGCCTCATCGACCTACGCTGTGGGTCAGGCCGACACGTTCAGACATCCCGGTACTCCAGAGCAGGCATACCTGGTTATCCGTACTGACGATGCCGGGATGAGTCACGCCGTGAACATGGCTGTCGAAAGACTCATCGCGACCGGCCTTCCACTTTCGGTGTCGGTGATGTTTCCCACTCCCTGGTATCAGGAGACGGTGGAGATTCTGAAGCGGCATCGCGATGTCGCAGTCGGCATTCACCTCACGCTCAACTCGGAGTGGAAGAATTATCGCTGGGGCCCCGTGTCGGGCCGCACTGCGGTACCGACGCTGGTGGACGCCGACGGATACTTCTTCGCGTCCGCAGACGCGTTGTACAAGAACAAGCCCGATCTGCGGGAGATCGAGAAGGAGCTGCGAGCTCAGATCGATCGCGCGCTCAAGTCGGGTCTCAAGATCGACTACGTGGATTACCACATGGGCACAGCGGTCAGCTCTCCTGAATTCCGCGAGCTCACAGAGCGGCTCGCTCGGGAGTTTGGTCTCGGCATGTCGCAATACTTTGGGGAGACCAGGCAAGATCCCCAATACTGGGCCGCGCCGCGCAACAAGGCTGACAGTCTCGTGGCGATGATCAATCGCCTCCAGCCGGGCTTCAGTGTCGTGGTCACCCACGTGGGTATAGACGACGCGGAACTGGGCGCCTTGCTGGACATGAACACGTCCAATCCTCTCCCTGACATGAGCAAGAATCGTCAGGGAGAGTTGAATGCGCTTACGTCAAAGCGATTCAGGGACGCCCTCAAGGCCCGCAACATCCAGCTCTTGACCTATCGCCAGTTAATCGCCATGCAAGGCCTGAAGTCAATGCGACGACCCGAAGTTTGAGAACGCAAGTGCCCTATCGGGAGGAAGTGCTCATGGAGCTACTAGGAGGATTGCTCATGGAGAAGGTTCTGTTAGCCAGGCGTTCATTCTTGAACAGCCGACCACTCTGCCTTCGCGCAGTGGGGATGAGCCTACTATTCGTGCTGGCTCTGAGCGGAACGGCATTGGGCCAGCAGGTAGCAGTCAGCGGAACTGTCACCTCGACAACGGGTGTTCCACTTCAGGGCGTCACGGTACGTGTGCAGGGAACAGACACGCGTGCGGTTACATCCGCGAATGGGAAATATGTAGTCACCGCGCCTACAGATGCGGTTCTGATTTTTTCCCGTGTCGGGCAGCGTCCTGTTCAGACAACGATTGCCGGACGCACCAAAATCGATGTCACCATGGCGCAAATCTCCTATCTGGAGGAGGTGGTGGTTACCGCCTACCAGGAACAGCGGAGGGCGGACATCACCGGCGCGGTCGCAAGCATCAACATGGAAAGCGCTGCTCGAACGACAGGGGCAAGCATTGCCCAGCGGCTGGATGTCGTCCCGGGCATAACGGTTGTGGCGAGTGGTTCCCCGGGTTCACGCAGCACGGTCAGAATCCGTGGCGTCACGTCCTTTCAGAACAACGATCCTCTGTATGTCGTCGACGGCACCGCGGTTTCGGACTCCTACATCAACTTCCTGAACCCTGACGATATCACGTCCATCCAGGTCCTCAAGGACGCATCGTCGGCTTCGATCTATGGTGCACGAGCCAGCAACGGTGTGATCGTCATCGAAACCACCAAGAGGGGAGTGGCGGGACCGCCCCAGTTCAGGTTCCGCGTACGAACCGGTGTCGCCTCTCCAATCCGCGGCTATGATGATTTCCTCATTACGAACGCGCTGGACTACTTCCAGGTTGTCAAGCAAAGCTATGTCAACGCGGGTTTGCCGGTCCCTACCAACATTTACGGGGACGCCAACAACCCGACGGTTCCCAAATACATATGGCCGAACGACTGCGGGCCCCTGGACACCTCGAAAAGCCCGCCCGCCAAGACACCGGGCCCCTGCACGACTGTCGATGAGTCTTCCTATGCCTACCCGAGCAATTTGATCATGCCGGGCAGCGCGGGTACCAACTGGTGGAAAGCTGTCTTTGGTCCGGCGCAGGTTGGGGATTACAACCTGGATATCTCCGGCGGCAGTGAACAGACCGCGTATCGTGCCTCCTTCAATTTCTTCGATCAGACTGGCACGGCGAAGTTCAACCACTTCAGGCGGGGGAGCGTCCGCATCAACACCACATTTTCCCGGGGTCGGTTGAACTTCGGTGAGAACGTTGCGCTCTCTGCCGAGCGACATACCGGGGGGATCCCGGATGACCCAACCGGATACGCCGAAGACGGCATCATCGGCAAGAATATCCTGATGCAGCCGGTCGTCCCGATCTACGACACACAAGGTAATTTCGCCGCGGGTAAGGCTGTGGGCCTGGGCAACCAGAGCAATCCCCTCAAGTTCGCCTTTGAGGCAAGGAACAACGTAAACAAAAACAACCGAGTCTTTGGGAACACGTTTGCCGGCTTCGACCTGACCCCGAAGTTGTCTTTGAAAAGCAACCTCGGATTTAACCTGGGTCAGCAGACATTCGCGGGCTTTACTCCGATCTATCCCGAGAACTCCGAGCCCAGTCTCATCAATGGAATCAATGAGAACCAGGTTCAATTCCTGGACTGGGGCTGGAACAACACCGCGAGGTATGCCCTGACGGGTGCCAAACACAACCTCAGCCTGTTGGTGGGGCAGGAAGCCAGCCAGGGTACCAGCCGGTCTCTCAATGGATCCATAAATAGCCTCCTCAACACCAGCGTGAAATCCAGATATGTGCAGGACGCGCTTGGTGACGCGAGTACCAAGAACGTCTTCAGCAGCGGTTTTCGTAGCGCCTTGCTGTCCTTTTTTGGCAAGGCCGACTACACCTTTGCCGACCGATATGTAGCGAGCTTTACGGTCCGAAGAGACGGTTCCTCTCGACTGGGGCCCAGTCACCGGTGGGGAACTTTCCCGGCATTCGGGCTGGGATGGAGACTGTCCAATGAGCCGTTCATGGCGGGGAACAAATTCTTCTCGGACGCCATGCTTCGGTTTGGATGGGGTGTGACCGGAAACCAGCTCATACCTCCAGGACGCATTGTCTCCCAATTTGGCGGCGATCGGGGAGACACCTACTACGATATATCGGGGAGTAACAACACCGTAGTGGCGGGATTCCGGCAGGCGTCTTTGGGTAACCCGGAGCTGAAGTGGGAGGAAAACAGATCCACGAACGTGGGTGCGGATCTCATTCTTTTCGACGGCAGGATCAATGTCGTCGTCGATCTCTACCGTCGTAATACGAACAACCTGCTGTTTGACCCGCAGACCCCTGCGACGGCGGGCATCGCTGCTCCTCCGATCGTCAATATCGGGAAGATGAAAAACACGGGCATTGATTTTTCCATCGGCCATCGGGCCCGGGCATGGAATCTCAGCCTCAACGGAAGCCACTACAAGAACGAGATCGTTTCGATCGATGGCGTCCACGACTTTTTCTACGGGCCGATATCGACTCGTTATGGCAATCAAGTCATCAACAAGGTTGGCTTTCCCATCGGTTCGTTCTATGGCCTGATCGCGGATGGTTTGTTCAAGGATGACGCCGACGTTGCCAGCCATGCGAAACAGGACGGAGCTGCACCCGGCCGGATCAAGTTCAGGGACGTGGATGGCGACGGGGAAGTCACGTTGGCCGATCGGACCATCATCGGAAATCCCCATCCGGATTTTACGGCCGGCCTGGATCTGGGAGTGCGCCGGGGAAATTTTGACCTGAGCGCGACTCTGTTTGGGACGTACGGGAACGACATCTTCGACGTGCAGAAGGAATTCTACGTCTTCCGCAACTTCTCCACGAATGTCCGAAAAGACCTGCTGAACAATTCGTGGACGCCCGAACATACGAACGCCAAGTATCCGCGGCTGGATCAGAACGACGTCTTCAGTCACGCGATCAGCAGCTTCTATGTCGAGGACGGGTCATACACCAGGCTGCGTAACGTGCAGCTGGGATATAACGTTCCGGCGTCGATGCGATGGTTGCCGGGCTCGAGAATTTATGTGCAGGCGGAGAATCTGTTCACCATTACTGGCTACAACGGTCTCGATCCCGCGTTACCGGCGGCGAACATCTTCGGACCCGCAGGCGACATCCGGGATCAGTATCGGGGAATTGACCGGGGAGTGTATCCCAGCAGTAGAACGTTCAGCGTTGGCGTGACAACCTCCTTCTAGCCAATCCCTTTTTCAAGGAACCGGTGACGATGAAAATCGTAACGAAACACCCACTCCTCGTCGGGACTGCGCTCCTGACTCTTGCGACAGCCGGGCTGTTCGCTTGCACGGACTTCCTGAGTTCCAACTCCGCTCCGCAAGGGACATTGGATGAATCGACGCTCACGACCCAGCCAGGAGTCGAAGGCAGCCTCATTGCCACTTACCGAGCGTTGGACTACACCAACGGGGTCGGCGGTGCCTGGGGGACTGCCGCCAGCGACTGGGTCTGGGGCAGTGTCCCCAGCGACGACGCCTACAAGGGGTCTGAGGCCAGCGACCAGCCACCCATCAATGACATCGAGGCCTACCACTGGGCCACGGGTGACGCCGAGAGCTACCTGAATGACAAATGGCGCGGCGTTTATGAAGGGGTAGTTCGAGCCAATACAACGCTGCGCCTGCTCAAGGCAGTACAGACCTCAAAGCCACTCGAAATTACCGCCGCCGACGCTCAGGCTATCGAGGGCGAAGCCATTTTCCTCAGGGCACACTATCACTTCGAGGCGTGGCGCATGTGGGGGAACATTCCCTACTACCGCGAAGCGGAGATTAATACAGATTTTCGACAGCCGAACCTGACCAGCGCTGAGGTCGGCACGGAACTCTTGAAGGACCTCGATGAAGCCATCGCAAAGCTGCCGACAACTCCGCGGTTAGGGCAAAAAGGAAGAGCGACCCAGTGGACGGCCAAGGCGTACAAAGGACGCGTTCAAGTCTATGCCGGCAAGTACGCCGAAGCCTTGACGACGCTCCGTGACGTTAAGAACAACGGGCCGTACGGGCTGGAAGAAAGCTTTGACCGTGTCTGGACCGGTTTTAAAGAATTTGAAAACGGGCCAGAGACCATACTGGCGTATGAGGCCTCCGCAAATGACGGAGAACCCAACGGGAACAATGCCAACTTTGGCGAACGACTGAATTTCCCGCATTCCGGCAGCCCGTTCGGTTGCTGCGGCTTTCACCAGCCGTCACAGAACCTCGTCAACTTTTTCGCGACTGATGCGACCACTGGACTTCCGGCGGCGTTGACGGATCCGAACTGGAACGCCCGAAATGCCGACTTCACGTCGTCCACACTTACGCCCGTTGATCCGCGGCTTGACTGGACAGTTGGGCGCGATGGCGTGCCGTTCAAGGACTGGAACGAACCCCACGCCTCGAGTTGGATCAGATCCCCGTCATACGGCGGCTTTTACAGCCCCAAGAAAAACGTCCATGAAAAATCCAGCGGCGCCCAGAGCAACGTTGGTTGGGTGAACACGCAGTTGAATTCCGTGAACATCCACATCTTCCGTTACGCCGACATGCTGTTGCTCCTGGCCGAGGCGGAGGTTGAAGCCGGATCGCTGGAAAACGCGAGAGCCATCGTCAACCAGATCAGAGCGCGGGCAGCCGTTCGCGTCCAGGGGCCGGGGATCGATCGCGCAACCCTCGCGGTACCGATCAATGATCCTTCGATTAACTGGGCAGTGTATCGAATCGGCCAGTACCCTTCGTTCCCCAGTCAGGCGTACGCCCGTGAGGCGGTTCGGAACGAACGCAGGCTGGAGCTGGCGATGGAAGGCCAGCGCTTCTTTGATCTGAAACGTTGGGGAATCGCCGCTCAAGTTCTCAACGCGTACGTCAACGGGGTGGCGGGAGGGGCTGAGAAAACCAGGAGACTCTATCTTGCCGCTGCGGAACCATTCTCAACCCGTCACCTCCTCTATCCTATCCCTGCCATACAGATCGAATTGAGCAAGGTGGGGGCCGAGGAAAGGCTAAAGCAAAATCCTGGGTGGTAGTCAGTTAGTTGCTAAGGACTCCTGACCGTGAAGGCCTGAAGCGAATCGCCTGTATTGGCGACAAGCACGGCCTTCCCGGTCGGAGTGTTGATTAGCGCCAGACCCGAGACGTTCAGAGGAGCAAGGAAGCCACTTTCAGTGGGCGGCACCGGGGCGAAGTGGCCCCCGCCGTCGCCTCTCAGCCAGAGCCCGTTACCTGCATCCGCTCTCGGCGTATTTGGTTCGGCGTCGTAGAGGTTCCCCGCAACGATTAGATCGAGATGGCCATCACCGTCCACATCATGGGCGATAACGGCCTTTATCGGTGCGATCTGCGCCAGATTCGGTAACGACGACCAGCTGAACGCCCCGCCTCCCAGGTTCTGCAGATAAACGCTGGCAAAAGTGTCCGTCTGGTAATGAACGGCCCGCTGTAGCTGTGAGGGACTGAACAGCTGGCGGACTGACGCTGCTGCGAACGATCCATAGGTCGGGAATCGCAGGGCAAGCGGATAGATCTCCTGCCCGAGCGGAGCCATGCCGGCAAGCGGGTATTCAATCCCGTTCAACTCCTGGGTGAGAACGACGTCCGTTGTCCGATTGCCGGTGAAATCGCCGGCGTAGATTCCGAACCTGCTCTCGTTCGACGTCGTGTACGTGTAATTCAACCCGAGATTGCCGGCTATCAGGTCGGCGCGACCGTCGTGATCAAAGTCTCCAACTGCGAGGCTATACCACCAGCCGCGCAATGGTGGCAGCCCGGTGGACTGCGTTACGTTGCGCAATCGCTTTCCATCGTTGCGATAAAACTGGATGGGCATCCATTCACCCACGGTGACCAGATCCTGGCGTCCGTCGCCATCGAAATCGATCCAGACCGCATCGGTGATCATGCCTCCTGGACGAACCAGCTCCGGGGCGACTTCTTCGGTGACGTCGGTGAAGTGATCTCCATCGTTGCGCAGTAGATAGCTTCTGGTGGGATAGGGATAGTTGCGCGGCGTCAGACGACCGCCTACGAACAAGTCCGGACGGCCATCGCCTGTAAAATCAGCGGCCCGCACGGTGGCCGTGCTGGTGAGCATGGTCGGCAGTGCCCGATCATCTCTCGTGAACCTGCCGCGTCTGTGGTTGATATAGAGGCGATCCTGCAACAGCGGAGATCTCGGTGCGAGATGATACCCGCCGCTCGTCACGTACAGGTCGGGCAGTCCGTCTGCGTTGGCATCGAAGAACAGAGCGCCCCAATCCTCGTACGCCTTGTCGGTCTCCCAGGGTTGACCCTGCGTGGATTCGACGAAACGGCCGTCCTTGCGCTGAATGAACAGCCTGCCCGGGACACCCACCGCACCGCCGATGAAGACGTCATCCAGGCCGTCGCCGTTGACGTCGCCTGCGGCAACCGGAGGACCATGCCTGGAAATCATGTAGGGCAGTAAGGACTGTACCCTGTAATCCACCAGCGTCGCTGCCTGATGCTTATACGCCAGTCCTCGGCGCGCATCCATCGGCTGGAACACGTGGTCTCGAGTCGGAGGAGGAGAATCGGATCCTCTCTTTTCTGTCGCGTCGGCTTGTTTCACGACGAGGAGGCGATCGACGCCGAGACCAGTCAGTAACTGATACCGCCCATCGGGCCAGACCACTTCAAGACTGTCCACGCGCCTGACACGACCGAGTCCGAAGTGAGCGCGGTCATCCATCGAGGACATGTAGCCTCTGTACGGGGAATGGTAGAGGTACTGCTTGTGTCCGCCGGCGGTCAGAATCAGTCTCGATCCGATCCCCCGTTTATTGGGAGATTCCCCCTCGAGCTCAATCCGTAGATAGTGATGGGCGTCGTCTCTGGGTTGGACATTCTCATAGACGAACGCAGGCGCGTCGATGTTGTTCACCACGAGGTCGAGCCGGCCGTCGTTATCCAGGTCGGCGTACGCCGCGCCGTACGAAAAGCTTCGGCGGTCCATCCCCCATTCTTTCGTCTTGTCGGTAAACGTGAGATCGCCCGCGTTTCGGAAGACGTAGTTAGGCTCCTCGTAACTGGGGAGGCGCTTCAGGATTTCAAGTGCCCCACGACGCGAAGCCTTGGCGCCTCCCCGCTGGCGCGCGGCGAACGTGGCGTTCACGTAATCCAGATCGTTGACCGCCTTGGGGTAGCCATTGCCGATGAAGATGTCCTTGTAGCCATCGTTGTCGAAGTCCGCAAA
>WNGF01009115.1_pt1 | contig 11473 bp, 9 predicted proteins | sample 5400641 | NCBI WGS metagenome assembly WNGF01 (sample SAMN13153371, study PRJNA577476) | soil metagenome | isolation source: 80 cm soil or saprolite under grassland replicate 2 | place: USA:California | collected 2016-06-15 | reverse complement strand
GCGCGGGCGACCATCCCGGTCGCGAACCGCGCCGGCCTGGCGATGATCAGCCCTTCGAACACGAACGAATGCCTCACCCAGGACTTCCCGTACTGCGACCCGAAGCCCTCGGCGCTCCGTCCGAGCCCGACGAACACGTACTTCCGGATCGCCGCGCCGGACACGGTGCAGGGCCCGGCGATGGCGGACTTCGCCCTGGACACGCTCAAGGTGCCGAAGATCGCGGTCTTCTCCGACAACGAGACGTTCGGCAAGGGCGTCGCTGACAACTTCGCGAAGCGGCTCACCTCGAAGAGCGGCTCCGTCACGAACCGCCAGGACTTCGACATGAAGAGCACCAACGATTTTCGGCCGTTCATCAACGCGGCGAAGGCCGCCGGCGCGCAGGCGGTCTACGCCGGCGCGACCTCGGCGACCAAGGGCTGCATCGTGCGCTCCCAGATGAAGGGCATCCTCGACGTCCCGTTCCTCGGCCCGGACGGCATCGGTGACAGCCAGTGCCTGAAGGACGCGGGCGACAACGGCGTGAACATGTACTTCACCAACGCGGCCGCCGACGCGACCCAGGACACGGCCAACGCCGGGGTCATCGACAACTTCAAGCGCGCGTTCCCGAAGAAGGAGGACCTCGGCCCGTACACCTTCCCGGCGTACGACTGCGCGAAGATCCTCATCGACGCGATCGGCCGGGCCATCGACGCGAACGGCGGCAAGATGCCGACGCGCGAGCAGGTGACGAAGGCCGTCCAGGACACGAAGAGCCTCAAGCTCACGACCGGCACCTACAGCTTCGACAAGAACGGCGACCCGACCGCCGCGACGATGGCGTTCTACAAGACGAGCGGCACGCCGTTGGACTGGGCGTTCGTCAAGCAGTTCAGCGTCCAGTAGACCCACGCAGGTCTCCGAACGGGGAGGGGGCGCCGCAGGCGCCCTCTCCTCGTGGACCACCATCCGCGAGCGGATCTCCGGCAACCGCATCCTCAATGCCCTCTTCCTCGTCCTCCTCGCGATCGTCCTCTTCGTCCTGGCCCAGCGGATCGCCGCCGGCGGCTACGGCTACTTCGTCCAGATCCTCACCTACGGCATCGCGAACGGCGCGATCTACGCGCTCGTGGCGCTCGGCTACACGATGGTCTACGGCATCGTCGAGCTCATCAACTTCGCCCATGGGGACGTGTTCACCCTCGGCGCGTTCGTCTCCCTCTCGCTCCTGCCGCTATTCGGGGTCGTCGAGGGCGAGTCGTCGTTCCCGGGCGTCATTCCCGCGCTCATCGCCGTCTTCCTCGTCTCGATGGCACTCTGCGGCATCGTGAACGTCACGATCGAACGCGTCGCCTACCGGCCGCTCCGCCACGCGCCGCGCCTCGCACCGCTCATCACCGCCGTCGGGATGTCGTTCGTGCTCGAAGGCGTGATGTTCCTGTGGCGCGGGCCGTTCAACCTCCACTACCCGAACGTGCTGCCGCGCACCACCATCCCGCTCGTCGGCGAGGCCTCCATCGGCGTGAAGGAGATCTTCGTCATCGTCGTCGCGATCATCCTCGTGACCGCGCTCTCATTGTTCGTCGAGCGCTCGAAGCTCGGGAAGGCGATGCGGGCGACGGCGCAGGACCGTGATGCCGCGGAGCTCATGGGGATCGACATCAACCGGACGATCGCCGCGACCTTCTTCATCGGCGCGCTCCTCGCCGGGGCCGGCGGGATCATCTTCGGGCTGTACTACAACAACGTCGTCTTCGACCTGGGCTTCTCGCAAGGGCTGGTCGCCTTCACCGCGGCGGTCTTCGGCGGGATCGGCAACATCCAGGGCGCCGCCATCGGCGCGCTCGTCATCGGGATGATCACCTCGTTCTCGGACGGCTACTTCGACTCGGCCTGGACCCAGGTGGTGATCTTCGCCGTGCTCATCCTGGTCCTCGTCTTCCGCCCGACCGGGATCATGGGCATGCGCGTGCCGGAGAAGTAGGTGGTCACACCGCCGCTTCGCGGCTGCGTGACCGTCCTGCTTCTTCGCCTGGCGGCTACGTAGTAGCGTGCGGCAGCTCGTCGGCGGCCTCTGGGAGCACGGTCCTCGCGTCGGCGGCAACGCGTGGCGCTACGCCGTTCTGTTCGTGATCGCGATCGCCTTCCCGGCCTGGGCGAAGACCTCGAGCGGCGGCAACGAGTACCTGATCAGCGTCGTCGCCGACGCCGGCGTGTACGTGCTCCTGGCGATCGGGCTGAACGTCGTGGTCGGGTTCGCGGGCCTCCTCGACCTGGGCTACGCCGCCTTCTTCGCCATCGGCGCGTACACCTACGCGTTCCTCGCCTCGGACCACGGGCTCGCGACCCCGCTCGCGACGGCGATCCACCTGCCGTTCTGGCTCGTGCTGTTCGTCGGCATGTTCATCGCCGCCGGGTTCGGCGCGATCCTCGGGGCGCCCACGCTGCGGCTCCGCGGCGACTACCTGGCGATCGTGACGCTGGGCTTCGGTGAGATCGTGCCGCGCGTCTTCAAGAACCTGGCCGCGTGGACGAGCGGGGTGAACGGCATCTCCGCGCTGGACTCGCCGGAGCTGCCGGTGTGGCTCCAGGGGCCCTGGTCAGGAGATCCGTTGGCGGTGGTCAACGACTTCAAGATCATCGATCCGCTCGGCTACTACGTGATCATGGTGCTGCTCATCGCCGCGTGCATCGTGCTGGTCACGAACCTCTACGGGTCCCGGATCGGGCGGGCCTGGATGGCGGTGCGCGAGGACGAGACCGCGGCGGCGGCGATGGGCGTGAACACCGTGCAGATGAAGCTCCTCGCCTTCGCGATCGGTGCGTCGTTCTCGGGGTTCGCGGGAGCCTTCTACGGCGCGAAGCTGTCGCTCGTGAGCCCCGAGAACTTCGGCTTCACCGTCTCGATCACGATCCTCGTGATGGTCGTTCTCGGCGGGATGGGCAACATCCCCGGCGTCATCGTCGGATCGCTGCTCATCTACTCGGTCATCTTCCTCGTCCTGCCCTCCCTCCCGCCCCTCGCGGAGGGCTGGGCCGCCTCGATCGGCCTCGGCGGCCTCATCCCGCAGAACGGCGACTGGCCCGGGCTGGGCCAGGAGGTGCAGCGGCTCAAATTCCTGCTGTTCGGGCTCATCCTCGTGCTCACGATGATCCTGCGACCGCAGGGCCTGCTGCCGAGCCGGGTGCGCGAGCAGGAGCTGTCCAAGGGCACGCACGAGGACACGACGATCGTCGACCTCAACGCCGAGACGCCCGCGTGAGCGTCGCCGCGGTCACCGTGGACGCGCCGACCGCGCCGCCGGTCCTCCGGATCGAGAACGTCACGAAGCGCTTCGGCGGGCTCGTCGCCGTGGACGACGTGTCGTTCGACGTCCGGCCGGGCGAGGTCTTCGCGCTCATCGGCCCGAACGGCGCGGGGAAGACGACGCTGTTCAACGGCGTCACCGGCCTCTTCCCGCCGACGGAGGGCCGAGTGCTCTTCGAGGGGCGGGACATCACCGGCGCCCGTCCGCACCAGGTCGCCTCGCTCGGCATCGCGCGGACCTTCCAGAACATCCGGCTGTTCGAGTACATGACCGCGCTCGACAACGTCCTCGTCGGCCAGCACTGCCGGATGCGCGCGAAGCTCTGGGACGGCCTGTTCAGCACGCCGGCCGCACGGCGCGAGGAGCGGCAGGTGCGCGATCGGGCGATGGAGCTGCTGCGCTTCGTCGGCATCGATCGCTGGGCCCAGTCGTACGCCCGCAATCTCCCCTACGGCGCGCAGCGGCGGCTCGAGATCGCGCGGGCCCTCGCGACGGACCCGCGGCTCCTGCTCCTCGACGAGCCCGCCGCCGGCTTCACGCCGCAGGAGAAGGTCGAGCTCATGAGCCTGGTGCGGAAGATCATCGCGTCGGGGATCACCGTGTTCCTGATCGAGCACGACATGAAGGTCGTGATGGGAGTGTCCCGCCGGATCGCCGTGCTCGACCACGGCGAGAAGATCGCCGAGGGCACGCCCGAGGAGGTCCGCGCGAACCGCCGGGTGATCGAGGCCTACCTCGGCACGAGCGCCTGATGGCGCTCCTCGAGCTCGGCGGCATCGACGCGTTCTACGGTCGGGTGCAGGCCCTCCGCGGGGTGAGTCTCACGGTCGACAAGGGCGAGGTGGTCGCGCTCATCGGCAGCAACGGCGCGGGCAAGACCACGACGCTCCGGACGATCTCCGGCCTCATGCATCCACCGGCCGGCCGGATCCTGTTCGACGGCCGCGACATCAGGGCGACCCCGGCGCACGACATCGTCAGGCTCGGCATCTGCCAGGCGCCCGAGGGACGGCGGCTCTTCCCGCGGATGCAGGTCATCGACAACCTGCGCATGGGCGCGTACACCCGCAACGACCCGCAGGGCATCGCTGAGGACATGGCCCGCGTCTACGAGCTCTTTCCCCGCCTCAAGGAGCGCACGACCCAGCTCGCCGGGACGCTGTCGGGGGGCGAGCAACAGATGCTGGCGATCGGCCGCGCGCTCATGAGCCGGCCGAAGATGCTCATGCTCGACGAGCCGTCCCTCGGGCTCGCACCGATCCTCGTCGAGACGATCTTCCAGATCCTGAAGGAGATCAACGCTCAGGGCACGCCGGTGCTCCTCGTCGAGCAGAACGCGCACAAGGCCCTCGAGATCGCGCACCGCGGCTACGTCCTCGAGACCGGCTCGGTGGTGCAGACCGGTACGGGCCAGGAGCTCCTCGCATCTCCGGACGTGCAGCGCGCCTACCTCGGCATGTGAGCCGCGGCCTGCTCGATCTCTGGGCTTCGCCCAGAGACACGCTCAGGGCTGGTGGTGATCGCTCCTCGCGGCAAAGCCGCTCGTCGCTCATCCCAATTCGCTCTACCTAGACTCGCGAGCATGTCCACCTCGCTCGCGCTCGCGGTCCCGAGCGACGTCGAGCGCGTCGTCGACCGGCTCATCGCGAACGGCTACGAGGCGTTCATCGTCGGCGGCTGCGTGCGCGACGCGCTGCGCGGCGTCGACCCGCAGGACTGGGACGTCGCGACGAGCGCGAAGCCGGACGAGATCCAAACGCTCTTCCGCCGCTCGCTGTACACGAACCGATTCGGGACGGTCGTCGTCTCGTCCGGCGCCCACGAGGTGGAGGTCACGACCTATCGCATCGAGGCGGGCTACGCGGACCACCGCCGTCCCGAGCAGGTCGCGTTCACCGAGTCGCTGCACGACGACCTGGGGAGACGCGACTTCACGATGAACGCGATGGCCTGGCGGCCGACGCCCGCCGGCGGGGAGCTCGTCGACCCGTTCGGTGGGCGCGAGGACCTCGCCAGCGGGATCGTGCGCGCGGTCGGCGAGCCGGCCGAGCGCTTCGCGGAGGACGCGCTTCGGATGCTGCGGGCCGTCCGATTCGCGACGGTCCTGCGGATGAATATCGAGCCCGTCACCGCGGAGGCCATCCGCCGCCACGCCGGCCTGGCCGCCACCCTGTCGGGCGAGCGGATCCAGCAGGAGTTCGACAAGATCCTGCTGGCCGACCGGCCGTCGGTCGGCATCCGCCTCATGTCGGACCTGGGCCTGCTCGCGGTCCTCTGTCCGGAGCTGGAGCTCTGCAAGACGATCCCCCAGGACAAGGCCGTGGCCCAGGACGTCTTCGAGCACTCGCTCATCGCGCTCGACGCGGCGCCGGCGGACTCCCTCGTGCTTCGCCTTGCCGCCCTGTTCCACGACGTGGGAAAGCCGGAGACCTTCGCCGACGGACACTTCCACCAGCACGAGTTCGTCGGTGAGGCGATCGCCCGGCGGGTGCTCCGCCGCTGGAAGTACCCGAAGGAGACCGTGGCCAAGGTGGCGCACCTGATCCGGCACCACATGTTCTGGTACCAGACCGACTGGACCGGCTCCGCGGTGCGGCGTTTCATCCGCAAGGTCGGCCTCGACGACATCCCCGACCTGTTCGCCCTCCGTCGGGCCGACAACATCGGCAGCGGGGCCCGTTCGCCGCGGATGTACGCCCTCGACGACCTCTGGACGAGGGTCCAGGAGGAGATCGAGCGGAGCACCGCGTTCTCGCCGCGGGACCTGGCGATCGATGGCCACGACGTGATGGGCGAGCTCGGCATCCCCCCGGGGCCGGAGGTCGGCAAGGTCATCGGCGCGCTCTTCGAGCGCGTGCTCGACGATCCCGACCTCAACACTCGGGAATCGCTCCTCGCGCTCGTCCGGGAGATCGGCCACCCGACGGCGGAAGGCCGGACTATTCTCTAGCCGGCCGGACGTGTGCAGCGACCGGGAGGTGGGAATGGCTGTCGAGACGACTCGGCGACGGTTCCTGAAGCTGACCGGGATCGGGACCGCGGGGATCGCGGCCGCCGAGCTCGGCGGGTTGGGCTTCGATCTCGCGTTCGCCGGCCAGCGCGCGGCGCGGCGCAAGCTCGAAGGCACGAAGCAGACGGCGAGCATCTGCCCGTACTGCGCCGTCGGCTGCGGCACGCTCGTCAACGCGAAGACCGAGGGCGGCCGGGTGAAGATCGTCAACATCGAGGGCAACCCGGACAGCCCGATCTCGACCGGCAGCCTCTGCCCCAAGGGCGCCGCGACCTTCCAGCTGGCCGTGAACGACTACCGCCTGACGACGGTGAAGCATCGCAAGCCCAACGCGACGGAGTGGGACGGGGAGAGCTGGACGCGCGAGAAGGCGATGGACCGGATCACCGAGCTCGTCGCGAACGCGCGCGACGACACGTTCGTCGAACGCGACGCGAACGGCAAGCTGATCAACCAGTGCACCGGGATCTTCGCCCTCGGCGGGGCGACCAACGACAACGAAGAGAACTACCTGATCTGCAAGGTCATGCGGATGCTCGGCGTCGTCCGCATCGAGAACCAGGCCCGGATATGACACTCCGCGACGGTCCCCGGTCTGGGGGTCAGCTTCGGTCGCGGCGGCAGCACGACGTTCCAGATGGACCTGCAGAACTCCGACTGCGTGGTGTTCATGGGCTCGAACATGGCCGAGTGCCACCCGGTCGGCTTCAAGTGGCCGATGAAGGCGAAGGCCCGCGGCGCCACCCTCATCCACGTGGACCCGCGGTTCACGCGCACGAGCGCGATGTGCGACCTCTACGTGCCGATCCGCTCGGGGACCGACATCGCGTTCCTCGGCGGGCTCGTGAACTACATCATCACGAACAAGAAGTACTTCGAGGAATACGTCGTCAACTTCACGAACGCGCCGACGCTCATCAACGAGGGCTTCAAGGACACCGAGGACAACGACGGCTTCTTCTCCGGCTACAACGCCCAGACCCGGGCCTACGACCGGACGACCTGGCAGTACCAGACCGGCAAGGCGCCCGAGCGCGCCCCTGAGCCGCCGGCGGGCGGGACGGGCGAGCAGAAGGAGGGCGGCGGCGATGGCTCCGGCGGCACGCCGACGAAGTCATCGGTCAAGGGCGCGAACTTCGCCGCGCTCATCGCGAACCGCCTTCCCGGCCAGCCGCTCCAGGACCGGACGCTCGAGAACAAGAACAGCGTCTTCCAGATCCTCAAGCGCCACTACGCGCGCTACACCCCCGAGATGGTCGAGCGGATCTGCGGCACGCCGAAGGAGCTCTTCATCAAGGTCGCCGACGCGCTCATCGCGAACTCGGGGCGCGAACGGACCGGCGCGTTCGTCTACGCGGTCGGCTGGACCCAGCACACGACCGGCGTCCAGCTCATCCGCACCGCCGGCATCGTCCAGATGCTCCTCGGGAACATCGGCCGGCCCGGCGGCGGGATCATGGCCCTCCGCGGCCACGCGTCGATCCAGGGGTCGACCGACATCGCGAGCCTCTACAACATCCACCCCGGCTACCTGAACACCCCGGACGCGAGCAAGAACCACGCGACCCTGCTCGACTACGTCCTCACCGAAACGCAGCCCACGTCGTTCTGGTCGAACACGCCCGCCTACATCGTGAGCCAGCTCAAGGCCTGGTTCGGCGACGCCGCGACGGCCGACAACGACTACCTGTACGACACGCTCCCGAAGATCACCGGCGACCACAGCCACTTCCCCGCGTTCGTCGAGATGAGCCAGGGGAAGATCAAGGGCATGATCCTCACCGGCCAGAACCCGGCGACGAGCATCAACTCGCAGTTCCAGCGGAAGGCGATGCAGAACCTCGACTGGCTCGTCGTGCTCGACTTCTACGAGACCGAATCATCGGTGTTCTGGAAGGATGTGGCCGGGGCGGACCCGAAGAGCGTCAAGACGGAAGTCTTCTTCCTGCCCGCCGCGCACGTCGCCGAGAAGGACGGGTCGATGACGCAGACCCAGCGCACGATCCAGTTCCATCACAAGGCCGCCGACCCGCCCGGGGACGCACGGAGCGACCTCTTCTTCTGGTACGACCTCGGGAAGCGCCTGAAGAAGTGGTACGCCGCGAACCGGCCGAACGCGAAGAACTACGCGGCGATCAAGAACATGACGCTCGACTACGAGCCCGACCCCGACGAGGTCGCCGAATGGGTCCACAAGGACGAGCCGTCGGCGTTCAAGGTGTTCCGCGAGATCAACGGCTACGACGTGAAGACGAAGCAGGTGCTCAACACGTTCGCGAACCTGAAGGACGACGGATCCACCGCCTGCGGCGCCTGGATCTACACCGGGATGCTCCAGGTGGGCTCGGACGGCAAGCTCACCAATCGGGGGGAGATGGTGGCCGGGAAGAACGACGGCTGGGTGAGCCCGAACTGGGGCTGGGCCTGGCCGGCGAACCGCCACCAGCTCTACAACCGTGCGTCGGCCGACCCCGCGGGCAAGCCGTGGTCGGAGCGGAAGAAGTTCAACTACTGGGACGCCGCGGCGAAGACCTGGAAGAACGACGCCGGCGACGGCATCGACTTCACGGCGACGAAGGACCCGGCCACGCCCGCGAACGCGACCGGCATCGGGGTCGCGTTCCACGACGGCGCCTCTCCGTTCCTGCTGAAGAAGGACGGCAAGGGCTGGCTCTTCGCCTACGAGGGACTCTCCGACGGGCCGCTGCCCACGCACTACGAGCCGTGGGAATCGCCGGTCAAGAACCTGCTCTACAAGCAGGACCGCAACCCGGTCGCGAAGTTCTGGGACGTGCCGGGGAACAAGTACAACGAATTCGCCGGACCGCAATTCCCGACCGTCATCACGACGTACCGGCTCACCGAACACCACCTGTCGGGGACGATGACCCGCTGGCTGCCATGGATCGCCGAGCTCATGCCGGAGCTCTTCGTCGAGATCTCGCCCGAGCTCGCGAAGGAGAAGGACATCCACAACGGCGAGTACGTGCGGGTCATCAGCGAGCGCGGGGCCACCGAGGCCCGGGCGCTCGTCACGAAGCGGATGCGGCCATTCACGATCGACGGGAAGACCGTCCATCAGATCGGCATGCCGTGGCACTGGGGCTATCAGGGCATCGCGACGGGCGACATCGCGAACAACGTGAGCGCGCTCGTGGCGGATCCGAACGTCACGATCCACGAGGGCAAGGCGTTCACCTGCCGGATCGAGAAGGGACGGGCCCGGACATGAGCACATCGAGCGACCGCGGGATGTTCGTCGACACCTCGATCTGCACCGGCTGCAAGGCCTGCCAGGTGGCATGCAAGCAGTGGAACGAGATGGCGCCCGGCGTGCCGCTTCCGATGGAGGACGAGCAGGCCGTCCGCAAGCACGAGGCGTTCACGGGCGACAGCTACGACAACACGGCGCATCTGTCGGCCACGAACTGGCGGCACGTGAAGTTCATCGAGCAGATCGGCGCGGACAACGCCTCGAGCGACCGCACCGGGGCGCGCTGGCTGATGATGAGCGACTCGTGCAAGCACTGCGAGCAGGCCGGCTGTCTCGAAGTCTGCCCGACCGGTGCGCTCTACCGTACCCAGTTCGGCTCGGTCGACATCCACCAGGACGTCTGCATCGGCTGCCGCTACTGCGTGGGGGCCTGCCCGTTCGGTGTCATCGCCTTCAACCACCGGACCGGGCGGGTGAACAAGTGCATCCTCTGCCAGGACCGGCTGGAGATCGGGATGGGGACCGCGTGCGCGAAGGCCTGCCCGACCTCGTCGCTGACCTTCGGCAAGGTCGACGACCTGAAGGCGATGGCCTCCGAGCGGGTGAAGGCGCTCCACGCCCGCGGCCAGACCGACGCGTACGTCTACGGCTGGGACCTCGGGAACACCGGCACGATCACCGCCGGGCCGAACAAGGGCACCGCGGTGAAGGACATGGAGGTCGTCGGCGGACTCAACGTCTTCTACCTCCTGCTCGACAAGCCCGAGGTGTACGGGCTGCCGGCGCACGCGCAGCTGCCGCAGCGCAACTTCCTGCCATCGGCCGGCGTGGCCCTCATCTCGGCCGCCGTGCTCGGGGTCACCGGCCTCGCGGCGTTCCGCCGGCGCCGGATGGACGACGCCGCGGCAGCGGACTGAGGAGGAGAGGCGATGCCGAACCCGCCGTACATCCTCACTCCCGAGTGGGAATGGCCGATCGTGCTCGCGCTGTTCATCGCCGGCGTCGCGTCGGGCGCGTATGCCGCGATGGGGCTCATCCACTTCGCCGGCGATCGCGGCGACCAGGCGGTCGCGCATCGGCTCGCGTTCATCCCGATGCCGCTCATGCTCCTCGTCCCGATCCTCCTCATCGTCGATCTCGGCCAGCCCCCCCGTTTCATCAACCTGCTGCTCCGCAGCCCCGGCGCGGCCGAGCGCGGGCCGAGCCCGTTCATGTTCAACGTGAACTCGCCGATGAACTGGGGCTCGTGGGCGATGGTCCTGTTCGGCCTGTTCACCGCGATCGCGTTCGTCGATGCGCTCCACCACAGTGGTCGGCTTCGCCTGCCGGGTTTCGACCCGATCGCCCACAGCGTCGTGCTGCTCGGTATCGGCGAGCTGCTGTCGCTCGTCGTGAGCGCGTACAGCGGCGTGCTCTTGAACGTCACGAACCAGGGGGTCTGGGCGGACACGATCTTCATGGGTGGGCTGTTCGTCGCGTTCAGCGAGCTCTCCGGCATGGCCGTAGCGGCGATCGTCAGCGACCGCATGGGAGCGACCCGCACGTCGGCGGCGATCCGCACAGCGCTGCTCTGGGCGGCCATCGTCAGCACCGTGCTCCTCGCGATCTTCCTCGGCGCCCTCGCGACGCAGGGCTCGCTCAGCGCGGTCGTCGCGAGTCTGGTCGTCGGGCCGGTGTTCTGGATCGGTGCGGTCGGGCTGGGCCTCCTCGTCCCGATCGTGTTCCTCGCTCGTCCGGCCCGGCTCTCGAGCGGGCGGCTCGCGTTGATCGGCGCCGCGGTGCTCGTCGGCGTCCTCGCGTTCCGCTACGCGATGTTCTGGTCCGCCATCGCGTTCGCGCAGAGCTGATGCCGCTCGAACGATGGGTCGCCGCGGCGTGGTGACGCGACACTAGCCTGCCGACACCGCTCGAGATCGACGAGGCCCGCGCCCGCTGGCGAGCCCTCGCCGGCGAGGA
>WNGF01009112.1_pt1 | contig 11475 bp, 11 predicted proteins | sample 5400641 | NCBI WGS metagenome assembly WNGF01 (sample SAMN13153371, study PRJNA577476) | soil metagenome | isolation source: 80 cm soil or saprolite under grassland replicate 2 | place: USA:California | collected 2016-06-15 | reverse complement strand
GGACGAAGACACCGCGCGCCGCCGTCTCGAGCGAGATCTTGAAATCGACAGTGTCGAGGCGCTCCTCAGCCGCCCGACCGCGGCCCAAGCGCTTGAAAAGGCAGAAGCGCTTCTGGCAGCGGCGACGAGCTCAGCCGAAATCTGCCGTCTCCACCTCATCGTGGGTACAGCTCTCAACTTGCTCGTTCGTGGTCCCGAGGCCCTTACGGAATTGACCGCCGCAGAACGACTGCAGTCGGCCACGAGGCTCGAGACGCGGAGGCGAATCAAATATCAGATAGCAGTCGCCTTTCGGCACAGTGGCAACTCGCCACGAGCTATCCAATTGCTTCGTCAGCTACTGGATGAGCTTGAGACGTCTACCGCCACCGACCAACTCCTCCGGCTCAGAGTCCTCAAGGACCTTGGCGTAATCCTGATAGACAGCGGGAGTTACGAGGAGGCGAACAGCTACCTGCTGACGGCGCTCGAGTGGGCCAACGACATTGGCGATCTATCAGCGTTGGTTTCGATCTACAACGGATTGGGCTACGCGCACCGGGCGTTAGGGGACCTCGACGCCGCTGTCGGCTACGTGCAGAGGGCTCTCGCGATGAACGAAGCCGTTCAGGACCTAACGAGTGCTGCGACGATGCACAACTTCCTCGCCGTCATCGCCGGAGATAGGGGCCACTTCGACGCTGCGATGCGTCACGTCGATCGTGCAATCAATCTCGCTCGCGCCAGTGGACCCGCCTACAACCTGCCGCATTTCATCTGCACCAAGGCGGAATGCGAACTGAAGCAGGGCAACGTCGCTGCAGCGCAACTGCATGCAGACGAGGCGCTCGCCGCCGCCGTTGAAACGGGAAACAAGCGGGCGGCCGCTGCGGCAAAGCTTGTCCTTTCGGACGTACACAGGTCGTACGGAGACGTAACTCTTGGGGAGAGACAGTTGAAGGAGGCAGCTGACATTTATCGCGGCCTCGGGGCAAGCGCGGAACTGGGCGACACGTATATGCGGCTCAGCAAACTGGCAACGGAAAGTGGCGACTCACGCGGAGCCCAGCGGTACGCCAATTCGGCTTACCGCGCAACAAAGCGTACAAGCGCGCTTCTGGAGAGGTAAATGGGGCACCTGGGATACACGCTGTTTCTCATAGGGCTTGGGATCGTGCGCATCATCCACCTGATCGAACCGGGCGGAGGCGGACCGCCTACGTGCTGCTAATTCAATCCACTCTGGCGTTCCGCGGCGGCAAGCACATTCCGCAGTAGCAGAGCGGCCGTCACCGCGCCGAGCCCACCGGGTACCGGGCTCAGGTTGTCGGCGACGGCCGCGACGCTTTCCACGTCGACGTCGCCGGTGACCCCGGTCGGGGTCACGTTGATCCCGGCATCGATCACCGCCGCGCCGGGCGCGATCATGTCGCCGGTCAGGAAGCCGGCTCGCCCGACTCCGACGACGACGATGTTCGCCTCCCGCGTCAGCCGCTCGAGATTCACCGTTCGCTTGTGGGCGATGGTCACCGTCGCGTCTTCGGCGAGCAGCAGGTACGCCGCCGGCCGGCCGATCACCGTGCTCCTCCCGATGATGACGGCGTGCGCACCGCGGAGCGGCACTTCGTAGAACTTCAGCAGCTGGACGATCGCATCTGCCGTCGACGGCACGAACCGCGGGCGTCCGTCGGCCAGGAACCCCATGTTGAACGGGTGCATGCCTTCGACGTCCTTCGCGATCGCGATGTGATCGATGACGTGCGCTTCGTCGAGCGCGCCGGGCAGCGGCGTGAGGAGCAGGATCCCGGTCACGCTCTCGTCATTGGACAGGCGTTCGAGGTGCTCGATGAGCGCGGCTTCGCTGCTCTGCTTCGGAAGGAAACCACCTTCGGCGGCGATACCCGACTCGCGGGCACTCTTCGACAGCCGCTGCAGGTACGTGTGCGCTGCCGGGTCGTCGCCCAGGCCGACGATCGCGAGCTTCGGCCGCACGCCGCGCTCGCTCAGCTTCGCGCTGCGCTCGAGATTCGCCTTCTTGATCCGCTCCGCGAGAGGCCGCCCATGGAGGAGGCGCGCCACTACCGCGCGATCCGCGATTCCACGTAGTCGGTGATCCGCTTGCGCTGCGCCTCGAGCCCGTCGAGTGCGCCATCGAGGTCCTCGGAGAGCGCCTTCACCTGCGCCGCATCCTTGATCGAGGCGAGGTTGATCATCACGTTGAGCGCCGCTCCGCGCAGCGCCGCCTCACCGAGGACCGCGCCGACCCCCATGTCGCTCACGGTCGCCGCGCTCGCGTTCGCGCTGCCACGCTCGCACACATCGAGCAGACGTCGCGCGGTCTTCGCGATCTCGAGCGGTACCCGCGAGGCGGCAAGGAGCGCCGCCTGCAGCCGCTCGGCGCGGGCTCGCTTCTCCTCGTCCGTCCCTTTCGGCATCCGCACCGCTTCGCGCACGCGCGCGTAGGCGGCGCTGTCGTCATCGACGAGGCGGAGGAAGTCGGCGCGCAGGTTGTCGGCTTCGGCGATGAGCGCGTCCGCGCTCTCGCTCCGTTCCTTGCGTGAGCTGATCCGCCCGACCATCGCCGCCAGGGCCGCGCCGAGCGCGCCGGCGTACGCGGCCGCGCTGCCACCGCCGGGGACCGGCGCGTCCGACGCGAGGTCCTCGCTGAAGGCGCGCAGTGTCCGCTCGACGAATCGTTCGCTCACGGGAGCCGCAGTCTACGTGCTACGCTCGGACGCACCGAACACGCGCTTTCATCCAGAGAGGCTGAGGGAACGGCCCGACGACGCCTCGGCAACCGGCGGAGTCCCGCTGCGGTGCCAAGTCCGGCCTTGGAGACAAGGGAAGATGAAAGGGGTCATGATCCGTTGGCTCTCCTCGCATCGCTCCTCCATCAGGGCGAGTTCGTCGTCACCGCCGAGCTGAATCCCCCGAAGAGTGCAAGCGCGGCCGTCGTGAAGCGGCGCGCCGAGGTGCTCAAGGGCTGCGTCGACGGGGTGAATGTGACCGATAGCAACCGGGCCATCGTCGCGATGGCGTCGCTCCCGGCCGCCCTGCTCGTCCGCGAGACCGGCCTCGAGCCCATCGTCCAGGTCACCGGACGCGACCGCAATCGCATCGCGATCCAGGCCGACCTCCTCGGCGCCGCGGCCCTCGGGCTGCCGAACTTCCTCTTCATGAGCGGCGACGACCCGAAGAGCGGCAACCATCCCGAGGCGGTGAACGTGCAGGATCTGTCCGGCATCGACCTCGTGCGTACCGCCGCCACGCTGCGCGACGGGCGGTTCCTCAATGGCGACGAGATCCGCCAGCCGCCTCGCTACTTCATCGGCGCGACCGCCTCGCCGGCGACGCCGGGCGACGCCGAGCGGTCGCTCGAGAAGATCCGCGCCGGCGCCCAGTTCCTCCAGACGCAGCCGGTCTTCGACATCGGCGGGTTCAGCCGCTGGCTCATCGAGATCCGGCGGCATGAGAAGGCTGCCGCGATCCTCGCGGGCGTGCTCGTGCTGCGCTCCGTCGACCAGGCCGAGGCGATGGGGAAGATCCCCGGCATCGTCATTCCCGCGGAGGTCGTCACACGTCTGCGCGGCGCCGTCGACGTCGAGGCCGAGGGCATCGCGATGGCCGTCGAGACGCTCGGCGAGCTGCGCGCGCTGCCCGGCGTGAACGGGGCACACCTCTACGCGGTCGAATGGCCGGAGGCGATCCCGCGGGTCGTCGAACGCGCGGGCCTGCTCCCGCGACCGAAGGTGAAAGAGGTGGTGACGGCGTGAGGACGACGGTCGTCGGCGCGTTCCCGAAGATCAGCGACGAGCCGGGCGGTCAGCAGCTCCGCCAGGCGCTGCACCGGCACGACCGCGGCGAGATCGATGACGCGGCGCTGGACACGGTGTACGACCAGGTGACCGCGGGCGCGATCAGGGAGCTCGAGGCCGCGGGCATCGACGTCATCAACGACGGTCAGATCCGTTGGGACGATCTCCTCGCGCCATTCGCGCGCGCCTGGTCCGGCGTCCACCCCGGATCGCTCGAGCGCTTCTACGACAACAACACGTACTTCCGTCAGCCGGCGATCGACGGCCCGATCGAGACCCGCGGCGACACGCTCGTGGCGAGCTTCCGTCACGCGCGCTCGGTCGCGACCCGCGAGCTGAAGGCGGCGGTCTGCGGCCCGATCACGTTCGCGACCCTCGCGACCGACGAGCACTACCGCTCCCTCGAGGACCGCACGCTGGCCGTGGCCGACGCGATCGCGGACGAGGTGCGCGGCCTCGGTGCCGCGGGCGCGATGCTCGTCGACGTCGAGGATCCCGGCCTCGTCTTCGCGCCGCAGCACGTCGACCTCGCGCGGGACGCGTACCGGCGCATCGCCCGGGCCGGGGTGCCGATCGCACTGCAGACGTACTTCTTCCCGGCCGACCGGATCCTCGAGGCGCTCGCCTCGTTCCCGGTCACCCAGGTCGGCATCGACGTGCGCAGCCGCGAGACGACGGCGCTCCGCCGGCTCGACGTGCTGAAGGACAAGACCGTCGTGCTCGGGATCGTCGACGCGCGCAACACGCGGCTCGAGACGCCGCGCGAGCTCGCCGACCTCGTCGAGCGCGCGCTCCGGCTCGTCGACAGCGATCGGCTCTGGCTCGCGCCGACGACGGGACTCGAGTACCTGCCGCACGAGGTGGCCAGCAAGAAGCTCACGGCGCTCGCGGAAGCGGCGCGAGGAGGGGTGCCAGCGTGACCGACGACATCCTGCTCACGACGACCGTCGGGTCGTTCGGGAAGCCCGACTATCTGCAGAAGGCCCGCAACCAGCACGCGCGCGGCAAGCTCGGCGACGCGGAGCTGCACAAGCTCGAGGAGCAGGCGACCGCCGAGTGGATCCGCGCGCAGGAGGACCTCGGGCTCGACATCCTCGTCGACGGCGAGATGTACCGCGGCGACATGGTCGCGTACTTCGCGGAGCTGCTCGACGGGTACACCCAGGGCGGGCTCGTCCGCTCGTACGGCAACCGCTACTACCACAAGCCGGTCATCTCCGGGAAGCTCGCGCGGCCGAAGCCGATGACCGTCGGCTGGTTCCTCTACGCGCAGGCGCTCACGACGAAGCCGGTGAAGGGCATGCTCACCGGCCCGTACACGATGCTCGACTGGTCATACAACGAGGCGTACCCGACGCGACGTGAGGCCGCGCTCGCGCTCGCGGAGGTGGTGCGGCAGGAAGCCGAGGATCTCGATCGGGCGGGCGCGCGCTACATCCAGATCGACGAGCCCGCGATCCACGCCCGGCCTGAGGAGCTCGACATCGCGATCGAGGCGATGGGCGTCGTCACCCAGAACCTGCGCGCGAAGACGATCTCCCACATCTGCTACGGGGACTTCGCCGCCATCTACCCGAAGGTGCTCGACCTCCCGGTCGACCAGCTCGACCTCGCGATGGCGAACTACGGGTACCGGTGGCTCGACCTCTTCGACCGGCATCCGTTCACCAAGGAGATGGCCATCGGGATCGTGGACGTGCACTCGCACGAGCTCGAGTCGGTCGAGGAGGCGGCCGAGGGGATCCGGAAGGGCCTGCGGTACGTGCCGGCGAACCGGCTCCTGCCGCATCCGGACTGCGGGCTGAAGACACGCAACGTCGACGAATCGATCGCGAAGTGCCGCGTCGTCGTCGAGGCCGCGAAGGTCGTGCGCGCGGAGCTCGCGGCGAAGGCGGTCCCGGCCTGAGCGTGCACCGATGAGCGATCCGACCGGCGAGGTCACCGACCTCCTCCAGCATCTCATCCGCAACGCGTGCGTGAACGATGGCACGCCCGAGTCCGGGCACGAGGTGCGGAGCGTGGACACGCTCGCGGCGTACCTGCAGGCGCCGGGGCTCGAGCTCCAGCGCTACGAGCCGACGCCGGGGCGGGGCAGCCTCGTGCTGCGCATCGAGGGCAGCGATCCGAAGGCGCCGACGCTCATGCTCATGGGTCACCTCGACGTGGTCCCGGTCGACCTCGATGGCTGGAGCCACGATCCGTTCGCCGGCGAGCTCGCCGACGGCGTCGTCTGGGGTCGGGGCGCGATCGACATGCTCGACGTGACCGCGGCCATGGCGGTCGCGGTGCGCGGCCTGCTGCGCGGCGGATTCCGGCCGAATGGCACGCTCGTCTACGCCGCGATGGCCGACGAGGAGGCCTTCGGCACGCACGGCGCGCAGTGGCTGCTCGAGCACGAATGGGACGCGGTACGCGCCGACTACGTGGTGACCGAGTTCGGCGGCATGCGCCTTCCGACCGAGGGCCCGCCGGTGCTGCCGATCATCGTCGCGGAGAAGGGCGTCGGGTGGGTGAAGCTGCGGGTGCACGGCACGCCAGGGCACGGCTCGATGCCGTACGCGACCGACAACGCGCTCGTGAAGGCGGCGCGCGTCGTCGACCGCATCGCCGGCTACCGGCCGCCGCGCCGGTTCCTCGAGCTCTGGACGCACTTCGTCGAAGGCATGCGCTTCCCCGAGCCGCTCACCCGCGGCCTGTTGCAGGAGGAGCTCTTCGACCGGGCGATCGCGGGCCTGCCGGTCGGCCTCGCGCGGATGTACGACGCGTCGACCCACACGACGTTCGCCCCGACGATGCTCAAGGCAGGGCAGAAGATCAATGTCATCCCGGCCCACGCCGACCTCGAGGTCGACATCCGCACGCTCCCCGGGGACGACGGCGCGCGGGTGCGCGAGATGCTCGAGGACGCGATCGGCGACCTCTGGTCGGAGGTCGAGATCGTGGACGAAGGCAACAACCCGGCGACCGAGTCGCCGATCAACACCCCGCTCTACGACGCGATCGCGCGCGTCTCCGCCCGGCTCGTCCCGGGTGCCACGACCGTGCCGACGCTGCTCGTCGGCGCGACCGACTCCCGCTTCTACCGGCGCAAGGGCGTCACCGCGTACGGCGCCGGCCTGATGAGCGAGCGGATCCCGTTCGGCCAGTTCGCGACGATGTTCCACGGCGACGACGAGCGGGTCGACCAGGAGACGCTGCGTCTCTGCACCGAGCTCTTCGCCCAGCTGCCGCGCGAGCTCCTGCTCTAGAACGTCGCGGCGCCCCTCGGGTCAGTTGCGGACGGTGACCACCCAGAACACGCCGAAGTCCTCGAGCCACGTCGCGCCCTCGATGAGCGGCCGCAGGTAGAGGCGATAGGTGCCCGGCGTGGCCGGGGCCTTGATCGTGAACTGGAACCACGCGACCTGGCCCGGACCGACGTACGCGGCGGGCTGGATCGCGATCCGGTTGTAGCGCGGCCAGCCGGTGTTCGGCGAGCCGACGGTGCCGTCGCCGCCGAGCGCGCTCGCGCGATCCTGCCCCGGCTCGGGCTGCCACGTGCCGAGGTACGCGACCTCGCCCATCCGACCGAGGACCCAGCCGCGGGCGCCGCTGTTGTAGTAGGCGACGACGGCGGTCGACTCCGCGCCGGGGCAGAGTGTCGGGTAGCCGCTCTGGCCGTACCACGCGGCGTGGAAGCCGGGGATCCCGGCGGGGATCTTCGCCGGCGGCGCGATCCCGGGGCCGGTGCTGCTCGTGCATGAGCCCGGCGGCGGCGTGGGGGTCGGTGCGGGCGGCGGCGTCGGGGTGGCTCCCGGTGGCGTCGGCGACGGTGACGGCGCCCCGGCCGGCGCGGGCGAGGTCACCGCGCCCGCGATCGCGTCCACGTAGCCGAGCGTGCCGCCCGGCGCGAGCGGCGAGTCGACGCGGTAGCGGACCGGGAAGACGTCGATGAACGCGAACCAGCCGGTCCCATCGGTCGTCGCGGTGCGGAGCAGCGTGTTCGTGTCGGCGAGGTAGAGGAACACCGGCTGCTGCGCGAGGGCCCCGCCGTCCGGCGCGCGCGCGGTGCCGCGGATCTGGCCGACCGTCGGCTGCGCCTTCCAGACCATTGCCGGAACGCTCGCGGCGTCGGCGAAGACCGGCGGCGTCACGGGGTCATACGAGCTCGTCTGGGTGAGGGCGCGCGTCAGCTCTGCCCGCTCCACGTCGCCGCTGCGGGTTCCCGCGTCGGTCAGCGCGTCGGGCGTCCGGTAGCTGTACCCGGCCCAGCCGGCGCCGCTGTTCCCCGATCCGCTCGGCACGAGCGCCGTGCGGACCTGCCGGACCGACGCGGCGATGTCGTTCAGGTAGAGCGCCGAGCCGACGAGGGCCTGCCGGTGGTACTGGTTGTCCTTCGCGAAGTCGCTCCACTCGGCGTACCACCGGCGCTGGTTGCTCGGTTCGCTGTTCTGCGCGTCGCGCTTGTAGTTCATCGTGATGTTCAGGTCGAGGATCCCCTCGCGCATCCAGCTCCGCCAGTCCTGCAGCTGCTCGGCGTACGCGCGCGTCGTCTCCCAGCTGCCGGTCGACTGCGGACCGCTGCCGTACGTGATGGTGTCCGCGCTCACGCGCACGCCGCGCTTCAGCGCGTACGACTCGACGTACACCTTGCGGACGATCGCGGTGACCTGGTCGCGCCGCCACTGCGCCCACTGCTGATCGGCCGGCGCCGGCACGTCGGTGCGCCCGGTGGCCTGCTGGAAGCGCGCGACCGCCACCGGGTTGTAGCCCCAGGACGGCACGAGCGATCCGAGGTTGCCGTCCGGGTAGCGGATCCGATCGAGGTTGATCCCGTCGACGTCGTAGTTGGCGACGATGCTCGTCGCGACGCGCGCGACCCACGCTGCCGCGTCGGGATGTCCGGGATCGAGCACCCAGTCCTCGTTCAGCTGGGTCAGGCCGTCGGCCCGCTTCGTCAGCCAGTTGTCCGCGCCGCTCGCGGCGGGGCCGTGGAGGTTGAAGACGTGATCCGGTTGCGACGGCGGCGTGCTGCCGCGCCACATCGCGGTGGCGATCACCCACGCGTGCACCTCGATGCCCTGGGCGTGGGCCTTCTGGATGAGGGTGTCGAGCGGATCGAACGGGAACGCCGCGATGCCCGCGTCGGTGCGCGGCACCGCCGCGCGATTGCACCAGCAGTCGCCGCGGCGGACGACCTGCGCGACGATCGCGTTCATGTTCGCGGCCTTCGTCGCGGCGACGACGGCGTCGATCTGGCCGGCGTCGTTCAGTCCCGGACCGAACGCGTCGACCCAGTAGGCGCGGAACTGCGGATTCGCCGCGGTCGCCGGCGCAGACGGCCGTGCGAGCGAGGCGACGATGGTGAGCGCGACGACAGCGAGCGCGAGCTTCCGCAATCCCGTTCCCTCCAGCTGCGCTCAGTGGAACGCATGCGCTACTCCCGCGCAACGCTTTCGCGTCGCAATTTCGGCGTTTGGCTTTGATGCCCGCCGAGCAGCCGCGCGTGCGAGCCGCTCGCTCGCTCGGCGGCGATACGATGCGCCGATGCCCGAAGGCGACACGATCTTCCGCGTCGCGACGATCCTCCGCCGCGCGCTCGCCGGCCGCGTCGTCACCGGCTTCGAGGCCGTCGCCCCGAAGACGAGCACCGCCGCCGCGCGCCTGCGGATCGTCGGCGGGACGGTGAAGGCGGTCGAGTCGAACGGGAAGCATCTCTTCATCACCTTCACGACCGACGGCGAGGACGTCGTGCTGCACACCCACATGAAGATGACCGGGCAGTGGCACGTCTACCGCCCCGGCGAGCGCTGGCGGGCGGCGCCGTCGGACGCCCGGGTCGTCATCCGGACCGACGCGTACGTCGCGCCCTGCTTCACCCCGCCGATCGTCGAGCTCCTCACCGCCCGCGAGCTCGCGATCCATCCGCTCGTCTCGAAGCTCGGCCCGGACGTCATCGCCGACGCGTTCGACATGGACGAGGCGCTCCGGCGGCTTCGAGCGGTCCCGGACCGCGACATCGCGACCGCCCTGCTCGATCAGCGCACGCTCTCGGGCATCGGCAACGTCTTCAAGTGCGAGGCGCTCTTCCTGACCCGCATCTCGCCCTACGCGACGGTCGCCGAGCTCGACGACGCGACACTGCGCCGGATCGTCGAGCGGGCGCGGACGCTCCTCCGCGCGAACCGCGGCGGTGGCGTCCGCCGCACGCGCTTCACGCTCGACCGGAGCCAGACGATGTGGGTCGATGAGCGCACCGGGCTGCCCTGCTACGTCTGCGGGACGCCGATCGAGTGGGGCTACCACCCCGACGAGACCCGGAAGAGCTGGTTCTGCCCCCGCTGCCAGCGGGTCGAGCGACCCGCGAGACACCCGGCCCGCCGACCGCTCGGTCGGCCGGTCGGATACGATCCCGCGTCGTGAGCGCGTCCTCCGTCCAGTTCGGGCAGCGGCCGTGAGCGACGCGCAGGTCGCGGGCTGGGTGCTCATCGCCGCCGCCGCGGCATCGCTGATCGGCGCGACGATGCCGCCGCTCGCGATCCGGAGCGTGTGGGTGCTGCCGCTCGACCAGTACCTCAAGGTGATCCGCGAGCACGAGCTCGCCTGGCGGGCGCACTCGTGGGCGTTCGCGACAGGGACGGTGCTGATGGCGATCGGGTTATGGCTGTTCGCACGCGCGAGCTCGAGCCCGTTCGCGCTCGCGGCCGCCGCACTCTACGCGACGGTCGCCCCGGCGTGGCTCGGGACGCTCGCGTTCCGGCTCGACATCACGGTCTGGGCCTCGCGCGGCAGCCCGCCGGCGATGTACGAGTTCATCGGGCGGTGGAGCAGCTCGCTCTACGCCATCTTCATGGTCGGCGGGTACTGGGCGATCGCGCTGCTCGGCGTCGCGCTGTCCGACGACGGGCGCGTGCCGATCTGGACGGCGCAGGTCACGTTCGTCCTCGGCGTCGTGGCCGCCGTCTGGTTCGGGATCGGCAAGCCGCGCATCGCCGGCATCCGTAGCCTCTTCGACCTGCCGGTGCTCGTGCAGCTCATCCCGCTCTTCGTCGCGATTCCGCTCGCCGCGTACGGGTGATCGTGACGTTCCGACTTTTGACGTCCGTATAGCCATGTAGTACCGTCATATCCGTATAGACGGAGATGACGGCGGTGCAGGAGGCAATGGGATGGACGTCGTGAAGATCCGCAAACAGGGCAATAGCGTCTCGGTGACGCTCGACCAGGAGATTCTGAGGGCGGCAAACCTTCACGAGGGCGACCTCGTCGCCCCGAGCGTTCAAAAAGGCGTCGTCGTGCTCACGCCTGTCGAGATTCGGCCAAAGGTGCGCCCACAGGTGCTTCAGCTGGGTCGCAAGATCATCGCCGAAAATCGTCGAGTGCTGGATCGCCTCGCGAAGGACGATGCTGGACGGGTCACGACTGGCCGACGCTAACGGCAAGAGTTACGAATACCTCGATTGGGAGGAGGCCCTTGCTCTCTTCGCCGAGATCAAGGGCCTTTCCATCGAGGAAGCCACAAGCGAGTTGCGCGACGAAGGATTTCTCCACTCGGCGATGGCGCGACCTCGCCATACCGCTGAGTACGCCGATGTCGACTTGGCTCAGCAGGCGGCCACGTTGCTCTGGGGCATTGCCGAGAATCAGCCGTTCATCGATGGGAACAAACGACTCGCGCTCGTCGTCATGCTGACGTTTTCTC
>WNGF01009109.1_pt1 | contig 11478 bp, 11 predicted proteins | sample 5400641 | NCBI WGS metagenome assembly WNGF01 (sample SAMN13153371, study PRJNA577476) | soil metagenome | isolation source: 80 cm soil or saprolite under grassland replicate 2 | place: USA:California | collected 2016-06-15 | reverse complement strand
GTGGGGCTCGGCTCGCTTGTCGCCATGAGCATCGGCCTGCGATTGCTCGCGCGCGACCTCACCCGACGCACTGGGGTGCGCTTCAACTCCCGGTCCGCCCTCGTGAACGGGTACAGCGTGGCTTGGCTCGCGATCCTCGCCTATCCGGTCCTAGCGCTGCGTTGGGTGTTCCGGCCGAACAAGCGCGGGATATCACTCGACTGGGGCGAGGAGGCGGGGTCGGGTGAGGAGAGGGAGATCATCGAGCAGAACACGGGGCACTACCGCTCGTACATGTGGCGGCGGTAGGTGAGCCTCGAGGCCGGTGCCCTGGTGGCTCCGCGACCTCACCACCCTTGGCCCGCAGAAGGTTGTCACACGATGCGCGCGATCCAGAGGCGTGGCTCTTGAATCTCCGGGAGTGACGGCAAGGAATCCGACGAGAGCAGCCGCTCGAAACACCGGGTCGCATGCTTGGTCTCGGGATGCATTGCCTCGTCGTGCTGTCTGTCACGACGACATGCTGGTTTCCCGCCGCGAAACAACATCTTCCCGAGTCAGGAACCAACGCTCTGTGGCCGGTTTCCAGGCAGGGAGAACCGGTACTCGACGATCGGCGGCTCAACGCCCAATTGGTACAGGAGCGTGTTCACGTCCCCGTGGTGTTGGCGCTCATGCAGCAGGACGTGCACGAAGATGTCCGCGGGACTGTACAGGAGCGTCTCGCCGTCAACGGTCATCTCGCGAGGCGTCAACAGCTCACCGTCGCCGAGCGAATCGAGATACTCGCGGGCGTGACCGCGGACGCGGCGCCGGTAGGCCACCAGTTCGTCCCATGACTTCACACGTTCCACTGGCTCATCGCTTGTTCCGGCCGGGTCCGCCAGCCAGCGAACGTATGCCCAGTTGATGTGCGTCAGCGCGTCGCGCAGCGCCGGCCAGCCGGAGCCAGGCGCCGGCTGGATCAGCACTTCGTCGCCAAGCGGGCGAATCGTACGCTCGTGCTCGCGCCAGCTGTAGTCCGTGAAGGCGAACAGCTCTTCGATGGCAGCGCGGTCCATGGGCAGATTTGATCACAGCCGGAGCAACGTCGGTACGTGACGGAACCGATATCCGAACGATCAGACGGTTCGTGCCAGCCAGAGGCGGGGCTCCGCCAGCTCGGGGAGCGACGGCAAGGACTCCGCCGAGTCCCACATCCGCGCGAGCGTGGCCTCGTCGCTCAACTCGGCGACCGTGTCGCAGAACGCACGGCCCAGGCGGTACTGCTCGCGCTTCATCTCGATGCCCAGGAGCCGCTCGAACACGAGGTCAGCCTCTCCCAGTACGTAACGCTTCATCGCCTCCTCGATCATGCTGTAGGAGGAAAGCAGCTCCCTTCCGATCGCGTGCGTCACGTGGTCACCGTAGCCCTCGGCAGAGGCCATGAAGGCCTGGATCCTCCCCAGCTTGAGCCGCTGCTCCTGGTCGAGAACGGCCCCGAACAGCCCCTCCTCGCCCTGGAGCATCTCCTGCATGGCTTGCGGATCGGACATGTCGAGGGACTCCAGGCGAGTTTGGAGGCCCGTGATGTCGAGCTCCACGGTGGAGAGGAAGTCCTCGAGCAGCGATCGGAACCGTCCGAGGGACCACGGCCGGGCGAACTCGAACCGGTGCGTGACCTCATGGAGCGCCACCCACGTCCGGAATTCCGTAGGCGGCAAGCTCCAGTCCCGCTCGAAGGCGGCGATGTTGGGAACCACGAACAGGAGCGTCGGTGTGTCTGAGCGAGGGAGGGCGATGTCGTACTGCCCGAGGACGTGTTGCGCGAGGTAGCCGAGGACGGACCCGACCTGAGCCCCGAGCAAGAGCGGCGAGAGCTGTCTGAGCATCTGCTGGGCGAACCCCGCCGTCTCCGCGAGCGCCGCCTCGCCCTGGGCCCGCTCCACGACCTCGGCGAGCTTCGACGCGGCCGGCTCGACGACGGCCTTCAGCCCGTCGATGTTGGCCTGAACCCACTGGCCCCGGCGAACCGGGTCGACCCGGGGGAGGTCGTGCGGCGGCTCGAGGCCCGTGAACGCCTGGACCTTCAACTCGGCGAGGCGGACGGCTTCCTCGAAGGTCCGTCGATCGCCGTCGGTAGGTGCCGGGTCCTCGCCGCCCCACGAGGCCGAGGCGATGCCGATCTGGCGGGCCAGTTCCCAGTTCACCGGGCCGGTTGAGGACAGCAGCACTCGTTGGATCTCCCGGAGCAGCGGAGCATCCGCCGCCACGTCCCCGAACGAGGGGCCCACGGGGTTCGGTTCGTCGGCGTCTGCCATGCAGCCATTGTAGGTGGGTGTTCTGATTACGCCGTCCCCGCCGCTGCCGCTTCGCCCCTCCCTAGAATGGGGCCATGCCAGACCGACTGTTGATCCGGATCACGTCGGAACCGATCGGCGCCGATGAGGCGGCGGCGTTCGTGGCCGATCCGACGACCGGCGGTACCTGTCTCTTCCTCGGTACGGTCCGTGACCACTCTGCCGCGGGTGTCGTCACCGGCCTCACCTACGAGGCGTGGGAGGACATGGCGGCCAAGCGCCTTGAGGAGATCGGCGAGGAGATGCTCGAGAAGTGGCCGGTCCGCAGGGTCGCGCTCCTTCACCGAACCGGCGACCTGAGGATCGGAGAGGCCTCGGTGGTTGTCGCATGCTCTGCCCCTCATCGTGCCGAAGCCTTCGACGCCTGCCGGTACGGCATCGAACGGCTGAAGGAAGACGTTCCCATCTGGAAGAAGGAGCACCTCACCGAGGGCGAGTCCCACTGGGTGATGGGGAGCTAGTGGGCCGCGAGATCGCGATCGACCTGGGGACCGCCAACACGCTCGTGTATCGGCAGGGCGAGGGGATCGTGTTCAACGAGCCGACCGTGATCGCCTTGAACGGATCGACGGGGAAGGTCGATTTCGCGGGGGCCGAGGCCTGGCAGATGCTCGGCGGTCCGGCCGGGAACCGCTCGGTGGTCCGGCCGCTCCGCCATGGGGTCATGACGGAGTTCGACATGACGCAGCAGATGATCGCCCTCGTCCTCCGAAGGATCGGTGTGCCGAGGTTCCCCAAGCCGCGGGTCGTTGTGTCCGTCTCCTCGGAGAGCAGTCCCGTCGAGCTGCGGGCCGTTCGGGAGGCGATTCGGTTTGCAGGCGGACGGAGCCCCGTGCTGGTCGAGGAGGGTCTGGCGGCGGCGATCGGGGCCGGGCTGCCCATCCACGAGCCGGTCGGCAACCTCATCATCGACATCGGGGGCGGGACGACGGAGATGGCCGTGGTGTCCATGGGCGGGGTGGTGAGCGGCCGTTCCGTCCCAACCGGCGGATTCGACATGGACGCGGCCATCCGGGACCACTTCCGCACGCGGTACGGCGTGGCCATTGGGGAGCGGGCGGCAGAGGAGCTGAAGGTGGCCATCGGAGCTGCGTTCCCCACGCCGGACCGAATGGTCGCCGTGGTGGCAGGGCGGGAGATCGCGAGCGGCGCGCCGAGAAAGGTCCGGGTCACGGAGGACGAGGTCCGCCTGGCCATGGCCGAGCCGGTCCAGGCCATCGTCGAGGCGGCGCGGCAAACCCTCGCTGAAGCTCCGCCCGAGCTCACTCACGACGTCCTGGAGACCGGGATGTTCCTGACGGGAGGGGGCGGTCTCGTTCGGGGCATCGACCTGCTCCTGGCGCAGGAATGCGAGGTCCCCGTCCACCTCACCGAGCGTCCGCTCGAGACAGTCGTCCTAGGAGCGGGGGCCATGCTCGACCACCTGGACGAGTATCGAAGCTCGTTCCAGCTCGTCAGGCGACGCTGAACGGGATCACTTGCCCAGGAATCGGGCCAGGGTCTGGTTGATGACGTGCCCTGCCTGGTAGATGGCCAGTGCCAGGAACGCTGCGGACATCACGACCAGCAGGATCAGGCCCCCGAGGCCCATCAACCGGGTGCGGAGGGTGGCGGGCGTGGTGATCACCGGAACGTAGGTGAACGAGTCTCCGGTAACGACGTCCTCGCCTGGACCGAACCCCACGGCTCGCGGGTCGTCCTCTCGCCCTCGCCTGCCAGCGTTGGGACGATCCGGGCGAACGCGCACGGCGAGGAGTGCGTCGTCCTCGTCGCGAAGCGACAGCGCATAGGCGATGAGGCCCACGCCGAGGGCGATCCCGATGATGGCCACGGGGTTCATCAGCGACCTTCCGACGAAAGCGTACGCCGTCCGGTTCCCCTTCGGGCGGATGCCGTGCCCGTAGCATGGAGAGCCGATGCCAGCCGCACGGCGCCTCATCAAGATCGGACTGGTCTTGGCGCTGGTCGTCGCATTCGTTCTTTCCGGCACCGTCTGGCTGCCGCTGTATTCGCTTGGTCCTGGCCCGGCCCGGGAGGTGCTGCCGCTCATCCAAGTGTCCGGCCATCCCGAGTACGGATCGTCTGGCCGCTTCGTGATGACCTCCGTGCGGTTCCGGCAGCTCACGGCGCTCGGAGCGATCCTCGCCTGGCTCGATCCCGACCAGGCCGTCGTGCGTGGGTCAGACCTGTTCACGCCGGGGGAGACCAGGACCGAGGAGCATCGGAGGGTCATCTCGCAGATGGACCAGAGCAAGCTCGACGCGACCTCCGTCGTGCTCTCGGACCTGACTGGCTACCCCAAGGATCACCGCCCCGGCGCACTGGTTGAGGGTGTGGTGCCCGGCTGCGCGGCCGACGGGGAGCTGTACCCCGGTGACCTGATCCGGGCCATCGACGGCCAGGCCATCCGCGGCGCCGCCCAGGCCAGCCGAATCATCGAGTCCGCGCGCTCTGGATCGACCCTCACGTTCGACATCAGGGCCGGCGGGGAGCAGCACCTCGTGGACCTCCGGCGAGAACCCTGTGGCGGGAGGGACGAACCCTTGGTTGGAGTGTCGCTCATCTCGAACTTCCCGTTCGGGGTGCTGATCGAGAGCGGGGATGTCGGGGGTCCCTCGGCCGGTCTGATGTGGGCCCTTGGGCTGTACGACCTCCTCACCCCGGGCGACCTGACCGCGGGCCGGACCATCGCCGGGACGGGACAGATCGGATTGGACGGCACGGTCTACCCCATCGGCGGCATCGAGGAGAAGGTCGTTGCCGCCGAACATGCGGGAGCCTCGGTGTTCCTCGTTCCGGCAGGCAACGCCGCCGCGGCGAGGGCGGCGGGGGGCGACGGCATGGTCCTCGTCCCGGTCTCGTCGTTCCGAGGCGCCGTGGATTACCTGCGGAGCGGATCGTGATTCGCCTCAGCCCGACCGAAGCCCTGGTGATAGGCTGACGCGTTCCCGGAACCGAAAGGACGGGTGTGGCGCGCGTCGTCCAAGCCGGACGCGGCCGGCGGTGGCTGATCATCGCCGGGGTCGCGCTGGTGCTTCTCCTTGTCGCCTTCACTGCGCTGTCCGGGTTCTTCGTCGACCTGTTGTGGTTCCGAGAGGTCGGCTTCAGCCAGGTCTTCTGGACGATCCTTCGGACCAAGATCGCTCTCGGCCTCATCTTCGGGGCCGCGTTCTTCGCCATCCTGTACGCGAACCTGCTGATCGTCCGGCTCCTCACGCCGAGCTACCGGGCCATCGGCCCCGAGCAGGAAGTGATCGAGCGGTACCGGCTGGCGTTCGAACCGTACGCCTGGTGGCTCCTCCCGGTGATCGCGGGCGTCATCGCCCTGTTCGTCGGCCTGGGGGTGACCACGCAGTGGAGGACGTTCCTGTTGTGGCGCAACTCCTCGGGCATCACGTTCGGTTCGACGGACCCCCTGTTCCACCGGGATCCGGCGTTCTATGTCTTCGGCCTTCCCTGGCTGGAGTTCGTCCAGGGGTGGCTGTTCTCCTCGCTGGTGGGGATCACGTTCATCACGGCGGTCGCCCACTACCTCTGGGGTGGGATCCGGCCCCAGGCCCCCGCCTTCACCGAGAAGGTCACGCCGCAGGTCAAGGCGCACCTGTCGGTCCTGCTCGGGCTGATCGTGCTGACGAAGGCGTGGGGGTACTACCTCGGAACGTTCGACCTGCTGACGTCGCGTCGGGGGGTCGTGGAGGGCGCTTCGTTCACCGACGTGAAGGCGCAGCTTCCGGCGCTTCGCATCCTGACGTTCATCGCCGTCGCGTGCGCGATCCTGTTCCTGGTGAATATCCGGATGCGAGGTTGGGCCATCCCCGTCATCGCTCTCGGCCTGTTGGCACTGGTGTCGATCACCGCCGGCGCGGCCTATCCGGCGTTCGTCCAGCGGTTCCAGGTTGGGCCCCAGGAGTTGCAACGGGAGCGCCCGTACATCGACCGGAACATCGCGGCCACGCGCACGGCGTTCGGCCTTGACGTGATCCAGGCTCAACAACGCACGGTCGCCGCCAGTGTGACCCCGCAGGAGGTCGAGGCGAACGACGCCACCGTGTCCAACATCCGGCTGTGGCGGCCGGACATCCTCCGGGAGAACTACGAGTCCCTCCAGCGGATCAAGCAGTACTACGTGTTCCAGGACGTCGACGTCGACCGGTACGACCTGAACGGCGAGCGACGCGTGGTCATGCTGTCGGCCCGCGAGGTCAATCAGGACTCCATCCCCGGTGGAGGCGCGACGTGGCAGAACAAACACCTGGTGTACACCCACGGTTTCGGCGCGGTCGCGGCGCCCGTGAACACGGCCACCGCCGAGGGCGCGCCGCAGTTCACGCTGTCGGACATCCCGCCGGTCGGACAGCCGCCGCTCGACGCCCAGCCGCGCATCTACTACGGCGAGAACACGGCCGCCACCCCGTTCGTCGTGGTGGACACCGGGACCAAGGAGCTCGACTACGCCGCCACGGAAGGCAGCAGCCAGCAAGTGTCAAGCACCTACCAAGGGAAGGGCGGCATCCCCATCGGGGGATTCTTCAAGCGCGCCCTGTTCGCCTGGCGATTCCGCGACGTCAACCTGCTGATCTCCGGGCTCATCCAGGACAACTCGCGGATCCTGATCTACCGGGACATCGAGGATCGCGTCCGGAAGGCCGCGCCGTTCCTCACGTTCGACTCCGACCCGTACGCGGCCATCGTCGATGGCCGGGTGGTCTGGATCTGGGACGCCTACACGGCAACCGACGGCTACCCGTACTCGCAGGAGGTCGCCCTGGACCAGGCCACCCCGCTCGGCCCCGGCCTGAGCGGTCTGCATGGAACGGCGAACTACATCCGCAACTCGGTGAAGGTGGTCGTCGACGCGTACGACGGCACGATGACGTACTACGTCGCCGATACGACGGACCCCATCATCAAGGTGTGGGAGAAGGCTTTCCCCGACCTGCTCACACCGATCGACCAGGCGCCTTCAGAGCTGGCCGCGCACTTCCGCTATCCGGAGAACCTGTTTCAGGTGCAAGCGGAGCAGTTCGCCAACTATCACGTCACGGATTCGAGCGTCTTCTACCAGAAGCAGGACTTCTGGCAGGTCCCGTTCGACCCCACGATCCCCGCGAATACCGACAGCAATGTGAACGTCCCGATGCGGCCGTACTACCTGCTCTTGCGTCTCCCCGGTGACGCGGAGGAATCGTTCGTGCTGGTCCTGCCGTTCAACCCCCAAGGGCGCCAGAACGTGGTGGCCTGGATGGCGGCCAAGTCCGATGCAGGTCCCGACTACGGGAAGATCGTGGCGTACGAGTTCCCTCCCGGCCAGAACGTGGACGGGCCGTCGCAGGTGTTCGCCCGGATGCGCCAGGATCCCAGGTTCTCCGCCGACCAGACCCTGTTCGGCCAGAGCGGCTCTCAGATCAGGTTCGGCGATTTCCTGATCATCCCCGTGGGGGACGGCCTCCTCTACGTCGAGCCTGTGTACGTCCGGTCCGCGCAAGAGACCGCCATCCCCGAGTTGAAGCGGGTCCTGGTGACCAATGGAGGAGACGTGGGGCTGGGCAGCACGTTGACGGATGCGCTGAACGACTCATTCGGGGCGCAGGTCGTGCCGCCGGAAGGTGGGGGCGGGGGCCCGACGCCGGGAGGAAGCCTCCAACGGCAGATCGCGCAGCTCCTGCAACGGGCCTTGGACCATTTCGCCGCGGCCGACGCGGCGCTCAAGGCCGGCGATCTCGCGACCTACCAGGACGAGGTGAACGCTGCCCAAGCGGCCATCCGGCGGGCCGGGCAGCTGGCGGCGAGGACCGGCACTGGCTCGCCGTCGCCTTCGCCCACCGCGTCACCTTCGCCCACCGTGTCGCCCACGCCCACCGTGTCGCCCACGCCGAGCCCGTCCGGCTGAGCCTTTCGGATGGACGGGTGCTCTCTGCGCCCTAGGCGTGGGATGCGGCCGCCGCGTCCCGCCCCCACCAGATGGCCTGCGAGAGCGACCGAAGGAGGATCTCCGCCGACGCGAGGTTGGTGGCCACGGGCACCCCGTGCACGTCGCAGACCTTCACCAGCGCCTGGATGTCCGGCTCGTGGGGATGGGCGGTCAGGGGATCGCGGAGGAACACGACGGCGTCCACATCCCCCTGGACGATCCGAGCGCCGATCTGCATGTCGCCGCCTTCGGGCCCGCTCCGGAACCGCTCGACGGGAAGGCCAACCTCCTCCGAGAGGAGAGTTCCGGTATGGGACGTGGCTAGCAGGTGCAGCCGGGTCAGGCTGGAGCGATATCGTTTGGCCAGGCGGAGGAGGTCGTCCTTCTTCTCGTCGTGGGCCACGAGCGCCAGCACAGCCTTGCGGGGGGACTCGTCGTTCGGGTTGCTGGGGATGCCGATCGGTCGATCCATGTCTTCGAGAGTACCGGCGGGGAGCGGGGACGAAGCCTCCACCACGTTAACGATATGTGAAGGTTGAGATCTCGCAGTCGAGTCGAGGGGCTTGGCGCTCGGGGCGGGGGTTGCTAGCATCGGCGTGCGGGGTGGAGCAGTCCGGTAGCTCGCTGGGCTCATAACCCAGAGGTCACGGGTTCAAATCCCGTCCCCGCGACGAAGGAAACCGCAGGTCAGGCGCTATGTTTGGCGTCTGTCGGAGTGAGGGGTTGGCGGAACTTTCTACCAACTTTCTACCAAGGGAGCTCACGTTGGCTCTTGGAGTAGAAATCGAGGCGCTTCGGCGGGACTTCCGAGAGCGCTTCGGCCGAGACCCTGGGCCCGACGATCCCGTGTTCTTCGATCCGACCGCGGAGGAGCCTCGGCCCCTGGGCGAGGACGGTGAGGCCCTGTTCATCGCGATGAGCGAGATGGCCATGCGTCGGGCAGGGATCGACCCGTCGCTGATCTACGCCTCGCGCAAGACTGGGCTCATCGTGACCGAGCGGAACCAGCACCTGCTGAGCGACGACGACCGGGCGGACTGGATCGAGGCGATCTTCGAGTACGAGGGTGAAGCCATCCGCCACCACCTGCAGGAAGCCCACGGCCAGGAGTACGAGCCCGCGGCCAAGGAGGCGGGGAGGATCTACGCCGAAACGGCTGAACGGATCTGCCCCCACTGCGGTCAGCACCTCGAGTATCCGGAGAGCGCCTGGGACTGACGCTCCGCGCGGATTGATTGCGGCCGACTACTCCGACGCGACCGGCTCGGGCCGGAGCCGTAACTCAGTCTCACCGTCTGTTTGACGTGCGATCGGCGGTCCTCCGCCCAAGGGGTTAGGAGATAGGGGCCCGCCTAACGGCACCCCTTGGTCAGACAGGTGCGCTAAGTTCGGAGACGTGAAGAGGCACGGCCCTTGAGTCGCGATCCACGGCTAGCTGAGGAATACAGATCCGCCCTGGATCTACCTAGCTTCCAGGATCTGCTGAAGCAGATCCGGGGTTTCAAGCTCCTGACGCGATTCGTCGCTCGTGGGCAGCGCCCGAAACTCATTGCTCTCGAGCATCAGCTCAAGGTGATGGCGAAGCGGATCGACCGGTTTTACGAACTGCTCGGTTCTCGCCATTGGATCTTCCATGAAACGCTTCCGACGGATGCCATTGATCACTTGCTTGGGCTACCTGTTGACGAAGCGGAAAATGCGCTCGTTGCGCTCTACTCGGATCCGGAACAGCTTGATTCACTTATTCGGATGGTCGTCTTTCGATTCCCCGCGTTGACGGCGAGACGCCACCTCATCGAGTTAGCGCGAGACGACTTTCACGCCGGCCGCTACTACTCAACCGTGCATCTCTTGCTGTCAGTCATGGATGGCTTCGTGAACGACTTTGAGCCACAGGAACGGCGGGGCTTGCACGCGCGAGATGAACTCGAGATGCAGGCGTGGGATTCAATCGTAAGTCACCATCTCGGACTTGCGAACGCGCACAGGACGTTCACGAAGAGATTCTCGAAGACTTCCGGCGAGGAAGTGTTCGAACTCTACCGAAACGGCATCGTTCACGGCGTTCTCGTCAACTTCAACAACGAAGTCGTGGCCAGTAAGGCGTGGAACCGACTATTCGCCGTTTGTGATTGGGCGACTAGCCGGAAGAAGCAGGGGATAGATCCGGAACCAGATCCGTCGTGGGTGGAGATCCTGTCGAAGGCAAGAGATAACCAGGAGATGAAGAGGGCGCTGGACTCCTGGGTGCCTCTCGTGCTGACGGACGCTGACGCTGACTTTGCGGATCACCCAACTCATTCGCTAAGCGTCGAGTTTCTTACCGCATGGCAACGTCAGAACTTTGGAAAGATGGGTGAGCTCCTCGCGGCCATGGTGCGCGAAAAGTCGCACGGCAAGACGGCGGGCATGGTTAGAGATCAGTACGCCGGTCTGGAACTGCAAGACTTTCGGATTCTGCGGATTGCCCTAACGTCGCCCGTAGCAGCGCGAGCTGAAGTCGAACTGACCCTCGGCAGTCGAACGCTCGAGACAGAGCTCTTGTGGCTGTACGAAACACCGTTCGGAGATCTCATTCTGACTCATCGACCGGGAGACTGGCGACTTGTCGCGTGGACGCCGCCCGCGTGACCCGTGATTCATCCATCGACTCTCGCGAACACGCAAGCTGGCGCCTAGGCTAGTCGCTAAGGATCCACTCGGGTTTGATGTCCCAGTTCGTTTCCGGAAACATGGCAAGCGATGAGGTCAGCTGCGTGTTACGTGGATCAGTCAACGACATCTTCACACCGCGCCGGAAGGCGGGCAGTGAGTCGCCCGGGCCGAGCCGCAACAGGACGCGAAGGATCAACCCTCGACAAATCGCTCGGACTTCACTCACCCTGAAGGGCACAGAAACCTCGGGCCCGTGACCAGGTCCTTCTTCGAGTTCGCTCGACCTGCTCCACCTCGGCGGCCACGTTGGGGGGATCAGACCGTCCGCCGGGGGAGACACCTGTTTCGTGAACATTGTCTGGGGAGAATGTCAGTTATGTTATTCGCTCGCGGCGTGGCGGACGGCTGTCAAGTCCGAGCTTCAATGCCTGGTCAGGCCCCGAATCGGAGTTTCTGCGCCCTACACCCGAATCGGAGTTTCTGCGCCCTACACCCGAATCGGAGTTTCTGCGCCCTACAGCATGATCGCAGCTTCTGACCCCTACACCCCCTGACCGGCAGCCGTCAGTCGCCGCGGGCTCTCTCAGCGTGGAT
>WNGF01009106.1_pt1 | contig 11482 bp, 7 predicted proteins | sample 5400641 | NCBI WGS metagenome assembly WNGF01 (sample SAMN13153371, study PRJNA577476) | soil metagenome | isolation source: 80 cm soil or saprolite under grassland replicate 2 | place: USA:California | collected 2016-06-15 | reverse complement strand
GCTCGCACTGAGTTGTTCGAGCGCATTGAGGCAGAGCTGACGAAGGCGCTCCCGCTCGATGATGACCCACTCGTCGTACCAGTCGGGCAGCAGTTCACCGCCTAGCAGGTGCGAGTCGGCCGACATGTCATTCGTGTAGTCGGCCAACAGGTTCCGCGCCACCGCGTCTACCTCAGCGACGTCCACATACACGTCGAAAGCGAGTTGCAGGTGCGTCCGATTCGCCCGGATGAGTCGTTCCCCGAAGCCATGCGTCCGCCATAGCGTAGCGACGAGCGCAGGTTGGACGTGGCGCGGCTGTCGGTCTTGTCGAGCCACAACGACCCGGCAATGTAGCTGCGGGTGAGCGGACGCGGGTGCAGCGCAAGGAACGCGACCAGGCGCTGCGCCGCAGATGGAGCTTCGACGGCATGACCGTCGACACAGAGCTCGAAGCCTTCGATCAACCGGACACAAACCGATGCCTGTCGATTGGTTCGCGGCCCGAGGGCGGCAACATCACCTGACATGTGTGATCCCCCTTGGGCTCAGCGATACCGTCAGGTTCTGAGCCATTATGCAAACACACCGTCACATGAACGTCACCCCTGTACTACATTCGGAGATCTTGAGGTAGCGGGTCTCCGCGGCGTCGGTAATGGCTGATCAGCGCCCGGGTTTGGTGAGCGCGCCGCCATAGGTCTTGGGTGATGGCGGCGGTGTGGTCGAGGGCGTCGCGGGCGAGGATGGCGGCGGCGAGCAGGCCAAGGATCGCGGCGAGACTGTAGCGGATGAGGACCTTCGGGATCAACGCATCGGTGGGTCGACCGGGGTCGGTGGTCTTTCCCCAGTCCGGCCCTCGTGACGGCCAGGAACGCGTGGGCGAGCATGCAGATGCTCACGTGCCGGTGCCAGGGGGTCCAGTTCCGTACCTGGTACTGGTCGAGGCCGAGCAGGTCCTTGCCGGCCTTGTTGTCGTCTTCGATGTTCCACCGCAGCCCGGCCGCGCCGATCATCGCCGGGATGCGGGTGCCGGTCCGGGCGTGGACCAGAAAGTACTCAACCTCGTAGGTACCGTCGGGGTGTTTGGTGGTGACTTTCGGGGTTCGCGCCCGGCGGATGAGCAGGGTGTGCTCGTGCCCTTCGGCTGCGGGCTGGTCTTTGACCGTCACGGTGTGCGCGGCCCAGTCGTAGAACCGCTTGCCCTTGCTGCCATCACCGGCCGAACGCCGCTGCCATCCGGTGTTCGGGGTATCGGCCAACACCACGTCGGGGCGAAGTGGCTTGCCGTACACGTCGAGCAGGGGCAGGTCCACCGGGACGGCCAGCACATAGGACACCTGGTTGTCGTGGCAGAACTGGCGCAGGACCGGGTCGCGCCCCGTAGCCGGAGTCGGCAACGAACCACGAGAACGCCAGCGCCGCATCGGCCAGGGCCCGCCCCAGCATCGCCACCCCCAGGTGCGGCTTGGTCACGAACTCCACGTCGGTGGATACCCCGGCGGCCGCGCACCGCTGCGGGTCGGCGGTCCACACCCGCGGCAGGTACAACGCCCGGTCGACGAACGCGTGCCCATGCCTGGAGGCGTAGATCAGCATGACCATCACCTGACAGTTCTCCGTTTGACCAGTCAACCCGCAGTGTTGCGGGGCCACCCCGACACTCTTGGCGCCTTTCTTGATCACCTGGGTGTCGTCAAGCACCAGCGCGCCACCAGGATCGGCCAGCCCCCGCAGCACATAGCCGCGCACCTGCTCGCGCAGCACATCCGCGTCCCACCTGGCCCCGCCCAGCAGGTGCTCCAACGGCTGGGGAGTCGCCAACCCAGATACTCGGCCAAACCCCACGAGTTTCTTCTTCGCCACGTCGGCCAGCAACCCGCGCACCATCAGCCCGAAGGTCACCCGCGGCTCCGGCCGGTTTGAACAACCACCCCAACCCGTCGGTCAGTGCCCGCAGATCCTCGTCCCAGCCGGCGATGTCCTCGACCTTCATGATCTCGACCATGCCAGACGGGACGGCTGATCAACTCAACCGGTTCAAGATCTCGGAATGTAGTACCTGTTGGCCAAGAACTGTTTCAGGATCTCGCGTTATGAGTTCGTTACCATGTTGGGTCGACTCAAAATGAGAGTCCACTGTAGACAGACGGTTAGGATCCGTGTTGGGTGGCAGGGCCGATCGTCTTCAGCCAGGCGCGCACGGCGGTGACAATTGCCTCGTCGCCGGCCGCAGTTCCAAGATCCTCCTGCGGCCCATCGATGCGCTCGAACCCACGTAGCCGCCCTATCCGAGAACCGTTCTGCGACCACACGGTGATGAGCAACGCTCCGAGCACGACCCGTTCTGTCATGGCAGTAATCGTTGGCTCCTGTCCGTTCGGCGCCAGCCGCCGGGAGCGGTTCCCAGACGAAAGTCGGGTCAGGCCGCCTGACCTGGAGCCGGCTGCGGCGTTGCAGGCGGAGCGGGCACGGTGCCGGTGGATGCTGCGCCACCCGGGCTGGGCTGGGTTGGCTTCGGGCGCGCACATTCGAGGACGAGGTCGATCAGATTGTCGGTCTTGGCTTGCTTGGCCTTATCGGCAAGTTCCTGCCACTTGTTCCGCCGGAACACGTCCGCGGTGAGGCAAATGAGGACAACATGGCGGTGCAGTAGCGTCACGAACGCGTTCTTCAGGCGGCACCCGTACGCGGTGGGTGAAATCCAGTCCTGATCCAGCGCCTCGAACAGGTGCTTGAGTTGAAGGTACTCCACGAAACTGCGCTCCGGGTCGGTGCGCGGCCCGCAGACCTCCTGTTCCAGCGCGTTAGCCTTGCCCACCAGCCCGGCGATCGTCGGCGCCAGCCTCGCCGGCAGCCCGGCGAGATCGTCGAAGGCCGTGTTGGCGCGGGTCGCGCAGGCCCTCGCCGTAGCGATCAGGGTCTGCAGCGTGCCAAGGTCGTCCGGCAGGGCGTCGCAGTCAAGCTGATCAATCTGTTCGCAGTCCACGACAGCTTGGTCGGATATGGTGTCCGACAGGACCTCCTCCCAGCAGTCCGAGAGGTGTTCGCGGACGTCGTCGTCGACCACGCAGTTGAGCGTGTCGGCGATCCGCTTCAGCCGCTGCTGCAAGCCCTCGAACGCCGCTTTCTGCGCGGCCTTGGCGTCGGCGTACCGGGCCTGCGCGCCGTCGAGCAGCTTGTACTTCGGGTCGACGATCGCGGCATCGGCGACGTACACCCGGGACGTCTCCTGTGCGACGGCCACGGTCACCTGGTAATCGGTGTATGGGCCGGCGGGGTCCGGGCAGGGGTCTGCGGGTGGGGGCGGCGTTGGGGGTGATGCGGTCGGGGTCGACTGTGGATAGGTCGACTGTGGATAGGTCGGCTGTGGATAGGTCGGCTGACTTGCGCTCGGCTGCGCCACGGTAGGCCTCCTTGGTGCATCGTCGAGGCCGATGTTTCCCGCCCGCCGTGTCGCCACCGTCGCGTCAGAGTCACTAAAGCCGGCGCGAGGGGATTAGGTTCGCGAGGGCCTGGCTCGGGGCGGTCGGGGTGACCGCATCCCTGGAGGTCATTCGTCAATGAACTCATACCGGTTTGATCCAGCCATCGCAAGCATCGGCACTCCTTGTCTGGCGAGAGTTCTTGCGCCCTCAGTGAAGTAATGATTCCGCATGGCTTGCTTAGCTCCGGTTCGAGGATTAACCGCGAAGGCGCCGCGTCGCATCGACGCCTTGGCACGCGCCAGGATCTTGCGCCAGGCCTTCAGCTCTGCCAGATCGTCGGTGTCGGCCGAAAAGGCACCCTCACGAAGACCCTCGGAAACGTCATACCCGAGTGTTATCAGAAAACATCCGCGGTTCATTTCGTGGAACTCAACTGACGAGTCTGCGGGAGCGGCCACGGGCTTCAAACACACCAGCACGCGATCAATATGGTCAAGCTCGGACATTGCCCGGTCCAGATCGCCATTCTTTACCGCAATCGCCTTGTAGGTCGGGAAAAAACGCTCTGCCGCCAGATGCACCGGAAGATCCTCGGTCCATGCAGGAAGCATGCTGAGTAGCTCCGCCGGATCGGCGTGGAACTGCATTCCCAACTTTGCCACCTTTGACTCCTAGTTGTACGGCGCGAAATGCATCTCGATGTCACCGAACTTCTCAAGGTCGGCAATTGCCTCCGCTTCACGTTTAATCATAGCCCCCGTCCGAAGACTTCGCTTGCCTACGTTGATCCCGTACACGGACCCGTCGGGCCGACGGACCAAAATATCCGGGCGACGCACGCTCTTCAATCCGCCCGGAGTTGGAATCACCGCTTCCGGCAGCGGGCCCTGTCCACCGGCAATCACCTGACCGTCCTTCACCGACTTGGCCACTTCCTCGATCTTCTTATTGTGCGGACCGGTGCCCTTCGGTTTAGGACCCGTCTTTGCGCCCACCTTAACGGCCTTGGCGGCTTTTGGAGGAACCTTAGCGGCCTTCACACCTTTGGCGGTCGGAGCCTTGCCGGTAGAGCCCAGCTTTCCCTTGGCAATCTTGACCAGCGGATTGATGATGCCGTACAGAACCCACCACGTGCCTTCAATAATCAGTAGGAACCCGCGGAACCGTAGGCGCTTCAACAGCGCCTGTCCCAACTCCTTCAGGCGGCGGAACTGCTTCAGGATGAAGTTCTTGATGCCGGTGAACAGCACCTTGCCCTGCCTGATGACGAACTTCGCAACCCGCGCAAGGAACCGCGCGGTCGCCTTCACGGCGACCTTGGCAGCCCTGCCGACGGCCTTGACGGCCCTGACCCCGACGCCGGCGAGCGCCTTGCCGCCACGCAGGAGGGCGCCGCCAGCTTTGAAAGTGAGCCAGGTGATGAGCTCAACCGCGCCGGCCGCCGCCGCCTTGGCCAGGCTCTTGGCGCCGTCTTCGACCTTGCCATCCCAGGCCTTGGCCAGGAAGTCACGCACGTGACCGGCGATCGTGGCCACGGTGATCCCGATGAACAGTGGACCGAGCGCAGACAGAATCGGTCCGACGGCGGCGAAGATACTGCCGCCGCTGAAGAAGATAAGCGCAGCAATGGCCAGGACCGCGGCGACCGCACCGGCGATGACCGCGACCTTGTGCTCCTGCCACCACGCGGCCAGGCTCTCCTTCATGAGGGTCCAGCGGACCTGCGCGCGCCGGCGCGGATTCAGACCGTCGTCCGGATAGCGGGTCTGCTCCTGTGCAGCGCCCTCGCCGGCGGTGGCACTCTGGCGCGCGGCGGTCGCTTCGGCGACGACCGCGGCCATCGTCCGATCCGGGCTGGCCGACTCGGCGATCAGCATCTCGCCACCGGCGGACACGAGTTCGGCAGTCGCTTCGGCCGAAAGCTCCGCGCCCTCGACGACCTTATCGACACCGACGTTTTTCTCGGTGTACGGCTCTGTCGGTATCGGCCCGGCGAGATCGGCGGACGTCGGCAGTTGCCCGGGCTCTGAAGCGGCGGCCTGCGGCGATTTCAGGCCGGCAGCGTCCAGCTCCATTGGTGACAGCGGCTGGTCGAAGTCGCCGCCGAGCAACTCTTCGTAGGCGGCCGTCTCGAACTTGCCAGGGGCCAACTTCGCCGCCTCCCATATGTTTCCGAGGCGGTGGATCAATTCCTTCAGCTCGCCGCGGATCAACATGCCCAACACCGTGAAGATGCCGTTGTACAGCGACTGCGTGAGCGCGAGCAGGTTGTCGATTGTGTTGGCCAGGAAGTCGAGGATCCCGGCGACGCCCTTCTTCAGGAACTTGGCTGCGGTGTTCACACCGTTCACCGCGACCTGAACCGCGCCATCGATCTTGGTGTTGATCCTCTTGGCGGTTTCCGGGAACGCCGCCAGCGCGACGCTTACCAGGCCCTTGAGGACTTCGCCAAAGGCTTCGATCAGCCCGACGATCGCCATCCGGGCGAGTTCGATCGCGGCCAGCGCCAGCTGCTTTGCCGCTTCGAAGAGGTTCTTGACGACCCAACGCAGGCCGTCGTAAATGGCGTTGATCGTCCACTTGAGCGCGTCCACGAAGGCACTCGCGGCTCGCTTGGCCCAGCCCCAGAACCCGCCGGACTCCTCGCGTTTGCGGGCCTTCTCCGTCTCGGCCTTGGCCTCCGCCTTCCGCGTCTCGGCGGCCGCGTCCTGCTCGGCCTTGTCGTACTGGGCGGCGGCCTTCTCCTCGCCCTCGATCCGCTTCGCGGCGATCTTGCCGCGGTGCTCCTCGGCGGCTTTGCCAGCCTTGGTGGCGTAGTTGTCCTCGATCCCGTGGATCTCCTCGGCCCACTCCTCCTGGTACCCAGCCACGTCGTTGCGAGCCTGGTCACGCGCGGCCTGCTGCTCCCCGGCAGCCTCCGTCTTGAGTAGGGCGATCTGATCGTCGGCGTCCTGATAGGCCTGGGCCGAGTCGGTTTCGAAACGCAATTCGCCCTCGGTGTACTCGATCCGCTTGGTATCGAGCCGTTCGTGAAGACCTGATCCGAGGGACTCGTCCAGCCCTGCCGCGAGGTCGGGCTGCACCGGGCCGGCCTGGCCCCCGCCCGGTTGGGTTGCCAGCGGCCCGGAGCCCCGGAGGGTCCGCCGCGCGCTGAGGATCTCGTCGGTCGGCTCCGGATGGATGGTGCCCAGGCCGTGGTCGGCGCGGATACCCTCGGCCGCCGCCGCTCTTGCATCGGCGACCTGGGCATCGGCATCGCCCTCGAAAGCGGCCATCTGGGCGGGGTCGGCCTCGCCGGTGAGATCCACGGCCGGTCGGGGCCCGAGCGAGGTCGGGACCTCCTGCGCATCCATCACCACGCCCTCGAACGCCTCTTGCGCACCCGTCGCCTGCCGCGCTTGCTGTTCGGGTGTCGGCTCGGCGTCGGGGCCGGGGAGGACTGTCGGCTCCGGCGGCGCCATCGCCGGCAGCTCCGGGGCGGCCGGGTCCATCGGCGGCTGTTCGCGGCCGGTCTGCGCGCCGGCGAGTTCAGGCGGGCCTTCCGGCCGCACCGGCTGTTCCTCGGGCGCCGGCCGGGCCTCGGCGCCGGGCGCGGTTGGCGGTAGGCCGGTCGGTGCGGGAATCTCGGGAAGTTGTTCCTCGACGGCCTGCCGCTGCGCTTCGAGAGCCGGTCCCGATGCCTGTTCGGCCTGGTCAAAGGCGGCCAGCGCGGTACTGGGTGCGGTCTGGGCGAGCTGATCGAGGATGCCGCCCGGACTGGTGCCGTCGATTGCGACGGACGCCGTCGGCACCGCTTCCGGCTGCGGGGACACCGGAGCGGGCTCAACAGCGGAGACATCGCGACCGCGAGCGGCGACAGCCGCCGCGGCCAGCGTCCGCGCGGACGGCGCGGGCCCGCTCTGGATGGCCACGCCTGCGGTGGTATCGGGCCGGGCCGGCTCGCCCTCGGCCGCCGCCGGCTGCGGCACGGGCGGCTCGGGCACCGGCCGCTCCGGCATAGGCCGCTCGGGCACGGGCGGCTGAGGCTCGCGAGCGGGCGGTTGGGGCGCGGACGCCGCCGCAGGCTCCGGTCGGGCTGGCTCGTATGCGGCAGCCTCCGGTATGGCCGGCCGCACCACGGGGGGCGCCGGCGCAACGGGCAAGCCGAGTACCCGGGCGGTCGCGGCGCTGCCCAAACCCGGTTGGGGCTCGAAGTCGGCATTGCCGGCGGCGTCCGTGCCGCCGTCCCGGTACGCCATCCGCATGGCGACGGCGTTGCCGAATCCGAGGTCCCGCTCGGGTGGTACCGGCGCGGTCACATCTGGTTCGGCAGCCTCGGTCGCAGCGAAGCGCGGTTCGTCGGCCCGCCGGCTCCGTACCGTGGCCTCAGCCATTGCCGTTCTCGATCAGTGCCGCGTAGCGCCCGAGCTCAGCCGGCCGCAGCACGCGCGCCTCGTGGTGGTACTGGCGGCACAGGCCGTGGACGACGTGCCGCATCGTGATGACGTCGCTGTCCGCGTCGGCGGCGAGCAGTGCGGCGGTACGGGCGGTGGCGACGATGCCGGCGCCAGTCAGCTCCAGGGCGGCCAGCGCCTCCAGGTCCACGTCGGCGGCGAGCGGCGCGGCCGGCGGGAAGGCCGCCTTCCAGAGCCGGAGCCGGTCGGCGCGGCCCGGGCGGGGAAAGTGCACGACGATGGTGAACCGCCGGGTGAACGCCGGATCGATGTTCTCGCGGAGGTTGCTCGCGAGAATCGCGAGACCGTTGAAGTCCTCCAGGCGCTGCAGCAGGAATCCGACCTCGAGGTTGGCCCACCGGTCGGTACCGTGCTCGACCTCGCCGCGCTTGCCGAACAGCGCGTCCGCCTCGTCGAAGAACAGCACGGCGTTGCTCGCCTCAGCCTCGCGGAAGGCCGCGTCTAGGTTCTTCTCGGTCTCGCCGACCCACTTGGACACCATGCGGGCGAGATCCGTCTTCACCAGGCTGAGCCCGAGGCGACTGGCGATCACCTCTGCGGCAAGGGTCTTGCCGGTACCGGGTTCCCCGGTGAACAGCACCTTGATCCCCCGGCCGCCGGCGACCGCAGCGAACCCCCACTGCTCGGCCACCCGCGGCCAGGCGTCGAAGAACGCCGCCACCTCCAGGACCTGGCGGTACTCGCCCGGCGGGAGGATCAGCTCCGCCGCGTCACGCCCGGGCCGCACGGTGTTGGCCATCCGGGAGGTACGCCGCTGGGCCACCGCCGCGGCCGCCCGTTCGAGGTGGGCGGCCGGCCCGTGGCCGTTGGCCGTGGCCGCCGTGCGGGCCAACGACGCGACCGCGAGCAGGTCCTGGTTGTCCAGCCGGAAGCGGGCGGCGAGCCGGTCGAGGCGGACCGGGCCGGCGTCCGGTACGGCGGCCGCCCACATCGCCATCCGCTCGCTGTGCGTGGGGGTTTCCAGCTCCAGCTCCAGGCAGGGCCGGGCGGCCAGCAACGTCGGCGGCCGCCATGGAGCCGGGCCGGACAGGCAGGTGGGTACCCGGCTCGCCGCCAGTTCCTCGGCGAGCACCGTCTCGGCCCAGCCCGCTTCCGTGCCGCCGCCCGGTATGCGTGCCCAGAACAGTGCCCCGGTGGCCGCGGCCATGCGCAACGCGGCCCGCACCGCGGTACGGGCGGTAGCGGCGCCGGGCGCAAGCGCTGCGGCGTCAAGCTGACGGACCGCGCGGCCCGCATGGCGGGCGACGCCGGCAACCACGTCGGCGTGCCCACCGGACCCCCAGACGGCGAGGATCCCGACGACACCGCCGTCCAGCGCGGCGGCGATCTCGGCCAGGCGTGTCTCGGGCACGCCCGCGCAGCCCGGCTCGGGCGCTGGCCCGTCGGCCAGGTCCGGGTCGCCGGCGACGGACGCGAGATCAAGCGGGGTGCCGAGCAGAAAGTCGAACAGACCGGGGACCAGGCCCAGTTCCTGGCGGGTCTCGGTGGGCGCGTCGCCCAGCTCGCGGACCAGACCGCAGCGGCGCAGGGTGCCTGTCGGTGCGAGCCACTGGCGTCGCGCGAGCCGTTCGGTCGGCGAACCGGACCCGACGGTCGCGAGCAGCTCGACGCAGGGTTGGCGGCGGCTAAGGTCGTCGAGGACATACGCGAAGATGCGCTCGTACCCCGAGTCCACCTCGGGGGCCGCGATCAGGAGCAGGGCGTCCTGTGCGGCGCGGTCCAGCGAGAACCGGCCGGCTAGCTCGTCGAGCGGCAATGGCCGCCCGGCCCTGGTGGCGGCCCGGCGCAGTTCGATCTCTGCGGGCGCGTCGACCAGCACGTCGACGGCCGGCGAACCGGTGGCGGCCGGTGCGCCGAGCGCGTCCACGTGGTCGAGCAGGACGGCCACCTGCCGGTCGGTGACGCAGACCCGGGCCAGATCGGGTCGGTCCAGGCGGGCTGACATGGCGGCCCGCTCGGCCACCGCCGCGCGCAACTGCCGGTTGACCGCCAGCAGCCGGAGCCGGAGGTGGCTGATCGCGAGGAGCGGCGGGTCGGTCACGTCAGCCTCCGGCGATCTCGAGCGGGCGGCCGTCCAACCACGGCACGGCCGGCACGGTTGCGAGCAGACCGTGCCGGTGCAGGTCGGTGTGGCGGGCGCCGAGCGGGACCAGTACCAGCACCCGGTTGTCGGCGTACCGGACCACGGCGTCGAGCGAGCTCAGCCGCTCGATCGCCAGCACGGGATCGGTGGGCTCGCGCGCACCCCACAGCGTCCACGCGACGGTGCCGAGGGCCAGGCCGGCCGCCAAGCCGAGGCAACGGTCGAGGCGAGGGCGGCAGGTCACGCGACCGCGCAACGCCTCCACGACCATCGTCGCCCGTTCGAACAGGTCGCCGTCGGTGGGATCGTGGCCGGTGATGATCCGGGCGGGCGACCGCCAGCGCAGCCAGCCCTCCAGTTCGGCGGGGTCGTCGGCCCAGGCGATCGGGAACAGGCCTTCGGCGTCGAGCAGTACCGCGCCGGCGTCCGAGGCGGTCAGTACGAACGGGGTTCCCGGGGTGTGGCCGGCGAGCAGCGCGCCCGCCAGGACCGCGTTCGGGGCGGGCACCAGCGCCTCGGCGTGGCGCGCGAGGCCGCGCAGCGCCCGGTCGGCCACTGGCTGCGCGACACCGGCGAACGCCGCCCCGGTGTCGGCCGGTGCGAGCATCGCGCGGGCCAGCGCGGTCGCCAACGCCGGCCAGTGGGGTCTGAGCCCGGCCGCCTCGACGGAGATGGTGAGGGCGTCCAGCCAGCCGGTCCGAACGAGCGGCACCAGGCCGAGGAACGGCAGGGCCGAGCCCACGCGCACGTGACCCCGCGGTTGCCGCCTCGGCGCCGCCGGCGGCGAACGGCGCCGCACAGCGACGGTCGCGGCTCCGCCGGGCCCAGGTACCGGCGCCGGCCCGCACCGTCCGTCGACGGCGGCCAGTACCTCCGGCCGCGCGGGGGTGAACCCGGTCCGGGCGGCCACCGCGGTGAGGGCCGTGATGCGTGTCCGGAGCAGCGCCGCCGGGTCGCGGCCCAGCTCCGCCGTGGGGACGGCCGCCAGTGCGTCGCCCACTCTGCGGGTGGCGCCACCGGGCCGGGCGCCGATGGGGTCAGCCAGCCGGCGACGAGCGCCTGGTGCCAGGCCGACAGCGCGGGCAGGGTGAGCCGGTCCAGGAGGTCGGCCAGCCGGCCCGCGCCGTACCAGCTGAGCAACAGCCGCAGCGTCGCCGGCCCGGGCGGCGGTGCGACCGGCGAATGGACTGCAACCGCGGGTCCGGCGGGCTGCACAAAGTCGGTGGATCCGTGACCGGAGCGACCGCCCGGCGCGCCGAAGCCGGTCGCCTGTATGAGCCGTGATCCCGGGGCCGGCAGCGGACCGGCCCCGGTTGGGACGGTGCGCCAAGAGCCGTTGTCCACTGTGGAGGTCGCTACGCCGTGGGCCGCCAGGGCGGCGGCGAGCGCGCGTGTGAGCGTAGCTGCCGTTGTACACGGAGCTCCACGCGTTGTTGGGGCCGAACGCGCCACCGACGATCGACGCGCGACCGCCGCCGAGGTTGTCGGGGTACTGGAAGATCGGGTCGATCAGACCGGTGGTGTTGCAGGCGCCCTCA
>WNGF01009100.1_pt1 | contig 11488 bp, 5 predicted proteins | sample 5400641 | NCBI WGS metagenome assembly WNGF01 (sample SAMN13153371, study PRJNA577476) | soil metagenome | isolation source: 80 cm soil or saprolite under grassland replicate 2 | place: USA:California | collected 2016-06-15 | reverse complement strand
ACGAGAAGCGCGAGCCGCTCGGGATCGTCGGAGCCAAGGAGCGACACCGCCCGCTCCAGGAGGGCGACGGTCGCATGGCGGTCTCCGCGGGCGAGCGCTCGGCGCGCTCCGGATGCGAGGCGAGCGGCCGCTTCCGCCGCGAGCGAAGCGGCCCGCTCGTCGAGCGGATCGAGATCCACGAGCGCGCCGGCGGCCTCGGCGAGGTGGTAGCCGGCGATCTCGTCCACCTCGAGCTCGCCGGCGGAATCGGAGATCGACCTGGCTACGCGCTCGTGAAGCTCTGCGCGCGCAAGTTTCGGGAGACCCGCGTAGGCGGCGTCGCGGACGAGGATGTGGCCGAAGCGCCACTTGGCTTCGCCTGCGCGTCGCTCCATGCGCGCGCGGACGAGTTCCTTCCCCTCGAGCTCGCGCAGTAGAGCCTTGAGGTCGCTCACCTCCCCGGCGTCGACGAGCGCGCCGACCGCCTCGATGGAGAACACCTCGCCGATGACGGCCGCGCGTTCGATGACGAGCCGCTCCTCGCTTGGCAGCCGATCAAGGCGTGCCGTCAGTAGAGCGGTGATCGACGCCGGCATCGGAACCCCCCGCGGATCCCTGGCGATCCGCCAGTCGCCTTCCTCCCGAACGAGGACATCCTCGTCGACCAGCATCCGCAAGAGCTCCTCGACGAACAGCGGATTGCCCTCGGCGGCGGCAGCGACTCGGTCGCCCGCAACCGCCCCGAGCTCGTGGCCGAGCAGGTTCGAGATCAGGAGCCGCGTCTCTTCCGCCGGCAGCGCCTCCAGCTCGATCGTCCGCGCTGCCGACCAGTCCAGGCGCCCCTCGAGGAACTCGGGACGGGCGACGCAGCACAGGACGAGCGGAGCCCCCCGGCTTTCGCGGGCGACGTACTGGACGAGGTCGCAGAAGACGGGCTCCGCCCACTGCAGGTCGTCGAGGACGACCATCAGGGGTTGCTCGTGGGCCAGGCACTCGAGCAGGCGTCGAGCCGCCAGGAAGACTTCGGCCGCGCTCGCCTCGCCGCCGAGGCCAACCGCCGCCGCCACGCCGTCGACGATTCGATTGGCGTCGGGCGCGTTGGCGAGGAGCTTGCCGAGTCGTTCGCGGGCCTCGGTCGCGGGCTCGTCGCCGCCGAGGCCGGCCGCGTGCCGCACGACCTCGACGAGCGGCCAGTACGTGATTCCATCGCCGTACGGCAGGCAGCGGCCGGCGAGGAGGCGGGCATGAGGAGCCCCCACCGCGAGTTCGCGGACGAGGCGCGTTTTGCCGATCCCGGCCGGTCCCAAGAGCATCACGAGCCGCGACTCCGCGAGCGCCTCGGCCTCCGCCAGCGCGGAGCGGAGCTCGGCGAGTTCCCGGGCGCGTCCGACGAGGGGTGAGTCGAGCCGGCGGGCGGCGCCGGGTACGCCCGGTCGGAGCTCCTTCAGGAGAAAGACGTCGATCCGCTCCTGCTTCCCCTTGAGCGGGACCGGCGGCAGCTGTTCGGCATCGACCTCGCCGCGCACAAGCGTCCAGGTCGTCGGCCCGAGCAGGATTCCGCCGCGCGGCGCCGCCTCCTCCAGGCGCTTCGCCGTCCAGACCGCGTCCCCGGCGACCGACAGGTCGGTTCCGGCTGCGAAGACCTCGCCCGTGTTCACGCCGATCCGCGTCACGAGGCCGGGCGAGCCGAGCTGGGCGTCCAGGCTGACGACGGCGTCGCGCAGCTCGACCGCCGCGCGAACCCCGCGGAGGGCATCGTCCTCCCGGACCGCCGGCATGCCGAAGACCGCGCAGACGGCGTCGCCGATGAACTTCTCAACCGTGCCTCCGTGGCGCTCGACGATCGTCCGCGCGCCGACGAAGTAACGGGCGAGGAGTCGCTGGAGCGCCTCCGGGTCGAAACGCTCGGCGAGCTTCGTCGACTCGACGAGGTCGCAAAAGAGGATCGTCACGACCTTCCGCGCCTCGCGCTCCGGCGGCTCGGCCAAAGGGGCGCCGCAGATGGCGCAGAAGCGGGTTTCCTCGCCACTCACCGCCCCGCAGCGGGAGCAGGTCGCCATCGACGAAGTCTACGGCGTGCGCGGGCGCCTTTCGACCCGCCTTTTGGCACCTGCACCCAGCGCGCACGCAAACCCGGTTCGCAGAGCGGATTTGCGCCCCTTCGGGTATTCCCGTTATTGGCCTCAGTTGATGGCCCGGCCGTTGTCGCAAAGTGGCGGAACCGCGACCAGCTTGTCGGTGCGAGGTGAGGGCACACCGCGCGCAGGGTTCGTAAACGCAGGCGGCCGTATTCGTGGATGAGTCCGCCGAGCAGATTGCGACGGCGAAGGCCGGCAGGCTCTGTTGGCTGCGTCGGGTCGCGGCCGTTCGGCGGGAGCAGTTGGAGAGCGCGGTGTGGCCTGTGCTCGTTGTAGTGGTGGCGGTAGACGCGAAGCACCCGCTCGAGATGGCGGCGGACGACGATGAGGATCCGATCGAGGCAGTCAGCGCGAACCGTGCGCACCCAACGCTCGGCGAAGGCGTTTGCGTTCGGCGCCTGGACCGGACCCAGACGGCTTACTCCGGTTGCAAAGCGAAGTCAACCCCGCCGGAGGGTCGTCTCGATCACGGGGATCGATCGAAGCTCTGACGTCGACCTTCATTCTTGACGCCTCGTGCACGAGCACACCCAAGAGCGTGTCCCGAACCGTGTCTCCGAATAGCCAATTTCAACCGCACGCAGTCGGCGTAACTTTGCCTTGATCGACCTAATCTGACCTAACCTCGCCTCGGAACCTGGTATTTGCAAGCCGGAGGTCACCGGTTCGATCCCGGTACGCTCCATTTCGAAGAAGCAGTAAAGGTCGCGCCCACGACGGTCAGGACTCGGGGTGGCCAGGCCATATGTCCCGAATGGTGTCCCGGTGGCCGACGGTCGAGATCGACATCGGCACCTCAAAGCGGCCTTCTCCGCGCAATGGCGCTGGACTTGAGACCGTTGAGTCGCGCATCATCTTGACGATGCGACGAGCGGATCTTCCTCCGGGAACCGTGACGTTCCTGTTCACGGACGTCGAAGGATCGACTCGATTGCTCGACGAGCTCGGCGAGGCGGCCTACGTGGCGGCGCTCTCGGACCACCGGCGCGTCGTGCGGGCAGCGTGCCGTCGGCACAGAGGTATCGAGGTGGACACTCAGGGAGACGCGTTCTTCGTCGCATTTCCCACCGCGCCGGGCGCACTTGCGGCGGCGTCCGAGCTGCAGGAGGCGCTTGCCGACGGCAAAGTTCAGCTCAGGGTTGGCATTCACACCGGGACGCCTCTACTCACTGACGAGGGCTACGTCGGTGTCGACCTGCATCGCGCGGCACGGATAGCGGCGGCGGGACACGGCGGGCAGGTGCTCCTCTCTGCATCCTCTGCTTCGCTGGTCGCGCGGCCCCTGATCGACCTCGGCGACCATCGGCTCAAGGATCTTGCGGCAGCAGAGAGGATCTATCAGCTTGGCGAGCGGGAGTTCCCGCCGTTGAAGAGTCTTTACCGGACGAACCTGCCGGTGCCGGCCACGCCGTTCCTGGGGCGCGAGGATGAGATCGCATCACTCGTCGCGCTGCTCGGTGACTCGACAATCCGCCTCCTAACCTTGACCGGTCCCGGAGGCACGGGGAAGACGCGACTCGCGCTTCAGGCTGCCGCGGAAGCCTCGGATGGTTTCCCGGATGGCATCTTCTGGGTCGCGCTTGCGAGCGTTCGCGATCCCGGCCTCGTGCCGGGTGCGGTCGGAGCAGCCGTTGGTCTTCGCGAGCAGCCGGGACGCGATGAGGAGGACGCGTTGGCCGACCTTGCGGGCACGAACGGCATGCTCGTCCTCGACAACGCGGAACACTTGCTGCCTGAAATCGCACTAACGATCGCGCGGCTGCGCGATCTCGACGGCCCGACGGTTTTGGTGACGAGCCGTGCGCGGCTTCGGCTTCAGGGCGAGCACGCCTGGCCGGTGCCGCCGCTTACCGCGCATGACGGTGTGGAGCTGTTCGTCGCTCGGGCGAGCGCAGTCGATCCGGCATTCCGTGCGACCGGGGGTACGGTCGACGAGCTTTGCGCACGCCTTGATGAGCTGCCCCTTGCGATCGAGCTCGCCGCTGCGCGTACCGGCGTGTACAGCGTCGAGCAGCTCCTCGAACGCATCGGTCGCCGACTCGACATCCTGAAAGGGGTCCGAGATGCCGACCCGCGCCAGCGGACTCTCCGAGCGACAATCGAGTGGTCGTATGACCTCCTCGACGCTGACGAGCAGCGCGCGCTCGGTGCGCTTTCCGTCTTCGTCGGTGGTTGGACGCTCGAGGCCGCCGAAGAAGTATGCGACGCGGACGCCGACCTGCTCGAGTCTTTGATCGACAAGAGCTTGCTCCGGCGTCGCGACGCGTCGCAGAGCCCACGCTACTGGATGCTCGAGACGATCCGGGAGTTTGCGGCCGAACGCCTCGAGGCGAGCAACGACGCTCAGGACGTCAGGCGCCGGCAGACAGCGTGGGCAGTGGCGCTCGCCGATGAGCTCTGGGGCATGCGCCGCGACGAGCGACAAGCCGATGCGTTCGTTCGCTTCGAGGAAGAGCAGGGCAACCTACGCGCCGCCGGTGACTACGCGGTTACTGCACGCGACGGCGATGAGGCGCTACGAATAGTCCGTGCGGCAGGGTTCTTCTATGCGTGTGTCGGACGGGCAACGCACGCTGCGGCCGAACTCGAACGCGCACTCGACCTCGGCGTCGATGTCGATCCGGAGCTTCGAATCGAGACGCTTCGCGTGCTCGTGTACGTGTGCATTAGGCTCGGAAGACGGGAACGCGCGGTGCCGCGCGCGGAGGAGGCCGTCGCGCTCGCGCGCAAACTTGGGAACGACGAAGTGCTCGGCGGGGCGCTCGCGCATCTCGGGATGGCGCAGAAGGGTCTCGACCGCAGCGCTGCGAGGCGCGCTTACGAGCACGCGATCGACATTCTCCGGCCACACGGAGCGACGCCTGAACTCTCGAGCGCTGTCCACAACTACGCCGACATGTTGATGCTCGAGCACCAACACGAGGCCGCGGAAACGCTCTTCCGCGAAGCGTTGGAGATGGACCTCGCAGGTGTGTCGCCGTGGGGGCCGTGGGGTGTCGCGCTCGTGCACCTCAATCTCGCCGCGGTAGCGTGGTTTCTCGGTCGACCCGACGACGCATTCGCTCACGCAAGCGAGGGGACAGCAGGCATGCGGCGCCTCGGTGATCCGACAGGCCTTGCAGGGGGCCTCTTCATCGCCGCCGCCGTCGCCGCAACACGCGGCGACGCACATCGTGCGGGCGTGCTTCTCGGCGTGGTCGACCGTGTCTACGCAGAGGCGGGTGAGCCCCAGGAGTTGACCGAGTTGACTCTCCGCGAGGCGATCTTCGACCGCGCGTCCACCGAGGAGCGCAACGAGCTCCTCGAAGGGATGAAGGCGGAACCCGCGCCGACGCTCGACGACGCGGTGGCAGCGACCTTCCCCGACCTCTGACACGACGGCACGCTGCGCGTGCACGAACGTTCTGCCGCCGAGGGTCGAGTGGGGCGTCGGCGCGAACGAGGCTCAGGTCGGAACTAAGCGGGCACACCGAAAAGCGTGTCCCGAACGGTGTCCCCGAATAGCCAATTTCAACCTCATCCAACCAGCGCAACTTCGCCTTGACCAACCTAACCTGACCTAACTTCGGCTCGGATCCTGGTATTTGCAAGTCGGAGGTCACGGGTTCGATCCCCGTACGCTCCATCGGGTCGACGAAGCTGGCGAGCCCAGCGGCGTAATGACGGCGCTAGTGGACGACGAAGGACTTCTTCGCGCCGCGACCGGACCCGTACCTCAACACGGACCCGTACGGCTCGTCAGTTCCGATCTCGACGTGCCAAACCTTTCGTCCGACGAACCGTTTGTTCGTGCTCATCTGAAGGTCACCGCCCGAAAGGTGGAAGCCGTAGCGCTTGCTGCTGTCCTGCACGACGACGGTGTATGGCCCTGCGTCGAGTGTCGTAGCCACATTGCCTGCCGCTGTCTTGAGCGTGACGCTCCCGATCGCGCTGACCGAGGCAGTGAGCTTGGGCACGGGTACGAGCGGTAGAGGTGACGGCGTGGGCGGTGGCATCGGAGTGCCGGTCAGGGTGGTGATATAGGCGTCGGCGCGATACGGCGCCGACACGCACGGGCCGCCGTCCGAGGTCTGCCACCATTCGTAAACCTCGGAGACGGTTCGCGACGACGAGTCCATGAACCGCTTGATGTCGGCTGCGACGGCCGGGTTGTCGTACGAGCTTTCGCCGATCACGAGCGGTTGAGTCAACAACCCGTTCGCACGCAACGTGTCGTCGACGGCTTGCAGTTCGTTCAAGACCTCCGGCGACGTCCAATCCGGATGAACTTCGAACCAGTTGGGAAAGCCGAGGCCGGCGGGTCGAAGCGCGTCGATCAGATGCTGAAGTCGATCGCTCGCGTCGACGGGTCTTCCCTTAGCGATGATCGAGACCGTCACGTCGTCCTTGCCGAACGCCGCGACATAACGCGTCCACATCGTCGCGATGTAGTTCTGCATGCGGTCGATGATGAAGGCCGGCTGATATTGCGAGGGTGGGCCTTCTGACATGAAGTCGAAGTGCGTGACGTCCGGGCCGTACGCCTTCACGAGCTTATGGATGTCGGCGACGAAGCTCCAGTTCTCCTCGAACTTCGTTGGATCCCATCGATCCGCCGTCAATCCATTTGGCCCGTACTCGCCGATCGGGTTGTTCGTCCACTGCGGCGAGAAGTGAACAGTGAGCACGAGAAATCCGGCCGAGCGCACGTCGGATGCGAACCGGATGAGGTTCGACCGATATGGCTCAGGGATCTTTCCGCCGGCCGAGGGGACGACGCCCCAGTCCTGCCCCGTGATGTCGGACATGTTCCACAGCAGGATCCGGACCGTCTGAATGCCGGCCGCATGCATCGCTGCGAGCTCGCTGCGCACGAGCCGGCGCATTCCTGGCCGGTCGTAATGAAGGACGATGCCGTTGACGTCGAGATCGCAGCCAGGAATGGCGGTGTGCGTGAACGTCACGCCGATCAACGGCGGCGACGGTTGCGCGACGGCGGGTCCAGTGAGAAGCATGAGTGACACGCAAACGATTCCGCATCTGAGAACCGCCACTAGAGGGATGATCGCACCCGGGCTCGCCAGTTACTAGCGATGGCCGCGACGACAAACCGATCCTCAGAGGTAGCGGCCGAGCCCTCTCTCCAGCTGCAGCGCCGGCAAGGTCTCGTACACTTAGTCAAAGGCGTCGAAGAAGGGCAAAGTGAGCGCACAGAGCCGCCGCGCCGGGCAGGTGCTCGCGGCCGGCGCGAAGGTCAACTTCGTCGTCAGTCCGCGGCCCGCGGCGCTGACTCCTCGCCGAGTTGGACCGAGATTTTGGCGCCGCTCGCATCGTGAGCGTCCGGGGGCCACAAGCAAAACCGTGTCCCCGAATAGTCAATTCCAACCGCACGCAGCCAGCGTAACTTCGCCCTGATCAACCTAACCTGACGCTGGATCCTGGTATTTGCAAGTCGGAGGTCACGGGTTCGATCCCCGTACGCTCCATTGGGAGAACCAGTAGAGGGGCACGTCCGCACGAGACTTACGCTCGATCGTCCCGCGCCTCCGCCAGTCAGTCGAGCGCCATACCGCGTCCAGCGACGTTGGCCCGTTCGCCCGCACCAAGTTCGACGCGAGCGTATCTCCCGATACCGCCGTCCGTGACGCGTTCGGGCGTCACCACGACTCATTCGAAGTCGCCAAAGAGTCATCGAAGTGGCGAGCGTGGCCGACTGAGCACTCGTCCGCGCGATTGGTCGACGAGGAGTTAGCGCCGGGGGCCGCGGCTGACGACGAGGTTGACCTTCGTCCCCGCGCGCAGCACCTGCCCCGAGCGCCGGCTCTGCGCGCTGACCTTGCCCTTCTGCGTCTTCTTTGAGTAGGCATAAGACACCTTGCCCGCGCCGCAATGCCGCTGCTTCAGCGCCAGTTTCGCGGCCGCCAACTTCTTGCCGACGACCTTGGGCACCCTGCACGGCTGCGGCGAGATCGTGAAGGACTGCGACACAACGGGCGCCGGGTTGTAGTTCGAGTCGCCGCCCTGCGAGGCAGTCACCTTGCACACGCCCACGCCGGTGATATGGACCGTCACGCCGCTGACCCTGCAACTCCCGCTTGCTGCAAACGTGACCGGCAGCCCGGACGACGTGCTCGCGCTGGCGTCGAAGTCCGCCGCACCGTAGGTCTTGCTCGCGAGCGCCCCGAAGGTGATCGTCTGGTTTGCCTTCGCGATCACGAAGCTTTGCGAGACGCTCGCTGCGGCGCTGTAGTTCGCGTCGCCGGCCTGCGAGGCAGTGATGGTGCACGACCCGGCGCCGGTGATGTGGGCCGTGATGCCACTCACGGTGCAACTTCCCGCAGCCGTGAACGAGACCGGCAAGCCGGAGGAGGCCGAAGCCGAGACACTGAAGTCTGGATCGCCGTAGGTCTTAGCCGCGAGTGGATCGAATGTAATCGCTTGGTTGGTCTTCGGGAGCGGTTGCCAATCCGGCCTCGTGTTCGAACCCGCCGATGTGAGCTGCGCCTCGCTCCCACCGGCTGCGTTCATCACGTAAATCTGGTTGCCACCCGTGAAGGCGATCTTGTCCTCCTGCGGCGACCAGGTCATCCAGGACTCCTCGCGCGTTGGAGTGTCGGTGAGCCTCGTCTGGTCTGTTCCGTCGGCGCGCATCACCCAGATGTCGTTTTGGCCGCTGCAGTCGCGGAGGAAGGCGATTCTCGTGCCGCTAGGAGCCCAGTTCGGCGCCTGATCTAAACAGGGCGTGATCGTCAGGCGCGCCAGCCCACCGCCGTCCAGGTTGATCGTGTAGATCTCGAAGTTCGGGTCGTCGCGGCTGCTCATGAACGCGATCCGCCCGTTGGCGGAGACATTCGCCGCGCAATCCTCAGCCGCGTTGTTCGTGAGGTTGCTAACGCCTGTCCCGTCCGCGTTCATGATGTAAAGGTCGCGTGAACCAGTACATACGAAGGGAGAGACGTCGGCGCCACGGTCGAAGACGATCCTGCCGTCGCTCGTCCAGGTCGGCAGGCGATCGGAGGCCGGGTCGACCGTCAGTCGCGTCTGGCCCGTGCCGTCGGCGTTCATCTTGTAGATCTCCTCGTTGCCGTCCCGCGTGCTCGTGAAGGCAATTTGCTGGCCGTCCGGCGACCAGGCTGGCCACCTGTCGTCAGCCGGACTGTTCGTCAGGTTCACCTGATTGCTTCCGTCGGCGTTCATGACGTAGATCTCCCGATTCCCGTCGCGGTCGCTGCCAAAGGCGATCTTCCCCGCCCTTCCCGGAAAGGACGCATGTGCCGGCGTCGACGCCGCGACAGCGCCGACGAACACCGCAGCAATGCAGATCAAACGAAGCGCGGTACGCAGGAAACTCACGGCGCTGGAGTCAACGCCTCGCAACTCAACTCCCACACCCCAGCAACCCTCATCTGCCCTCCCGCCGAAAACCTGTCCCGGCCGCAACGAGAGCGATCGTCTCTTCCGAGTCTCCTCCCTCGATTTGACAAAGTCAACGCGAACGCCGAGCGCGGCGGTTCATGAACGGGAGCCGCTCGTCTTTCTCGGAGAAGACGGTCGGTTCGACGCGGCCATTCAACCAAGCGACGACGACCTTCAGGGAGCACTCGGGCTGATTCTCTGGGTCGTCGACGGCTGGCTCTCGGGAATTGAAATCTGGGCCGCCGGCGACTTCGCGAACCCGTCGAGCTTTCCACCGACCGAGCTCTTCGAGGCCCCGCGAGTCGCTGAGGACCGGTGAACGATGGCCGTCGACTGCGCCAGCGTCCTTTCGCCCGACGGGACGCTCTTCTCCTCTTTCTCTTACACGCGCGCGAGTTCTCCTACACGCGCGCGAGGGACCGTTCGCCTTGCGGCCGGATGGCCTGTCCGCTCTTCACGGTTTGACGGAGCGCACACCACGGTGCGCTTCTGCCTCGTGTCGACTTGCGTAGCCGTCGTTGTTGGCGAAACCACGACACCGCCGATGCTCGCTCCGTTCGGTACCGGTTCGACGATCAGCACATAACCCGAAAAAGCCCTACGACGCCGCGGCCCGGACGTATCTAGTCGGCCCCGTGCGAGAAGATGCGCTCGGGACGCAACTCGGCAAACGCAACCGCCCACTCAGGCGCATGCGTATGCCGACGGAGCCACTCGGCCTCGAGTCGCGCGAACACTGCCGCAACCTCGTGCAACGTCACCGGCCCCTCAGCAGTCAGCGCCAGATGGACGTCACCCTCCTCCCCCTCGTCCGCGTCGCCCTCCATCACAACGACTGACGCCCACGGCGTCGCGCGAAGATTGCGAAGCCGCAGTCCTGCCACCGTCGCGATCCAGAACGCGCCATCGGCCACGACGAACGCGACAGGCGAGGCATGCGGACGCCCGTCGGCACGCCCGGTCGCCAGCACGCAATAGCGCTGCCGCTCCAGAAGCGTCGTCATCCGGGCACCGTCGAGCGCGGCGGACTCCGGCCAAGCGGAGCGGAGGCCGGTCGTGGCAGTGGCATAGCTCCGCCGCTGCACCTTCAGTAGATGCTCGACATTCATTGCGCAAGCATTTCCGCTCCCGCCGACGAGTTAAGCCGCTGTCTCCACCCGACACCCGGGTGCGGACGACGCGTAAAGGCGTGTCCCGAACCGTGTCCCCGAATAGCCAATTCCAACCGCACGCAACCAGCGTAACTTCGCCCTGATCCACCTAACCTGACCTAACCTGACGCTGGATCCTGGTATTTGCAAGCCGGAGGTCACCGGTTCGATCCCGGTACGCTCCATCTCCAGGAAGTCCGGAAGAGCCGATTTGCAGGAAGAACGTGGCCGCGGAAGCTCGGTCGTGTCCGCGGTTACCGCTCATGGTAAGGACTGCCATGAAGAAGGGCCTCCTCCAGTGACAGGCTCCGGCTTGTCGTCTGGAGCTATCGAGAGGAGGCCCGAGTTCAATGTTGTACGCCGGTTTGGATCTCAGTCGCAAGCGTCTCGACTTCCATCTGCTCGACCGGGAGGGTGCGACGGTCGAGGTGGGTGCGGCGCCACCGGATGCCGACGGTCTGCATCGCCTGACGCAACGCGTCGACCGTTATCGAACGCCGATCTGTGCGGCGATCGAGTCGATGAACGGTGCTCGCTTCGTCCACGACCGGCTCGAGCTTCACGGCTGGCAGGTCGAGATCGCGGACGCGCACAAGGTGAAAGGGCTGGCGCCGCTCGCCTGCAAGACCGACCGCATCGACGCCTGGGTGCTGGCCGAGCTCTCCCGCCGCGAGCTGGTGCCGGCGATCTGGCTGCCAGACCCCGCCGTGCGTGGCGAGCGCGAACGCGCGCGCTGGCGATTGCATCTCGTGCGTCACCGCTCGAGCCTGAAGCAGCGCGTGCACGCGGTCCTGCTCGCCCACGGCAAGCCCTGCCCCGTCTCCG
>WNGF01020630.1_pt1 | contig 11489 bp, 19 predicted proteins | sample 5400641 | NCBI WGS metagenome assembly WNGF01 (sample SAMN13153371, study PRJNA577476) | soil metagenome | isolation source: 80 cm soil or saprolite under grassland replicate 2 | place: USA:California | collected 2016-06-15 | reverse complement strand
ACGCAGAGCAGCAAGAGAAGTGCGGCCATCGGGCTCATCAGGGATCTCTCCCACCTGCTCCTGGAACGCGAGGTTCATGATCGCGCCGAGCGCAAGCGGCGAACAGCACCCGATGAATTCCGGTGGCCCCGGCCGTCTATTTGGTGAAGGCTGGGAGTTGTGGAAGGAGGTAGCACAATGGGAACGTCCAGCACGGCGGCGATGTTCCAGCTGGAGGGCGGGCTCGTCCTCGCCCTCTACCCCGCACCGAGCTGGCCAAGGACGCGGGCATACCCGTCGGACCGCCGCGAGCGGGCGAGTTCAGCATCGGACAGATGGTTGGAGGGCGCAACGCCGGCAGCGATGAGTTCCCGCGGTGACGGGGGTCCAAGTCACCGGGCAGCCATGGAGCATGAAGGAGGATCGATGTTCGCCAAGAGCAAGGCTTTCCAGGGCTTCTCGGTGCCCGACCTCAGCGCGGCCAAGAAGTTCTACGGGGAGAGCCTGGGGTTGGCCGAGGAGCCGCCAGCCTCCTGACACTGCACATCGCCGGCGGCCGCGACATCCTGGTCTACCCGAAGCCGAACCACGAACCGGCCACGTTCACCATCCTCAACTTTCCGGTGGACGACATCGAGGCCGTCGACGAGCTAACGAAGCAGGGCGTGACCTTCGAGCGCTACGAGGGCTTCGAAGCGGACGAGAAGGGCATCGCTCGCCCCACTGATCCGCAGCAAGGCCCCGGATCGCGTGGTTCAGAGACCCCGCCGGGAACATCCTGGCCGTGCTCGAGGGATGATGGTTGGAACCAATCTGACCAGCGAAGGAGGGACGCATCGTGGACATGAGGCTGGAAGTCGTGGTGGTCCCCGTCTCGGACGTGGACCGTACCAAGGCCTTCTACAGCGAGAAGGTCGGGTTCAACGTGGACGTGGACCAGCGCTTCGGCGACAAGTTCCGCGTGGTCCAGCTGACGCCACCCGGCTCGGCGTGCTCGATCACGCTGATGGAGGGCATGAACCCCGGCATGGAACCGGGATCGTTGCAGGGCCTCCAGATCACGACCTCGGACCTCGAGGCGGTGCGAAAGGAGCTTATCGAGCGCGGGGTCGAAGTCAGCGAGATCCAAACTGTCGACCAGGAAGCCGGGAAGTTCGTCCCCCTGGAGGGCCCGCCAACCGCATACAACGCCTTCATCTTCTTCAAGGATCCCGACGGGAACGGCTGGGCGATCCAGCAGGGCCCCGCACCAGGCTAGGCGCGGATCTCGCGGCCGGGTTGCTCAGCGGCGCTCTCGCCGCTGGAGCCCTCGTTCGGAGTGCCACGACACGATCACCAAGTGATCGGCAGGCTCGCCAACCCGATTCAACACCACCTCCGTGATCTCCACTCGGAATCGGTGTCCCTCGGTAGTACGCTTCGGGTCGGTCACCTCGATCGCGTGCCCGGCGATCTTCGCCTCCCCTGCCCACGAACTCGGGTCACCCTCCGGCGTGTCCTCCGTCGGGGAGTGCAGAGCCAGTCTCGCGTCCCGTCGCAGGTCAAGCGCCTTCACTGAGCCAGGCATCATTCCGAGTAGCAGCTCCCCATCCTCGAAGGCCACCTCGGTTCCGCTGATCCTCGGTGACCCATCCCGCCGCAAGGTTGCGACCGTGCAGTGCTTGTGCGCAGTGAAACGTGCCCGCACGCGTTCGGCGAACTCGGGCTGAGCGGCGGTGAACTCCTCCCACGAGGCCACGCCCGTATGCTGCCACGTCGCAGGTCAGGTCCGCGGCGATGAGTTCCTAGTCACCGCTGGTCGGTCGAATGACTCCACCGGAATCGTTCCTGGGAAGGCCAGGAGGCGCCTGGAGAGAGACGGATTCGACGTCTTGGGTAGTTGCGGCCCGATGCGATCGCAGGTCGAGCGTCCTTTTCGGGAAGCGAGTAGTCAGAGCGCCGGGGAACTCTGCCTCTCGCTGTTTGCTGCCAAGATCGCCGAGAGCGTCTCCGCCGCCCTGCGGTCACCGCCAGGAACGGCGTGCGCGTAGACGTTCAGGGTGGTGGATGCTCTGGCATGGCTGAGCCGTTGGCGAAGCTCGTCGGCATCCCCGACGAGGTCGTCGCCCAGATGCGTCAGGCGCCGTTCGGACCCGCGCTCGTGATCGCGGGTGGGGCGAGCGCCCGTTTCATGCCCACACGTTCGCCCATCCTCATCAGACCACGAACTGAACAGGCCGGTCAGACGCCCGACAGCGTCGCCGTCTCTTCACGTCCTCGGTAGCGGAGGTGAACCATGCCGTTGCCGAAACGGCGCTCGTCCAGCAATTCGAGCTCCAGGCGGACATCGTCGGGGAAGAACCGTGTGCCGCCTCCAACCACGACAGGCGCGAGGAACAGGTGGTACTCGTCGGTCAACCCAGCTCTGGTCGCCTGGGTGGCGAGGCCCGGACCGCCCACGGTCAGGTCGCGTCCCGCCGACGCCTTCATCTGCCGGACCACTTCTGGGTCGAAGTTCCGCTCGATCCGCGTCCTGGCGCTGGAGACGGACTCGAGCGTCTTGGAGTACACGATCTTGTCGGCCGCCCGCCAGATCTCCGCGAAGTCCCGGATGAAGGGGGGCTGGTCGGCGATCTCCATGGTCTCCCAGGCGACCAGCACCTCGTACATCCGGCGCCCGAGTAGGAACGTGCCGACCGGACGCTCGAGGTCGTTGATGAAGGTGTGCACCTCCTCGTCCGGTTCCGCCCAGTCGAAGTTACCGTCCTCGTCGGCGATGTAGCCGTCGAGCGAGGCGATCGACGAGTAGATCAGCTTGGCCACGATTAGCCTCCTCTTTCTCACAGGCTGAGCTCTTCCTCTGCACGCTTCGTCCTCGAACGCACGGTCATGGCCGAATGAGGCTTTCTGTTGCGGACGCTCGGACTCGGTTCGGACTCGTCGCGTCGAGAACGCTCTAGGTGTGTGAGGTGCCTTCCCGTCCCTCATCGCAGGAGTCGTCTGACATCCGCAACCGGGCCGAGGTGGCGCAGTTTGCCGGGGTTCAGGATCCCACGGATGGTTTGGACGCGGCCCTCGGCGATGTCGAGCGAGAAGACGTTGACGAGGCGGCCGTTCCTGTCGGAAGTGATGGCCCCGGGCTGCCCGTTGATTTCGGCCGGCCGGATCTGCACCTCGGCGCGGCGCTCTTCGAGAGCAACACCTCAACTGAAAAGGCCGGCCCGTCGGAACCGCCCGACCAAAGTACACGCGCAGCTGCCTGGAGACTTTGCCCCGTTGGCGCATCAAGCCGCGTGCCACGACGCCGCGACTCTACCCCCGCGGTCATGGACAAGCGATGGACAGCTCATGCACAAGTTCGAGGCTGATGGAGGGGTGAACGGCGAAAACGGCTGGTCAGGCGGTCATTCTCTGCAGCGGACGACGGGATTCGAACCCGCGACCCCCCTTGGCAATTCCATGGCGCCCGTCTCATTCGTCTCTCGGAGTCTCAGCAGTGCCCATGAGACACGTTTGTGAAACACGTGTCTCATGGGTCTCTCCTCGCAGCAGTCGACTCCATTTCGTTGGTGAGTTCGTTGGTGCGGAATGCTCCCTCAGACCCGGATGACCTCAAGTCCCGGGACGTCGTCGTAGTCGTTGTCTTGGGCCACGAGGGGGATACGGTTGGCGATCGCTGTTGCCGCGATCCACGAGTCGTTGAGCGGCATCCGCTTGCCCGCGTCCCGCAGCGCCAGGCGCAGAGCCGCCCAGGCGTGGGCCACAGAGCGATCTATGGGGAGCGGCTCCAGCGCCTCCGCTCGAGACACGGTCTCCAGACGTCGCGCGCGAGTTGCGCCGTCATCAGCGGCAAGCACGCCCAAGCGAAGCTCCCCGACAGTGATCACGGACACCGCGACGGCCTCGGGCGGTGGACCGGAAAGGGGCCTCTCTTGTTCGATGCCAATGAAGACCGACATGTCGGCGAGGGCCAGCTCGGCTCGCCCACGGGTGCGCCGAGTGTTCACGGAATCGGAATGTCGTCGGTGGACTCGGGAAGCAGATCGGCGAGCTCTCGAGCCAGCCCAGCGTCGGCCCGCCATTCCTGGCTGCCCTGGACGAAGGCATCCCAGTTCATGGAACGAGGGCGCGAGGCTAGCGGCATCAGTTCGGCCACGATTGGGCGCCTGGTCAAGGAGTACAACGCCGCGTGATCACGTTTTCGCACCCGACGCCATCCAGCCAAGAAGGCCGAACTCTACGAGAGCCTCGGGCTGAACCTCGTGTACCACCGGCAGGATCGGCGACCCAGGCAATCTACGCGTCCGGTCGAAAACGACTGGTGCCGTCGACGAGGTCAGATTCCCTCAGCCGCCAGGCTCGCCTGGCGATGCCGGTACGAAGCCAAGCTGTTGAAGCATGCCGAGCTGGTCTTGCACCACCCAGTGCTCGGCCACCTTGCCGTTGACGAAGCGACTGATGTGGACAGCATCCCAGGTCGCGTGCTTGCCGCTCGGGGGCATCCCCGCGAACTCGCCCTTCATCGTTGCCGAGCTAGTGATGTGAAGGGCGACGAGGTCTCCTTCGCCGATCGCATGATTGATCGTGATGGTGAGGTCGGGGAACGCGTTGCGGACAACAGCGACGAAGGCCTTTACGCCTTCCGCTCCCCGTGGCATACCAGGCGGGAGGGTCCCGTGGTCGACGATATCGGGCGCGAGCACCTCGTCGATGACGTCCGTTCGGCCTTGGCCGAAAGCCTCGAGCGGCATACGGGCTGCTAGTGCCTTGTTTGCCTCTGCCATGCGTCCTCCCTTTCTGGAACGGCAGATATTGCGGGAGCCTACGCCTTTACGCTTCTCACCCGCTGCAGTGCAGGCTCGCTCCAGCTACCGCTGTACGACTGATTCGGGTGGCCGAGCTGCCGCGATCGGATCTGCATGGCGGTGCGGAACGACCTCCTCGCTTCCCCCCACCTTGGCCCGGTACCGTTCCACCTCCACGATGTAGGCCAGTTCGGGAGTCACATTCGTCGCCACGGTCTCGAAGCCAACGACCTCGCCGTCTCGGTACAGCGTTGCGGCGCGCTCCATCGTGGCGGCAGCCGGCTCCCACCCGCGCGTGGGAGGGCCAAAGGGGTTCGCGAGGCTGACATCGTCACGATGCGAGTACATCATCTTGAGCGGCTCGGGATCCCCCTTGACGAACTCCGCCAATGCGAGGTGGTTCTGCTCTGCCGCTTGGTCGAAACCGAATTCAGCCATAGGCGCCTCTCCCTCCCTAGACCTGGGGCGTCCCTCTCCTCCCCTTGTTTCCTGCTGGCGAAGTCTAGTTACGGCGAGCTCGAGGCAATTCACTCACGGGAAGACCCCCGAGCGTACTTCGCCTCGACGGAGCGCATGCCGGGTTCGGTGTTTGATGACGATTATCTGGAAGTGATTCTCTTCCCGACCTGGGCGACGCAAGCGAGGCCCCAGATTGGACCAGCTCTTCCACCAACTGCGTGGAGCAACTCGATCTTGTGCGAAATGGAGGATCCAGGTGGTGATGGCCGCCAGATCGCTGCGCTCCGACCTCCTCCGAACGAAGCTCGCCGTCGTGGATGGCTCGTCGCCTGGATCCTCGACTGCGTGTGAGGCGGCCGGCGAAGCATGGGCGAAGGGTGCGAGATAGGCCACTGAGCACATTCGGAGCGGGCTGGGAACTCGATCTGAGTCCCGAGCTGGCGAATGGCGCGAGGCTCAGCGGGGTCGTTGTCGACTCGCTTCCGCGACGAGTTCGGTTCGGGAGGAGACTTCGATCTTGCGAAAGATGTGCGTGAGGTGCGTCTCCACCGTGCGCCGGGAGATGAACAGACGATCCGCGATGTCTCGGTTCCGCAGTCCGTCGGCGACAAGCTGCACCACCGAGTTCTCGGTAGGGGTCAGGCTCCTCCATCCGGTCACTGGACGTCTTCTCGGGCCCACCCGGCCACGAGGAGCGCCGAAGGCACGCAGCGAAGCTGCGACATGGGCCACGTCCCGAGTTGCACCGAGCCGTTCGTAGATCTCGATGGACTCTCGAAGGTGAGCGATGCCGTCGTCCCTCGGGCCGAGGCGACCGAGTGCCGTCCCGGTCGCCTCACATGCTCGGGCCAGCTCATAGGGTCGGGTGATCGCCCTGTTCGCCTCCACGCTCGACTCGAGCGCGTCGACGTCGTCGTGGACCAGTCCCAGACACAGCATCGCTGCCCCATCGATCCTGGGCAGCCCCGCCTTCGCTGCCGCCGCCTCCAACCTCGCGGCAGCCTCCTCGGCCAGGCGCCGCTCGCTGAGATGAACGGCGACGCGAACGAGATCGGGACCGAACGTCGCTTCGTCGGAAACGATGCCTTCCGAATCGCTCCAGGCGTCCAGCAGGCTTCGGAGTGCGCCGTGACGGTCCCCCTTTGCCTCGAGGAAGAGCCCGGTCGTCCAATGAACCCACGGCCGCCCGTGCTGATCCGGTGCCGAGGCCAGCCGGTCACGGGCCGCCGCGACGTGGCTCTCCGCCCGCTGAAGCTCGTTTCGTCGAGTGGCCACCAGCGCCAGGATGCTGTTCGCCATGCCGAAGGCGTGCCACGCTTCGAACATCGTGCAGAGATCGACCGTCGTTTCCGCTTCGGCGACCGCGTCGTCCCACTGCCCCATATGAAGAAGCCACTCGGCCTGAAGGGAATGGCACTCCGCCTGACCCAAGACGACGCCGTGCTCCTCCATTAGCCGACGCCCAGCCTGGAATACCGACTCAGCTTCCTCCATGCGGTCGGCGTCCAGGAGCAGCCTGCCTGCCAGGTTGTAGAGGGTCACGACACGAGGCTTGACATGTCTCGCTCGGCCCACCACGTCAACGGCCCGGGAAGCGAGGTCGACCGCTCGCCGGGGGTTCCCCGCAGCGCGCTCCGCCATGCCGAGGGAGGCCAGGTTGAGGGCCTCGTCGCCAGGGTCCCCCGCCCGTTCCGAAAGCCGAACTCCCTCCTCACCCAGCACCCGGGCTCCTTCGGCATCCCCCACCACCACCCGAAGCGTGGTGCCCATAGCGAAGAGGGCTGCCCGAGCGTCATCCACGATCTCTGCGTCGCGGAGCGCCGGTTCCAGGATGGTCAAGCCCTCCTGTCCCCGTCCCTGAGACATGATCGCGCGGGCCAGGAACAGTCGCGGGAGGTGGGTGTCATGGGCGATGCCGCCGGCGGCGATTAGTTGCTTCCCGAGCGATTCGGCTTCCGCAAACCGGCCCAGCCAGACGTAGGTCATCAGCAGATCCGTCAGCAGCTGTGGGCTGGCCGACGTGGCTCCAGCGAGCGCTCGGGCCCGCTCCAACAGGTCCGCGGCCACCGCGGGCTCCAGCTCGAGGCTCTCCCTGGCCGCCTTGTGCAGCCAACCGATCGCCTCCGCATCGCTCGGAGCGGCTCCCCGAGTGACGTGGGCGGCGACCTGCATGGCACTCCGACCGGCGGCCCCCAGAACGCGCGCCGCATGCGCATGAAGCTCCTTGCGCACGGACACAGGCAGGTCAGCGTAGACCGAATCTCGGACCAGGTCGTGGCGGAATCCCAACCGATCGTCCAAGTCCACCAGGAGGTGGGCACCCCGAGCCTCGTTAAGTGGGGCCACCAAGTCGGGCGCTGGGCGCCCCAACACGAGCGCAAGGTCGGCCACGGAGAACGCAGAACCCAGCACCGAAGCGAGCCTGAGGACGTGGATGGCCTCGTTCGAGAGGAACCGGAGGCGCCGCAAGATGGCATCGGCGAACGTCGGAGGCATGACGCCTCCCCATGCCTCGTCGCCCGGCCACCCTCCGCCATCCTGGACGGCGGAAACGAGTTCGGTCACCAGGAGAGGGTTACCGGCCGCCCCCGAGAGCTGTGACAGGAATCCAGAGGTCGGCGCTCCCTGCACCATGGAACCGGCGAGCTCTGCCACCTCGCTGCTGGAGAGCGGGCCCAGTTCCAGCTCAATCAGGCTCTCTCCGCGCAGGGCCTCCAGGACCCCGGCCAGCTCACCGGCGCGTGGCACGGGACGGGACGCCATCAGGAGCACCGCCGGCAGGGAGAGCAGCCGGGTTCCCAGATGGCGCACCACGAGCAGGGTGGAGGCGTCCGCCCACTGCAGGTCGTCGAGCCCCAGGGCGATGGGCCGGAGGGCAGAGAGGTCTTCGACCAGGTCGAGGATCGAGTTGAGGACCTGGTAGCGGAGGGCCGGCCCCCGATCCCATGCCTCTCCGACGTCGTAGCCGGGCCTGAGGAGCCGAGCGATGTCCACCCGCCGTGGATCGGAAGCCTCCGGAGCGAGCCCCAGAGCCGCGACGATCGGGCCGAAGGGCCGATCGCGTTCCAGTTCCTCCCCCGCCCCGAGCAGGACTTCGAACCCGAGGGACCTGGCGGAGTCGAGCACCTCACCCAGCAGGCGCGACTTCCCGATTCCCGGTTCGCCCTCGATCAGCGCCACCGCTCCCCGGCCAGCGTGGGCTTGCTCCACCAGCCGGCCGAGCGTCACCAGTTCCCGCTCGCGCCCCACCAACGGCGATCGGTTTGGCATGGCCAGCCTCCGTCGAGGGATCGGAAGAGATACGAGTATTCCACGATGTCTTCCGCCCTCCGGGACTCCACGATGACCAACGGATCGTCCCGCGGAAGGAGGACACACTATGAGGGAGCTGGCAGGTCGGGAGATCGTCGAGCGGTACATGCGGGCCATCCCGAGGGATTTCGACGCGCTCGGTGAGCTGCATCACCCCGACTTCGTGCAGGAGTACCCGCAGTCGGGCGAGGTGATCCGGGGCCACGACAAACTCCGGAAGGCCAACGAGCGATATTCGCAGGTCCAGACCGAGACGCGCCGGGTAACCGGGACCGAGGATCGATGGATCCTCTCCCCGGGCTTCCTGAGCCTCACGCCGACCAGGATCGTCGGCTTCGGAGACACCTTCACGGTCGAGGCGATCGCAACGTATCCGGACGGAGAGACCTACCATGTCGTGGCGATCCTGGAGCTCCGGGATGGGAAGGTCTTCCGGGGGAGGACGTACTTCGCGGCCCCCTTCGAGGCTCCGGCGTGGCGGGCTCCCTATGTGGAGCCGATGGCGCGACCGGGCGATGGCAAGTCCTGGGAAAGCAGCAGGAGCGAGGTCGACGACTTCCTGGACACGACCCTCCCCCGCCAGGTCGAGGCGGAGGAGGCGTTGCACCGGGGGGACCCGACGCCGCGGATGGCGATGTGGTCGCACGATGACCCGGTGACGCTGTTCGGGGCGTTGGGGCCTTGCAAGAGCGGGTGGGACGAGGTGAGCCGGATCTTCCGCTGGGTGGCGTCGCTGTTCTCCAGCGTCACGGACTATCGCTTCGAGCTCGTGGCCGCAGGCGCCAGCGGGGACCTGGCCTACACGGTCGGTTACGAACGCTCCACCGTGTCCGTCGACGGCGGCCCCGCCGAGCCGAAAACCCTTCGCGTCACACATGTCTACCGACGCGAGAACGGCGAGTGGAAGATCGTCCACCGGCACGGTGACTATCCCCCCGTCGATCAGAGCCCCCCCGCCCCGGCGTCGACGGAGTCGTCACGCCCAGTCACCCGAGGGTGAAGGCACCTCGTCTTCACCGGACCAGGAGGATCCGATGTCGGCTACCGATCTCGCGCAGGTCATCGAGCAGGACCACCGAGCCCTGGATGCGCTCGTCCGAGGAGACCCCGAGCCCAAGAAGAGGCTGTTCTCGCGGCGCGACGATGTCACGCTTGCCAACCCGCTTGGGCCGCCCGCCCGCGGTTGGAACCAGGTCGAGAAGACCCTGGAGCGCGCCGTTGCTCAGCTCCGGGAGGGCGAGCCCATTCGCTTCGAGCGCATCTCCGAGTATGCGACGGCGGACCTCGCGTATATCGTCGAGATCGAGCGAACCCGGATGAAGGTCGGCGGCGCCGACGACCTGGCTCCAGTCTCGCTTCGCGTGACGACCATATTCCGACGTGAGGACGGCGAGTGGAGGATCGCGCATCGTCACGCCGATCCGATAACCACTGCCCGGTCAGCTGAGTCCATCATCGAGCGGTAGACCCCTATCCACCAACCCAGCACTCATGACAGGAGGTTGACGATGCTGAAGAGCTGCCGCGTGCACACGACCCTACCTGTCTTCGACCTCCCCCGGGCCCGCGTGTTCTACGAGAACACGCTGGGGATACCGCCCACAACCGAACTGCCCACTGGGATCTTCTACGAGTGCGGCGAGCGTACGAGATTCGTTCTGTCGCAGACTCCCGGCAAGCCGTCCGGTGCTCACACCCAGCTGGCTTTCGTGGTCGACGACATCGTCAGCGAGGTCATGGAGCTCAAGGCGCGAGGCGTGGTCTTCGAGGAGTACGACTCTCCAACCTTGAGGACGGTGGACAGCATCGCCGATGGGGGTGCACTCAAGGCAGCCCGGTTCAAGGACACCGACGGGAACATGTTGGCCATCATGCAGCCAATGGAACCGCTCGACTAAACTAAACGCAAAGAGCCCCGGTCCTCTCCATGGCTCATGATGCGATGGTCGAGAAAGGGGCAGCCGGGGCCCCCGGAGGCCGCAACTCCAAATCAGTACGATCGCGTCCGGCTGGGCACCCTCCCAGAAAGTCGGTAGCACGACGGCGAGCCAAACGCTCGTTCAAGCCACTCGCGACTCCTGGGGTAAGAACGATCACGCCTTTCTTGATTACGAAGACTTCTGATGGTTTGTATCGAGTCGATGATGGGCAGTTGCCGGACGAGCTCCCGGTACCAGGGGAGCAACGTCTCGGGCCTCACCAGGAACGCAGCCCACAGCTTCCTCGGCATCGCTCGGCTCGCCGCCGCCAGCAGCATCCGGTCGAGACGGCGCAAACGAGGGCGCTTCACTTGCCGCTGAAGCACCCGTGAGGTGCCCGGGTTCGGGGCTCCAGCGCTCCCGTCGGCTTCCAGTTCGAGACCTTCATGCCTGCCTGGGCGATCTGGGGCCTCTCCGGCGTCTCCGCAGCCGGCCGGCGGTGGCGAAACCGGCCTCCGCCGCCACGGCAACCCTGCTGTCGAACCAGTGCCGAGACGCGGCCGTTCCTCTACCCATACAAAGAGGCGCGGAGGGCCTGAACATGGACACCGTGGAGGGAGAGCTTTCGGAGAGATTCGGGGGAGGGCACGTCAAGGGTGTGCTGGACGGAGCAGCTCCGCCGATGCCGGCTATGGCCGGGGCCGGCCACTCAATCGGCCGCGCCGCTCGTCCGATGAGTCAGTAACACCATGGAGGGCCGATCGCAGAGCGCTGCAGTTCTGGGTGCCTGCGCCTCCGAGGTCGCCGGTGCCGACGCTCCTGACCTCGCGGCCTGGCTCTTCCGGCGTGCCGTTGAACTCTCCCCGCGCGACGGTGGCCTCCGGCTCGGTCGGGTTGCTTGCCTGCTCGACGCCGGCAAGCCGGGAGACGCACTAGAAGGACTCGATGACGCGGCTCGAAAGCCCCTCTCCTACGTGGAGGCATTCACCTACGACAGCAGGAACAACCTGAAGACCTATGTGGATGCACAGCTCCC
>WNGF01009098.1_pt1 | contig 11491 bp, 9 predicted proteins | sample 5400641 | NCBI WGS metagenome assembly WNGF01 (sample SAMN13153371, study PRJNA577476) | soil metagenome | isolation source: 80 cm soil or saprolite under grassland replicate 2 | place: USA:California | collected 2016-06-15 | reverse complement strand
CCGCAGGCCTTGCGCGAGACGATCGAATTCGCTGGCACGTGAGGCTGGCGGATTTGGAGCGGCACCTCCGGGAGCACGGATGCGTCTTCCAACGGCAAGGTGGCGCTCACACCATCTGGTTGAACCGCGCACGCCGCAAAATCGCAAGCGTTCCGCGTCACCGAGAGATCAAGGAAGGGACGGTTCGCGCGATTTGCTTGAAATACCTCAGCCCTGAACTGCTGCAAGGCGCCTCCACGGTCTGCGGTTGTTAGATTAGTCTGTTGCGACCTGAACCAAGCTCGCGCCAGAAGCAGCGTGAGCAAGGCATGCAACATAACTGCCGGTCACGCGCGCTACCGGGATCGCAACTCCCAGTAAGTTCCGCGCCGAACAACAGCCGCACGACGAGCAACGGAGCAACAATCAACGCCACGCCCGTGGCCGCTTCGGCCACAGCGGCGAGAGCGAGAAAGCCTTTCATCGTCAAAAGGCCGCCACTCGCTGGATTACCCAGAACATCGCGATCGAGCCGATGGCATAAGGCGGAATCAGTTCCGTCCACTGCGGCATGCGCAGAGGGAAACGCCTAACGAGTGCTATCACAGCTAACACGACGGCGATGAAAGCAATCTGCCCTATCTCGACGCCGACATTGAAGAAGAACAACGCGGCAGGGATGTGATTCTGCGGCAAGCCCACCTCACTGAGCGCGCCGGCAAACCCGAAACCGTGGAGCAAGCCAAACGTGAAAGCGACGATCCAAGGCGCGCGTGAGGCGATTCCACCCCATCCTTCGCGCTGGCGAACAATCTCGAGAGCCACAAACACTATGGACAGCGCGATCGTCGCTTCGACCGGCTTGGACGGAACGTGTACGAACCCGAGCGTAGCAAGCGCAAGGGTAATGCTGTGTGCCACAGTGAACGCAGTCACTGTCTTGAGAAGTTGCATGGTTCCCTTGGTGATAATCAACAGTGCCAGGACAAAGAGAAGGTGATCAATGCCAAACCCGATGTGCTCGATCCCGAGCCGCGTGTAACTACCAGTGACCGAAAGCAAACCTTGCGACGCTGTTACTTCCATCCACGCGTGCGAGGGATGCACCAAAGTAGTCGATTCGGTTCCATCAAGCATCTGGATGCGCACCAGCACGTCAGTGATGGTCAATTGGAGACCTGTGAACTGGATTCGCTTGCCGGCCAGCCCATTCGATCCGGCGTCGATCCATCGTCGTTCGAGAAGCGAATCCGCCAGTTCTTGCACGACTGGCTCCTTGAGGTTCTTCACGTCGCCAGGCATTGTTAGGACAACCGGCAGGCGCATGCCCGCCAGAACCGGTGTTCGCCACAGGACGCTGAATTGGTTAGGCGATGTCTCCTTGATCTCCAGATACGCTGGTCGCGATTCATGCGCCCGCGCTGTGGGAACAGCGAGCACGCTTGCCAGCAGAAAAATCGCAACGAGCCAGAGGCGGCGTGGAAATTCCTTAGCGAAGGTAGGGCGCGCTCTCCGTAGCGCGCCGGAACAAGGCGGATTGAGAAGGGGCGGCGCGCTGCGGAGAGCGCGCCCTACCGCTGCACCCTTTGGAGAGTCTTCCGGCGCACTCCCTAAGAATTGGGGCATCATACGGTCATAGCCCTTCGCCTGAGGTAGTGGGAATCTCTTGCTTGGGAGGGAGTGCGGGGGCGCTTGCAGTCTGCTTGTCGGGAGGAGCAGGCAGCAACACCGTGTATTTGGCGCGCATCTCTTTGTAAGCTTTCTCCCACGCCTGCGCCTTTTGCTGGCTAAGCCACGCTGTCTTCACATCGGACTCGACCTCTTCGAACGAGGGGATGCGCCGGGGAATGACCGTATCGACGAAGACGAGATGCCAGCCATAGCCAGACTCCACCGGTCCTTGCCACGATCCTGGCGTCAGCTTCTCCGCGCTCTCCGCAAAGCGCGGCCCAAACTCCTTGCCCAAGTACTCCTGCGCGCGGTCGCGATAGTAGTCCTGAAACATGAACGGATCAGCTAAGGAAGCGGCGAGTTTCGACTCCTCAGGTTGACGAGCAAGTTGCGCGAGTGCCTTCACCGCATCTTCGCGCGCTCGTTCGCCGCGGCGATCCGTCGAAAAGTAGAGATGACGGAAGCTAAAACGCGCAGGCATCGCGAACTTCTGGCTATTGTTCGTAAACCAGTTCTTCAGTTCTTCAGTGGTCGGTTCACGGGCGGCGGCTACGTCCTCGGCGAGGAATTGCATCTTCTGCGCCATCCGGCGTTTAACGATTTCGTCGTCTTTGTCGAGACCCATCCCTAGAGCTTCGCGATAAAGGACCTCTTGCTGAACCTTGTTTTCAACCAAACGATCGAGTTCATCCACCGTCGGTTCGCGCCGCCATTGAGACTGGTAGAGCAAGGCGAGTTGAGAAAGCTCGTCGATTGAGAATTGAATTTGTCTCGAGGTTGGTGACGTATCGCGGTGCGGCCGCATGTAGTGGAAGAGAACGAAAAGCCCTGCCCCGATTAGGAGAAAGTGCAACAACGGCTCACGCAACAGACGCTTCATTAAATTCAAAATGAACGGCACAATCCGCATTGTTCTATCGGGGATTGCACTTTGGATGGTTCACCGCAGCGGGCTTAACTCCTCCACCGCAGGAATGATTTGGTAGTTAGCGTATCCGAATTCGTTGCTGCGCGCAGCGAGATACTTGTCACCCAATTTGTAGACGCTGATCTCAAGGGGCGTCCCGACCAGTTCAGTAACGATCTTGCTGTTGTTGATATTGTATGTCCGGGATGCGCCGAGATAGCTCGCCTCGACCGCGTCTCCGGTCAGACTCTGCATCGATACGTTCTTTCCGATGTATCGGACCTGAAACTGTCCTTGATTAGTCGGAAACCGCTGCGTGATGTAACCGGGTTCCTTCGGATTAAGCGGCTTGGCTTGCGCCCCTTTGCCCAGGGCGCCATAGACAATCATGTACTTGTCGCCAGTGACCGTGTTCTGCAACCAGACGGACTTTTGTTCGACCAGCCCCTTGAGCTGCGCGTCATTAAGTTGCAGCGCACCCTGCTTCTTAAGATCGGCCAGCATCAACCCTCTCTTCGTGGCTTTGCGCGCTTCCTCGTTAGGCGTATACCAGATCGGCGAACTCCACGCACGCTCCTGGATAGTCGGAGCGACCACATCAGGCGGCGCAATGCCCAGCTTATGAGCCTGGATGGTTGTCCAGCGTGGCGTCGGAATCTCCAGCACGCGCGCGTAGTAAAAGGCATGCAGACTCGGATCGAACTCAGGATCGGTCCAAACTTTCTTCAGTTCGGTCGAACCGACAGTGTTTTCATAGGTTGCGTTTTCGATATTCACCGTGCTCTGGATTGGAGGCACGACGCCTGTCCACTTATCCGGCTTGCGATCACCGGCCCATACGACATCGAAAATCTTTTCGAAGGTTTGACCGCTCTTGCTCCAGCCCTTAATGATCTGGATCCGATCGAGGTTACCGGAGGTCGGATCTTTCACCGCCCAAACAACGAAGGTGGGCGCTTTGCCCTTGGCCGGCGGCAAATCACTGCCCATCGGCACGCCGTTCGCGTAACCGGTTTTTATCCAATCGCTGCTGTTTAGAAAGTCCGGCGCGTACTCCCATCCGCCAAAGAAGCGGACTTTTATGTGTGGACCGCTCACTCCGAATGTCTCCCGGCGCTTCATCCCTTCGAAGAGCGAAGCGCGGGTGTTTTCCTCAGCCCACACGCCAGTCAGCCCACCGGTGCCCTCGGTGCGCGCGTCGAAAAATCCACCGACCAGCGTGCCGGACATGCGTGCCTCGATCGTGCCGTCCGTAAAAGAATGCCCGCCGAAGAAGTTATCCTGGCGATAAGGAACAGCCGTGTTGTGAGAGTCCGAGGCGGCCCCGAAACCGAACTTGTATGGATTAAAGCCTTCGATTTCCTGCATAGCGAGACCGTCCTTGAGCGCCTGCCGCGCATAACTACCGACGATGTGTGGGATACGGCCTGGGGGGTTACCGAGCAGAACCGACATGATCTCGAAGCTGGCGAATTCATCGTTAGGCGAGAGCGTGGGATGGGTTTCCGATGTGCCCTTGAGTTGCTTAATCTCGATCAGCCGCTCGTTGCGAACCCGCGACTCGGCATAGGCCGTATCGATCGGCCGGCCCTCACTGTCCACTTCGGTCGGGTACATACGGCCGTCCGATAGGTTGGCGTTGTGCGAAATAGCGAGCAGCTCGTTACCGGATCTGCGTTGGTCGTCCATCCATTTCCAGAGATCGATCGGGTTGACCGAGTCCAGCGCGCTGAATGGCATGGCCGGCACTTTGGCGCTGTCCTTGAAAAAGATGTTACGATGGAGATTCATGTTGTTAGGCATCGACGTCCACTCGTAGGACGCGAAAGCCGTGAATTTCCCCGGCTGGTTCGCCTCATTCGCCATCTCGACGTTTCGTTTCCAAACGGTTCCGGCGATCTCGGGCGACATCAGTGCCTTGACGGGCGGTCCGGCAACCAAAGTATTGATGGCGTAAAGAGCGACTCTCGTCATCTCTTCCTTCGTTTTGGCTTTCAAAATCAGCGGTTTCGCCTCTGGCACTTTGCTAACGGCCGACCCCGGCTTGTTAGCGAGCTGCACGACACCGGCGTATTCGGAATGATCGGTCACACCGGCAAAGTCGAGCGGGGTATCGATTTTGACATCAAAGCCGAGCGGATGCTTGATTGGCTCGCCCTTAAAATACTTATAGGCATCAGCCGGCTCGGTCAGCGTGTTCCCGATGGCAAATGCATCCAGCGACCAGCTGGTATGAACATGCGTTTCGCCGAAGTAAGCGTCCCGGTCGGGGTTCGGCGCTGCTGGCGCGGATAGCGCGACGAGACTAAGAATCGCCGTGACCAGCACAGCGACAACGAGGGATTGTTGTGAAGTTTTCATGATAAGGGTTCCTGGTTGTTTACTGAGAATTGCGGTTGTGAAAGGATGGTGTTCGGTCACGTCGATTGGAACACGAATGCGTCACAGTTTCGGCATGCTTGCCGTGAGCCGTCTATAGGACTTTAGGGCAATAGCTGGAGAGATGAGTTAAACGTTAAATCGTTAAAACGTTACATCGTTGAAGCGCGGCGAACTTCCGAAAGGTTCGAACGCTCGCTTATGCGGTCGCGAGCGGATTTGATGATCGTGCGAAAATCGCAATTTTAGATGTCTGTGAGCGTTTACGCGCACGCGGGAAACCCGGCAGGGTGCTAACCAGCAAGAACGCGATGACCGCGAAGATAATCACGATCTCGATACACGTGAACAATTTTTGAATGTAGTTACGGCACGGCATTGGCTCAAACATTCACAGCGTTTTGCTTGTTAATGCTCATCTAAGTCATGCGAGTAAGCGCAATTTTGCCCTACCTCCGGTGAGATGGCTATAGGATTTTAGGGCAATGGCTGGAAAAGTGAGTTAAAACGTTAAATCGTTACAACGATGAGAAGCAGCGAATTGAACACGTTGTAAGCACTGCGCTGTGTCGACGTGCCGCCGGAAGATAACACAAGGGCGCCTCGACATAGCGAGGCGGCTACAATATTTACGACACCGCTTTGTTAGGTTTGAAGTCTTGCCCTAAAACGATCCCGGCCCACCCATTGGCCCCCAGACTCCCTCGCCTCCGCCCCACAGGCTCCACTGCATCTCCGCATCCTGGTACATTTCGGCGGTTTCCACATCCTCTTGGGTAAGCTTATTTTCCGCGCGTAGCTGTTGGTAAGCCTGGTAGTCCTTAGGTCTGCCGATATAGGCGCGGTTGTTAGCTGGGTCCGGAAAAATATAGTAGGTCTTTCCGCCTTTCTGGATCATGGTTACCTTGCCCGGCGGGAGACCTTGGAGCTTTTGCTGCTGGGCGGCCGTCTTGGGCGTGATGACCTTAAAGCCGGACGCCACCAGCATGTTCTCTCTGTTTTGTGTACTGGTCTGTGTGGTAGCGCAGCCGACTAACACCGCTGTCCATGCTGCCGCGATACTGTAGAGGAAGATACATCTTATTGGTTTCATACATCGTAATCTGATCATTGGTAACAGGTTTCCTAACGAATGCCTCAGAAAGTAATTCCGGTGGTGATTTGTGGTCCGTGCATGACGGCGTCGAAAAGGAGCCCGTCATTCTCGTAGTCAGCGCCGAGCGCCCGGTAACCGATCTCCGTGAAGATGGAGCGGGTGAGGTTGATACCGACGACCGCCTCGACCTCCCACATTAGGTCGGCACCGACCCCGAACCCTCCGATCTCACCGCGGACGGCAGTGTAGAACGTTTTGTTAAAATTGTATCGGCCACGCAGTCCGACGTAGGGATCGAACCAATAATCATCTCGTGATAAAGTTTGACTCAGCCTTTTGTTCAGGCGAACTGCAAGTTGATTCGCGATCCGCGCCTTTGCCTCATTAACTACTCTGTCGACAGCGGCCCGGCGGTCGAGGCCCCTCTCCACGAGCGCATCTACGCGTGCCCGCAGCTCAGCTTTTTTTAGCTCGATAAAATGCTCAACTCGTTGAGCAATCTCTTCACGTATGCGCCCGCCCAACGGACCGATTGGAATGTCTGGCCTATTTTCGTGGCGGTCTAACGCATTGCCTATCCGGTTGATAATATCTGCCTTGATGGTGCTCTTGAGCGCTTCAAGAAATTCGCTCTTGGAAATGTCTTGATCCAACCGGCTACGCAAATCGCCGGCGATGTTGTTGACGAATCGTTGGCTCGCTTGCTGGATCGCGGCCGGGTCGGAATGTAGTTCGAGTTGTTCGTATATGTTCGTGTAATGTGTGCCAGCAGCGAAATCGAGCGAGCCGCGCGGCTGGTTAATGAGCCGCCAGGTCAATGCGCCATCAACCAAAGTTTGGTCCACTTGTTCGTGAATATTGTTGATCAGCCCGTTTATCTGCGCGCCGTCGGAAAGACCTATGTAAATTAATTCGCCGTATATTCCGAACGGACCTTTTTGCGCCTCCGCCCGCATCGCGAAGATCATGTCGAGGTGTTGCAGAACTTCGTCGATAGGGACGTTTATATCGGCGTTAATCCCGCGAATCCCAATCGTGCCGTCCAGGCTCGCCAGCCAACCGGGCGCTGCGATCGTAAAATGCCAGGGTTCGCTCTGTGTGATTGTTGGCGGCGCAACTTCTTTCGGCGCCAACTCTAGTGTACCTGCTGTCACGCTGTCGACCACTGCAAGCAGTGCCCCTGCAAAGAAAAACAATTTAATTCTCACGCGGTCGATCCTATCTGCCGAAGGTCAAACCCCAAGAAAATTCTTCCATCATTAGTCCCGCATGATCTTGGAGCCTTGGAGGCCAAGGCCGGCCATCAGACCTTGCTGATCGAACGTGAAAGCGTAGATGCCGCTATGCAGTGTGTCGGTGGTGAAGCTCCGGGCCATTCCTTTGTCCACAATGACAACGCTTGGGCCGGTGCCGATCTCCCAGCCGCGCGTGTTGTTTACCCAATCCACTGCCTTTTGGTTCATTAAGAACAGGGCATAACCGTACTTCTGAACGCCAGCTTGCAAGCCATAGGAGGCAGCTACCGTTCGATAGCGACCCCTGGGTTGTCCGTGGATGAAAAGGATTCCCTTTCCCCCTTGAGCGCCAATGATGAACCCGGCTTTCACTACATCCGGAAACACAAGAACGGCGACTGCTCTCGATTTGCATTTGGCGGCAGCAGGGTTCTGCGCGACCAGCTGTCGCAGGGTGGCGCGCGACTGAGTGGTCAAATCGTCGGCGGATGCCGTGCCACTGATTAGTAATGTGACGGCAGCGAGCATCAAGCTAATTAGGATGTGTTTTGTTGATTTCATTGTTCTTAGTCTGGTTTGTTTTTCCTTACGTGAGTGCACTTTTGCTGCACCCGCGACGGCGTGTCGATAGGACTTTGGGGCCGTGGCAAAGTTGTTTTAGCGATGAGCAATTCAAAAAATCGGCCTCCCGATCAAAGGAGGCCGATCACTTAACCAAGGGGAAAGCTTTTCGTTCTGCGTTTAAAAATGGACCCGGACACCGGCGCCAATCAAATGCTGACCTAAATCGCGGCTCTCGTTCGTATTGATTTGGGTGCTCGTATAATCGAGGTAGTGATATTCGATGAAGGTGCTGAACTTGGGGGTCCAATAGTAATCTGTGCCGGCAATAATTTGCCACGCCAAGTCCGCATGGCTTTGCCCGCCGCCAGTGTTGACGGTGACAGTGCCGGTTGTGGGGTTTACAACCTCGGTGCCCGCAGATTCCGCGAAGTAAACGCCAACCCCCGCGCCGGCATAGGGCTGGAATCGTCCGAAGGCGAATCTCAAGATGAAGTTCCCCATAAACGCGCCCGAATTGATCCACGTAGTCGCGTCCCTCTGTGCCAGCACATCACCAAAGGAATCCCTCAACGTGAAGTTAGCGCCCCCTCGAAAGCCGTTATAAAAGAAGTCACCTTCAATCGTTGGACGGACTACGCCTGTGAGAAAAACGTAACCCAGTTTGATGCCGCCAAAGAAACCGACGTCATTTTTGGGATCGACAGTGAGAGTGTCTCCGAAGCCAAGTAGATTCGGATTATCTTGCGTAAAAGTTCGGGTGCCGCCGCGGTTTTGATAAACGTTTGCCCCCATGTCGATCGCTCCGTAGAAACCGAGTCCGTAAAGTTCGGGTGGTGGCGGCGGGGCGACTTGCTTGTATTCCGGCGGTCCAGCAAATAGCGAGCCGCTTAGAAGAATACCAATCGCAACAGTGATGAGAGTAAGTGGTTTCATAGTAGGTTTTATTTCGAACATCCGCGCATTATGGGAGAGTCTACAGCGACTGCATATGGGACCTTAGTCGTACAGGCCGTGCCTGACACTTTTAGCAGTGCGGCTTCGCGACCCAAGCCTTTTTTCGGTTCGGCAGCGCATCGGGGCGCCATGATCACGGAGCTGGTTCCGCTCGTGTTACGCAGACTGGAAGATTCGCTGGTGATGAGGAGCGCGGTGCCGATGTGAGCATTTCGCAAACTTTCGCGGCAAACCCACGTGGCATCCCGACATTGGTGCTGACACACACGCCGTCCGGTGCGTGTGTTTCGCCGGCAGCCGCTGCCTGACAAAGTTTGGCGGGGGCCTTGCTACGGGAACGAACTGGCTCGGTTCTTTGCCTCAGCGGCTGAGCATTACTACCTAGTCTGCAACAGCCTTCTGAATGAGCTCCACCAGTACCTCGTCTTCGAAAGGTTTTGCAAGGAATGCAAAAGCTCCCGCATCGAGCGCGGTCTGGCGCACTGATGGATCGTCTCGTCCGCTAATGAAGATAATCCGTGTCTCGGGCGAATCTCGGCGGAGACAGGCCTGCACTTCCAAACCGTTCATTTGAGGCATCCATACGTCGAGGATTGCTACGCGACATGGGGCATGTTCGAGCCTGGCGAGAAAGGCGGCTGGAAGGTTAAACTTCTCCACAATAAAACCGGCCGAATTCATTAACCGGCCAAGTGCCTTGAGCATGGAGACGTCATCGTCGAGGAGCCAGATACCATCGCAGGCGGAAGCACTCAGCGGCGAGCTTTTCGTGTCCAAATCTTCGAAACCATTAAGGGAATTTGCATTGGGCATGTCATGATCCAGTCTGGTTTATTGAGAATTACTATGGGACTCAGATCGATGCCGCGCTATGGGACCTTGGTCTCATCCCACACATCCCACACGGGAGCACGAATCCTCCCACGCTTTCTTTACGTAAGCCGAGGGGCAAGTGGCTGTCTCAAGCTTTAGCTCGCTGTTCCGGTGCGGTTGTGCCTGCTCTCCGCCAAAAGGAACTACGCCGCTTGGGAGTTATCCTCCTTCGCCTGCGGTAAACGAACTGTGAAACACGCTCCTCCACCGTCAAAATTTTCTGCCGAGATGGTTCCGCCGTGCGCTTCGATGATGCCGCGGGCAATTGCCAGTCCCATTCCAGTCCCTTCGGCTTTTGTCGAAAAGAATGGCTCGAAAAGTTGCTCGGCCAGCCCGCTGGGAAAACCAGGACCCGAATCACGCACGCTGACGAGAACGTCTCCATTTTCGTTACGGTCCGCGCGAATGACAAGGCACAGTGCATTGGAGGGCAGAGCAGTCATTGCTTCAAACGCGTTCATGGCGAGATTGAGAAAGACTTGCAAGAGCTGCACCGGATCTCCCCAAACTTGGCCCGCGTCGGAATCAACTTCGGTTGTCACAGTCACGTTCCTTCCCAGGGCCTCGGCGCGGACAATCCGGAGGAGACTGTCAATTGTGTCATTGATCTGGACAAAGGAGCGGCGAGCTTTGCCTTTGCGCACCATAGTGCGGATACCTTGAACAATCTCGCCGGCCCGGCGGCCGTCAGCTACGATGTCAGCGAGCAACTCCGTCATCTCCTCGGTTCCGATTTTGCCGGCCGCGAGCAAGCGTTCCCCGGCGCTGGCGTTCGCTACGATTGCCCCAATCGGATTGTTGACTTCGTGCGCTAGCGACGCCGCCAGTTCGCCCATCACCGCAACGCGTCCCACCCGGGCCAGTTCTATGTTTTGGCGCTCGTGCTCTAACTCCGCCTGCTTGCGCGCGGTAATGTCGACCACCGACGCCAGAACAAACAAACCTTCCGTGGTGTGGATCGGATTGAGCCCCACTTCGACGGGGAATTCGCTGCCATCTTTTCGACGGCCAAAAAGATCACGCCCGGCGCCCATGGCGCGGCTGCTGGGTTGGGAAAGAAAACCCTTGCGATAACCGGCATGTCGATCGCGGAAACGTTCTGGAATCAACGTTTCGATTTTGCGGCCGATCAACTCGCTGAGTGAATAGCCGAAGACGGTTGTGGCCGGCGCGTTGGCGAAGCTGATCACGCCGGCTGAGTCGATCATGATCATCGCGTTCGGCGCCGCATCGAGTACGAGCCGGAATTTTTCTTCTGCGAGCTTTCGCTCGGTGATGCCAATACAGGAGCCGATGTAACCGAGGAACGCACCATCGGAGGCAAAGCGTGGTGTTCCATTATCAAGAAGCCAGCGATATTCACCATCATTTCGTCGCAAGCGATACTCCATCGTGAACGGTTGCCGGGCGTTGAAGGCGTTTCCGTAGACTTCGAGACAGTGGTCTAAGTCGTCCGCATGAACACCTTCAGTCCAACCTTTGCCCAGTTCCTGCTCCATTGTTCGTCCGGTAAAATCGAGCCAGCCTTTGTTGAAGAAGGTGTAAAGCTTGTCTGGGCCCGACATCCAGATGAGCACGGGCGCGGAGTCGGCTACCGTGCGAAAACGCCCTTCACTCTCACGCAACTCTTCCTCCGCTATTTTGCGATTGGTGATGTCGCGCGACACCCCGCGCGCGAAGGCCGGTTTGTCACATTCGTCCAACTCCACGCTGCCATAACCCGCCATCCAGCGTGTGCTTCCGTCCGGCCGCGTGATGCGATATTCGTTCTCATACTCGCCGCCACCGCCCTCGAACATGTGCTGCACAAGTTGCTTCGTACGTTCGCGATCC